>Ga0247731_1000178_pt1 | contig 18051 bp, 8 predicted proteins | sample UWRJL088202R2_FD_180938 | JGI IMG/M metagenome (GOLD analysis project Ga0247731, IMG submission 180938) | Plant litter microbial communities from Arlington Agricultural Research Station in Wisconsin, United States - UWRJ-L088-202R-2 | ecosystem: Environmental > Terrestrial > Plant litter >...
TGCATATAGAGACACTTGATTACCTAAATCAATATCTATACCTGGCTCTATAGTTCCTATTATTGATGTCGCAGTAAATCCAATAGCCTCCAAGTAAAACATAATATCACCATATAATTTAACTAGCGCTTCCATTTGTGGACTAGCACTATCTTGGAAGTAAAGTCCTCAAGCTCTAGGTGCATCACAATTAATAAAGTTAGCATCCAAACTGTATACACTGTTAAATGCTTCTGTTACACTAGGATTGTAGTGCATTGCTAAAGTTACACCTGTAATTCTTTGTATAACTAAACAAAAAGCTAATAAAGCAACCAATAATAAAAAGACAAGTAGTGTCTTTCTTAGAGAAAGTAAGAAATTTGATTTTTTCATTTTAATTTTAAATAAGCCCTTATAAATAATACCTCTACTAGAATAATCTGAAACCGTACCAGGGGAACATTTATAATCAGGATTTAGCCCTCTAAGATACCTAGCTGTATCACTAATGGATTTAAAAACTAAGACTTCGTTAGTCTCAAGATTAGTTAATTCGATACCCCGTGATTCTTTTAAAACTCTAGCTAATCTTGTACTATCTACTTGTTTCATGATATCTTTTTTTCTAGCTGTTCTAATACCAGCTATATAAGAAAATAAACTATCCTTATCCATAAAATTTGTAACATATTTTTCATTCTCTATGATGATCTTTGAGAAAAGGAATTGATTTAAATATAAAGTACTATTAGTTATACAAGTACCTAGATTTGAAACCGTTATTTTAAGAATTCCTGCTAATTCAGTTAGACTTTTTGAGGTGTAAATAAGTTCTTTTTTTAAGTTATCATATAAATAAACAGGTTTAGAATTTTTAGTAAAAGATGGCAACATAGATTGCGCGGTACGCTTAAGACCTGCCGGTGAACCTGCTACTTTTAAAACATTATACTCCGGATTATATTCAAGAAGTAATATTTGTTCTAAAGCTAAGGTTAAATTTTTTAACCTAAGCAAAGATATCATGGTATCCTCACCGTCAACAGTTTTTTCTACAATTAATTCTGCCGGTAAAATAAGTATATCAAGATAAAACAAAGATAGTCCTAAATCTTTAATGGCTAAATCTATCTTTCTTTTACCCAATACAGGTACGAAGTATCCTGTAGCTAGACGACTAGCCAAAGAAATTGAAGATCCCACATAACAATTCCCATTTTCTTTATTAGTAAAAATATATGCCCCAGCTATACCTCTTGCACCATTACGTACATATTTACCTACAACATCTGAAAATGCAGATTTATCTTTTATAGGTAAATCAAATTTAATAGCCTTTATTTGGATTAAAATATCGAACTCCTTTTGGGTTAGTCCAGAGTTGTGTAAAGACTTACTAAGAATTGAATTAATAATACTTAAATTAATTTTCCCTCTAACTAATTCCTTAGAAGGGTACTTTTTTAGAATATTATTTACGATAATAAAAGGATTATCTACGGTTTTTTCATCCAATGATTTCACTTTTCCCCAAAAGTCATTAGAATTCTTAGTAGAATAAAGTCTTATGCACCTAGGCTGTGCTAGGCAGTGGCCTGGAAATTTACCACTGGTTTTCCCGCACTGGCTATAAAGCCCGGGTTTGTTCTTGTTATCTTTAGGTGTAGTACTTTTTAATACCATATTTAATAAAGAATTAAAAGGTATTACACTTTTTAAAGTACCAGTAAAGACATATATATTAGATGTATTTTTATTATTAGAAATAGATGTTTGCTTACTATCAATAGTTAGTGCATTTTTACCTAATTCAAATATAAATCCTAAAGTTAGAAGTACAAAAAACAACATCATAATAATTAAACCATAAATATCATTAGTGTAGCTACTAACACTATAAGGATATACCAATAATATTTCTAGATCGAATAATAAAAACAAGAGCCCAAAAATGAAAAAGGAAATATTAAACTGTGTCCTATTTTGACCTAAAAAACTGTGAAATCCACACTCAAAAACTGAGTCTTTTTCTTGGTACGCATTGGTCAAATTTATCATGCTTATACACTACAACGAAATACGGTTCTTAGGCTATTATTTATTAATCTGTATTTGTTTTATTTTTAATAATACGAATTTGATCTAACCCTTTTTCAGTTAAATGAGCTTTATTGTCCACTAATCTTGCTACCTTACAAAAAGATACAAAATTTATATTTTTACTACTTTGTAAAGGATATTTTTCAAAAAATGGGATGATAATATCTCTTATACTAGAAAATTTGGCAACCTTAAAATCAATTGTTCCACTATCAACTGAAGTTATAAACCCACACCCTAAATATTCAATCATGCTACTCATTAAATCTTTATCTCTAGCACTCTGAGTTAAAATAAAGCTTAATTTAATAGCCTCTCCTAATTTAGATGTTAAGGATTTAAATATAACAACGCTGAAACAACCTTCTGCATCCGTAAACCCTACTAATCAGAAAGGATCTACAACTTTAGGTAACAATACTTCAGGTCTTAAAGCGGGAATTATATCAGGAAAAGCAACAATTAAGTCTTTGCTTAAACCTCTATTTATAACAGCTTTTAAGGCTACAAGTTCTAAGATTCCTTTATTTGTCAGATGACTTTTATTTTTAATTAAAGAGTGAGCTAATTTAAAGATTGTATAATCCGCTTGTTTTTTAGTTATTAAAGGGTATTTATCAAAATGATTAATTATAATAGCTAAACCTTCTAAAGATTCAACACGATATTGAACAGCATTTTCTCCCATAAACGATACAATACCTACACCAAAAAAATGCTTAAAACCATTTAATATATGTAAGTCTTTTTTATGTAAACTTATAACGAATCTACAAACTATACGTCAACCTAATTTATATTTTTTATCTTTTATGATAGTTAATATAAAACAGCCTTCACCGTCTGTAAACCCAGAAATATATCAAGGGTTTAAATTCAATGTAGATGGAAGATTAGAATAGTTGCGCACCTGAAAGGTGTTTACCTTTTTTGCTTTGTGTTGTGAGAATAAGCTAGTGTAATATATAAGGTTAGAAAGGATTTTGACTTGATAGTTTCTTTCGAAACCCACTAGAGTACACCTTAAATGTGGTAATTTATTACCACATCGACTACCGTCTACTCGTTGCTCTTTTACAACAATATCATTTAATATTGCTGACTTAGATCCGCGATTGTCCATTATACTTTCATATATCTTCTGACTTATTACCATACCTGAGTAATTAGTTCAGCCACTCATATATTTTCATATATGGCTTGGTATCAGAAGCTTTAGGGGTTCCCCGGAGTTTGGCAGATTATCCCTAATATTCGATTTCCTAAGTCAAATTCCAGGATTATGAGGTGCTAATAGCAGATTAACTGATAATAGTAGAATAGATAGTATAGGTATAAATATAATAAAAAAGGTAGTTGTTGTCATTTAAATGTTGAATAATATTAATGCTAGTATGTTAGCTAAATTTAATCAGTGTTGAGGTGCAAAAATAAACAATGATATTATAAATGTAATAATTGATATAGCTAAGCTTAACGAGCTAGATATAACAATATTATTAATTTTTATATTCACTTTTTTAATAACACCGCCTGTTTTTTCTATGATTATACCCTCTGCATTAAAATCCTTTAATTCAGGATTTATAATATAATCAGGTTTATAAAAAAAGATTTGTTTTACAATAACTAAATAATAAACAGCACTAATAACACTTGTTATTATTGCAACTAACGACATAAAAATATAACCATTATCAATTGCTGCACTTAAAATCATCATTTTACCAAAAAATCCCATTAAAGGTGGTACTCCTGCAAAAGAAAATAAAGTGATGGCTAAACTTACCGCTAGTAACGGATTTATATAATAATAACCTTTTAACTGATCAATTAGTTGAATAGGAGAATTATTTAGATCTTGTAAATTATCTTTTTCTTTATTGTTTTCATTTACACTTTTTTCCTCATATATTTCTCCATTATTAGCATTTAGGTTTAATATATTTTTATTAGTTATTTCTTCTCCCTGTTCGTTACCATTAATACTTTTAGTACCACTATCCTCAACTTTATATACATAACAGTATAATGAGTAACCTATGGCAATAATCAGTATAAAAGCGTTTAAATTAGATATGGAATATTGCATTAAATAAAATAAAAACGCTTGTGTAGATTCTACACTATGTATACTTAAAGCTAATAGTATAAACCCTACGTGGGATATAGTACTAAAAGCAAATAATCTTTTAATTCTTTTTTGTGTTAAACCTACAATTGTTCCTATTATTAAAGATAAAAGTGAGCTAAACAATAAGCTCATTGTTCACGAGAAATCATTGTCAAAAGATTTACTAGTATAATGCACTAATTCCAATAAAAATATAAAAATAGATATTTTTGATACAATAGCCACAAAAGTTGTAACTATAGTGGGTATTGCATCGTAAACGTCAGGGCTTCAAAAATGGAATGGTGCAGCTGAAACTTTAAATAAAAATCCTATAGACATAAATAATAAACTTATATGGATATAATAAGATTCATATCAATAAAGTAAACTTGTTAAGTTATCTTTACTTACGTTAGATATACTAGTAATTATGTATAAACTGTCTAAATTAGTAGTACCTGAATTGGCATACAATAAGCTTGTACTTAAAAGTATGAAACATGAAGATAAACCCAAGGCCATCAGATTTATCTTATCTATAAATTAAGCAAATTTGATATTTCTACGCATACCAACAAGCTGTTTATGTAGACATTTCCGATCTACCAGTATTCATTCCAGCTTTAATTATACGAATTTGCTCTAACCCCTCCTTAGTTAAATGTTTTTTTAATTTAACCATCTCTAATACTTTGTAGAAATCAGCAAAATCTTTAGATTTTGCTCCGTAGATCGGATATTTTTCAAATAACGGCATAATCTTTTCAGCTATATCTGGTATATTAGTTACTCTGTACATACACGCATTTTTAGACCTCTGAAGATTTCCACAATTGAAAAACTCGATCAAGCTTTTCATTAAAAGTTCATCTCTATTATGTTGAGTAAGATTAAATTCTAATTGTACACCTTCCTTCAGTTTATGGGTTGGAGATTTAAAAATATGAACGAAAAAACAACCTTCAGCTGCAGCAAATCCTGTTAACCATTCCGGATCTATTATGGAAGGATTATTAGCTAAAGGTCGAATTCTTGGAATAACATCTGGGAAAGCAGCTTGCAGACTCTCAGATAAACCTAAGTTCATTGAAGCTTTAATTGCGACAATTTTATGTAAACCTGAGAGAGTTAAATGTTGTTTATTTAAAATTAGATTAAAAACCTCCTTAAAAAGTATGTAGTCGGATAGCTTTTGAGTTCTCAGAGGATATAGATCTAAAAGATCAATAATTTTTGCTAAATCCTTAGGTGATTGAATACGAAAACTAACACCTTGCCTTGAATTTATAAAGATGTTACCCACTTGAAAATAGTTTTGAATTTCTTCTAATAAAACTTTATCCTTTACATGCAATCTAATTTCAAATTCAATTTTTACCGCTCAACCTATTTTATTATTATTTTTATAAATACTGGTATGAAAACAACCTTCACCATCAATAAAGCCTGTAAGCCATAAAGGATTAATAAATCGTTCTCTATTTGGTTCTGGTTGGTAAGTCGAAATCGTTCTGTAGAAAATTCTTTGATTATTTATAGAGTTAGAAAGGATTCTGACTTGATAGTTTCTTTCGAAACCCTTTAGAGTATACCTTATACATGGGATAGAAATACCATGTAAACCACCGTCTACTCGTTGCTCTTTTACAGCAATATTATTCAATATTACTGACTTAGATCCGCGATTATCCATTTCGTTTTCACTCATCTTCTGGGTTATTACCGTACATGAGTAATTAGTTCATCCACACCCCTAAAGGGAAATAGTTTTTCAACTACTGCTTGGTACCAGAAGCTTTAGGACTTCCCCGGAGTTTGATGGTTTTCGGCACAATACAGGGGATTTCCTAAATCCCCCAGCACCTAATAAAAAATACATAAGACCACCTGATGTAGCTGGCTCTGAATCTCTATAAATAGTTGATAACAAGTATAGTCCATAACTCTGTAATTCTATAGATAAAAATATAGATACTAAATCACTAGTAGATATTAAAAAAAGAGCTCCCGTTACAATAAACAATATAATAAGCGAGTATTCTATAATCTTATATTGTTCTCCCATTTTGTTAATAACTACGGTTTGATAATATATTAATTTACAAAATAATATCTTATCTAACGAGCTATAGTCTTTTAATCAGACTTTTCTAGGATAAAATGAAGTTAATAATAATATTACACTACTAATGGATAAAATAAATATATGAAAAACACTAGTGGTACATGTAGTATGAAATAAACCTCCAAATATTCCTATACCTTTATTTAAAAATAAAAAATTTAAATTGTCATATGTTATTAAGCTAGATATAACTAAAATAGTAATAGTTACTCTAGAGTACAAAATGGATTTATCCCGTCTTAAAGTGATTGAATTAGATAATAATAATAAAAGTAGTGTTAAAATGATCATGTTTAGCCAGGAGAGAAATTTGAATTCCCACTATTAATGCATGAAATTAATGTTCTACCAATTGAACTATCCTGGCTTATATAGCATATAAACTAATAATTGTAGGATATACCTAGAAACACAATAGGGTTTACTGCTTATATACAAAAGCCCTTTGTTTAATTTTTCTTTTATATGTTTAATGTATAGTCATGTATTTCTCTTGTGTAGATACTTACTTATACATATGTTTATATCATTCCCCCCCCTTTCCACTAATTACTACTCATTACAGGTTGGAAGCAAGCCTTCGCCTTAGCGGCTGGGGGGGGTTAAATAATATAATTATGATTGTATAAATCCTAATATTAGAAGTACGACAAAAATAACATCAAACTAATTAAACCAAAAACATAATTTGTATAGCTACTAACACTACAGGGATATAGGAATATTATTTCTAGATCAGACATAGAAATAAGAAATAGAGATCATAAATCAGAAATCCTTCCCCCCCTTTCGGGGGGGAAGCCTGTTTAAATTTAAACTAATGAACAAATACTAATCCCTATTTGAGGGAGGATACCCTGAATTGAACAGGGAACTTACTGTTCCACATACAGTTGTTCTACCAATTGAACTATATCCACCTTTAATTTTTAATCTATATATTTCTATGTTAATCTAAAAACAAAATTCTCTGTTAATTTATTAATAACTAAATTTCTATGTAAAAAAAAAGAAAACAGAAAAACAAAATCTTATGTAGGGGTGATTCGAACACCCATAAGTAAATACCAAAAATTTATGACTTACCGTTAGTCAACTACATATTTAAAAATTTATGTGGAATTTAACGTCTATAAATTGTTTACAACTAACATACTATAATTCTTAATACAATGTTAATATATAAGGTTTAGTGTAGTTTATTAACTAAATATAAAACTAAACTTTCTATAAAAGATATGGGTAATAAGACTCGAACTTATATGAATTAATTTCACCCCGTCCTAAGCGGGGCCTGTCTACCAATTTCAGCATACCCATTTTTTTTAATTTTCATACTCACTATGTTAATTAATTTATCATAAAGTATGTATGCCTAACAAGGTTTCTTTAATGTACCATTAGCCATTAGATAAAACAAAGCGTTAAAAATAATAGCTATCAACTATATGTACAGAAACTTTGTTAAACCACTCTTTTCTTATTTCTTACAGTAATTTTATCTTACGTAGCTATTTTTTATTATAACCTACTAGCTTTTGTGTGTACAGCTACTTACTGTTACCGAATAGTATAAATAGCATACTCAATATATTAGCTTATTAACAACTTTCATTAGCTTTAGTGATACATTATAGGTTAAATTAAACCCTCCCCCCCCCCTTTCCACTAATTACTACTCATTACAGGTTGGAAGCAAGCCTTCGCCTTAGCGGCTGGGGGGGGGAAGGGTATGTTTCATTACTCATTAGCATAAAAATCCTAATCTCTCATACAACTTATTTGTTAATGCCCAAGATAAGATTTGAACTTATAACCTAAACACCTTCAAAGTTTCGCTCTACCAATTGAGCTACCTGGGCTTTTTTATTTATAACAGAATAACTGTGTTGCATTTCTAACCATACTCAAACCATAAGTTACCCATATTTATCAACGACTAATATACTTCAGATATTTTTCAAATACAGTACCTGTAATTTTTACTTAGTAATAGTTAATTAACTAATTTTTAATAACTTAGCGTCTTCTACACGATAATTCAAAATTTTCTTAAACTGTTTTAAGTCTAGTAATTTAACAGGCGAAGATATACGATATAAAAGAGACATTTACAAAATTATACTTTTTACTGTGTTTTCTAGCTAATAAAGGGTGTTTATTCTAATTATTTCGCTCATTTGTGCTATTGTAATCTAATAGTGCTCAAACCCTAAGTAATAACAACCACCTTTAGTATCTTGTAAGTTGGGTTTAAAGTATCCGCATCTAAATAAAACAGCTCTGTTTTTCTTTTTATCATCTCTTGTTTATAACAATGCTCAAATATCTCCAACCTGAATGCAGTTAAACCATTATTTAATATAGCTAAGTCTATAGACTTATTGCATCACAAGAACAAGTTTAGCTGCTCGTACTTGTTTTATGCTTTAGGATACCGCCAGAGGTGTTAGCCAAATAATGTGGTATAGCGGTAGCGTAGTATTTATAGCATCATTAGGGTTTACTGGATCATACTTATGTAAGTTTTAATATAATTGATATAAAGAACATTTTATTGTTCTATTTATACTTCTACTACTTTTTACATAATAATTCTTAGTAACAGAATTTATTTACTTATAAACACTAGACTTACCTTTATTCTACTTTCAAATTTGTACCTTATGATCTTTAATGTTATCATATATTAATAAAGTAGTTACTAATAAAGTATCATTTTACTGTGTCATTAGTAAGTCCCATCTTTAATAGTAAAATATACATAACTTTTATAATAAATCCACTACACTCCCCCCCCCCAGCAGGCCTGCTGGGGGGGGGGATAAGGAAACTAAAAATCTTACATAAAACATAGTACTATGTGTAAATAACTTTTTGATAAGAATTAAACTACAATACTACCTTATTTGTAATATGCTAGTTTTTATTGTCTGACAGCACTATATATTTATAACAATAATCTTATATTTAATATTAACATTGGAGATATTAGGACTCGATCCTAAAATAACGATATGCAAAATCGCAGTTTTACCAATTAAACTATATCCCCTTAAGTTAATGTAAAAACATAAACTTTAAAAAAGTTAATGTATAAACATAAACTTTAAAATAGACCCAAGCGGGGTTCGAACCCGCGCATTTAACAGTGAAAATGTTACGTCTTAACCACTTGACTATTGGGCCTTATAAGTTTCAGATAAAATCTGCAAAATACTAAAAAAAGGGATAAAAAAAGTTGTTTACCATATCCCTCCCCCCCCAGCCGCTAAGGCGAAAGCCTGCTTCCAACCTGTAATGAGTAGTAATTAGTGGAAAGGGGGGGGATAATAAAAAAGGGATAAAAAAGTTGTTTACCTTATCCCTTAACTACTTGCATATCTATATACACTTTGTTTATTTGTATATATAACTATTTTAATAAGATTAAGGGCTTTGGCCAATAAAAACATAATGCCAAATGAATAATCCTTTATTCATTATAGTTGTATTTTAAAAGTTATAAAAGTATTCTTTTTAAAGGCGTTAAAGCCTTATATCCGAAGAACGACTTGAACGTTCACGACATAGAGTCAACAAATAATGCCTTATACTCATTACTATCTATTTATATATAGATTATATCATTTAAAATGGTCACATAATTTTAGTAAAATTAATATGATCATATCTAGATACCCTGCATATTAACTGTTTTTATGAACAATACTTTATGAATTATTTTGATATAATAATAAATACTTAGTATAAATACTTAATATAAATTATATAGATACTTATATAATTAAGAGCTGTTTGTAAATAAAATATTGATTATTATCCAAAATTTTAATTTTGGATTAGGGTGTTTGGAATAGTTAATAATAAACAATTATTATCTACATACAAAAAAGAGATTGTATATACATAAAAGCTAACAGAAAAAACAATTAATACCACGGTCCCGAGTAGTATATAGAAACAAAAAAAACAGTCAATATCAAATTCCCGCTTCTATTCCGAGGTGATGATTATTTGTTAAATGATAGGCTAGTGCACGTCATAAACCAACTGCTAAAAATATTGTACCGATCATTATGATAAGAATTAAAAGTTATACCCTTTTATGATTTCTATAATTTTTGTTTAGGCTTTAATAAACGTATAAAAACACATTTATCTTCTCCTACTAATGGCTGTATAATTACACAAAAATATAACTATAATGCTATTTTCCCTAACCCTAATTGTAACAAAGGGGATTTGTTATATTATTTTTTAATTTTCATAACAAGTTAACAGTCATCTAACTATTTTTTTTAGACATACATTTAAATGCTAAGGAAGATTACGTAAATCAATGGACAACCCTTTACTATTGTGAGCAATATTTGGGTTTCTACCTAATCCTACGTAATACGTCCTTAATCAGTGTTGGTCCAAATTACTTACGTGTGTATTGAAACAAGGCGTAGCTTTTCCACCATTTAAACTACGGATACTGTCTAAATGATTGGCTAGGTTACTTGCATACGGTTGGTACGTTGGATACAATAAGTTATTAAGTGGGTTAATTAAAAGGTCTGGCTCTGATATTAGAAGGATCAGTGACACCTACTAATAAAACAGGCCCAGGAGCAGGCGCAGCCCCAGGAGCAGGAGCAGGCGCAGCCCCAGGAGCAGGAGCAGGCACAGCCCCAGCAGGCGCAGCCCCAGGAGCAGCCCCAGGAGCAGCCCCAGGAGCAGGAGCAGAATTCATACTTAAAACACCTAACTTATGGTCAAAAAAGATAGAAATCACGGTTCTGAATAAAGCAATGATAGATGCATATGAAACACCTAATAAATTTAAGTTAATCATCTCTGTTGTTATATCAATATTAAAATAATAATGTAAGATATAACGCGATAATAGCATAAATAATGCAGTGGTAATCGCAGTGAATCAAAACGCTTTAGAGGTAAATTTATCCTTTAAACATTCCATGAAACTTTTTTTGACTAAAACAACTGTAAATTGATCTTTATTTTTGTTAGGTAAAATAATCGTGCTTTTAGTTAAATTAGTCACGGGTATAAGATTTGAGCAAACAGTCATAGAATTTATAGATTTCCGCGTATAGTATTAAAAAAAATCTGTTAATTACGCTAATATAATTTAATAATTATAGTTAAGATTGTCACATGAGTTAATATATAACCCCCCCCCTTTTCCTCCAATAAAAACAAAAACTAAAAACAATATTATTTTGTTTAGATAGGTAGAATCGGGGCTATTTTTATAAAATATTTTGGGGTCAATGGATACAAGGATACACCTTAATTGTTAGATAAACCTGCCTTATACAGCAGTTCTGTCTATTGAGATATACATCAATACATTACTGTATATTTATATAGGTTATATACTTAAAATGGTTACATAATTTTAGTAAAATTACACTTTTAAAAAGCACTCTCCTCCCCCCCTTTCCACTAATTACTACTCATTACAGGTTGGAAGCAGGCCTTCGCCTTAGCGGCTGGGGGGGTATAGAATTATAACCTAAATCTTTTAAAGTAACACGAGATGTCTTTTTTTTTACCAAAACTAGTTTTTATAATCTAAAGGATTTAACCCATATATAAGTATTCTTTTTAAAGGCGTTAAAGCCTTATATCCGAAGAACGTTCACGACATAGAGTCAACAAAGCTTAAATTTGGTGAAGATATCAAGATTCGAACTTGAGAACCGAATTATTGTTACCAATCGGGGTTAAACCTAAAACATTACCCTCTTTTTTTTTTGCTGATTTTATCTATAAATACCAAAAACTCCTGTGTTTTAAACCTATATCTTTTAAACCGTTAAGATATTTAATCCCTTACTAACCTAATAAAACAAATAAGAGTCTATTTAAACCTTTAGATTTAGGAACACCAATCGCCTTTGCGTATACAATAACAATTAGGGAATCGAGCATAAGTAAAGTCATAATTATATAAAATATTAAAGCATTCTATTTTACTGATTTTCTAACTACGGTATGTCCAATTTTTTTAAAAAAAAAATGGGTTTATTCTTAGTTATACATCTACGGACATAAGATTCATCTACGCCTAAATAGTTTGCCGCAGCTGATGCAGAAAAGAACTCTGAGGTTTCTTTTGTTTCATTATTTGTGACTATTACCGGTTTAGCATTCTTACTGTTTAATGTGATTTTTTGTATGGTTTCTAGGGAAAGTTTTTTACCAAGGTTAGCTTTACGAATTAGTTCCTTAGAGGATTCGGAGTGTTTTTTTGATTCATCCCCTATAGTTATAGTTTTTTTATATGTTTCGTCGTTCAATATGTCCTCTAAAGGAGTCGAAGATTTATAAACAAGAAATTCACTACTGGAGTAAAATTTACTTAATTTAATAGTTTTTGCTAAATAACTTGGATGCATAGCAATAAATTCTGCAGCTTTTCTAATAGAGATAAACGATATAATTTCACCTGTTTCATTATTTTTCACCATAACATATTCTCCTTTTGATAGTGTAGTTGCAATTTTTAATTTTGTCTCGTCTGAAATAATACTATTCTTTTTTATTAAACTCATGACATCTTTCGTAGCTTCACTATGTTTAAACCCTCTTAAAGACCCTGCAATTTTTAAAATGTTATATTCTGGGTTAAACCTGTCAAGATAATATTGCTCTCTTTCCAGAAGTATGTCTACTTCACAGTATTCTAAAATTTCTAATTTAAAGTTAAAATAACCATTTTTAATTAAAGATCTGTATATCTTACTATTATTTCTCATAACCTCTTTTTCTAAAAAATTTATGTTATAATATTTTCTAAATCTATCTGATAAATTTCCAGATGAACCTATATAAGTCTTACCCGTAATTAAGTTAACTCATCTATAGATCCCCACTCTGTTTTTATTATCATTAAGGATGGCTATTTTTTGAATATCTGCATTTGAATAAGAAATAACAGGGACAATTGCACTGCATGGAAGAATAGGATTGTTATTAGTAGAATAAAAACAAACAGAGTTTAACCCTAAAGCGGCTATATTCTTTACTAACACACTAGTATTAGTACTCTCGTAAATGGAACGGGAGATTTTTTGTATAATTATAAAGTTAAAATTTTGTGTGACGTTTTTTGTAGTAAATGGGAGCCTTTCAATAGGAGAAAACAAAAATAAATATATAATAGGTAACTCCAAAAGTTCAATATGAATCTCTAAAACCTAACCTTAATCCTCAGATATTGTAGCTTGAGGGATTTTCTTCCTCAACAACGCTCATAATGCTACTTATGGAAAATTATAAGTACTTCTTTAACATTACTTACTTTACAATATAAGGGCCTTAAATAAGACTACTTCGAACATTATGGTTTAGTTCTGAAATAATTTCATGCAATTTTATGGCATTAATTAATTTTGTAGTCTTTTTAAGGATACTCGGTTGAACTTGTGACCCAACCACTTTGTATTAAGGAATATTAGCACAATCCATACATTCCTAGTCTTATATCTATCACACACTTACTTCGAAAGACTTGACCTTTAGGTCTAAAAATAAAAGACCGCAGGGGGGTCAAAAGGGTAGGGTGTCAGCCTTCCTTTTACCTTAATTATCGAAAACATACCTTCTAATTCAATCATTTTTATCCCTAAAGGGGGGCTAGAATCATATTAAGCTTCTCTTTCCCGCCAAGGCTCTTGCCCAGGCGAGGATGATAACACTAAATATGACTTTTTTGAACCTTTAAAAGGGCCTACCTGAAGGACGAGTTGAACGTCCATGAGATTAACTCAGAATATCTTAAGTATTCCCTGTATACCAATTCCAGCACTCAGGTTATATATCTAGATTAAAGATTACCAGTAAAGTTTCCACTTCCAGCAGGCCGGGGGGGTCTACCAATTCCAGCACTCGGATTTAAAATATAAACTAATTAGTACTAAAATATAAACCTCCCCCCCTTTCCACTAATTACTACTCATTACAGGTTGGAAGCAAGCCTTCGCCTTAGCGGCTGGGGGGGGATAAAAATTATCTAAACCTAAAACCTAAATATAGTATTAAAAAGCACAAACTTAATTAAACCAAACCTCCCCCCCTTTCCACTAATTACTACTCATTACAGGTTGGAAGCAAGCCTTCGCCTTAGCGGCTGGGGGGGGATAAAAAAACATGTTAAACATACTTGTTAAACATTAAGTATTAAATTAAAGGGTATTTATAAAAAATTGTATAACACAAAAATAAAATTCTTCCTATGGCCCCAAAGTTTTATACTTATTGTTCCTAAAATTTCGTTTATATAAGGCCAGAATGATTCGAACACTCATCTGAGCTATTATGAGCAGCTTGCTTTACCTATTAAGCTATAGCCTTAAATTATGCGGACAGAGGATTTGCACCTCTATTGCCTGGTCATGAGCCAGGTATGTTACTATTACATCAATCCACATTATAATAAAACCTCTTAATAGCCCAGTACGAGATTTGCACTCATATCTTCCGACTACAAAACGGGTGCATTACTATTATGCAAACCAGGCTAAATAATGTATTTTTTTTTTATTGTGATAAGTGTGTTATTTAGTTAATAATAAATTAGTACTTTGTACCTAAAAACATCAAAGCTCTTTCAGCCAAAGCCTATTTCAAGATATAAGTATAGGAGGTATCTTCATCTTATTCAGTTTATTCTATACCTATCTTATCTATCCAAGAAACTATTGTTAATTCATCACATGCCATTTTTTAAAAAAAAAAAAATAGACTCTTGGTTTATATCTCGGCGGGTCATAATAATAGACCATTGTTCTTGTTATTATCCCGCGCCCACATAACCTAATGTTATTAGGGCCGTAATGTTATACTACGTATCTAAGAGTATCTTAAGGTAAGCTTCGTGCCTATATGCATTCAGCACTTATCTTAACTAACATAGCTTTCCTGCCATGCCTATACTGTGAATATATACTTGAGTATTAAGTATTACCCCAAAATATTTCTTTGATCTAGGAAATTAATTTAAGTAAATTAATTTATTTACTTAAATTAATCCATTTTACTCTCCTTACTAAGAAGATACCCTTTTTCTCCTTAGTAAGGATAACCTATTCTTGTTTAATACTAATCATTTGTTAATATGAAGCATATAAACAACAGGTAAACCATAGGTTACCATACCCAACTCCTTTCGTACGAAGGGGCTATCCTTATTTGACTCTAATTTTCTCTAGAAGATAGAAACCATACTGTCTCACGACGTATTTAACCCAGCTCGTGTAGCTCTTTAATCGACGAACAGTCGTACCCTTCATGATTCCTACATTCATGTGGATGAGCTAAGCCGACATCGAGGTGCCAAACTGCGCACTCAATTTGTACTCTCTGGCGCAATTAGCCTGTTATCCCCAGCGTAGCTTTTTCAATAATACAAGACCTTTCCTTACTGCGTCTTGCGATCTTTATGCCCTGCTTACGCAACTGATAGACGTGTATGTCAAACAGTAAAGCAAGATTAAGCCATTAAACTTTGGAAGTATATATCAACATCATTTTTTTAAATTAATTTATTAAAAAAAAAATAACTAATTGTGTTATAATTAATAAGTTAGTCTATATTAATTATTAATACTCTGTATACACCTATTTTCCACATAGGTAAAATCTTACTTATTTTAAATTGTTTTAGTTCTAACTCAAATAGAAATATAACTGAATTAGTTATAGATACTTTTTAGATGGTCTATTTACTTTAGATGGTCTATTTATTTAACAGTCGTATAGCAATACTAGTTAGTTTATTCATAAACTAACTATAATGCTATATTTTCTGGTGAATAAACATATATTAATTGTACATAGCTCTAAAAAGTAAATATAAAAAATCACAAACTAAAATATAATAATTAAAAATATAAATATATCAAACTATAAAGCCGTTATTTAATACAAAAGCTCTATAAATTCTGCGTATAGCATAATTACGAAATTAAATTTGGATACTCCCAGGTACTCTTTATGGGATCTGTGCCCCGCATAAACCGTCCGCTAGCCATTGTCTCCTGAGAAATTGTTCTCCTTTTATGGATTACATTCAGACGTCAGTAAACAAGAAGACTTGTAAACCTATTCTACTGATATAACAACCAGAGTAAAGGTGTTTCAATTTTGTTGTATCAACTACCTTATTCCCTAAAACCTGTTCAGTTATACCCTTTAACTAGTAACAGTAAAGCTGCATGGGGTCTTCTCGTCTATCTAGAGATAGGCAGTATCTTCACTGCCATTCCAGTTTCACTGAGCCAATCATTGAGACAGCTGTTGCATCGTGAGATCATTCATGCGCGACATCATTTAAATGCCAAGGTATTTCGCTACCTTAGGACCCTCATAGGTAAGGCCGCCATTAAATGGGGGTTCCTTCAAAACCTAGTCTATGTTAGTCAACTAAGTAAATCCGTTAACCAGCCATCATTGGGCAGATAGCGCACTCTATACATTGATTTACATCTTACGCAAAGTGCTGTGTTTTAATTAAACAGTCGTACAACACCACTCTATGTCTCCTCTTCCTAGCCTGATATTAATCAGTAGGAATGGCACACCTTCTCCCTCAGTTACGGTGTCAATTTGCCGAGTTCCTTAATGATTGTTAGCTCAAACGCCTTCGTATTCTCTACTAGCTTACTTGTGTTAGTTTTTAGGTACGGTGGTTACCATTAAATACTGTCTAAAAAATCCGCATCTTAAAAGTTTATTTGAATTTTTTTTTAATTTTATCTTCATCTGTTTTAGTTTGTTAGATTATAATATTTAATGGTATATTTCTTATTTCCAGAACATTTTACTCCAATGCTTTCTCTACAGCAAATTTATAATTTACACATTCAATATAATGTCTTCATGTATTCTCTAATCATTTTAACTTGTTACTATCATATTGAACATATTATATTTACTGTAATAAAAGCATCTACTTTATGTTATGCCATATTCATCCCATCATTTTATCCTATAGGTTTAATTTAGAGACCGATTTAACTTCATTAATCCCATAAGCTTAAGGCGAGAGGATAGATTCCTCTTTTTCGTTACTTGTGTTAGCATTCTCACTTGGGATATTTCACACAACCTCTTAATGGCTCCTGTTAATACTCCCGTATTAATGTTTTTTATGGGCTTATTTTTTTTTATTATTTATCATAGATAAATAACTAAAAAAAAATTACCCTCCATGTTGTTTATAATTAAAACTTAAAAAAATTAATTATGTCTTAATGTACCCAATGTTCCGCTACCCCATAAATAATACTTAAATCTTATTCAAGTATATTTAAAATAGTGCTAAATCTATCATAAAAAAAGTCTATACCTATGCACTATAAAATGTTAATTTTTTAATGCATAATAGCACATTAGTGCTCGCAAATTGTAAATATTTATCATGATCAGAGTCTATGGTACTTTATTTTTTCACTCTAGTGTTTAACCTTTTAAAATACTTATGGACAAGGTGTCGGTGTTTTGTTTAGATCCGCTATATCTTCGGCGCTTTTAACTAATTAGGTTAATTAATAACTAACCATTTGAACCAGTGCTCTGTTACGCGATCTTTAAAAAATGGCCGCTTCTAAGCCTATTTCCTGGTTGTATAGTTTAAATACTTCCTTACTTTCACTTAACAAAAACTTTGGAACCTTAAACACTTGTTCTGGGCTGTTTCCCTTTTGACATA
>Ga0247731_1000183_pt1 | contig 17594 bp, 16 predicted proteins | sample UWRJL088202R2_FD_180938 | JGI IMG/M metagenome (GOLD analysis project Ga0247731, IMG submission 180938) | Plant litter microbial communities from Arlington Agricultural Research Station in Wisconsin, United States - UWRJ-L088-202R-2 | ecosystem: Environmental > Terrestrial > Plant litter >...
CCGCGGGGCGTGGTTGTCCGATCGTCAGGGCGCCAGCCAGGTCTCGCCCCGTTTCGGTGATCAGCCCCAGGACATCGTCACGCGAGACGCCCAGCGCCCGTGTCATGGCGCGGAGGGGCTCGCCCTCGGGCAGAAGGTTCATCAGCCAGGGGACGACCCCTTCGGCGGTCCAGTCGCCTTGGGTGAGCGGCATACTGAGCGATATCGGAAAGGTGTTCGGTCTGGCGCGCCACTCAGTATCGTACCGCAGGCATGGACCGTCTTGGTCAACGCCCACCCGCGCCACCAGGACTTGGTCGGCGAAGAGGGACAGGCTCATCGCCGCACGCCGTAGGCGGTGTTGGTCGCCGCCGAAGCATCAAGAACGCGAATCCCAACAGCCCGAGCCGCCGCCAGGGCCTTGCCGAGTTGCGCCGTCGCCTTGCCGCCTTCGAGCTCGACGATGAAGCGTTCGCCTGTGTTGATCGCTAGCGCCAAGTCACGTTGCGTCAGGCCCAAACCCTTGCGAGCCTTTGCGACCATTTCTCCAAAAAGCTTGGCGTCATCAATCATGTTTTCTTCCCGATCGGGAAGATATACATTACTGCGCGTGTCGAAACAAGTCGATCTTACCGATCGGGAAGATTTCACCTCAGGGCACAATGTTTATGGCATAAACTTACCGAACGGGAAGATCTCACCACAATCCAGACCATTACCCGTGCGATCGCTCGGTCAGTCGGCCACACGAAGATAGTCGGCCGAAATCACGCTTCGATCGATGGTCACTACGATGTTGTCGCAGCCCCCTGGCCTCTTGTCGTTGTCGTTGCCGATTTTGCCGGGATTGGTCCGGCAGGCCTCATCCTTGAGGTTGGTCTGCAGCAGCTTGCCGCGCGAGTGAAATTCCTCTTCGACAGCCTTGTCCGGCAACACGATCCGCTCCTTGCCATAGGGAAAGGGGCCCGAGGAAATGATGTAGGTCTTGGCCCTAACGGCATTGAGGAAAGCCGTACGCGACGAGGTCAGGCTGCCGTGATGGCCCGCGACCAGGATATCGGCCTTCAGCGCCGCCGCGCAGCATTCCAGAAGCTTGGCTTCGATGGATCCTGGCTCAGGCGGATCGGTCGGCTTGGCGCGTTCGCCGGCCTCCGCGTCGCCCATCAAAAGCAACCGCGCGCCGCCAAGGTCCAGACGGGTGACCAGACTGTTTTCGTTCGGATCGGCGTGAGGCTCGGCATTGCGATAGAGGATTGTCATCTGCGCCTGCGCGCCGAGCGCAATGGCCGAGGCGGGGATAGCCGCGCCGCCGTTCAGCGTCAGGTTCTGGGCTTTGGCGCAGCCTGTCGCATGCTTGGTGACAGGACCTGGACCGCCCTTAACCTGGTGATAGTTGACGCCCGGCTCCGTGGAGACCGCCGCCAAGAACTCTTGATAGGAACAGGTGTCCAAGGTCGTCCCGGAATCCCACACCTGGCCGATCTGGAAGGCCGAAAAGAGGTCTGGCAGGAGGATGACATGGTCCTGATGGGGATGGCTCAGAACGACGTGGTCGATGCGCTTCAGGTCGGGCCGCACGTAGCGCAGATAGGCCAGGAAGCGGTTGTTGGGGCCCTTGGAGCGGTCGTCGTTGCTGCCGGCGTCATAGACGAGCGTGAAATCGGCGCCCTCGACGAACAGTCCAAGTCCGGTTCCGACATCGACCACGTGCATTCGAAACTGTCCCAGGCCGAGCGGCGGCGCCAGGATCCGAGTCCAGTCGCGACTGACAAAGCCCGCGCGCCCGTCGGGCAGAAGGATTTCGTTCCAATCGGAGCCGGCGGCGCGCAGGTTCAGTTGCTCGCCGGGTAGCAAGGCCTCGATCACCACGCCGCTCAAGGACGGGGCGTCGCGTACGAAGACGCCCGTCTGAACCTTGCTTGTGGCCACCACGCCCGGACCGGCATCGGCGCCTGGCCGCGCCAGGTCCGCTGTCGCCTCTTGCCCCCATGCGACACCGCCAAAAGTCAGGCCGCCACAGCCACCACCGATCAGCGTCATGGCCACGACCGCGGCTAAACGCTGGCGCACGTTCCGCGCCTGATTCATCGAGCCCCCTTCGCCCCTGCCGCGCGGCTGCGCGTCCTGGGCCGTTAACATGGATTGCGCGTACAAGACCGGCGCCGCCTTCGAAAAGGCCATCGCCCTGCTCGGCGATCTCAAGCGCCTTAGGCCGTCCGTTCAGCAGATCGGGTCGGTCAAGGACGTCGCGCCGGCGCAGGCTCACGGCGTCGCCGCAAGCGCGTCTTCCAATATGTCGGCCAAACGAACCGAGGCGGCGGCCAGTTGATCTTGAACGTCGAGGTTGAACTTGCCGAAATAGGCCTGATCGATCTTGTGGACCGTCCCGTCGGTGACACCGCAGGCCGGGGCTGGGCTGACCGCATCATAGGCCTTCACCGCCAGCTTGTGGGTGGCCAGGGACCAGCGCGCCGTCGCCGCCTCGCCAAAGTCGTTGCTCGTCCAACGCGCATGCAGGGCCTCGGCGCGAGCGGCGGTGGCTTTGACGCCCACCTCCTCGGACGAGAACACCCATTTGATCACATCGCCGTCCCATACCTTGTGCAGCTTGGTGCGCCGGGACTGTCCGTCTGGTTTGATTGGCGCGATATCGACCACCACGCTGTTGCCGCCATGGTCATTGGCGTTGTCGATGTTGTGCAATGGCTGATGGGCGTCGCCGACAAAGTGAATGATGAAGGCCAGGGCCGCCGCGCGCTCAAAATCGGTGGTTCCCGGAGCTTTCAGTAGGGCGATGTACCTGGGGATGGCGGCGCTGGCGCAGATTCCATCCTGGCAGTAGCTGGCCTTGGCCGGCGCGGGGGCCGGGGGCTTGGGACAATAGGGCATGTCGTCGAAGTGGGCGTTATAGGTGGCCTTGTAGGGCCCGCCATAGCGCACGCAATCGGCCCAGTTGGCCAAGCCGCCCAGACTGTTGGCCGAGCAGCGCTGTGACTTGCCCTCGTCATCGACATATTCAACTTTCAGGGTCCCGCCCTTGGCCACGATGGCGTCAAACTTGGCCCTCTGCGGCGCAGTCAGCCGCCCATAGGCGACGCGGATAATGATGTCGTGGCCCTGAGGTCCCCAGGCCAGCGCGGGTTGAAACCATAGACCGGCCACAAGGGCGGCCAGCACCGTGCAAATTCTCAAGCGTGTCATCGACGTCCCCCGACGCTCGCCATGCCCCGAAGAACAACGATATGCAAAATTGCATCAACCGCAAAGTGCGCTCTTGAAATCGCAACCGCAATTGGTCGAGCTTTTTCGGGCGAGGGATCTTGGTCAAGCTGGAGCGCTAGCTGAGGGCGCCTAACGCCCTCGGCGACCCAACAGATTTTCCATCAACAGCACCAACTCGTCGTCTCAGCGCGGCGGGCGAGCGCTTAGGTGCCCCCGGTTTAGACGGCTTGATCAGCGCGGACACGCCTCGTAGATAAGGCGGGCGGGGCCGCCAGTTGCTGTCACGGTCCAACACGCCGGGGGCTGCGTTCGCGCAGCGGCGTGGTCCGGCGATAGCGCCGCGGGCCTCAGGTTCGCTCGAGGTTTCCACCCCCGCCCCCTTTTGGCGCTCGATAATTCGGGCGCTTGCACGAAGAATCCAAATGAGTCACGATTCCTCTGCCGGCGTGTAAGCGCCGGTAGGGGCGTGGAAACCCCTGAGCGAGATCGAACGACATAGATCGGCAAGTCTTAACTTGCTGACCCCGCGCCCTGCTCTGGGCGACGTGCGAGCGCTGTGGCGTTGGCGCGGGCGTAGGCTCGTATCGGGTTTCATAGGCTTGGTCCGACGCGCGCTCCTTCCCGTGGACCGGGGAGTTGTCTGATGACGCAGGTGCGGGATCCGGTCCCAGCGGCGGATCGGGAAGAGGTGTCGCTCGACGGGCTTTATCGGCGCTATGCCGGTTGGCTCAGACACATGCTGCGCAAACGGTTCGGCGCGGTCGACCGCACCGCCGCCGAGGATCTGGTGCAAGAAACCTATATCCGCATCGCGCCCTATCAGGCGCGGGGCGAGGTGCGCCATCCCCAGGCCCTTCTGCTACGGGTGGCTAGCAATCTGGCCCGCAACCACACGCGCCAAACCTTTCGCGGCGGGCAGGCGCCAGTCACGATTGAAGAAATCGATGAAAGCGACGAATATGCCCTCTCGGTTGAGCAGGACGAAACTCTGCGTCTGGCGCAACTGGTCAATTCGCTGCCTCAAAACGTGAAGGATGTTTTCGTCTTGAGCCGCTATGCCGGTCTGACCAACCAAGCCATCGCCGAAGAGCTGGATATCGCGCTCTCGACGGTCGAGGGCCGCATGACCCGAGCCCTGCACCATTTGGCCCTGCGTCTGGCTGAAGGGGCTTGAGGCCGCCAATGACCGCGCCCGCCTACAATCAAGCTGATCCAGACCTTGAGGAAGCCGCCGCTTGGTTTGTGCGGCTCAACACCACCACCGTCGCCTTCGAGACCCTTCAGGCCCACAAGGAATGGCGAAAACTCCCTGGCAAGTTGGAGGCCTACAGGCAGATCGAAAAGACCTGGCGACAGACCGGACAGATCGACGGCCATCCTCTGATCACTACGGCGCTTGACGATATACGCGCCCGCAGCGCAGCACGCCAAGATCGCAGGCGCAGGCCTTTGACCATCGTGATCATTGGCGTGGCTGCGGGGCTGATCGTCACCATCTTGACGCTGGGCGTGATGACCTCGCGCCTGAGCGGCGCCACCTACAAGACCGATATCGGCGAGCAACGTCTGATCCAGTTGGCGGATGGCTCGAAGGTCCGGCTCGACACCGCCACCAAGATAAAGGTTCATTTCGATCGAGGTACGCGGCGTATCCGCCTGGATGATGGCCGGGCGTTCTTTGACGTCGCCCATGATGCAACACGCCCCTTCATCGTCGATGCGGGCCAAGCGAGCGTGCGCGCCTTAGGCACGCGCTTTGACGTGCGCCAGGACGCTGGCGCCACCCAGGTCACCTTGATCCAGGGTCGTGTTGAAGTCCGCGGCCGCGCCCAGACCAGCGCAAAGCCCGTGGAGCTTCGGCCCGGCCAACAGGTGACCGCCGGGCAGGCGCTCAGCGCTCCAAAGGCGGCCGATGTCAGCGCCGCGACCAGTTGGACCACCGGTCAGATCGTCTTTCACGCCGTGCCGCTTCGCCAAGCCATCGCCGAAATCAATCGCTACAGCCTGCACCACATTGAGCTCGATCCAGCCTATCGGGGCGAGGCGCCTGTCACGGGCATCTTCGACACCGGCGACGTCGAAGCGTTCACAAGCAGCGTAAGCGCGCTGCGGGGTTTGTCAGTTGAACGACAAGCCGACGGCGCTCTGCTGCTAACCTCCGCGCGGCCGGCAATTCCGGCCAGTTGAAAAAATCTGTCACACACCAAAGGGTCGCCCGGGGTCTGGGGTGTCTTACCCAATAGACACCCGACCGTGCCATGACAGCCCGTCCCTTGGACGGGCGCGGCGGTGTCCCAGGGGGAACACCGTTGCTCATGCCCAAGTCCTTGCGTTCACATCTCCTGTCGAGCCTGGCCCTGGCCAGTCTAGTGTCGGCCGTCGCTGCGGCCGCCACCCCAGCTATGGCGCAGCCCGCCACCACGGTTCAGGACCAGCGCCTGAGCTTCGACATTGCGGCTGGTTCGCTCGACGCGGCCTTGTTGGCCTTTGGTCGCCAAGCGCGCCAGCAGCTGATCTACGACGCCGCCACCGTCGCCGGACGCACTGCACCCGCCCTGAAGGGACGATACACCGCCGCCGACGCTCTAGCGCGCTTGCTGGCGCCCAGCGGCGTCACGCTTAGCCAGACCAAGCCTGGCGTCTTCGTTCTGCGCCCGCCGGTCGGCCCCCTGAGCCAAGCCACCGAAGCGGTGACTGCGGTGCAACTGGACGAGTTGATCATCACCGGCAGCCTGATCCGGGGCGCTCCGCCATCCTCCCCGATCCTCAACCTAGGCCGCGACACCCTGGATCGCAGCGGCAAGGCCACGGTGGCCGACCTGCTCGCCGCCTTGCCTCAAAATTTCGGCGGCGTGGCCTCGCCCCAGACCGCCTTGGCTCTATCCGACACCTTGGGCACCAATGACGCCCTGGCTCAAGGCGTCAATCTGCGGGGCCTGGGCGCCACCGCCACCCTGGTGCTCATTAACGGCCGGCGTATGGCTGGGAGCGGCCTTAAGGGCGACTTCGCCGATCTGTCGGCCCTACCCACGGCCGCGGTTGACCGGGTCGAGGTATTGCTGGATGGCGCATCGGCGATTTACGGCTCTGACGCCGTGGGCGGCGTGGTCAATGTTATCCTGCGTCGTGATTTCACGGGCGCTGAGACCCGTCTGCGTTTTGGCGCTCCTCAGGGCGGCGGCGAACAGGTCCAACTGTCACAGACCCTGGGCAAGACCTGGGACGGCGGCCATGTGATGCTGGCCTATGAGCATCAGCATGACGCGGCGCTCGCCACCTCAAAGCGTGCTCAAGCCGCTAATGGCGATCTTCGGCCGTTTGGTGGAACGGATCATCGCGCGATCTACAGTCACCCCGGCAACATTGTCGCCTACGACCCGGCGGCCGGCGCTTTCATGCCGACCTACGCCATACCAGCCGGTCAGGATGGGTCCAACCTAACCCCCGCCAGCTTCACGGCGGGAACCGTGAACTTGGAGAATCTTCGTCAGAACGCTCAGATCTTGCCTGAGCAGACTCGCGACAGTCTCTATCTCGACGTGCGTCTGAGCCTGACCCCCAAACTCGAGGCCAGCGCCGACCTGCGCTACACTCAGCGCGACTTTGTGTTCAACTATCCCGGATCGCTGTCGATCTTCGCGATCACCGGCGCCAATCCGCATTTTGTCTCGCCGAACGGCGATCCCAGCGCCCTGATTTCCTATAACTTCGGCGATGAGCTAGGCCCCGTGGTCTCACATGGACGCTCGGAGAGCTTAGGTGCCTCTGCAGGCCTGGACGCCACCTTGCCAGCCGGGTGGCGCGGTCAGGCCTACCTAGCCTACGCACAGGAGGATAGCCGACGCCGTTCGTCTCACAACCTCAATAGCGGCTATCTGGCCGAAGCGCTGGGCAATAGCCCCGACGATCCGACCACCGCCTATAGCGCCGTCCGCGACGGCTTTTTCAATCCATATGGCGATGGCGGCGCCAACAGTCAGACGATCTTGGACTTCATCGGCTCGGGCGTGGAAAACACCCGCAGCATGAGCCGGGTCGCCACCGCCAATATCAAAGCCGATGGAGATTTGATTGACCTGCCCGGCGGCGCAATCCAGCTGGCCGTCGGCGGTCAATTTCGCCAGGAGCGCTTCAAGACGGGCGTCAACTCGCTAACGGTCGGCTCGACGCCCTATCGTGACGACGGACGCACCTATCTGCGCAATATCGGCGCCGCCTTCGCTGAACTGCGCGTGCCGCTGGTCGGCCCCAACAACGCGCGGCCGGGTCTGCAACGGCTGGAGTTGTCCCTGGCCGGCCGGGTCGAGCACTACGAAGATATCGGTGCGACGGCCAATCCAAAACTTGGGGTGTTATGGACGCCCGCCGAGGGCCTGAACGTTCGCGCCACCTATGGGGAATCCTTTCGCGCGCCGGCGCTCACCGAACTCTTCGCCACCAGCGTCATTGCGCCAACCTTCCTAAGCGACAGCGCGAGTCAGACCCTGGTGCTGGTGCGCTATGGCGGCAACCCCGAGCTCAAACCCGAAACCGCCAAGTCCTGGACACTGGGCTTTGACTTCAAGCCCTCCGCCCTGCCCGGCGTGCGGCTGAGCGCCACCACATTCGACGTGCGCTTCAACAATCGCATCGGCCAGCCGGTTCTGGAAAACTTCGATCAGGCTCTCACTGATCCAAGCTATGGGGCCTTTGTCACGCCCGTCAGTCCAGCCAACAACCCTGCCGATCTAGCCCAGGTCCAGGCGCTGATCGATCAATCCACGTCTTCAGCCGCCCAGCTGTTTCCCGCCACGTCGTACGGCGCGATCGTCGATGCGCGCAGCGTCAACGCCGCTCAGCTGGCGGTGCGCGGCCTTGATCTGGAGGCGGGTTATAGCGTCAGTCGTGGAGCCGATCGCTTTGATCTGTCGGCCAACGCCACCTACTTGTTCGACTACGAACGCCAGCTGACGCCGACCGGTCCCAGTGTTGATTTGGTGTCAATGGCCGGCCAGCCGGTGAACTTGCGCGCGCGCGTGCAGGCCGCCTGGAGCCGCGGTCCGCTTGAGACCAGTCTCGCCGTCAACTATGTCGACAGCTATACGGCCACCCCCACCGAGCGCATCGACGCCTGGAAGACGGTGGACCTACAGGCGACTTGGACCGCGCCGGTCCAGACCGGAGCGCTCAAGGGCCTGACCCTGGCGTTATCCGTGCAGAACCTCTTGGATCAAGACCCGCCGTTCTACGACAATCCCACGGGGGTCGGCTACGACCCCGCCAACGCCGACCCAATCGGTCGTTTCGTCGCTGCGACCCTGACCAAGCGCTGGTAGTCGCGCCCAGGGGGTTTTCCCTTTTCCATCTCAGAGAGCTGATCCATGCGCCCTTCCTGGCGATGCGCCGCCTTGTGCCTGATCCTCCTGGTCACAACGGCGGCCACACGGCCCTATCGGGTCGATGACCTCGTCAAACTGGAGGACGGCGGTCCATCAGGATTGGATCCCAGCGGACGTTGGTGGATCGTCGAAACCCAGCGGCCGCATGATCAGGCTGTGTCCTTCACCTCCCAGGGCTTCACCGCCTATGGGCTGGGCCGACCGCTGGTCGTCGACCTGCGGCATCCCACACGCGCCAGACCCTTGCTGCCGGACGCGTCCCACACCGCCTATCGCGTGGGGCCCTTTTCGCCAGCGGGCCGGTACGTCGTGGTCTACCGCTCCGGCGAGACAACGTGGGAGGCGGGCGTCGTCACTCTGGCAACCGGAGCGGTGCGGTGGCTGGGGATCGGACCCGAACAACCGTTCTTTGGGTCTGGTCTTCAGTGGCGGACCGAAACCGAACTGGTCGCGATCGCCTTGCCTGCAGACGACCTGCCGATCTATCGGCGGCGCGATCGGCTTCAGGGCCAACGCTTGCCGGCCTTGTGGGCCCGCGCCGCCAAGGGGGACCAGGCCTCATTCACCGTCGTCGGCAGCGGACGGTACCTGGAGGATCGTCCCGCGCCCGTCGCCAAGCGGCTAGTGCGGATCAATGTCGCCACCGGGACCGTCACGACCGTCGACACCGGCCCGTTCAACGATTTGGCCATCTCGCCCACCGGCCGTTATGCGGCGCTCTTGGTCTTGGGCCCGGCGTTCCAGCCCAACGCCAAGCTGCCGGCTCGCCAAGGCGAACTGGAAGGCCGACGCTTGACGTTGAGGATCGCCGAGCTCGACAGCGGGCGCGTCATCCGCCCTCTGTCCGACCAAGATGTCTTGTGGAGCCTGCTGCGCTGGGCGCCGCGCAAGGACGAGCTATTGGTGTTTACCCGCGCGCCCGGCGAGGACTGGCCCGCGGGTCGCTTGCAACGAGTCGAGGCCGAAGGCGCCGCCCAGGCGCTTTCAGCCACCCTTCAGCCCGCCCTGGACTGGATGCCTTATTTAAAGGTTCCCAGCCTTCAGGCGGGCTGGCGAGGCGATACGCCGTTGGTGCGGGCGCGAGCCGGCGTCAGCGCCGGTGCGGAGAACACGCGCGTCGATTGGTATGAAGTCGGCGCTAAAGGTCCCTCCAATCTCACCGCAGCCTTGCCCGGCGGCGTAACCGGGCCCTACGCGATCGTGGGGAAGGACCTGGTGGTCACAGCCGGATCAGATGTCTGGCGCATCCGACATCGAGGCCGTGCTGAGCGGATCGCTACTGACGCGCGCCTGGTGATTGCGCCCCAGTTGGGGGCCAGCATTCGGGAAAGCGGCAATCCGTCCCAGGGCCTCAGCGTCCAGGATTTATGGCTTCAGGCCGAGCGGCCTGGAGCTCGAAACTTTAGACCATTTAGGCCGGCAAGCCCGAGAGGCCGTCCCATGGCGCTTGACGAACATGAGCAGGTTTTGGCGGTTCGGGGCGAGCAGGCGGTCATCGCGCGCACTGACGAGCGCGGGGTCCAGACCTTCGATCTACGTCGTCCCCAAGCGTCGGACGTGGCGTTGCACACGCTCAACGCTAGACTGGCGAACGTGGCGCTACCCAACATCCAACCCATCCGTCATGCCGGCCCTAAGGCAACAAGCCTCACCAGTTGGCTCTACCTGCCGGCCGATCATCAACCAGGTGAGCGCCTGCCGTTGATCGTCATTACCTATCCAGGCCTGGCCTATACCGCCCCGCCCTATAACGGCCGGCCCGACGCCAAGGCCTTCGCGGAGAGCACGGCCGTTTTGGTCGGGCGTGGCTACGCGGTGCTGATGGCCAGCTATGAGCGTCCAGCCAATTCGCGCGACCCCAGCGAGGGCTTTACTGAGGCCTTGGTCGCCGCCGCCGACGCTGCGGTTGCGACCGGCCAGATCGACGGTGATCGCATCGCGCTGTGGGGACACAGCTTCGGCGGCTATGCGAGCCTAGTGGCCGCCACCCGCACCAACCGGTTCAAGGCCATCGTCGCGGCCAATGGCATCTCTGATCTAACCAGCCTGGTGCTGGGCTTCGTGCCGCACTACGCCTTGGCGCCTGAGGATGGCATGGCGTCGGCGGGGCTATTTGGGTGGGGTGAAACCAGCCAGGGTCAGCTGGCCACCACGCCGTGGGACGATCCCCAACGCTTTGTGCGCAACAGTCCTGTCTATCAGGCCGGGCAGATCACAACGCCTGTGCTTTTGGTCAACAGCGACATGGACGCCCTGCCGATCGATCAAGGCCAGGAGATGTTCTCGGCGCTGTGGCGTCAGGGTAAGGACGCCAAGCTGCTGACGTTCTGGGGCGAAGGCCATGTGGCCGAAAGCCCCGCCAATATTCACGCCTTCTACGACCAGGCCTTCGCCTTCCTAAGACCCTTGATCGGCGAAGGACGGCCCACGCCTTAGGCGCCGTGCCCGAGGGCGGCGATCCGCGCCTCCCAGCAACGGACCCAGGCCTCAATGGCTAGCAAATCGAACACGTCGCCGTAACGGCCCTCATGCGCCAGGGCTTCAACCTGCAGCGTCGCATCCAGGGCCGGGCGGTCGACGATCCCTTTGGCCACCAGCCGACCGTCCAGCAAGAACGGCCGAATCGTTTCCAGGCCCTCGGCCACCGCGAGCCCGTAAAACGCAGTCATGTCGCCCTTGGAGCGGCGGGCGGTGACGATGGACGGCAGGCGTTTGGCGAAGAGTCGGCGCACCAGCCCGCGCCCCCGTCCGTCCTCCGCCAAGCGGTCGGCCGGAATCGACAGGCACAATTCCACAAGCGGCTGAGACAGGAGCGGGTGGATCAGCGCCACATCCCGCCCCCGGCGACTGGCCCCAAACACGACCTGCATATAAACCAGTTGCCGCAATTGCAGCCGTTTGCCCGGCGCAACGCCGGACAGGCCGGTTAGCCAGGCATGTTCACGGCGCCGCCGTCCGGCCTGTTGGCCCAGCGGCCCAAGCCACGTTGGCGGCGGCCGCCAACGTTGAAACTCAAGGCCAACGGCGGCGACTATGGCCGCGCGCAACACGGTCCAGACCGAAACCTGATTCCATGCCGCCACCTGGCTCAGGAACCGCCGGTCCAAGCCCGCTGGTCCCTGGCGCATCAGCCGATCGGCGGCGATCAGCACAGTCTGCAGCTCGTAGAACACCACGTCGCCGCCCTGCCCCGTAAATAGGGCTTGGGCGCCGAGGGCCTTAGCGCGGCAGGCGATCTCAGCGTCAAAAGGCGCATCCGACCCGTTGAGGGTAGGACGCGGCCCATCGGCCAACGCGCTGAAATCCTCTGGCGTGGCGACCATGGGCGTGCGGGCGATTGATTTCAGCGGGGCTGTGGCGAAGCGTTCCAAGAGCGCCGTGGCGAACAGACGCTCGTCGCCTTGGGGCTGATCGGTGTGAGCATTCAGCCAAGCTAGTGGTGCGGGAATTTGGCAACCGATCAGGGCTGAACCCACAATAGCGGAATCCAGACCGCCCGACAGCTCAGCCAGAATCCTCGGATAGGCCCGCGCCCACGCGCCCACGCAGCGATCGACCGTCGTGACCACAGCTTCGATCGGGTCCGCCTTGCCCGGCCGGGGATGAACATGGTCACGCGGCCGCCAGACCGTGGTTCTTCGCATTCCTTTTCGATCGAGCTGGACGAGTTCACCCGGACCGATCCCCAGCAAACCTGTCAAGGCCAGGTCGCCGGTGATCCGAAGGGTGTTGTCGACAAAGCCGGCGACGACGGCCCAGTCGATGGACAGGGCTGGACCCACCTGGCGCAGCAGAGCGTCTGGAAGAACCGAGGCGAAGACGCTCACCCCATCAAGACGCCAAGTGATGCAGTCAAGACCGCCCATGGGATCGCGCAAGGCCGCGGCCTCGCCGCTGATCGGCGAGGACCAGATGGCGACATATCGACCCCAGACCTGCCGCGCCAGGCCGCGGGCTGCGGCTTCGACGCTCTGAGCGCCGGCGATGGCCACGCCGGCTGTTTCCAACTGACCAGACGAATCGAATACGTCGCCGATCAACACGCCTTCATGCGGAGTCAGGCTCTGGATGCGCAGCGCCGGGGCCTGAGCAAAAACCCAAAGCCCATGGCGTTGATACGCCAAGCTCCAATCGCCCTGCGCCTCTAGAGCCGCTCGGGCTCGCATGAGCCTGGCGGTGTCCGCGGCCGACGCCGCATCAATCGACCACGTCAGGACAATATAATCGCCCGACATGTTAGATCGCCATGATCGGCGAATAGCGCGACACGCGATGGAGCCGATCGTTGAGCACCAACCCGCCGCACTGCAACCAGCAGTGAGCCGCAAACGGCCAAGTGCTAATCCCGAACACCCACATCACGCGGCCAGCATCGTCGCCCAGATATTGCCGCAGCAGCGCGGCGCGATAGAGGCACAAGCCCTGGAACGGGATCCAGGGCAGGAGCCTGCGAAACGCCAAGGCGCGCCGCACAACCCGTTGTTCGCCCCCCGGGTCATCATCGGCCGCGGACGCTACGGGACGAACGAGCCGCGAGAACGACCGCAGCCAGAACGTCCCGACCAGGACGACCGCAGCTATCATCAGTTCGATCAGCGCCCTCGCGCCCATCGGCCCTTGATCATCAAAGGCGTCCAGATCGCCTGTCGGCGCCGGCGCGGCGCGGCGTCGAACCGCCTCGGTTGCGACGTCGGGCGTACCCAAACCCGCCGCCACAAGCTCCCCGCCCAGCGAGGGATCGACAAGCTTGGCATGGACGCCGTCGTCTGAGAGCAGGATGCGGCCCTGCGCCTGCGCCAGCACCAGATAGGCGTTTTTGCGCACATCTAGGATCACCAGATCACCCTGATGCATTGCCGCGAACACCTGCGGCGCCCATTGCCAGTCCATGTCGGTTTCCTCACCCGTCCCAGACGAACGCCGGGCGCGGCATGGCCGCGCCCGGCGACAGCGCACTCAGTCCGGCGTGACTTTGCGGATCAGCGTCGGCTCGTTGTAGAAGCCCGAGGGCCCTTGGGTCCGGCTCTTGGCGTTGGCCAGGCGAACAAGCTTGCTCACCTTGATCTTGGTCATGACAGCTCTCCTTCGGATTGTCGCAAAAACGCGACACCTCATCGAGCTCCCACCACTTCAAACATTCAAACTATATGTATTAAATACTTTAACGAAGCGATACGAGCGGACGCGTCGGACCGCACGCGCAGGCACCTCGTCATGCTGGAGGAACCATCTGCGTGCCGACCAACAGCTCAACATAGAAGCCCAACCCGCCTTTATTCAGGCGCTTCGCCTGCCCCACTCGAGTCAGCTTGTGAATTTTGATCGTGGTCATCGTCCTTCTCCATTCGAGAAAACATCGCCAATCACGACCAAGCCATGCCGCATCAGACCAGTCGTATATTCAAACTATGTTTGGACTAGAGCGCTCCAGGCGTCCGAGCTCGGCGCATGGTGGCCACCGTCGTCGCAGCGGCCTCACGGCGACGCTCATGATAGGCCTCCACCCTAGTCCTGAGGCCCATCCAATCGCCCGCCTCGAAAGCTGCGGCCAGTCCCGCCAGCTCTTCCAAGACACCGTCCAGGACCTTGATATCGACGCGGCGAGCCGGACCCAGCCGGTCCGCCAAGGTCGCATGACAAGTCACCAAGGTGCGGCCGCCGCCGGCCTGGACAAGCGCGCCAAACAGGAGATCAGCCCCAAGCGCCGCTACATCCGCAGCCGGCGATGTTTCTTGAAGCTGCGCGAAGGTTTGGACCACGGCGCTGGGCGGTGGAGCAGCATTGTTCGCTATCAAAGTCGTTAGGGCCGCGCCGACAAGCAGAGCACTCAGATCGTAGAGTTCGGCCAAATCCAGAGCGTCTAAACGCCAGCCAAAATAGCCGCGTCCCCGGCGATCCTCAATCAGACCCTCACCCGCCAAACGCGACAAGGCCTCACGCACGGGCGTGGCGCTCAAGTCCAATTCACGCGCCAGGTCAGTGATGGTCAGCGCCTCTCCCTCCACGAACGCTCCGGCGCGCACACGCTGCCTTAGGGCCTGAAGAGCTCGGCTGAAGGGATCGCGTTCTCGGATCACTTGGACATCCTGCCTATAAGCCAATAGCGTCACACAATTACTGGGCGAGCTCACAAACGGCTTCAACAGCAATCACACCTTCGATCCGGATAATTTCTGCTTTCGCAAAGGGCCTGCAGGCGACCCGAAAAAATCTTGCGGCCTTGCCCATAATTGCTTGCACAGCTTGGATTCTGAAGATTTTTGATTGACGCAACCTGCGCACGAACGGCAAAAATTGACGCCGAAGACGGAAGTTTCGCCCCACCCCTCGATCCAGGATTCAAAGCCTCAGAGAGTGACCTTGAGTTGATCAGTAGCGTCCGGGCATGACCAAAACCTCAGAACGGCCCGCCTGGAACGGACTGCTGTCCCAAGCCGTGCGGATTTTGCGCCGTGCTCGGTTTTTGAGAGTTCAAGACGTCGCCGCAGCCATGGGGCTAAAGCCGCGGACCTACGAGTATTTCGAGGCGGGCCAGGGTCAGATCACGCTGGAGCGGCTCCACCGCTTCGCCCAGGTGGTCAGCGCCGACCCCAATGGCCTTGTGGCCGCGATCATGATCGGCTCACCTGAGTTCGCTCTGCGCAGCGCCGACAACAAGCTTGTGACGGCATTTCTAATCACGCTGCAGGATTTTGATTTGGCCGGACGAGACGATCTGAAACGGATCGACACCACCACATACCTTGCGGCCTTTTCGGAAACCTTCGAACGCTTACTGCTGGAGGTGCGTCACAAGGCCGAGCTTGAACGCGCTGCTCTTGAGAAGATTGGCGGCGACCTCTCAGCCCAGACGGGAGGGCCTAAGTTCATCTCCCAACCGACGCCAGGCAACCTGCCCCCTGCGGGCAACAAGACTCCCTAACGCCACCGCCGCTTAGAGGCCGCAGCGATTTTGATAAAGTGGGTCAGCAGCCTGCGCCAGGTGTGACAACGTGTCTCGTTAGGTGAACAGAGGCTGAATTGGCGGTTAAGGGTCTGTCCGCATTTTGGAGTCTAGTCTGGTTTCATCTAAACCAAGGTTAGTCCCATGGCTTGCTTCACCCTTCGCCCTACCGACCGCTCGGAATTTGACTCATTGCTTGGCGAACTGGCGTCCCAGTTCCCCTCCGCCCATGTCGAGGCCGCCCATAATGACAACTGGGCGTCATACCGCGTCGACATCTCATGCGATGCTCCCTGGGAGGGCGACCTGACAGCCTGGCTCCGGGCCAAGCATGCCGACTGCCCGCGCACCTAACCTAGAAAGCCGGCCTACTGGCTGGCCCAAAGTATCCGGGCGATCCAGGCCACCTCGGCCAGGCCCAGCATCCTGTCCCGACCGTCGCGTGTGAGGCTGGATAGCTCGATGCTGCGGGCCGTGACCCGCGCCAGTTCTTTGACCAGAAGCTCTCCGCCCGTGGTCCGCACGATCACCCGGTCGCCCCGTCTAGGCTCGACCGACGGGGAGACCACAATGCGGTCGCCGTCGCGAAATACCGGCGCCAAGTCATCGCCAGAAATCTCGAGGGCATAAGCGCCCCCATCGATCACACCCGGAAAATCAATTTCGTCCCACTGAGACCCGATTGGCGCGCCGGTGTCGTTAAACATCCCTTCGGCCTGGGCCTGAGGAAGGCCGATCAACGGCACCACGCGCGGCGTGGCCGGAGGCCCTCGCTCAGTCAGAGTGGCAAATTCCGAAAGACTCACCCCCGTGGCGTTCAGCACCTTGGCCAGGCTTTCGGTCGAGGGCCAGCGTGGCCGGGCGTCGCCGTCGCCGCGCTTGGACCGGTTGAAACTGGTGGGATCCAGCCCGGCCATCTTGGCCATGGCCGACGGGCTCATCTCGAACCGCTTGGCCAGAGCATCGATCGCGGTCCAGATTTCGGTATGCGACAGAGACGACATGGCTGACTGCATCCCCGGCCGTGATGCCGGAAAATATGCCTCAGTCCTAGGAAAGTAAACCTAGTACCCTAAGGTCAAGTTGACGTTTACGTAAGCGTTGACGTCAGAATGTCGCGAGCATAGGGTGATCGTCGATAACCAACCGGCCCGTCCGCAGAAGTCGGGCCTGCCCAGGGAGGGTTCCAATGTTGGCTGACCTGCGACGCCCAGAGCGTACCTTTACCATCCGCCAGCTGTGCAACGAGTTCAGGGCCACGCCCCGCGCGCTGCGCTTTTATGAGGACAAGGGCCTGCTGACGCCGGCCCGCGAGGGCCTCAACCGCGTCTATTCCCACAAGGACCGCGTCCGCCTGCAGCTAATCCTGCGCGGCAAGCGCGTGGGTCTGTCGCTGTCAGAAATCCGTGAGCTGCTGGACCTCTATGACGAGAACGACGACGGCGCGGCGCAGATGGCCCGGTCGCTGAAGAAGTTCCGCGAACGCGCCAACGCCCTGGAGCAGCAGCGCGAAGACATCGACGGCGCCCTGATCGAGCTGCGCGAGGCCTGCAACCGCTTGGAGCAGCGCCTGGCCGAGATCCGCCCCGACCTGCTGCCCCGCGCCGCCGACTACGACCAGGTGCTGCGCGCCCGACTGGACGGTCACGCGGACGCCGCGCTCGGCAAGTAAGCTCAACTTTCCGCTCGCTTCGGACAAGACCGCCGGCGAGCGGAGCCGTTCCCTTTTCTCCCCAATCCGCCCCTCCCGATCTGAACTGACCAGGACTATTCCATGACCTACCAGCCGCCCGTTCGCGAACACGCCTTCCTTCTGCGCGACGTGCTCAACATCGACCAGCACGGCGCCTTGCCGGGCTTCGCCGACGCGCCGTTCGAGACCGTCGAGCAGATCCTGGAAGCCGCCGCCCAGTTCACCGGCGAGGTCCTGGCCCCGCTGAACAGCGTTGGCGACAAGCAAGGCTGCGTCTGGAACAAGGACTTCACGGTCAAGACGCCGGACGGCTTCAAGGACGCCTACAAGCAGCTGTGCGAAGGCGGCTGGACCGGCCTGGGCTCTGATCCGGCCTATG
>Ga0247731_1000184_pt1 | contig 17554 bp, 15 predicted proteins | sample UWRJL088202R2_FD_180938 | JGI IMG/M metagenome (GOLD analysis project Ga0247731, IMG submission 180938) | Plant litter microbial communities from Arlington Agricultural Research Station in Wisconsin, United States - UWRJ-L088-202R-2 | ecosystem: Environmental > Terrestrial > Plant litter >...
GCCGCAGGCACGCGCGGCGGGGGTTCGCGTCTCCGCGCCCGAGCTGAACGCATTTATCGACGCCCAGCTAGCGAAATACGATCTTGGCGAAGATCGACTGGCGCTGGTGGGATTCAGCCAAGGCACAATGATGGCGCTGCACGTCGGCCCAAGGCGGCAAAGCGCCCTGGCCGGGATCGTCGGCTATTCGGGGATGCTGGCCGATCCCGACGCTCTGGCCGCAGAAGGCGTCAACAAGCCGCCGGTGCTTCTCGTTCACGGCGACGCCGACGATGTCTTGCCCGTGGCCGCACTTCATCAAGCAGACGAGCGTCTGAGGGCGTTGGGCTTCGAGGTCGAGGCCCATGTCTGTCGCGGCCTTGGCCACAGTCTTGACGATCAAGGTCTGCAATTGGGCGCGCGCTTCCTCGTCGCCCGTCTTGGCTGAACCATCGCCGAAGGCCGCGCGGCCCGAAGACAGGAGCCTCCCGCCGTGTCCAGCCGTTACGGCCTTTCCATTCGAGCGGCCAACAGCGGCGACGTCGATGGCCTGGCCGAGCTGCTCAAGACCGGCGGCTGGACCATCGGACGTGACGCCCTGGTCGCGCGCCTGAGCGCCGTTCAGGACCAACCCGGCGCCGTGTTGATCGCCGACGAATGGGGCCCGCCGTCGGGGCTCATCGTGGTGCACTGGCACGCGGTTCTTACCGCAGACCTCAAGCAGGGATGGATCTCCGCCTTGCTGGTCGATCCGGCCCGACGGCGCAATGGGGTCGCGCGTCTGCTTCTAAAGGCGGCGTCCCAGGCCGCGCGTTCGGCCGGATGCGATAAGCTTTGTCTTCACGCGCCTGACACTCTTGGTGATCTACGCGCCTTTGGTCTTGGCACGGGCTTTGTCGAGACCGGCCAGGTTCTGGCCCGTCCCCTGCGTAAGCGCGGCTGATTTGCGCCAGGAGCAGACTCGAGCATCACTCCGGAAGCAAGACGTTCAGACCGTTCATCGCTCTGGCGCAGTTCCGAGGGTGAACCAGCGTCGTTCGGCCGAGTTACCTCAAAGGGCTCAGCTTCGGGGATATCGCCGCTACCGGCGCCCTGCGATGCGCGAGGCCTATGCAGCCCTGGAGGCGCCGATCTTGGTGCTGGTCGCGGCCCTGATCCCGGTCAGCGACGCGATCGAGAAGGCCAGCGGCGCCGACCTGATCGCCGGCTGGCTGTCGGGCGCGTTCCACGGCCTGCCGCCGATCACCACCCTGACGGCGATGATGGCCGTGGCCATGGCCGCCACGCCGTTCCTGAACAATGCCGCCACGGTGCTGATCGCCGCCCCGATCGGTATGGGCCTGGCTCATCGGCTGGGCCTGTCGCCCGATCCGTTCCTGATGGCTGTGGCGGTAGGGGCCGGTTGCGATTTCCTCACGCCCGTCGGCCATCAATGCAACACCCTGGTGCTGGGTCCCGGAGGATATAGGGAGCGCCGCAGGAATGGGAGATAATGCGCTGCAGCACCGTGGTGCCGCTTCTCATCACGCCAGAAACGAAGATGATCTTCATTGACCGTTCCACTCCAGAAACTCGGTCAGCCAGCTCCCGCTGGCGGGCTTTTTTGGGCAATAGCCAACATCGGAGCCCGCTTCATTGAAGGTGGCGAATTCAGGCCTCGGGCGCCGCCTTTTCTGAGCCCCCTCTACCCCAGCAAGGCGCCGTGCCTTGCACGTTGTGAGCGCACACTCTGGCTCCTCATCGGGCACGGCTTCTTCTCTACGAATGCCGTTAGCGACCACCTTGCTCACGGGCCGGCAGCAGCTTGACCTTAGTAAGGGGCCGGCTCGTCCTCGTGGTTCGGGCAAAAGGTAGGATCGGCAATGAATCTATCGACCCACTCACTCAACCTGCCGAGCGGGACAATCATGTCATCCTGCACGCCGATCATGTGACTTCCCTCCAAACGTAGGCATTCAAAGAAGAAAAGGCGCGCGCCTACCAAGTCCGCGAGTTGGCAAAGATAGTAATAGTTGCTGCAAGGGTGCCCCTGGACCAAGACGATAATTGTCGCTCCAGGACGACAAAAAGCAATGTTGGCCAGGGAGGCGCCGGCCTCGGCGACGATCAAACGGGCATTGGAAAACACTTGAACCTGCTGGGCCCAATCGGCTGCCCCGGGGTCAAAACTCCACAGCCCCGCGTCCGTAAGGGTCGCTTCGAGTTGGGTGCGATTGACCAAGCGACGGTGCCCGACGTTGCGCCGTGCAATCTGAACAAGATCCAGTTTTCCGCCAAGATCGGTCAGGTAAGGCGCGGCCAAGCCGCGCAGCTTCTCGATCACCGTAGGGGATATCAGGATGTCGTTCGGTAGCGGCTCATCTTCGGTGTGCACAGTATTGACGCAGATATCCGTCATACAATGTAAGCGCCCGACGCTGATTGAAGCACCACGCGCCACCTCGATCAACGGCGCCGGCTCCTCGAAGAGCGCTTCGAGGATCTCACGCATTTGTACGGCCAGATTGCTATCCACCAAAAGCGGCGTCGACGCAGACAACCCGTTCTCACGCGCGATCAGATAGCGCGGCAGAATTTCCAAGAGCCAGTGGTGATAGTTGTGCCCGTGGTCGTGAAGCATCCAATAGGCTTGATCCACGCTGCGGGTCTGCAAGGGAATTCGGAACGAGCAGCGATCGTCGATCTGGTGAATGAGGTTTGGGCATTGCAATTCACGGGCGCGCGGCCCCGATTCTGCATAGTCATAATAGACGGTGTGACCGCCCTTGAAGATCAAGCTCGTCCCGCCGATCACCTCAACATCCCCCAGGACGCCGTAAACAGGCTTCGGCAGCGCGATCGCGACGGATGATGGCGCGCGCTGTCTCCGTCGATTCAAGAAGATGGGGTCGCTTACGATCACCGACTGCGCGACATCAGGAGTAGCCAGAACGCCATCGCTCTCCGCCATGGCGTCGGTCACCTTCGTGATTTGGGCCGTGCCAATAAGCCATTCGGTGGCGTTACCAAGCCAAGCGTTGGGGATATATTGATTAAAGAAGAAATTGTAGCAACAGGCCGATAGCCCCATTTCTCCGCGAGCCAGGAAGCTCATCGCCATTCCAAGCCAGTAATTGTTGCGGTAAGGCTTTGCCCTAATTTCCTTTATGTTAGCTCCGAGTTGCAATGACGCGGCAACAGGTCGCCAATCCTCCGCCTGCAGGATCGCGCAAGCCTCAAGTGGATCCTCGTCGTTCAGGTCAAAGTTCTTGAGCACCTGATGTAGTAGTTGTTCCGCCTGAAAATTGTCATGACTGTTGAATGGCATTCGATTCTGGCGAAAACCATGCGCCATCAGGTGTTCGGCTGGATTTCCTTCCACGTCGGGATAGGCCGCAGCATAGAAGCCCGGATCAAACCCAATAACGTCTTCCAGCCAAGTTTTTTGCCCGCCAGACGGATAGGACTGAGTCGGGTGCGCGGGTCGACGACCTTCGTTGATCCCGTGCCTGATGTAGTGCTCGAAAGGATCGACTCCGCCATCAGCGACATCCCTGTATTCGGCGCAGTAAACGGCCCTGTCAAATGCGATTATACGCTCGATTGATGCTTTCTCTTCCGAAGAGTAAGTACTTAGGTCAAATATTCTATTGTATCCCCGCACAGTAGTTGCCGGAGCCTGTGCTCCAGAAGAATTTACGGCGCCCTTGGGGCGACCAAGGCCAGCGAAACGCTCGATCAGCGCCCGCCTTCCCAAGACATATCTAGAGACGTTCAGCATGCGCCGCTGATGAAAGAACTTCTTTTTCATCTGGCATCCACTCCCAGCCTTAACGCTTCGTTGCAGGCAGATGGGCCCGACGCCAAGCGATTACCGAATCTGCGACATCCCAACGATATCCCAGCAAACCAGCAAGAAATGGATCTTCCCGATACTTTCCATCCAACATTCGCGAAAAATTGATCTGCTGTTGTATTATCGGCAGCGTGTAAAGATTATTTATAGCTCGACGAATACGGCCAGAACGATTCAGGCCAGCACGATGATAAGCCAGCGCGTTGAAAACAACTGCGTCACCAGGTTCCGCGTTGATTTGATACTCATGCGCGCGGACGTACTCGTCCGAAGGGAACGGCTCGTGGAGATGCGAACCCGGCAGGAAGAATGTGCCTCCTGACTCGGCGCTGAAGCGATCAATGCAAATCAAGGTCTGCAAAGCGATCGGCCGGGAAGCGGTGAAGTGTTGGTACTGCAACTCACGGTGCCATGCCAGCTGATAGAGCCGATCATCAGGGGGACTCAAGATCCCCACCTGCGAAGACAAGGAAATAGCCTCTCCGAGACTCGCTCTCACAATGCCAAGTAAGGCTGGATTGCAGGCAACATCGTGAAGAAAGAACGGATCAAAGGCGAGCATGGAGCGAACGATATATTTGTCGCGAATGAGTGCGATATTCTCCTCCCCGAACTCAGCCACCTGCTCTGCATACAGTCGGTCCATTCCGGCCGCCGCTATCGCGACCTGATGCGGCGACAGGGCATGGCGTACGACCGTAAAGCCGTCGCGCGCTAGTTCTTCCAGGGCAATGGCTTGAGGCGTGCTCGCGTGTGTGCGTTCGGTGACGCCGTGCGTGAGCACGCTCTCGTCCTTGGCCGTTGCGGCGTTCGCGACATGGGGCCCGTGCTCGCTCATGTCGCATCGCTCCACTCCATCGGATAGCCCAACTCGACGACCGCCGGATGCAGCCAGTTGATGATCAGTTCGCGCTCTGTCTTGCTCAGGCTCACGACGGGCCAACTGCGTTCGGCATAATATGAAGAAATGAGGTCGGTGATCGACCGGTTCGCCTCAGGCTTGAAGGGTTCGAGAGCGACGGATCGCGCCAGCAGGTCCAGCGTCGTTCCGGTGTCGGCCACAAGGTCTTCTAGACGCAGTTCCAACCAGTTCGGATCGTTAACATGGGCGCGGCGCACCTTGAGCAAGGCCGCGACCATGCTCTCGAAGATGGGAAGGGCCTGCAATACATCGCTAGGCAACCATTTGCGCTGCATCAGCGAAACAAGAATATCGCGCGGATCGCGCAGGCAGTGAATCACGTGGCACGCTGGCCAATGCGCCCGCAGGAACGGGATGCGCCAGATATTGGACGGCGTCTTCTCCACCCAGACATTGTAGTCGTGGGCGCGCGCGGCGTCGTCAAATGTCGCATCGACAAATTTCCGCGTCGCGGCGACCAAGGGTGCGGGATCGTCGAAATAGCAGCGCAATGAGACCAAGCTCATGAACTCATCGACGGCGGCGTCGTAACGATTGAAAAGCGCGATCGGCAGGTCATGCTGCTGCCTGAACTTGCTGTCGTCCAGCCCAGTGGCGTGGCGGCGCATGAGTGTCGCGAAACGGTCAATAGCCGCCTGAGCGCCCGCGACGGAAAATTCCGTGGTCAGCGCGGTCGTCAGGGCGGCGAACCCGTCCTCCTCGACAAGGAATTTTGTTTCGACAGGAAAGGCCAGAACCTGATGGTGATGGTAGAGGGCGCTTAGTGTGATGGTCGTTCCCGACCGCCCTAGCCCGCCGATGAAAATTCTCTTCATGGGCATCCTAATTCCCAGCCGCCAGGGCCGCAGCGCTCAATCGCACCTGATGGCTCGGTCGATAAGCTTTCAAGGGCGGGGGGCAGTGGCCCTCCAGCCTTCCGTTGCCGTCCAGCATCTGCTTGAACAGCGCCCAGGCATGGTTCTGTTCGAAATAGGCGCGGCTGGCTTTGACCTGTTCGCGCCAATAGACTTCATCATCGAACCGTTGAATCGCCGGCCTTAGAGTGGCGAGGTCATTCCATCTTGGGGCCTGCGGATAGACGAGGTCACGACCTCCCCAAAGACGATCAATTGCGTTTTCATGGACGAGGACAGGCAGGCCGGCGGACATGGCGTCGATCAGGGCCTTGCCGCCAGCCTGAGGCAAGGTCGGAACATAGAGGTCGATCTCAAGCGCACCAATGATCTCGCGAAAACCGCTCACATGGCCAACATGTATAAACGCATCTCGAGGCAACTCCGCAGCGTCTAGTGCGTGATGGATCTTGTCTATAAAACTATCTCTCAGCGGCCCAACATGAAAATGTGTACCTTTTCTCTGGCGTATCAATTCAACTACTACGTCAGCGTATTCTATAGGATACCCGAAATTGACCAACTTGTGCTCACCACCACAGGTGATGCTCTTGAACATAGGCTTGGCATACAGAGAGTCTTGTTGTCGAATATTATCGCCGCGCGACGTCATGCAGATATAGCCCGGATTCAATCCCAGCTCCCGCCGACAAGTATCGAACGCCATGTTGTGGAGGTCGATATGCTCGGCGTGCGGCAAGTAGCAGCCGAGGCAAGGTGTGTGATCGCAGTGATGGAAAAACAGGACAGTCTTATTGGCGACCGGCGCCACGGCCGAGATAGCGACGACATCATGGGCATGGCACATGACGATGATCCGCCCGGCGGCCGGGTTGGCGATCAGCGACTGAACGGTTCGTAATTTTGTGAGCAAATCCGATTGCTCCAAGGCAATCACATCCAAGACGCGCTTATGTTTCGCCAGCGCGGGCAACACCACGTCCTTGCGCCCATTGTAGAGGTTCGTCGCGACGATCACGATTTTTCGTTCGCTGGCGTCGGCGATATCGCGGATGAGTTCGACGTGCCCACCCTGGACTGTAGCTTCGGTCAGTATGACGATGTCGTGGTCTTCCTTGATCGCCTGCTGCTGCGGCGCGAGCAGTTCAAACGCCGACTTGCGACCGATCTCGGTGCAAATTTCGTCATAGACCGGGAACGGAAACGCCGTGCCGGCGAGATCGAGATTCCCGGCCAGGCCCAGGAACAGCTGGGCCAGCTCTTCGAGTGTGGCTTCGAGCCGCCCACGCCGAACGGCTTCAAGAAGACGTGACGCCAAATCATTCATGATATCGCCTCCCAACGGGCGCAGCGAACGCCAGCCTCGCCAAAACGATCGCCATTGTAAAAAGCATAAGTGACCCCGTCCGCCGTGATGACGCTTGGAAACATCGTCTCGCTTTCGGCGGTTGCGGTATGCTGCGGCAGAAGGGCGTAGCCGGTGGGATCGGGCGCGTTCCAGGCGATCCCATCGGCTGAGCGAGCGTACTCGATGCGGTAGCCGCTCAAGCGGCGCACCGACAGCATCGCGTGGTAGCCCGACGCATCTCGCCAGATGGCCGAACGGCCAAAGCCGAACACGCCATCAGCGCCCTGCGCAAAGCAAGGCGTGCTTTGTCGAGGCCAGACAATTCCGTCGTCGCTCTGCGCATAGGACAGACCATAGGTCGGCGTCGGTCGGCCATTGATCTCGATCAGACCTTCCGATTGGGCGAGCCAAGCCTTCCAAACGCCATCCTGGTGCGCAAAAAATCCCGTACGAACCAAAAAATGCCCCGGCGAGCGGTCAAGCACGGGGACATCCGAGACCCGCGAAAAAGTCTCCCCGCCATCGTCGCTGACCGCCAAGCCGGTGAACAGGAGATACCGAACGGTCGGCGACCGCTGCCAGCCCGCATAGTACAGGCGCAGTTGCTCCCCGTCATACACGGCCGCCATCGGCGTCACGCCGTGTTCGTCGAAGGCGCCTCGTTCTCCCAGATCAAGAACCGGCCGGGCGGAGTAGCCCAGGACGCGGGAGGGGTCCTCGCGGGCGACATCGACATAGCCCACGCGTCCGATCTGCTCACTGTCCCAGAAAGCGGTAAACACGCGGATGCGGTCTGCCTGCAAGATCGCCGTCGGCACATAGCCGTGCGAGATCATCCAGGGAGCCTGGCCCTGAACTGGAAACACCACGCCGAGATCGCGCCACCCTCCCCGGAGCTCCTTGGCTTCGGCGTCTGGGCGGACGGTCAGACTATCCACTGGTAGGTGTCCTGCACGACGCAACCTGCGCCCCATTCCTGCTTATAGCCGGACAGGCCGACGTTGAGCCGCTGCCCTTCCTCTTCGGTTGAAATGCCGAAGTCGAAATAGCGCTTGGTCTCGGCGTAGGAATTGATGAGGTGGTCGAAGATCGCGTCTAGCGCGGACAGTTCCTGGCCAAAGGGGCTGGCGGCGATGTATTGGGCGTGGGCGACGTAGGGGGTCTCGAACACGACGACGCCGCCAACGACGGAGCCGCTTTTCTGCGCGGTCAGAAGTTTTATATTGTCGGGAAATCGGGCAGCTAGCAGACGTATTTCGCCCTCGGTATGAACGGGCGCGCGTCCGTGACGCCGGGCCAGGGTTTCGGTCAGGACCTGCCAGTATTCAGTCCACCCGGCGTCGTCCCACACCAGATCCAGCCCTCCAGAGAGGCTCTTGCGCAACGATCGGCCGCGGCGACGCGACCGCGGACCTGGCGCGCGATAGTCGATCGTGCTCGAGGTGTCGCGCCGATGGCAAACCGCGCCGTTGCGGAACAACGCGTACAGATCCGACTGGGCAGGGGCGCGATGGTAGATCGCGGGCATCGCCTTGTAGCGGATCGCTTCGACGTCCATCGTCTTGGCGCGCCGACCGATAGAGGTGAAGATTTCCAACGCTTCAGCCGGCCCCACATCATCGCCATGAACCAGGCCGCCGAAGGTCAGGCCCTGATGAGAGTGAAGCAGGCCGTTGCTCACATTGGCGGGAAACAGCGCTCTAATCTCGCCCTGCTGCAGAACGACCAGCGAGGCGTCGCTGAAGCGGTCGCCGTGATAACCCATGAAGCTGCGGTCAAAGAGAAAGTGGCCATTGAGCGCTTGGTGGTTGAACGCATTCCAGGCCGTCTCGCAGCTGGGATCATAGGGCTCGATTGAAATCGAGCTCATTCGCGAACTCGGCAAAAGCGCTTGGCCGAGACCTTCTGGCGTTCGGCCGGAACTCCCTTGTAGACGCCGTCTGCCTCGGTTGAGGCTTGGACGCTCGCGGACATAGCGATGAAGTTGTCCTCCGCGATCGTGACTCCATTGGCCGTGGCGGCGTTGACGCCGATAAACGAGCGCGCGCCGACGGTGCAAAAGCCGGAAATCACCACGTGGGAACTCATGAACACATGGTCCTCCACGACGCTGCGATGGCCGATATGGTTCCCGCTCCACAAGGTCACGTTGTCGCCAATCGTTACGAAGGGCTGCAAGACATTGTGCTCGAGGATGAAGCAATTGCGGCCGATCTTCACGTCGCGCCAGACAAACGCCTTGGAACTGACGTAGGACGCAAACTCGTAGCCGAGGTGCTCCATACGCGCGAATAGGGCCATGCGAACGCGGTTGAGCTTGCCATCGCCGACGGCGACGAACACCGTGACCTCCGAAGGCGGAAAGCGATCTACGACCTTTGAAAGGCCCACGACGGGCAGACCCTCAAAGCTGTCCTCGGCCAGGAAATCCTCGTCAACCGCGAAGGCCACCGGCTCATACGCGGAATCATAGGCGAAATACTGATGCGCCATCGCCGCGATTTCGCTTGTGCCGACAATCAGGAGCTTACCCTTTCGCGCCATCTCAGGGCTTTCTGATAATCAGGTCGTCGCGGCGATTAGCCATCGGGAGATGGTCGGCTTGCGGGACTAGGTAGGCGTCGCAGCCCGCCTGGTGAGCCCGCTGAATCATGGCGAGGAGCACTCCGTCGTCGATGCGCCCTGTGGCGTCCTCGAACAGAGGCAGCTTCGGCGGAGCATCTTCGCCAGTGAACGCCTTGTGATAGCGACATCCCGCCTCGCCGGCGAAAAAGCGGCGGCGCTTGGACAGATTGGGGATATCGCCAAACAGTGCGGTTCCGCCGGGGGCGAGAGCAAGGGCAGTGGCGTCCACGACCGAAAAAAGGTTGGTCTCGAGGAACATGTAGTGCAGCACGCTATAGCACAAGATCGCGTCAAACTGGGCCCCGACCAGCTCAGCAGTCTCCATGGCGGCCGGAAACGCCCCCTTGTGCTTGGTCACATGCTCGGCGTCTGGCAGCTGGGCCAGCATTTCCGGGCTGTCGAGCAGGGTAAGGCGATGGTCCTGCGCCTGGCACAGTTGCATCAGCATGCGGGGAAGGTTCGCACAGCCCGGCCCAATATCCAGCACCCGCTTGCGACGGCCATCCAGGGCCGCAAGCTTGGCGCGGATATCGGCGAAGATGTTGGCCTCATGGCTTTCACGATAGCTGTCTGGAAAACCGATCCGCCCATGGACCGAAAGATGCGGATTGCGGGCCAGGTTACGGAAGCCTTCGTAGGACAACTCCACCCGTGCGAAATCGATTTCAGCGTCGGACGAAAGGTCGGCCATCAGGACACCCTCACCATCAAAGGGGCTGTGGCGGTAGGCAGCGATCGAGGGCTGAAAGCACGCACGACCTCAATCACCCGCGCAATCTCAGCCGCAGTGTGGGTCGGATCAAGCGGCAAGCTCACCAATTCCTTAGAGAGCTTTTCCGAAACGGGGAAACTCCCCTCGCCCAACCCCATGGACTTGAAGCAGGGCTGAAGATGGATCGGCGTGGGATAGTGGATATTGGATCCGACGCCTTTGTCCGCGAGGTGCCTTAGGAATTCGTCCCTGACGCTCGTTTCGATCCGGACTGGGAAGACGTGCCAGACGGGTTTGGCCCAACCATGGACGTGCGGCAGGCCGAGCCAGGGCAGGCCACTAAGCTCTCGAAGATAGAGGTCGGCGTAAGCCGACCGTCTCGCGTTTAGCGCATCGAGATGGTCGAGTTTTACGTTCAGCGCCGCGGCGTGGACGGGGTCGAGCCTGGAATTGGTCCCAAGCTCCAAATGTTCGTATTTTCGGACGGAGCCGTAATTTCCAAGGAGGCGGACGCGCGCAGCGAGGTCAGCGTCATTGGTCGTGACGCAACCGGCGTCGCCGAGCGCTCCCAGATTTTTGGTTGGATAGAAACTGAATGCTGCGGCGGTGCCCAGCGACCCGCATCGGCGCCCCTTGTAAAGCGCGCCATGAGCTTGCGCTGCATCCTCAAGAATCATGATCCGGCGATTGCCGACGATCTCGTAGAGCTGGTCCATGTCGCAGGGATGACCATACAAATGCACAGGGATAATTGCGCCCGTACGTGCAGTGATGGCCGCCCTGACCTTAGCCATGTCGATTAAACCGGTCGCTTCCTCGACATCCACAAGAACAGGTTTGGCCCCTGCCTCAACTACAGCCAACGCCGTCGCAATAAACGTGTTAGCCGGCAAAATGACTTCCTGGCCGACACCGATACCCCAAGCGCGTAGCGCCAAAGACAACGCCTCCAGGCCATTGCCGACTCCTACCGCGCCGCCAGCTCCACAATAGGCTGCAAACTCGGCCTCGAACCGGGCGACCTCGGGTCCGCCGATCAGCGGGCCGGAAAACACCACCTCCTCGATCGCGTCGACCAATTGAGCCCCCATGAGGGCGGCGTAACGAGAAAGATCAACATAAGGTACGGCAGCTATCGTGCGGGCTTGATCCCAACGGACAAACTCAGCCCACTCTCGAATGTAGTCGTCTTCGTCATACCTATGGGAAGCGAGTACTCCTATTAAGGCGTCCGCGCTGAAGTCATAGAGATCGCGCCAATAACCGGGGGGCAGGACCAGGGCTTGCCGGTTCGAGTCCAGTCGAAAAGTTTGCACCTCGTCATGGCTTTTTATGTCTATGGTTACTGCGCCAGTAAAAGAAATGAATACTTGTCGCAGAGCTTTGTGCGCATGCCCGCCGCGTCGAATTCCATGCTGAAGCTTCGTGAAGAAATAGAGCCGTTTGTAGGAAAACGGGACACCCCCAAGGCTCTCCAAGACGCCCAGGGTACCGGTTTCATCCTCGATCATCTGAATCGGTGTCAGATGTGGCGTGTCGATATCGCTCAAATTTCGCAGCATTCGAGGTCGAGCTCCCCAGCGCGCCGCTCGTTGGCGGCACGCTTCTTAAACTCATTGCATAAGATTTCGATCCACGCACTCAATTCAGGGTAGCGCTTGTGGCCGGTCTTCGGACTAGTCTAAACCAAGGTGACTGGTGCTAGCCGCCATCACATATTGCAGATCCGGAGACCGGTGACGAAGCCGAGCCTCTGCGGGCCAAGGCTGTTGCTAGGATCGAAGCAGGCTCGCCCTTGGAGGCGACTCCGTACGGCGAGCGAGCTGCGCGAACGCGGAAGAACATTTTGATCGCTGAAACGCACTGCTCCGTCGGGATAGGACCGCGCCAGAAGCGCCCGCCCCCTCTCTAGACACCGGTATTAGATCGACGACGGCAAATGGCGACGTTCAATCTTTCGCGGAGTTGTGCATGCCCGGCTAGGTTGCGAATTCGGGCGAGGCCACGCGAACATGCAGGAACGTTTGCACGGTCAGCGAGGAGGCCTGGCTAGCCTGGAAGAGGGCTACCAGGGCAAAGCGCGCGATCAAAGAAGCGCCGCCTTGCTCTGGATTTTTGGTTGCGCGTCGCCTTTGCGGAAAACCGGCGGCCACTTTTCCGCGCGATGCTTTAGAATCGGCCTCGACGGGTTCAATAGGAGGCGGCGACATCAATATCGGGGCGGAAGACGGGATCGTGCGATCGCGGGGGATCTATATCAATCTCGACCGATCGACAGATAGGCGCGAGCAGATGGAAGCGGCGATCGCCCAGCTCGACTTTCCGTACCCCATAGAGCGCTTTTCAGCCTTGGTAGGAGACGGCCGCAAGGCGGGCCTGACCCAGGGCGAGCTGGGCTGTTTCCTCTCGCACCAAACCGTCGTCGATCACGCGGCCGACGACGAAATCTCCTTGATCTTCGAGGATGACGTCTATTTTCCCAACGACTTTACCAACCGCTATCTCGAGATCATCCGGCGTCTGGCGGGCATGGATTGGGACATGGTCTTTCTGGGCCAGGTGCTGGACTACAACGAGATATCGTCCGTCCATGGGTTCCTGAAGCTCAAGCGGACTCTCGGTGACATCAACGCCCCCGGGTACAACAATTTCCGGATCCTGCCGGGCGAGAAGGTCTACAGGTGGGGCGGCTTCGCCTACGCCGTCAATCCCCGCGCCCTGCCGCGCCTGCGGGCCCTGTTTCAGCAGGTCGCCAAGGAGGGCTATCGATCGCCAATAGACGTGGCCTACAGGATGTTCGCCAAGGAACGCCTGATGAACATCAAGGTGGTCTTTCCCTATATCGTCGGGGTGCACTATGGCCTGGCCTCCACCGCGGTCGGCCGGGTGGGCTCCAACATGTCTCTGCACAACACGCTGACAAACCTCTTCGTTGCCGGATGCGACCAGGGCGCCGCCCGGGAGGAGGCCGCGCGCTATCTCGCCACAAGCCCGGCGGACGACGACGCGCTGGTCATCAGCCGGATCCTCTATGAACGGCTGAGGCAGGTTTAGAGGGACACACACTCATTTCCGTTGGCGCTGAAGCGCGTCAAAGCGTCTGGAGTGTGAGACAAGACGTTCTGCAGCACTGGAGCGCGGCGCGGGTCCGCGATTAGACCTTCCTAAGCCCCTCTCAGAGACCCTCAAGAGCACAAGAAGCGCTGAGGGCTTGCGACCTGGTCCGCCTTTCGGTCGCACGGCCTCCGCATGCGGTGCGCAAGCCCGTGGGGATCGGAAGCATGCGCGGCGGAACTACGAGGCCGAGACCTAAGTGCATCACAGAGGCGACGGTTCAACGACGCGCTCAAAATGATGTGGGGACGGCGGAGTCAGGTTGGCCAGCCTTCCAGATCAGTTGAATTCAGAGGTTTGCGCAACGAAATCCGGCAAAAAGGAAAGGTCGAAATCCCCGCGCCAAAGGCGGCCAAGCTGGGCATCGCGCTCCGGCGGAACCCACACCGCCCGTCCGCCCTGGTTATAGGGCGTCAGTTCGCCAATCCTGAGGCCGTCCCGTGTCAGGTAGAAATCGACGCGCATTGAAGAGAACTCCTTAGCAACCTGCTCAGCCGCAGCCACGATCGTCAGGCGTTCGGCCTCCGAAAGCCCCACATCCGCATTGCGTACAGTAATGGTCTGTACGTCTAGACGCCGTCCTTCAACCGTGAACCAGGCGCCCCGCCGTTCTCCGGGGGCTTTGGCGCCGGTCACGATGAAGATGAGCGCGGCCCGCCCGTCAACGGTGAAGACTTGCGGTTCAAGAAGGTCGCCGCCATCGGGCGCCTCCAAAAGCGGCTCTATAATGAGGCGGCGAGGCAACCCCACATACGCCCATTCTAACTTCTTTTTCCCGTAGTCCAGCGCCAACCAGGCTCGCGATGTCTCGACCAAGGCCTCGAGATCGAAATTCGCCTTGTCGCGAACCAGGACACACTGGCCAGACCCGTGACTGGACTTGAGAACGAAGTTGTCGGGGAGCTCTGCCCAGGGAATATCCTCGGGTTGCTCCCAGCTCCCAATCACCGGTGTGAGAAAGCTGGCGTCAACGCGGTTTGCGATGAAGTCTCGAACAGCGATCTTGTCACAGATTATATTCAGGCGTGGATCACGGTCATGAATGATCCGGTGAAGGATACGGTCGTTAAAAGTCTCGGGCGACGCGATATTCGGCGTACGGCCGTGACTGCGAACGAAGGCGTTTGTGAAAACCCGATAGAGAAAGACCTTGGTCAGGGCTCGACGCGCGTTTGCGTGGTGCGGGTCAAGTTCGATAGCCGTCTCGAAGCTATTGGCGGCTTCCTCATACAGGCGCCCCCGGAAAAGGGCATGACCCAGATGGAAGTGAGTCAACGCTACGGTTGGATCCACCATCACTGCGTCTTGAAGCAACGCTACCGATCGGTCGATCCGGCCAGTTCTCAACGCAATCACGCCCAGCATATTGAGCGCTTCAACGTGGTTGGGGACCTCCTGTACCAAAGTTTGGGCCAGGGCTTCAGCGCCCGCAAGATCGCTGGTGCTGTACAGAGCTAAAGCTCTCCGCCAGACGGTGTCCGCGTCGGCGCGCGACTGACTTTCGTGCATGCAAACCTCTCGATGGCGACGCCCGAGCGCCATGCTCCTAGCAAAGCACGCGAATGCCGTTCGATAACGTTCTCAAACTGCGAACGGCCCGCCCCACGGTTTGTTTCCCGATCAAGCTTACATGCTAGAAGAGCCGCCTCGAACGTCGCATCAGGGGTGGAAATGTCCGAAGATTTCTGGTCGCTTTTGACCCGCTATGACGCCGACCAGAGCATGGATCTGCTCGACGCCGCGCTGGCGCTGCCGGATATCGACCCTACCCTCGCGTTGATGAAGCGAGCGATGTTTCGCTTCCGTGCCGGAGACTACGCGAGCGCTTTGGACGACGCGGAGCGGGCCATCGACTTGGTCGAGCGCTCGCCGGTAGGCCGTTGGGTGCGCCAGGATTCGGCGATGATCACCGCCTTTTGCCGTTTCGCCCTCGGCTTGGACGGCATCGACGCGGCGCTGGCGCTTGTGCCACGCGATCACCCCGCCTTCGACGAGAAGCAGTTCGAAACCAGCCCCGGTTACCTGGCCTTACAGGAGCGGGCTCGCCCCGACGCTCCGACCGTGGTCGAGCGTTATCTGGCCACCCGGGCCCGGCTCGCCCGCAACGCCATCGACCGTGCCGCCTTGTTCGAGACCATCGGCGCTGACGAGGTCATCCTGCAGATCGGGGCGATGGACGGGGTTCGCTTCGATCCGCTCTGCCCCATCATCCAGAAACACAGAAGCCCCGGCATCCTGGTGGAGCCGGTGCGCGACATGTTCGACCTGCTGGTCGCGAACTATGGCGGCTACGAGCGCCTGACCTTGGCCAATGTCGCGATCGCCGAGGTCTCGGGACCACAGACCATCTATCGGGTGCCGGCCTCCCAGGTCGCGTCGGGCGCGGCGGAAGAGTGGGCCCTAGCGGTGTCGAGCCTGCGCAAGCCGCACGTGGAAAGCACGCTGAGCGAAATGTACATCGAGGAGGTCATCGACGGCCTGACCTTCGCCGACTTCGCCGAGCGCTACGGCCTGCGCGCCTTCGACGTGCTGCAGATCGACACCGAAAGCTACGACTGGCGGATCCTCAAGCAAATCGACCTGTCGGCGTACGGCTGCCGCATCGTCAATGTCGAGCATCGGCACATCAATCTCGACGACCGACTGCTGATGGTCGAGCACCTGGATCGCCACGGCTTCACCGCCAGCTGCAATCAGAACGACCTGTGGGGCGTCCGCCGCTGATCGAGGCCGGCCACCGACGGACTGGACACCAGACCTAAAGCATCCGCGCGCCGAAGGTGTCGCAAGCGCCCGGATCACCGGCGTCGTAGCCCTTGCCGAACCAGCGCATGCGCTGGGCGCTGGTGCCAAGGGTGAAGCTGTCGGGCATGACGCGGCCCTGGGACTGTTGTTCCCAGGCTCATTCGAGTTCGCCCGCTTTATGACGGCGTTCAAACTCGTCGAAGACGAGGGTTAGGCTGTTCGGAGATCTGCACATTGAGTCCGACGCCGCGCCGCGGGCGATCGCTCTGGAAGCTATTCGCTTCGTCGTCCGGTCCGTATATCCAGGGCGCTGTTGGTGAGGTTTGGCGTCGGAATGAGCTTGATTGGATTAGTGGCGTGCGATCTGCGTCATGCGCCCTCGCTATGGGGGCCTGAGCGCACCGCTCGGGCCAAGCTTCATTGCGCACCGGGCCCGGGCTGGAACGCGGAGTTGAACTCGGCCCTAACGGCGCGGTTGGCCGTGCTTTTCCCGGCGGCCGCCCCAACCTTCAGCCCCGACAAGGCCAGCGCATGGCTGGGCGGGGCGTTGAGGGGTGACGCCCGGCGGCCCGGTCTTTCCATGCTGGGGCATGCGGTCATCGCTCTGCAATCTCTCAGTGGGGCGGCGTCGCTCACGCCGCTGGCCATCGCCCGCGACGGCGCCGACACGATCTATTTCTCGTACGGTTACGAGGAAGCGAGCGTCGCGCGGACGGCCTTGGGCGGCGCGATCAAGATCGTCAACCAGATCGCCGAGGGCGCGACCGATAGCGACCTGACCAGCATCGTTGACGCTTACGCCAAGCGCATCGGTCGCGACGTCAGCCGCTTGCCGGCGCTCAAGGCCCTGCGGAGCCGCGACATCCCCTATCGCGAGTTGGACGTCAGCCAAGCCATTGTCGAGGCGGGATGGGGGTGTCGGAGGCGGCGCTTCCACTTCGGAGTCACCGATCGCACCAGCCGCATCGCTAACGAGATCGCCAGCGACAAGCACCTGGCGGCGCGAGTCATGCGGGAACATGGCATCCCCGTGCCGCGCCAGTTCAGCGTCGCCACCCTCCAGGAGGCGTTGGCCGCGGCGCGGCGCATTGGATACCCGGTGGTGGCGAAACCGCGAACGACCGACAAGGGCATAGCGGTTAGCGCCAATCTGCGTAGCGAGGCCAGCCTCGCCGAGGCCTATGAGCAGGCCCGCGTCCATGGACCGGTGATCATCGAGACCCACCTATCTGGAGACCACTACCGATTGGTCGTGATCGAAGACAAGGTGATCGCCGTCAGCCGGTTGCTGCCAGCGCGGGTGTTCGGCAACGGTCGTGGCGCCGTCTCGACCTTGATCGAGGATGAGAACATCAAACGCGCCAGCGCGGTGGGTGTCGGCAATCCAAGCCGGCTTCTGCTGAGCCAGGAGACGGCTCGC
>Ga0247731_1000189_pt1 | contig 17501 bp, 12 predicted proteins | sample UWRJL088202R2_FD_180938 | JGI IMG/M metagenome (GOLD analysis project Ga0247731, IMG submission 180938) | Plant litter microbial communities from Arlington Agricultural Research Station in Wisconsin, United States - UWRJ-L088-202R-2 | ecosystem: Environmental > Terrestrial > Plant litter >...
AGCCTGTAGAGGCGGCGTTCCGGATAGAGCGGATTGGCGCGGTCCAGCTCCTCCAGGCCTTCCACTGCCCCACCCCGCCCGAGCACGGGCCGGTAGGTGATGTCGGCGGCCTTCTGGGCGATCTGGCCGTCGACGCGGCGCCCCAGGGCCGCGCCAGAGGACCGCGTCAGCCCGCGCCATTCCAGGCCCTCGTCGGTCTTGGCGATGACCATGCAGGCGTCTTGCGGCCCGCCGACGTAGAGTCCCGCCAGATCGTTTGGCACGGGCTGATCGGCGGTCGCGACCTTCACCGCCAGAGAGCCATCGCCGCCGAACACCAGACGCGCCGCGTCGGCGCAGGCCTTCTTCGGATCCAGTCGGGTATTGGCCGTCAGGGCGATGACGAGGTCGTCGTGCGGGAACCAGGCGAAATAGGCGTAGAACGCCGCGTCATTGCCCGAATGGACGAAGGCCTCGCGACCGGCGATCACGTCGCGGATCAGGCCGTGGGCGTAGGGGATCGGCGTTCCGTCGTTCAGCTTTCCTGGCGTGGTGATCCGGCCGATCAGCGCCGCGTCGCCGACCTTGGGCCGAGCCAGGTTGTCGCCCCAGGCCAGCAGGTCGTCGACGGTGGTGTGCAGGCTGGTGGCGCCGACGGTGTCGTAGCTGAGGATGTAGCGACGCCAGGGCTGGGCGGCGGCGTCGCGGTAATAGGACTGCGCTCGTCCCGGCAGCACCTCGGCGACATCGTCATAGACCACGCTGTGGTCCATCGACAGCGGTCTGAACACGTCGTTCTGCAGGAAGGCCCGCAGGGTCTGACCTGTCACGCGCCGCACGATCTCGGCCAGCAGCGTATAGTTGGTGTTGCAGTAGCTGTAGGCGGCGCCGGGCTCGAAATCGAGTTCCGGAACGGCGCTGACCAGGGCCAGGATTTGCTTTTGGGTCAGCACGTCGCGCCAGTCGCGTCCGGCCAGGGTCAGCAGCGCCCATTGGTCCTTGAGGCCGCTGGTGTGGTGGATCAGATGCTCGACCCGCACGGTAGCGCTGAAAGCGGGAAGTTCGGGCAGGTAGGCGCGGATGTCGGCCTGCGGATCGATCCTGCCCTGTTGAACCTGCCTGGCGACGGCGAAGGCGGTGAATTGCTTGGACAGGCTGGCGACATGAAAGCGGGTGGCCGGCGTGATGGCGATCGCGTTATCGAGATCCGCCAGGCCAAAGCAGCCGCGATAGATCCGCTGTCCGCCGCGAGAAATGGCCATCGCCAGACCGGGCGAGCTGGGCTTGGCGTAGTCCGACAACAAGGCGTCGATGCGGGCGCCCAGCGCATCCGGGGCCGCGCTCGCGGCTCGGCTCCCCAGCAAGGTGGCCGCCAGCGCCGACGAAGCGCCCAGTAGGGCGCGCCGATCCAGCTTCACCAGCCACGCTCCCGCGCCCAGCGGTCGATCACCACCCCGTCCTTCACCACTGTATAGGCGCCATGCTGGGCGGCGGTGGCGCAGGCGTGATTGGGCAGGATGCGCAGACGCGCGCCGAACGGGAAGCGGGCCGGATCGACCGGCGCGCCGTTGCGATCAGCAATGACCCCGTGCTCCTGGTTGGCCGACAGCACGATCAGGTCGTCGATGAGGCGTCCGTCAAGGTCGCAGACCAGGCCATAGCCCTGGTCCACGCGCTGCTTCTGGGTGCCCCGGTCACGCGACAGGGCCATCCAGCCGGCGTCGACGATCACCCAGCCCTTCTGCTCCTGATGTCCGATCACGGTGCACAGCACCGACAGGGCCAGGTCGGCGGGCGTGCAGACGCCGGCCCCCGCCATGACCAGGTCCTGGAACATGTAGACGCCGGCCCGCACCTCGGTGACGCTCGTGAAGTCCTGACCGTAGAGGGCCGTCGGGGTCGAGCCGACGCTGACCACCCGGCAGGCCAGGCCCGCCGCGCGCAGCCGGTCGGCGGCCTTCACCACGCCCGCCCGCTCCAGCGCGGCGTAGCGTTCCAGGTCGGCCTCGCTAGTGGAGCCGTAGCTTTCACCGGCGTGGGTCAGCACCCCGTCCAGCAGCCCGGCGGCGTCCAGCACCTCGCCGATATCGATCAGCTCGCCCTGGTCGGGCCGTAGGCCGCTGCGATGGCCGTCGGTGTCGATCTCGATCAGGGCCGGCAGGCGCGGGCCGCCCTGATCGTGGAACGCGACCAGCGCCCGGGCGGCGGCCATGTTGTCCAGGATCACCCCCATGTGACGCACACGCGCCGCCAGCCGCCCCAGACGGGGCAGCTTTCCTGCCGACAGTCCCACCGCGTACAGGATGTCGTCGAAGCCGTGATCAGCGAGATACTCCGCCTCGTGCAGGGTCGAGACCGTGACCGGCCCGCCCTCGCCGGCCGCCAGCCTGGCCACCTCGACGCACTTGGCCGTCTTCATGTGCGGCCGCAGGGTCAGGTGCGGCCAGGGCCGAAGATGCTCGCGAAGCCGCGCCAGATTGTCGTCCAGACGCGTCCGCTCCAGCAGCAGGACCGGCGTCTCCAGGGTGTCGAGGGTGTCCAAGGGTTCGCCTCCTAGGTCTTGAAGACCGTCGCCAGGGCGCCGCTCACCCGCTCGACGATCACATGCACGTCCTCGCGCGTCAGCACCAGCGGCGGCGCGAAGCCCAGGGTGTCGCCGCCCGGCATGCCCCGCGCGATCAGGCCCAGCTCGGCGCAGGCGGCCGACACCCGCGCGCCGATCCGCTCGGAGGGTTCGAACCGGGTCTTGGTCTTCTTGTCGGCCACGAACTCGACCGCCGCCAGCATGCCCGCGCCCCGAACCTCGCCCACATGGGGATGGCCCTCGAAGGCCAGCTTCAGTTGCTCCAGCAGATAGGGGCCGACGTCGCGCACATTGGCGATGATGCCCTCGCGCTCGATCAGCTCCAGATTGGCCAGGCCGGCCGCCGCGCACAGCGGGTGGGCGCTGTAGGTGTAGCCGTGCGAGAAGGCGCCATGCACCGCCTCGCCGGCCCGCAGCACGTCCCAGACCCGCTCGCCGACCATCACGCCCGACAGCGGCAGATAGGCGCTGGTCAGACCCTTGGCGACGGTGATCAGGTCCGGCTCGATGCCATAGACGTCGCAGCCGAAATTGGCGCCCAGCCGCCCGAAACCGCAGACCACCTCGTCGGCGATCAACAGAATGTCGTAGCGCTTGAGCACCGCCTGGATCGCGGGCCAATAGCCGGCCGGCGGGGGCACGATGCCGCCGGTGCCCAGCATCGGCTCGCCGATGAAGGCGGCGATGGTGTCAGGCCCCTCCTCCAGGATCATCCGTTCCAGATCGTCGGCGCACTGGGCCGAGAAAGCCGCCTCGTCGTCGCCCGGCTTGGCCTCCCAATAGTGGTGCGGGGCCGTGGTGTGGCGCACCGGGCCGAACGGCAGGTCGAAGCCGGCGTGATAGACCGGCAGGCCGGTCAGGGCGCCCGACATGATGGTGCCGCCGTGATAGCCGCGCCGGCGCGAGATGATCTTCTTCTTCAGCGGCCGTCCCAGGACGTTGTTGTAGTACCAGGCCAGCTTGATCTGCGTCTCGTTGGCGTCCGAACCCGACAGGCCGAAGAACACGCGCTGCATGCCGGCCGGAGCCATGGCCAGCATCTTCTCGGCCAGGCGGACGGCCGGCTCGTTCGTGGCCCCCGCGTAGGAATGGTAATAGGCCAGCTTGTGGGCCTGTTCGGCGATGGCGTCGGCGATCTCGGTGCGGCCATAGCCGACATTGACGCAATAGAGCCCGGCGAAGGCGTCCAGCAGCTCGCGCCCCTGGTCGTCGCGGATCCAGGCGCCGCGACCGCCGGTGACCACGCGCGTGGCCGGTCCCTGGCCATCGGCATAGGACGCCAGCGGCGTGAAGGGATGGATCAGGGCGCCGCGATCGATCTGCTCCAGCGAAGCGTTGCGAAGCTCGGTTCTAGCGGGGGATTGGGGCAAGGGGATCATCCGTGATGCAAGCAAAGATATTTGGTGTCGGTGAAGTCGCGGACGCCCTGGTGCGAACCCTCGCGACCCAGGCCTGACTGGCCCAGGCCGCCGAACGGCACGGGCGGTCCGGTCATGCTGGCGGTATTGACGGCGGTCATGCCGTAGGCGAGGCGCGACTGGACGCGGACGGCGCGGGCCTGATCGGCGGTCTGGATGTAGGCAGCCAGGCCATAGAGGCTGTCATTGGCGCGCGCCACCACCTCGTCCTCGTCGTCGAACACCAGGATCGGCGCCACCGGGCCGAAGGTCTCCTCGCGGAAGATCCGCATGGTCTCGTCGACGCCGGTCAGAACGGTGGGCTCCAGGAAGGTCGAGCCACGCCGGTCGCGCGCGCCACCGGTCAGCACCCGCGCGCCGCGTCCGACGGCGTCGGCGATCTGCGCCAGGCAGTGATCGACCTGCCCCTCATGGATCAACGGCCCCAGATCTACGTCCGGCTCCAGGCCATGGCCCAGGCGCAACGCCTTCACGGCCGCCACGAAGCGCTCGACGAAGGCGTCGTGAACGTCGCGATGCACGAAGATGCGGTTGGCGGCCAGGCAGTCCTGACCGCTGGTGACGAACTTGGCCGCCACGCAGTCGGCGACGGCGCGATCCAGGTCCGCGTCGGCGAAGACGATGAACGGCGCGTGGCCGCCTAGCTCCAGCAGCACCCGCTTGATGGTTCCGGCCGCCGACGACAGAATCTTTCGCCCGACGACTGTCGAGCCGGTAAAGCTGACGACCTTGACGCGCGGGTCCAGGCAAAGCTGCTCACCCAGCGCATCGGCCCGCCCGGTGACGACGGCCAGAATCCCGTCGCCCAGGCCGGCCCGGCTGGCGGCCGCGGCGATGGCGATGGCGGTCAGCGGGGTTTCCGGAGAGGGCTTGACCACCACGGTGCAACCGGCCGCCAAGGCGGCGGCCGCCTTGCGGGTGATCATCGCGAACGGAAAGTTCCACGGCGTGATGGCGGCGGCCACCCCCAGGGGGGCGGGGCGGGCCGACAGGCTGGCGCCGTGCAAGTGAGAGGGGATGATCACCCCCTCAAGCCGCCCGGCCTCCTCGGCGAACCAGTCGATGAACGAAAGGCCATAGGCGACCTCGCCGCGCGACTCAGCCAAGGGCTTGCCCTGCTCGCGCGTGATCAATTGCGCCAGAACCTCAGCCTCGCTCGCCAAGGCCTCGCGCCAGGCCCGCAGACGGGCCGCTCGCTCCCTGGCCAGCAGCGCGGTCCAGCCCGGCAGGGCCGCCTGCGCCTCGCCGATGGCGCGGTCCATGGCTCTGGCCGTCGCGTCCGGCGCCTGGCCGACGATATCGCCATTGGCCGGATCCAGCACCGCGAAAAGCGCCGGCTCCGGGTCGCGCCACGCCACCGCGTCTTGTCTGATGCTCATCAAATCGTCTCCACCGACAGAAGGCTAGGCGGCGGGTTCGGGAAAGGCTGCGCGAGCACGTGACAGCCACGAAGCGATCTTTCGTTCTCAAGGGGGCGCGGCGAAACGCTCTGCCGTCAGGGGCCTCGCGCCCAGGTCGCAAACCTCGCCAGACAAGGCGGCGGACGCTCCATCCGCCCCTCGGGTCCAGGCCGAAGATTCTTCCGCAGACGGCGCTTCGAAAGGCGGACATCCGCTCGCCGATCCACGACCATGCGCTCTTCGACGCCCAAGGCGGACTATCGGGAGCGGACCAATCATGGCGCAGCAAAGCAAGCCATCGCTGTGGCGGCAGCCGGGCGGCGTCTATCTGGTAGCCATCGCCGAGTTCTGGGAGCGCTTCTCCTATTACGGCCTGGTGGCGCTGCTGGTGCTGTTCCTGACGGGCGCGGCCGGCGATGGCGGCCTGGGCCTCAGCCGGGACACGGCCCTGCAGATCTACGGCGTCTTTGCGGGCCTGGCCTTCTGCCTGCCCGCCGCCGGCGGCTGGCTGGCCGACCGCTTCCTGGGCGACCGGCTGGGCGTGCTGCTGGGCGGCGTCGGCATCCTGGCCGGCAACCTGATCCTGTTCCTGATGACCTTCGCCCTGGCGCCCGGCGGGGCGGGCAAGGGCCTGCTGCTGGGCGGCCTGGGCCTGATCGTCCTAGGGACCGGACTGTTGAAGCCGGCGATCTCCACCCTGGTCGGCCGGGTCTATGACGGCCGTCCCGAGCTGTCGCGCAGCGCTGGCTACACCCTGTTTCTGATGTGCATCTGGATGGGTTCGGTCGCGGGCACCCTGCTGGCCGGCGCCCTGGGCGAGACGATCGGCTTTCGCTGGGGCTTCCTGGTCTCGGCCTGCGGCATGGCCTGCGGGCTGACGCTCTACGCCGCCCTGGCGCCGCACGTGCTGGGCGACACCGGCACCCGCAAAGCCCGGCGCGCCGCGGCCGCGACGCCCGCCATCGCACAATCGGGGGTCGCCCCGCGCACCGCCGTCGGCGCCATCCTACTGCTGACCGTCTTCACCGCCGTCTACGCCACCGCCTTCTACCAGAAGGCCGGCGTGCTGACCCTGATGGTCAAGGCCTCGACCGACCGCGTGGTGCTGGGTGTTCAACTGCCGGCCTCGGCCTTCCTGACCATCAGCACCGCCGGATTCGTGATCCTGGCGCCGCTGATCGAGATGGCCTTCGCCCGTATGGCCCAGCGCGGACTGCGCCTGGACCCCTATCAAAAGCAGATCGGCGCCCTGGTGGCCCTGGCCGTCGGCTACGCCTTTTTCCTGGGCGCCGCCCATCAGAGCGGCCAGACCGCCACCGGCCTGCACAGCGCCTGGTGGATCGTCGCCGGCTATCTGTGCTTCTCGATCGGCGACGTGCTGATCTGGCCGCCGCAGATCTCGACCATCAGCCGCCTGGCCCCCGTCCGCTTCACCGGCCTGCTGATCGGCGTTTGGTACGTGACCGTCGGGATCGGCAACTATCTGGCCGGCTTCCTGGGCGTCTGGGCCGACCGCCTGGGCCTGGCGACCTATTTCATCATCATCCAGTCGGGGCTGCTGCTGGCCGCCGCGATCCTGTTCCTCATCCGCGCCAGGGCCAAGGCCCTGAAGGCGGCCGTCGACGAACCTCAAGGCACGCTTGCATGACCCCCCTCCCCTTTACCGTCGCCGAGTTCGAAGACCGCCTGGCGCGGGTTCGCCAGGCCATGGCCGAGCAGTCGCTCGACCTGCTGATCCTCAGCGACCCCTGCAATTTCTACTATCTGAGCGGCTACGAGGCCTGGTCGTTCTATGTGCAGCAGTATCTGCTGGTCTCGCTGGACGCCGAGCGGCCGATCTGGCTGGGCCGCGAGATGGACGCACGGGGCGCGGGCCTGACCACCTGGCTCGACGCCGCCGACATCCACACCTATCCCGACAGCTACGTGCAATCGGCCGATCGCCACCCCGCCCAGTTCCTGGCCCGGTTCCTGGAGGCGCGCGGCTGGGACAAGGGCCGGATCGGCGTGGAGTCCCAGAGCTACTACCTGACCGCCAAGACCCAGAAGCTGCTCGAGGCCGAACTGCCCAACGCCGCGATCCACGACGCCAGCCTGTTGGTGAACTGGGCCCGCGCGGTCAAGTCGCCGGCCGAGATTGAGTACATGCGCCAAGCCGCGCGCATCGTCGAACAGGCCATGGCCACGGCCATCCAGCATACCCGTCCGGGCGTGCGCCAGTGCGACGTGGCCGGCGAGATCTATCGCGCCCTGATGCAGGGCACGCCGGAGTACGGCGGCCAATATGCCAGCTCGCCGCCCTTCATGCCCTCGGGCGATCGCGTCGACACTCCGCACCTGTCCTGGACGGACGCGCCCTATGCGCAGAGCGGGCAAGCCAATTTCGAACTGGTCGGCTGTCGCCATCGCTACCACACCCAGCTGTCGCGCACCGTCGCCCTGGGCAAGCCGTCCCAGACCCTGCTGGACCTGGAGAAGGCCTCACTGGACGCGATCGCCGCCGCGCTGGACGCCGTGCGGCCGGGCGCGACCGCCGCCGATATCGAGGCCGCCTGGAGCCGCGCCGCCGCGCGCCACGGCGTGCGCAAGGCCGCCCGCGTCGGCTACGCGGTCGGCATCGCCTATCCGCCGACCGTCGGCGAGCAGACCATCAGCCTGCGCCCCGAGGACCATACGGTCCTGCAGGAAGGCATGACGTTCCACCTGATGCCGGCGGTCTGGCAGGAGGGCGCCTCCATCGTGATCACCGAGCCCTTCGTGGTGACAGCCACCGGGGCAGAGACCTTTTGCCGCTTTGAGCGGCGTTTGTTTTCGACTGACTGAGCGTCAACCGGGGTAAGGTGAAGAATCTTTCGTACGGATCGGAAATCCGGCGTCGCCCGCCCTGGAGGCCGCCTTTGCAACTCGATAGTTTCGACATCAAGATTCTGGATATCCTGCAGCGTGATGGCCGGATAACCAACGCCCGGCTGGCCCTCGACGTTGGGTTGTCGGAGAGCGCCTGCTTCAACCGCGTGCGCCGGTTGGAGCAGCAGAAGATTCTTCAGCGCTATAGCGCGCACATTGACCGCAAGGCCCTGGGATCGACGGTGACGGTGCTGGTCAGCGTGGTGCTGGACTCCCACAAGCAGCATGAGCTGACCCGCTTCGAGCAAGTCGTGTCGGCCATGCCCGAGGTGGTCGAGTGCAACTATGTCGCCGGCCAGTTCGACTATCTGCTGAAGGTCGTCGCCCGTGACATGAACGACTACCTGCGGGTGATGGACGACCTGATGGAGGCGTTCGGCAAGCTCAACCAGTTCTCGTCCTACATCGTCATGCGCAAGACCAAGGAACAGGAAATGGCCGCCAGCTACCTGTTCGACAAGGGCCGCCGCCAGGCCTCCTGAGGCCTCAGCTCGGTCTGAGGTCGAGGTTGTCGATCAGGAACCGCCAGATCCGCCGTCGATAGTAGTCGCTGGTCTGACCGTCAAAGCCGAAATGGCCCGCGCTGGGCAGGTCGAGATAGTCGTATCGCTTGCCCGCGCGATTGAGCGCCTCGATCAGGCGCGACGAACTGGCCATCGGCACATCCTCGTCCTGATCCCCGTGCACGATCATCAGGGCGCCGCTCAGCCGATTGGCGAGATCCTGATTGGCGTCGTAGTGCGCGCTCCCCCGAGCATCCGGGGCGCCGAAGAAGAACTCGCTGGAATTCATCTCGTAGAGGCGATTGTCGTGATTGCCCGACGCCGCCACGGCCGCCTTGTAGAAATCGGGATAGGTCAGGATGGCCGCGGCGGCCATGAAGCCCCCGCCGGATTCTCCCATGATCGCCACGCGGGACAGGTCCATATAGGGCCGGCTCGCCGCCAGGCCGATCAGGGCCGCTCGGTTGTCGGCCAGGGGATAGTCCCGCACGCTGCCCTGGACCCGGGCATAGGTCCGGTAGGCACGGTCGCGCACCGGACTGCCGCCGCGCTGCCCGACCTGGACCACCACGAACCCCAGCTCGGCCAGGGCGGTCGCGCCGTTGTCCGGCGCGAAGGCGATGGGGGTCTTCTCATTGCCGGGGCCGGGATAGACCTGGGTGATCACGGGGTAGCGACGGCGAGGCTCGAAGTCGGTCGGAGTCCAGATCACCGCGAGCAGGTCGGTGACGCCATCGGCCGCCTTGACACGGGTCCGCTCCGGAGGCCGCCACCCGCGCGCCGTCAGCCTGCCGACGTCCGCGCCGCCGAGGTCAAGCAACACCTTGCCGCCCGCGTCGCGAACCAGCGCGTGCGGCGCCAAGTCTACCCGGCTGAAGGTGTCGATGATCCAGCGCTTGTCGGGCGACAGGTCGGCGCGATGGGCCGCATTGGCGTCGTCCAATCGCCGCGCCACGCCGCCGGACAAGGGAGCAACGAAAGTGTGCGGATAGTAGGGATCGCCCCCCTGACCGTCGCCGAACGCGGTGAAGATCAGGCGTCCGCGCGCGGGATCAATGGCCAGGATCCGCTCGGCGGTGAAGTCGCCGGCCGCCAGCGTCGTCACTCGCCCCGTCGCCGCGTCCAGCCGCCAATAGGCCGACCGGCCGCCGCGATCCGACTTCCAAACCAGATGCGCGCCGGCGTCGTCGATAAAGCCCACTTCGGGATAGCGCAGGCCAAAGCCCAGAGGGTCGCGCTCGGTCAGCACCACGCGGTGCGCGCCGCTGGCCAGGTCCAGCCGCACCAGCTCGACGACGTCGTAGCTTCGGCTCATCCGCGTGAAATAGAGGCTCTTGCCATCGGGTGCTGGAAAGAACCCACCGGCTCCGACGTCCATGTTGCCGATATAGGCAAAGCCATCGGCGTCGATCCTGCGCCACTGGCCCTGGTCTATATCGACGATCCAGAACTCGGGGATCGGGATCGCGGCGTCGCCGGGAGCGGCCATGCGCTGCTCGACCAAACTCGGCATCGGCTTGGCCAGGGGATCCAGGATCCAGCGGGCGGCGACCTTGCGAAAATCCCAGCGCTCGACCAGCGCCCGATGGCCCGGCCCGGGCAGCCACAGGACCCGGGGACGGCCGCCGTTCGGGCCGACCCGGTCGACCGGGTTGCTGCGCCCATAGCGGCCATCGAAGCTGTACCAGGGTGAAGCGTCATGGGTGACGCGGCGCTCGACGCCATCAACGCCCCGGGCGAACAGGTCGTGGTCTCGAACCAGCATCGCCGCGCGCCCGTCGGGAGCCAGGGTCTCATCGGAAAGCACCACGGCGGCTTCGGCGGGCACGATCTTTCCGGCCAGGGCGTCGATCGTCACCATCTTGCCCTGGGTGATCACGGTCAACAGCGGACGCCCTTGCGCCAGCCGAACCGCAGGCGGGGCGAGAATTTCGCCGCCTGAGCCATTGTTCCGCAAGAGCGCCGTCACGGCCGAAACGTCGATCTGGGTGGTCAGGCGGCGAGCGGCCGGATCGGCCAGTTTCAACGACTGGTCCGGAGCCCAGTAGTAGAAGCGTCCGTCCGGCAGCCAGGCCGGCTCGACCAGGGGGTCCAACATCGGGGGGCCTCCCGAGCTGACACGCTTCTGTGTCGGCACGCCGTTCAGATCCGCGCGAACCGCGGCTGGGAGCCATCGCTCGGCTTGGGCCACGCGCGCGGTCCAGGTCGGGGTGAACAGGTCGGCGGCGCTCGCGACCGGTTGGGCGGACGCCGCACAAGCCAGGCCCAGGCTCAGGACGAGGCTGACCGCCAGCAAACTAGCCTTCGAGGACATGCGCGAATTCCGCATCGGGCAGCAGCGAGCCTCCGGTGGTCCAGACGACATGCACGCCGTCCAGCAGCCGAGAATAGGCCGCCTGGTCGCGCGCCCGAACCGCCTTCATGAAGGGCTCGACCGCCGCCAGGCCCGCCGCCGCAGAGAGCTCCAGGCGCAGGCCGTTGTGATGATGCGCGTGCCGCGCCCAGTCGAGCATCCAGGCGTCCGGCACGGCCACGACCGCGTCCAGCATCGGCCCGACCGCCTCGACCACCAGGCTGGACGCGCGGGGCACGGCCAGGCCGTCGGCCTGGGTGGCGTTGTTCAGGCCCAAGTCGTAGACAGACACCACCTCGCCCGTCCCCATCGCGGCGAGGAAGCAGGCCGAGGCGACCGGCTCAACGAATACGCCGACCACGGCCTCGCCGAGGATGGCCTTGAGGCCGAACAGCACCCCACCAGGCGCGCCCCCGACCCCGCATGGCAGATAGACCACCAGCGGCCGCTCAGGAGTGGGCGTCAGGCCCGCCTCCATCAACTGGTCATTGAGCTCCTGGGCCGCGGCGGCATAGCCGGTGAACAGCTCGCGCGAGGTTTCGTCATCCACGAAGTGGGTGCGGCGGGCGCCGGCCGAGGCGACACGGGCCCGTGCGACGGTCTCGGTATAATCGCAGTCGTGTTCGGCGACCTTGGCGCCCAAGGCCCGCAACCGATCCTTTTTCCATTCCTTGGCGTCGGACGACATGTGGATTTCAGCGTTGAGCCCCAGCCGCCGCCCCACCAGGCCGACGCTGAAGCCCAGATTGCCCGTGCTGGCCACCGCCACCGAATGCAGCGACAGCGTCTCCAGCGCCGCGGGCTCGGCCAATTTGACATAGCTCTCGCCCGTCTTGATCAGACCTTCCTGCAAAGCGATCCGTTCAACAAAGGCCAGCAGGTCGTGCACCCCGCCTCGCGCCTTGATCGATCCGGTCATGGGCAAGGCGTGGTCGCCCTTGATCAACAGGCGGGTCAGGGGAACGGGCGGCTCCACATAGCTCAGGAGCGAGGATCGAATGCGGCCGTCCCAGCCGCTCTGCGGAAAGAGCCGCGCCAACAAGGGTTCGAACCTTTTCAGGCGAGCAGCGGCCTCGTCTATGTCATCCCGCGTGAACACCGCCTCGCCAACCTTGGCGGCCACAATCGGACTGAGCCAGACCGCGTCCTGGCCTTCCCGCAGGCGCCCCAACCAATCGGCGTCCAGAACTCGCCCCAACACGCATTTTCTCCATGATGACGTCGCGATCATAGTCGCGCGCCCGATCGCAAGAAGGTTCTGCCGATGGGGGGTCTTCTCGAAGGGTTCTGCGGCGCATTTCCCGCAAAGCCGCCGCTTGACCGGTCTCGCTTAGAATCCGGACAGAAAACTGGCGACGTTCGCCCCGAGCGCGTCAATCGCGTAACCGCCTTCCATCACGATCAAGGTCGGCCAACCACAGCCGGCGATGTCGCCGGCCAGCACCGCCTGATCGTCCGTGGTCAGGGCGAAATGGCAGATCGGATCGCCCTCCCAGGTGTCCGCGCCGTAGCTGACGATCAGCAGATCCGGCGCGAACCGGGTGATCGCCTCGAGCGCCGCGCTCTGGGCCTGACGAAACGCGTCGAGGCGAGCGCCGTGGGGGAGCGGCAGGTTTAGAGTCGCGCCGCGCCCATCACCCTCTCCCACCTCATCCGCATGCCCCCAATAGAAGGGATAATCGGTCGCCGGATCCGCATGGATCGAGGCGTAGAAGACGTCACCGCGACGCCAGAAGATGTCCTGGGTTCCATTGCCGTGATGATAGTCGATATCCAGGATGGCGACCCTCGCCGCGCCTGCATCCCGCGCGGCCTGGGCCGCGATCGCGGCGTTGTTGAGATAGCAGTAGCCGCCCGAATAGTCGGCGCCGGCGTGATGGCCCGGCGGCCGACACAGCGCGAACGCGGCGCGCTCGCCGGCCCCGACCATGTCACCCGCGGTCAGCGCGACCTGGGCCGAGGCATAGACCGCCGCCCAGGTGTTCGCCGTGATCGGCGTCGCCGCGTCGAACGCGTAGCGCCCAAGCAAGGCGTCGATGCGGTCCAGCCGCACCGGTCGGCGTGCGACCACAGGAAAGGTGTAAGCGATCGCGTCACCCTGGCGACCGGCCTCCAGCCAGCGCTCATGGGCGCTCTTGAGGAAAGCGACATAGTCCGGATCGTGGACGGCGATCAGCGGCTGGCTTCCATGATCGACGGCGGCTTCGAGCGGCCCGAGGCCGTGCAGGATCGTAAGGGCGCGCCGCGAGACCTCTGAGTAGGGCATCCATTCGCCATTGTGCAGCTCGCGCAGCGGCGCATGGCTCAATTGGCGAGGATCAAAGACGCCACGCATCCGTCAACTCCGGTGTCTCGAGCAACGGGTCGTGGCGTCGGATGACGTTCGCCGCAGCTTGCAAGACGCGACATAACCAAAGTCCGACGGAAGAAGGCGCCGGCAAAAGACGCCGCTTCCCAAAAAGCTTGTGAAAATCAGCGCGATCACGAAATCCGCTTTCGTGGCTGCCTCGACGCGAGCATGGCCCAAATCTCAGCTACGTTGCGTGCCGACGCCCCGCGTTCTCAAATCGGGCAGGAAGGCGTTCACGAGGCCAAGCAGCGGCAGAAAGGCGCACAGCTTGTAGACCCATACGATGCCGTGGGCGTCCGCGAGGTGGCCCAGGCCTGCCGCGCCTACACCACCGATCCCGAACATCAGCCCGAACATGACGCCCGACACCATGCCGACGCGACCGGGCATGATTTCCTGGGCGTAGACGACCAGGGCGGCGAACGCCGACGACATGACCAGACCGATCACGATCGCCAAAATGGCGGTCATGGCCAGGCCGACGTGCGGCAGAAGCAGAGCGAACGGCGCGACGCCCAGAAACGAGATCCAGATGACGGCCTTGCGGCCGATCCGATCCCCCACGGGACCGCCGACGAACGTCCCCAGCGCGACCGCCGCCAGGAAGCAGAACAGATAGCCCTGCGACTGACTGGCCGTCAGGCCGAAGCGCTCGATCAGGTAGAAGGTGAAGTAGTTGGTGAAGGCGCCGATATAAATGAACTTGGCGAACATCAGCAGGCTGATGACCGTCAGCGCCCTGATGATCGTCGCGCGGCTATAGGGGGAAACCGCAGGCCCCTGGCCGCCCGCGATCATCGCCGGTCGGGGCTGGCGCAAACGCCAGCGCGTAATGAGGAACAACACCCAGATCGCCGCGACCGCCACGAAGGCCAGCCAGCCCACGGAGGTCTGGCCGAACGGCAGGATGATCGCCGACGCCACCAGTGGCCCCAGCGCCGATCCCGTATTGCCACCGACCTGGAACGCCGACTGAGCGGTGCCGAACCGACCGCCGGAGGCCATGCGCGCGATGCGGGACGCTTCCGGATGGAAGGTCGCCGACCCGATCCCGACGATCGCCGAGGCGCACAGGAGCGTCTCGTAGCTATGGGATAGCGCCAGACCGACGACGCCCAGGAGCGTGGCGATCATCCCAAGTGGGAGCAGATAGGGCTTTGGATGCTTGTCCGTGTAGAGGCCCACCCAAGGCTGAAGCAGCGAGGCAGTGAACTGATAGACCATGGCGATCAGGCCGATCTGCCCGAACGTCAGATGGTACTTGGTCTTGAGCATCGGATAGATCGCGGGCAGCACCGCCTGGATAAGATCGTTGAGCAGATGCGCGAGCGCGATGGCCCCGACGATCTGGAACACGAAGGTCTGAGCCGGAGGCTGCGAAGGCTCTGGTGATGTAGTCGGTGGGGCGGCCGGGAAACGGACGGCTGGACTGCTCAAGATGACGACTCACTCAGATCTGCGCGAAAGCGTCCTTGGCTTTCGTCGAGCCAGCCGTGTACGCGGATGCCTCTCATCCCGCTTCGATGTATGAGACATTTGTTTCTGCGAGTGGGACAATTCGATGATCGTTCAGCCGGACGAAGGCGAGGTGGTGACGCGCCCCATCCTGGCCGTGGGCCATAAGTATCCGCCGTCCTTCGAGCTTGCCACGCACAGCCACAGGCGAAGCCAGTTCCTCTACGCCGCGACGGGGGTGATGGCCGTCAGTACGCCCGAAGGCGCCTGGGTCGCGCCGCCGGAGCGGGCAGTCTGGATACCCGGCGACATTCCCCATTCGGTCCGCATGGTCGGCGCGGTCCAGATCCGCAGCGTCCTGATCGAGCCTGAGCGGTGCTCACGCCGGGGAAGAACCTGCGAGGTCGTCGGGGTCTCGCCGCTGCTTCGCCAATTGCTCGTCGCGGCGGCGGACGTGCCGCCGACCTATGACGAAACCGGCCGTGACGGTTTGGTGATGGACCTGCTGAGCGCAGAGATCGACCGCGCCCCGATCATCCCCCTGGCCGTGCCCTTCCCGGCCAATCCGGCACTGGCGAAACAATGCCACGCCTTCCTCGACCGCCCGAACGCCAGCGCCACCATCGATGAATGGGCCGATGCGATGGCGATGGATCGCCGTCGCTTCACGCGACTTTTCCGGCGCGAAACCGGCATGAGCTTCGCGCCGTGGCGGCAACAGGCCTGCCTGTCGGTCGCTTTGCCGAGATTAGCCGCCGGAGAGTCGGTCACCGCGATCGCCCTCGACCTTGGCTATGACGGGCCAGGGAACTTCTCGACCATGTTCAAGCGGGTGCTGGGCGTCTCGCCCAGCCGCTACCGCCGACTTTGAGGCGCCCCCACTGACGTGACCCCCATTTCTCATCCAGCGATAACGAGAGTCCTGGGTTGATTTGAGCCTTAGTGTTGGTGGGTGGCAGGAGGCCGGTGCGCGGAGCTATCAGCCTGCGCAGCGTGCCGGCCGGTCTCTCCGCAGAAGGCGCTGGCGTACTCCGTGGGCGTCATCCAGCCGAGCTTGGAGTGCGGCCTGCGCTCGTTGTAGTCGCGCCGCCAGGTCTCCAGCACGGCGCGGGCGGCAGCGACCGGAACAGGGTCTCGTTCAGCAGCTCGTCACGCAGCCGGCCGTTGAAGCTCTCGTTGTAGCCGTTCTGCTGGGGCTTGCCGGGTGCGATGTAGTGCCAGCCCACGCCGTTGTCGTCGGTCAAAGCCAGGATGGCGTTGGAGGTGTATTCGGTCCCATTGTCGCTGACGATGGTGTCCGGCCGCCCGCGCTGGGCGATGATGGCGTCCAGCTCGCGCGCCACCCGAGCGCCTGACAGCGAGGTGTCGGCCACAGCGCCAGGCATTCGCGCGTGAAGTTGTCGATCACCGTGAGGATCCGGAAGCGGCGGCCGTCGGTCATCTGGTCGGACACGAAGTCCAGGCTCCAGCGCTGGTTGGGCGCCAGCGGCTCCTCCAGAGGCCCCCGCGTGCCGGAGCAGTACATGCAGCCGGCGATATCCGAACCGGCGGCGTTCCTGGGCCAGGGCCTTGAGCCGTTCGCGCAGGGCGCCGTCGTCGGGCCGCGTGGCGGCATAGCGCACACTGCTGCGATCCACGCCGAGAACCCGGCACGCCCGCCGCTCGCTCATCTCGTAGGCCGACCGCAGATAGGCTGCGGCCTTCCGATGCGCCGCGGGCGTAACCACTTTTTCCCAGCAGATCCTTCAGCGCGACGTTGTCGAGCATCGCGTCGGCCAGCACCCGCTTGAGCTTGGCGTTCTCGTCTTCCAGAGCCTTCAGCCGCCGCGCCTCCGACACGTCCAGCCCCCCGTACTTGGCCTTCCACTTGTAGAAGGTCGGCGAGCTCAGCCCGTGCTTGCGGCACAGATCCGCCACCGGCACGCCCGCCTCCTGCTCGCGCAGGATCCCGATGATCTGTTCTTCCGTGAACCGTGATCGCTTCATTCGTCCGTCCTTTCCTGGGGCGGACTCTAGTTATTTCTGGAAGAGTTTCAGGGGGTCGCGCCAAAGGATCGGCCAAGAGCGGAAGCCTGGCTTGCAGAACGTTTTCGCTATGTCGTCAACGATGGAAGCGCTGCGTTGCCCAGGCGGCGGTTCGCCGATACCCCGAAAGTCTGATCGATCTTCTGGGCGGCGAACATTCTACGAGACGCCCGCTATCGTCACCGATGCTATTGTCCGCACCCAGCCCTGCTCGGTCGTTCGCCCCGTCCGCTGTACGGCTAGGGAGCGTTAATAGCTGCCATTGAAGCAGCGCCAGACTGCGGGCCCTCAAGTGGCCGCCCCCATGTGAGACGTTGCCCCCTCGCAGCGGCGCAGCGGCGCAGCGCGCTGGAAATAGGGTCAAGGTTCGCCCTTGGCGCCGCCGCCCCGCCCTTGATGCAATATTGTGAGAAGGCTCCCATATCAGCGCCTCTTGTTCTCTTTCGGACTTCGCCATGACCAAGCCCTTGAAAATCGACTTCGTCTCCGACGTCTCCTGCCCCTGGTGCGTGGTGGGGCTGGGCGGC
>Ga0247731_1000192_pt1 | contig 17181 bp, 12 predicted proteins | sample UWRJL088202R2_FD_180938 | JGI IMG/M metagenome (GOLD analysis project Ga0247731, IMG submission 180938) | Plant litter microbial communities from Arlington Agricultural Research Station in Wisconsin, United States - UWRJ-L088-202R-2 | ecosystem: Environmental > Terrestrial > Plant litter >...
CGAGTTGGTCGAATGGATAATGGCGATTGCGCGAAGGTCCGGCGCGGCGTCGATCTTGGCCTCCATTTCCTCGCGCATAGCCTCGCGCTCCGCCTTCCAGGCCTTGGTTTTGGCGCGGCGGATCGGCTCCATGGTCTTGCGCAGCAGGCGTTCGGTCCCAGCCTGCGTCGCGGCCTGGTCCTCGGCGGTGTAGCGGGCGTATTCCGCCGCCGTCATGCCGGCCGCCTTGGGGCTATCGAACAGGCGGTTCAGGGCCTGGGCCTCATGCGCCGCGCCGATCTCCTGGTCGGTCGCTAGCAGCCGGCCGAACACGTTTCTCATCTCCGGCGAGACCTTCACGTTCAGGCCGGTCAGGCTTTTGTAGATACGGGTCAGCCACACCCGGAACCGGGCGAACACGTCGCGCAGCGCGGCGCTCGGGGCCTTGCCCTCCATCAGGTAGGCCTCGACACCGCGCGCCCATTGCTCGTGCTGCTCGACCCCGATCTCCTGGCCGTCCTTCAGGCCCATCCAGGCGCGCGTGGTTTCGAGGTCGGTCTTCAGCTGGTCGGTCGCGTCCGGCGCGGCCGCATCGAAGGCCAGCTCCTCAAGCCACAGGTGGCCGGACTCATGGAGCAGGGTCGACAGGTCCTTGCCCTGGAACAGTTGGATCACGGCCCGGCCGCCGGTGAAGGTGATCTTGCCGCGCTCGGTTTGATCGAAGGATCGCCCCGCTTCCTGCGCCGCATAAGCGCTCACCGCGTCCTTGATCTGGGCGTTCGTCGCCGTGTCAGGCGAAACACCCAACCGGCCAAGCAGTTCGTCCAGCTGGTCGACGGCGGCGTTGAAGTCGGCGCTGCGCTGGTCGGGCGCGGCGGCATGAACCGGGGCGCCACGAAGCTCCGCCTGCATCGCGGCCAGCAATTCGGCCTCACCCGCGCCCTCCGGCAGATAGCCGGCATCAACCGCCCGCTCGGCAACCCGCTCCAGCGAGGCGTTGAGGTTAGCCTCGGTGTCCTGACTCGCGGCCCGCACCAGCTTGCGTTTGCCTGGTTTGCCCTTGTGCCACGACCCGGCGTCCATCGCCGCCAGCTCGCCGCCGAGATCGACAATCCCGCCCGTACGGCTGACGAAGTCCAGCAGCGACGGCCCTTGGTTGGTGTCGGCTCGCTTGCCCTTGCGCAGGGCATCCGCCACCAAATCCAGCTTATCGACGCGCGCTGACAATTGGCCCGGCAGGGCGGAGCGGATCTTGACGCCCGTTCCAGCGCCCGCCAGTTCGAATTGCGACCAAGCGTCGGTCGGAGCCTCGCCGGTCTGATCGCGCCCCAGGTTCACGCGCTCGGCGCGCGCCTCGTAGCGAGAAGCGTAGAGCGTTCCGTAGGCGCGGGCGGCATCGGCCGTGTAGCCAGCCTTCAAGGCCTGGCTTTGGACTTCCTCAAGCACCCGGCGGCCCGGCGCGGCGGCTTCCTCACCCTTGGCCAGGGCGTCGCCAAGACCATGCGCGCTGGATTGAACCAACTCCGAATAGGTCGCCTGGAACGCCTTGGCCTCCTCCACCGACATGCCGTCGCCAATCCGCATGACGTTGGCGAATGTCGCGTGGGCGTCGGTCGGCGCGATGTGGGCAAGGTAGGCGCCGGCCGGCATGGTGACTTCCGCACCCTCGCCGATCGCCGTGTCCAGCTGATCGCCGATCTGCGTGGCGTCCAGGAAGGCTTTCTGGTCGGCCGGCGTGGCCAGCGATTGCATGTACTCGCGCACCGCGTCGGCCGGCAGGCTGACTTCCGTGTCGCCGCTGAGCTTGTTCATCAGATCGGCGAAGCGCTCGGGAGAGCGCTCGGGGAGCGGCGAAGCCTTCACCGCCTCAACGAGCGTGTTGAAGTTCTCGGCTTGGATCGGAGCCTCTTGCGCGGCGACGCGGTCACGGGCCAAGCCGCCCAGCCGCCCAGCCGCGTGATGGGCCGCGCCGAAGGCCCCACCCATCAGCACGGTCGCGGCGATGGTCTGCCCAGTTGCGTCTAGGCGGGACGCCCAATAATCATTCCACGTGGCGTTCGGGTTGGCGATGGCCGTGTCGACGGCATCCTGCGCATGCGTAGCGACCAGTTCGCCAGGAATCTCGCGGGCCAGCAGACCGCCAATGAAAGCCTTGAACCCGACCTTGCCGAACCGCTCGGCGAGGAAGCCAAGACCCAGCTTTTCGGTCGCGACCTCGATGCCCCCCACGGCCGCGCCGCTGATGGCCGCCTCCGTGGCCGAGCCGCCACGCGTCTCGACCGTGCCGTACTGCTGGAGACCTGACGAAAGACCCATCCCGGCTAGGGTTGGCGTGGGGTTGCGCAGCGCCACCGACATCGCCGCGCCAGGAATCATCTGGAGAAGGCTGTCGGCCGCGCCATAGGTCCAGCGGCCAGCGGTGCCCTTGATTGCCGGCTGCGTCAGATCCCGGCGGAAGTCGGCCTGAGCGAATTTGCGTTGCTCCTCGCGGTTCCCACCATCGGCCAGTGAGTGGCGAGTACCGTAGACGTCCGTCCAGGACAGGCGGTCCAACAGAGGTCGGAAATAATCGCCGATCGCCATCATGCCGCCGAGCACGGCCTTCTCACCGCCGGCACGCCCCGAGGCGAACAACCCCTTGGTGATCGTGCCGAAATTGGCCTCCATGCCAGCGATCGGCTGGACCTGATCGTGGGCGATGGCCGCGTTTTCCGGGTCCGCCATCCAGCCGCGGGCCTTAGGCGCGGACGAAAGGGCGGCCGACGCCTGCCTGCCTTTGTCGTAGGCGTCCAGCGTGTCGAATTGCGTGGAGACAACCGTCGGCGTGACGCCTAGGCGCTTGGCGATGGCCTGCTTGCGCGCCTCCTGCTCCGGGTTCAGCTTCCAGGAGCGGCCAAGCGCCGCCTCCGAGCGGACGGCGTCGCCAGTCTCGATGATGTCGAAGATGTTGTCGGTCACTGGAACGCCCCGATCGTGCGGCCGGTCTGGTAAGCTTGGGCGATCTGATCGTCGGTGATCGGCTGCTTGTGGCGCGCGTACCAGTCCTTGAGGATGCGTTCGCGGGCGTCCTTCGGGACGTCTCCCGGCTTGACCTGATAGAGCGGCCTGGCCTTGGCTCCGAACAGGCCCTCGCCGATGACCTGATCAGCCACAAGTTTGCCGCCAAGCCCCACCATCTCCTCGTCGGTCAGCGGCGCACCCTTCAGCTGCGTCGCGGCCTGGGCGGCGCGGAACATAGCGCCCTTTAATTCCTTCGCCTTCGGATCGGTGACCTTCATGCTAGGCGGCAGAACAAGGCCAGCGGCGCGGTTGACCGCTTCCAAGCTCGCCGACTCCTGCTTCCAGGCTCCGCCGCCCTGACGAGCGGTCAGCTGCAGCTTCACAAGTTCCTGATAGTCGGAGCCGGACAGCTGGCCGACCAGCTTGGTCAGGTCGGCCGACGCGAAGGCGTGCGGGTCTGAGGCCGCCAGGTCGTAGAGCCCGCCATAGGTCCCTGCGTCCGTCACCACCTTGGCGCCGGTCGCGTTGCCCTTCATCTGCGAGCGGAAGGCGTCGCGATCTTGGGGCTTGAGTCGGTTCCAGAGCGTCGGCGGAATCTGGTTCTCGCTGGTCGCCGTCTCGGCGTGCTTCCACACTTCGTTGACCAGATCCTCGCGGGTGTCGCGCTCGATAGACTTGTCGCGAGCCAGCTTGGCGTCGAACACGCCGCGATAGGTCTTGGTCCGCTCTGGATCACCGCCGCCCAGATCAACGGCGTATTGCTCGGCCTCGGCCGCCGTGGTCAGCTTGAGACCGCCGATACGGACTTGAAGCTTGCGCATCCTCGCCTGCCAGCCGGCGAGGTCGTCGCCGTATTGCGCCGGATCGGCCTTGGCCAGACGGCTGTATTCCGCCAAGCGCAGGTCGATCATCTTCTTGGGATCATCGCCAGCGGCCGCGCGCAGCTTCTTGGCGTAGCCGACACCGTGATTGACGGCCGCGTCATAGAGCACATAGGCCGCGCCAGGATTGGACTTGACCAGATCGGCCGCGCCGCTCGGCTTCCAGAAGTCGCGCTGATAGATCTCTTCGGCCTGGGCGCGCGTGAGATCAGCGACCTTCAGGCCCTTATAGGTCCCGTCCGCCGCGTCAGCGCGGACCCCAAACTTCGATGGCCGCCCGTTATCGTTGGGGTTCAGCCCCTCGCCTTCGTGCTCGTCGATGACATAGGAGATGATCTCCCGCGCTCCGCCCACAACCGGCACGCCCTCGGCGATCTGGGTCGCCTCGCGCTGATCGGCCATGGCGCGGATGTCCTTGCCAAGCCGCGCGGCCTTGATCGGGTCAATCTTGTCCTCGTAGCGTGTGAGCGTCTCGCGCGCCTTGATCGGATCGTCTTGGGCCTGCGCCTCGACGACGCCCGACAACAGGTCGCTCTGTTTCTTGTCGATCGCCGCCTGGATCATTTCGGGTGCTTCGCCGCCAAGCTTGCCCTGCTCGACGATCTCGGCGCGCGTCACCGCCCACGCCTTGGTCGCGGACTCGTCATCGACCCCGAACGCGCGCTGAAACGTGGTCTCGGCCTGAGCCTGCCGGCCGGCCGACGACGACAGCGCGAACGTCTTCTGCTGACGAACCTGGAACGAACCGATCTGCCGGTTCCAATCCAGCTCGGTCTGATCGGCGGCTGCCTTGAACAAGGCCTGCTGGCGCGGATCTTTCAAACCGGCGGCGGCGGCCTCGCGCGCCGAACGCATGGCTTCCTGCGTGGTCGGGACGGCATTGATCGCCGCCTCGCCCGCCTGGCTGTAGAGGCCGTTCTCGCCATAGAGCAAGCCGTTCTCGACCTGGCCCTGGTAACTGGTCAGGGCTGCCTTGACCTGATCTTGCTTCAGACGCTCATCACGCGCCTGCAACACCTGAGCGGCTTGCCCAATCTCCTGACCAAGGCCCTGCACCGCCCGGCCGGTCTGGGCGCCAAAGGCGTCGGCCGAGACGCTGACCCGCGAATAGCCGCCATCGCTGGCGGCGCGGCTGACCTCATTGGCCTGTTTGCGAACGACAGGCATCTAGGCCGCCTTCTTCTGCATCGGCGCCCACTTGGACCCGACCGACGAGGCGGCATTCAGCAGCGACGAAGCCGCGTTGATGTAGCCGGCCTTGCGCGCCTGCTTGCCGCCCGCCTTGGTTAGCGCCGCCTCCGACGCGTAATCGCGCGCCTGCTGATACTGGTCGGCGACCTTGCTGTCCCAGTTCTGGCGCAGGGTCAGGGCGTCTTCCTCACCCAACCGCGCCGTGTCGGCGAAGATGTCGGCGATCGAGCCTGACGACAGGTCGATGTTGCCGCCAGCCGCGCTGGCGATCTGCGTTCCGGCAAACTGCGCGTTCTTCCGGCGCAGAGCGTTCTCGTCCTGGTCGGCGGCGGCCTGAGTCTTGGCGGCGTTGTCCAGGGCGATCTGGCGGTTCTTTTCCAGGATCGAGGCCTGGTAGCTGGCGGCCGAGGCTTGGGCGTTACCGGCCATCGCTGACCCCGTCGCCGAGACGACAGCAGCGGCGGCCGCCGTGGCCGTGATAGGGTCACACACGCGGGGCCTCCATGGTGAAGCGATGAAACGGCAGACCAGCCAGGCCGAACGGCGCGGGCGGATCGATGGTGAACCCAAGCCGCGACAGCCAGCGGATGGAGGCGGCGTTGCGAGCGTCGACGTGATTGGCCAGGCGCGGATGCAGGTTCAACATTTCGGGCACGTAGGCGCGCCCTAGGGTGACGAGATGGCGGCTGAGGCGCTCAACACCTTCAACCGCGAGCATCCAAGGCGCGCCTTCGTCGCTCATGAGCGAAACCGCTCCAACTCCGAAGATCGCCACTGGCTCCGACCCCTCCATTGCAGCCCAACAGTGGGTGGACCGGTCCAGACTGCTCAGCAGGGCTTCCATTGGCTCCAAGCCGCAGGACGCCGCCACCTCGTCGCGGTCAGTGTGCCTTATTTGCAACGCTACAGCAACGCAGTGCGACTTTTCCGCATCAATGATCTTGACCTCAGCCACCGACCTCGACCTCGGGGATAATGGCCAGGATCGTCGCCGGCAGGCCGGGCGTCGTCTTGATCTGCACCGACCCCGTCCGGTTCCAGTCTCCGGCCACGTTGGCGGCGATGTCCTCGGTCAGTAGAGCCGGGACGGTCTGCCCGACCTCCGGCCGGCGGTCCTTATGCTCAGCCAGGGACTTGCCCGGCGCGCCGGACTTGAGCCCGCGCGTGCGCTCGACCCGCAAGGTAACGCGGGCCAGGTTCTTGCGGCGGGCTTGCAGCGGCCCTTCGCTAAGCGCCAAGGTTTCAAGCTCACCCTCATACCCCAGCCCGGCGATGACCTTGGAAGCGTCGAATGGAAGGGTGATCGCGCCGGCGGTCACGACCTGATCAAGTACGAGCGCGCCATCGGCCAGGACGACGACCGTAGCGCCCTCAAGATGGTTCAGGCCAGACAGGCTCGAGATCGGGTCTCCACTGTAACGCACAGCGGCATCCAGCCGCCACGCGTCCGCGCCGTCGTCGCCGAAGTCTTGCGGCCGGAGCCGCTCGACGAACCGTCGCGTGTGGCCGCCGATAGTGCGCCGGACCACGAAGTACGGAACATCGCGCCCACCCTCGGGCACCGTACAGACGCTTTCGAACAGTCCATTGGTCGCATGTCGATGCCACGCGAAAATCTTCTGGTCAGCCAGATAGGTCAGGCCCAGCAGGGCCCCGTCGCTCATCACGCACCAGATGACGCGGTCGGGCTCCTCCGCGTAGGCCCAATCCTTGATCGCGCGGGCGCGGAAGAGGTGGCGGGCTAGCAACGACAGGTCGCTTCCGACATAGCCGTCCGATCCGAAGTCGTAGCCGAGATCGCGGACGTAGTTGCCCCGCTCCTGGACGAACAGGCACCGGTTGTTGGCGATGATCGGCGGGATATGCGCCGCGCCGGCATAGCTCTGAGGCTTGGCGCCGCTCGATGGTGTCAACACGTCGGCGTTCGAGGAGGGTTTGAGAATCCATTCCGCGCCCGAGGTGAACACCACCAGGTCAGAGAGCGGCACCATCCACCGGATCTCGTCGACCTGATTGGCTGCCAGCGTGATCGTGATGGCGTCGTTGTCCTGGACCGGTCGCGAGGCGCTGAAGTTGTTGAACAGGCCCGACCGCGTCGCCCATAGGGTTTGCGGGTTGGCGAGGCTCGACGCGAACCAGCGGCGTTGCTCGTGCAGGGCGACGACGCCAGGCCAGTTGCTGGACGCGAACGGATCTTGCGCGACCGGCGGGGTGTCGGCCGTGTCGGGGCGAATGTTGTCGTCGATGAAGGTCAGCGCGTCGGCGCGGCCGATCCAGCCATAGATGCCGTTTTGCAGCTTGTAGACGTTGTAGCCTTCGGCGCCGGTCACAGCCGACCATGTAACCTGATTGGTGATGTTGGCGGTCTGGCTGAGCGCGTTGTTGATGCAAGTTGCGGCGGCGCTCGCGGCGCTAACCTCCGTGGTCGTGCTGATGGCCGTGACCTTGTAGCTGTAGCTCTTTGTCGGGTCGGCGGTCAGGGCGTTGGTCGGCGCGGCGGCCACGCCGGTCGGAGCGGCGATGTCAGGCACGAAGTCCGCGACCGCCAGTTCCCAGTCGTCGTGAGCCAGCCGCCGCAGTTCGCGCGGGGCGTAGCGCGGATGGGTGATGGTCATCACGTCCGCGGACTGCGTGAATTTGAGGAGAAAGAGATCGGCAGCCGCGTACGGCGTGTCCATTTGGAAGATGCGCGCAACGCCCATCAGAACTCACCCACGTCGTCAGCTTTACGATTGTGCGTGAAGATCCAGCGGCCGGGCTCGTCGCCAGCGGCGTAGACGCCATCGCCGCAGCTGATCTGAGCGATCGGCAGCACGCCCGCTGTCTCGACCGCGACCAGGGGCGACCAGGCCAGGAGGTTGTCCATCTCGCCCACGGCCAGCAGGTCGCCGCGGTGCAGCTGGCCGGGCGTGCGATAGGCCACCGCCCGGGCGTCCCTATCGAAAACCGGGATCGGCGCGGTGTGGCTGACCGTCAGGGCGCCAGCCATCGTGACCAGGCGGAAGCACGGCTCCTCACCAAAGCTGATGGCCTCGATCACGCCCCACGCAGCGCCAGAGCCGTCCGCTGCCATCTTCAACAGCGGGTCTCCAGCCCTTGCGTCACCGGCCCGCCCAAGACCTGGGAGGAGCGCCTCGACCCAGACGCAGCGCGGGATGACCGGCGGAGGATCGGGAGGGTAGTAGCCGGGCGGCGTCGGGTCGGGCTCGCCACCACTGCCGCCCTCGCCGCTCCCCGGCACGTCGCCCGGGTCGGGAATGGTCACGCCGCCATCGCAGCCGGTGAAGACGCCGAAGTCCGTGGTGTCGACCGGCGTTCCGTCGATGTAAACCAGCGAGAAGTGGTCGGTGTCGATAGCGTCGACGCGGTAGGACCGGCCGTTGATCTCGACCATCCCCAGGACCCCGCCGACATAAACCTCGTCGCCGTCGCTGTATCCGTGGTTCTCGACCTCGAACACGCCAGGACTCGCATTGGTGGCGCCGGTGATCAGCAGTTCGGTTTCGACGATCTGCCCACCATTGGCCTCGACCCGCATGTACTTGTCGCCGAACTCCAGGCAGTAGGCCTGAGCGGTGTTGAAGCGGAACGGGATCACGCGAACGGCAGCGGATTCATCGCCGGCGGCCCCGACATACGATGTCCCAGCGCGTAGAGTGACGCCGCCCTCCGGCATGACGATGAAGTTGGAGCAGGTCTTCAGGCCGCTCTGGTATTTCTCCAGATCGACCCGGCCATGCAGCGCGGGGGAAAGCTCACCGCCAGCTAGCGATGGCTTCATGTCTGTCAGGGCCACGCGAGACCTCCATACGAGGTCACGTAGGGCCAGTTGTCGTCACCGATGCCGTTGCGCACGCCCATCCAGTCGGGCGTGGCGTCAGGCTGAGCGCCGCGCTCGTTGGCGGCCTGGGTCTTGGTCTCGCCAAGTAGAGAGCGGAAATTCAATTCGGCCTTGGCCGTTCGCGTCTCGCTCTTGGTGACGCCCATGCAGATCGCGGCGGCCAGCCCCCAGGACATCAACTTGACGAGGGTGGCGTCGTAAAGCTCGGTGTTCTCGACGCGGGCCGTGTAGAGCAGCGACGCGGGCGACTCCCAACTGAGCAGCACCGTGCTCTCAGCGCCATCGACCATCTCGCTCGATAGCTCGAAGCGGGCCTGAAGCGCCGGCGGCGTCCAGCTATAGACGAACCGCTCGTTGATCCCGCGCACCGCCAGGAAATCGGGCGGCACACCGTAGCGATAGCGGAACATCGCGCCGTCCACTTGGCTCAACAGGGCCAGGTCGGCGCGGCGGCGCGCGAACCCCCAATCGAATGAACGCAGGATGGCGTCGCGCACGGTCGGCCAGTGCAGCCGACACTGCCGCGCCTCCAGGGAGTTCTCCTCCGAGTTCTCGATCTCGCTGTCGGCGGCGATATTGGAGAGCGCCATGTTCCAGATGTCGAGCAGGCTGGTCATTGGCCTTCGCCTTTGAAGATCGGCGCCAGGCCGTCGTACCAGGACTGCCAGCCCTTCAGTTTTTCGGCGTCCTGACGGCACCCGCCGTAGTTTTCGGCGATGGTGGAGCCGACGACAGAGAGCGCAACGCCTGAGGCGGCGTCAGCAGGTTGGCCGGCGGCGTCGGAAGCTTGGGGCAGTACCCCGGCTGCGGCTTGGTCGTGGAGCCGCACGAAACCAACAGGAACGACGCACTGAGCGTCAGCAGCAGCCGGGACATATTTGGTGACCTCGCGGATTAGGGTTTGAGTGACGACGCGCTCCTTGGCCGTCGCGGTTTCGACCTTCACGCCGATGCCGGCCGAGATGTCGGCGGCCTTGGCGGTTTTCTGGTGAGCGGCCATATAGGCAACGGCGTTGCGGCCTTCCTGGGCCACCTGCTCATCGCCCTTGCCGCGCTGGTAGGCTGCGTGGTCGATGAACGGCAGGGCAATGATAACCGCCAGCGCCGCGCCCGCTTCGATGCCTGTGCGGAGCGAGATCATTTCGCCAGCTCGAAGTGCGGGCCATCCAGGAAGTCGGGGCCGGGGTGGCGGGCGGAATAGGCCTGCACGGCGGCCTTAAGCGCCTCGGCTCCGGCTGGCAGATCGTTGAGCCGCCGATCCCACACGCCACCCCACCGGAGAGGAACATCTAACGCGATGGCGGCCTCCCGAATGGCGGCGGCGATGTGATAGATCGGGACCCACTCCCAGCGCGCCGTGCCATCGATCCAGGGGACAAGATCCACGGCGTGCCCAGATCCGTCGGGCTGCTCCAGATGCTTGCTGTTGAGGGTCTTGCTCGCGCCGCTGGCGACGAGGAGTCGTTGGCGCGCCGACGTTCGCAGGCCTTCCTGGACCGTGAAATCCTGCGTGGTGATCGCGATGGCGCGCTCGACCACGGCGACGAGGCCTGGATGGACATGCGCAAGATTGGTCAGGGATTTGGCCCCAAGAGCGAACGTCATTTCATGACCTCCAGCATTTTCAGAATGAGCGCGCCCCCACCGGCGCCGGCGATGATTTTGAGGGTGTCGAGCAGCCACTTGCCGCCCTTGGCCGCGCCCTGGGCCTGGGTGCGCAGGTTGAGAAGGGTGTCGACGTCGGCGCGGACGACCTTCAGTTCAGTGCGGATCAGGCCGTTTGCTGCGACCACGTCCTCGCGCAGGTCCGACACCATCTTCCGAGCCTCGGCCCGGTTTTCCGCCACCCGCTCGAGCGCGTTCTGTTCGCGCAGGATGACAATGATTTCCTTCGCCAGATCGCGGGCTTCGCGGGCGTCCTCGGCCGTGCTGGCCTGGGCGCGCTCCAGGCTGTCCATGCGCCCCTCGATGGCGCCGAGGCGGACGCTGAAATCCTGCGGTGTCATCCGGGAGGTCGCGGCCGTCATTCGGCGGCCTTGGGCTCGGTGCTGTCGACGGTGACGCTGCTCTGGCCGGGCGCTTTGACCGTCACGCCCTCAGCCGGCTTGTTCTGCCGCGACTGGGCCAGCTGGATCCCAAAGTAGGCGCCGAAGATGCCGCCCACCATCGTGCCACCGATGATGCCGAGAACCGCAAAGGCGAGATTCTCGTTACGGGCCGGGATGGCGACGTTCAGCACCGCCCATACGAAATACGAGATCAGCAGCATCGTGACTGCAGCCAGAAAGGACATCGTGCCTTCGCGCACAAGCTCTCTGAGCGCTTTTGACTCGGTCTCTGTCACGAACCGTACTCTCATGGATCAATTCCATGAGTGTGCCCTATTTACAACAGTTGGGCAACTTGTGTGGCGCGGGCGCATCAGTATGGCTTGCGACCTAGTCCGCCCTTCGGTCGCATGGCCTCCGCATGCGGTGCGCAAGCCCGTGGGATCGGAAGCAAGCGCGGCGGAACTACGAGGCCAGCAGGAAAACTACGCGGCGGGCTTACGGTTCAACGACCGCTCGGACCCCTTCCTGCCCCAAATTTCGCGGGATCGTTTCGGAGGGCTTGGTGGGTTCTGGAGATCGCCGCTCAAGCGGCCTTCCGGCACAGGCGCAGCCCCCTCGGGTGGGGCGATCGGTGCCACGATCGGCCAGCGGATGAAGGGCGCAGGCGGATCAGCCGGCGATGAGCACCATCATCATCATCATCACGCCCGCCGTGACGGCCGCCAGCAGGATCAGGACGCAACGGTCCATCGCCCGGCCGATCGCCGCCGTCTGCGCCTCGATGGCGGCGACAAGGCGGTCGCCAGGTTGTGGTGTGGGTATGGTCTACGAATGTGTCATCGTGGGGCCGTTCGATCCAGGTCAGGCTACACCCGCTGCGATTATCGACAAAACCGCGGCGTCAGCGGAGCCGCTCGTGTAGCGTGCCACCACTAGGCGCCGTAGCCAGCGATCGGCGCAGCGGGTCAGCAGTACGGATCCCGCTTCCTAGCGATTAGGCAGCTCCGTGCTTTTGCACCCAAATCCGAGCAATGCCGTGCCGATCCGCCCATCTTCTAGCAGCATTTACTGAACGCTCTAGATCGACGTCTTCTTCAGGAAGAGAAACGTAAAATACCCCCTTTCCAGACTCGTCTTGGGCCCATCCAGTACCGAAGAAACGCCCATCATCGCTCGCCTCGATCGAGATCCAGAATTCGCCGTCTGGAAACTCCGGAACTTCTTCGCCAGCCTCTAGATAAAATATTTCAGCCAAGGCTTCTCTCCGTCCGGCACACGATGAAGGCATCAATTTCCATTTGGCCTACCGAGGGAATTCCACTCACTCCACGCGTCATTCACCTCTTCGGCATCCATATCGGGATTATTCCTTCCACCTCCACCCATGCCCTGTTTATTTTTATAATTCTTATGGAACCAGTTCCTAAACTTTCTGTCATTTAGGTTTTGCTTGGCCTTCTTCTCCGCGCGGTCACGGTCGGCGTTGTCCGCAGCTTCATTGTAGAGCCGCTGAGCCCACCGACCGATCGCGGCCGGATTTGGCAAGGTGATCGTAATATACTCGCGTGGCCCCAGGGCCATAGCGCCCCCTGGCGTGACTACAACAGGCCGCGCGCTTGCTGTGATAACGATTGGCTCTAGAGGTGTCGGCTCCTCTGGAGGAGGCGGAGGCGGAGGCGGCGGAATACAATCCAAAGCCGGGGCGTCTGGGCCGCAGGACGTTTGCGGCTGCTGCTCTTGCTCGCCGGTCGGATCACTGTTGTTCAGCGGGTCGTTGCCCACATAGGCGTACCAGTTCAGCCCATCCTCATACCCGATGGGGTCGGTTTGGAGAAATCGCCCCAGGGTCGGGGAGTAGGCGCGGGCTTTGTAGTGGTAGAGCCCCATCTCCGGCAGCCAGACTTGGCCGGTGTACTGGTAGCGGCCCACATTGCTGGTCGCCGGCACGCCGTACTCGTCATAGGTGTTAATGCCGAACGCGCCGCCCGAGCCATTGGTGGCGGCCACGACCGAACCCTGCTCGTTTTGCACCAACCAACGGCGGCTCGTCGTGCCGCCCGCGTATTCATACCAAACCAGTGGCTCGTCGACGCCAGGCCCCGGGACGTAGCGGCGTAGGATCGTGCCGGTGGGGCCGTGCTCGCCGATCATCATCGGCCCCGAGCGAATGATCACCGTCGAGACGCCATTATTGGTCAGGCACCAAATGCGTCGGATCGGGTCATAGGACAAACTAATCCCGGCCGAGTTGGAGATCAGGTCGTTGGCTGCGTCGTAACCGTAGTTGACCGAACCGTCTGAGGTCAGGTTGCCTTTGATACTGTAGGTAAGGCTAGAAGCGCCCGCCGTGGTCATCTGGTTGAGGCCGTTGACCCCGTAGGTCCGGCTGGCCTGCACGCTGCCCCAGTCATAGGCGGCGTTGTCGCTTGTGCGGCGGATCACCTGGCTTGCGGCGTTGTAGGTTAAACCGACATGCAGACTATTGGTCGACGTCGGAAAATCGTGGTTTAGCGCGGACAAGCGCGAGGCGGCGTCATAGCCGTAGGTGGTGGCGACGCCGTCCAGCCGCGTCAGCGATGTACGGCGACCTCGATTATCGTAGGCGTAGGTCGCCAGCACGGTCGAGCCGTTTTCCTTGATCGAGGTCACCGCGTCGGCGTTGTCGTACGCATAGGTGACGTAGAAGGCGTCGGGCCAGGTCAGCCGGGTACGCCGACCGGCAAGGTCGTACTGGTAGGTGGTGTTCCAGCCGAACATCGACTCCGCTGTCATCCGGCCTAGCGCGTCGTAGGTCATCGACTGCGTGCCGGTAGCGGTCACGGCGCTGATCTGCCGGTTCAGATTGTCGTAGGTGTAGGTTTCCCCGATCACCCCGTCCTTGGCCCGATTGAGGGCATCGAAGGTGAAGTTACTGGTCACCCCATTACGTCGCCGCCAGACGATGCGATTGCCAGCCGCGTCATAGGTGTTGCCATCGTAGTCGCTGGTCGAGCTGCCGCCGCCCGAGGCGTTGGGGTAGCGGGTCTTCACCAAGCGGTCGAAACCGTCGTACTCGTAGGTCGTCAGGTTGCCCTTGCCGTCGGCGACTGTCTGCTCCAAGCCGTTGTTGGTATAGGTCACCGTCTTCTCGACCCTTGGCGTGGTCGAGCCATAGCCGCTGGTGACCTGGACCGGCCGGTTGGCGCTATCGTAGCTGGTATAGGTGACCCGGTCGGGACCGTCGCTCCCAGCTGTTCCCAGCGCGCAGGCGTCGGCCGGCGGCGCGCCAAACATGGCGGGATTCATCCGCACCGTCGTACAGATTGGGCGACCGGCCGCGTCATAGGCATATTGAGTGACGCTGGTGATTGTCTCCGCCTGCGCCGAAACCGCCAACATCCCCAGCAGCGCGGCCAAGGCCAAGCTCTTCATACGCCTCAAACTCTTACCTTCCCCAACCGCGATCACGGTTGGCCTGCTTCGGTCTTGGCCAGCTTGCCGGTCAAGTCGTAGGTGCTGCGCGTGAAAGCCAGCGGCGAGAAACTGCTCATCGCCGTGTCGGACTGGCTGGTTGCCGTCCCCGTCTCGGTCAAAGTCACCTGCCCGTCGGCCCGGTAGGTCGTACGGCCGGCCCGGTAGAGCAACGCCCCAGCCCCGTCCGGGTCGGGGCCGATCTGGCCGGTCTTCCAGCGCGAGGCGTCGTAGTAGGTGCGCATGGTGTCGCCGGTTCCCGGCAGCGGACCATCGACGGAAGTGACGTCGCCGCGATCATTGTAAGCGTAGCTCGTCGTGGCCGACAGGCTGTTGTCGCCGGCCCGGGTCGTGGTCGACAAAAGTCGCACGTTGTTAGCGACGGCGCTGGATTCGTAAGCGTAGGACGTGACGATCTCGTCGGCCGTCCCCGCACACGTCGCCTGGGTCTGGCAGGCCGAGGTCTGGGTCAGACGCCAGACCGGCGCGGCGGCGGCTTGCAGGACGCCGTTACGCACATACATCGCGGTGAACTGGCCATAGGTGTAGCGGGTTTGTGGCCGCACACCGCCCGAAACCGGGGCCGGCTGGGTCACCGTCAGCACCCCGCCGTGCACGGGATCGTAGGTAAAGTCGGTCTGGTTCCCCAACGGGTCTCTCACCCAATCGGGCTTGTCGCAAACCTTGCTGGTGGCGCAGACCGCGCCGTACGACGCTGACACGACGATCGGATTGGTCGTGGTTCCCTTGGCGTAGTCGCTCTTGGCCGTGACGTTGTACTTGTCGTCGTAGTCGTAGTGGCTCCAGTTGCCTTCCGGCCAGATGATCTCCTGCAAAAGCCCCGCACCCAGGCGGACGGTATCGGCGCTGTACTGGAAGCGGGTGGTCCTGCCGACCAGGTCGGTGGCGCTGATGCCCTGGGTGTCGCTGATGATGTGCTGGCTGCTCATCCGCGACTTGACCACCCGCTTGTTGCCTAGGGGATCGGTGGCTGTCGTGGTGGTGATCCAGTCGGTGGGCGCGTTGCCGCTGCCGCGCGTGTCGACATCATCGACATAGCTGTAGGTCCACGTGCCCACACCATTGGTGAAGGCGGTGACCCGCTGCTGTCCCAGGGAAGACTGGACAATCGTGTAGGTCCGAGACGTTCCGCCGGCGGGGTTGGTCACCACCAGCGTCGATGTCGTTCCCGAGACCGTCAGCGAGCGCCCAAGAGCGGCTTGGTTGGCGAAGGTCGGGCCCGCACAGGAGCCTGCGGAACATCCGCCTTGCTTGAGATTGGCCGCGACCGGCGACCAGTTGCCGCCGATGAGTCCGCCGGCCAAGGCGTAGCCGACACTGCTCTCGTACTGCATGTAGGAGCCGTAGACGATATCGACCGTCAGCTTGTCGCCAGTCGGATAGGTGACGCTCTTAAGAAAGCCCGTTCGGGTCGGCGGGCCAATGGAACTGATCGTGACCTTCTCGAAGCGGGCCACTGTCCCGTTCTTCTGGGTGTAGACGAACTCGTTGCCATCGACGGCGATCTGGCCGCTGGTGTAGCTGTCAGGCATGGCTCCGGTTTGCGGCGTGCCCTCGAACGTCTCGGTGCCACCGAGCAGTACAACCGTCGTGCTGAAGTTGAAGTCGCCGTCACGCGCCAGCTTTACATACGAATAGTGCGACGACCGCAGCGCCCCGATAGTCACGGTCTGCGAGGCGTTCAGGCCGCCAGCCCCTTCGCCGATGCTGTTGACCGGCTGCTGGCCGATCGCCAGCGATCCGCTCAGCAGATCTACCCCGTTGCCGTCGACCGCTTCGTACTTGGGCGGCGGCGGCGGGTCGGTCTGGGCCATCGCCGAAACCACGCCGACAGGTCCGGCCACCGCCAGAACTGCCGTGACGGCCAGCAGCAACGTCTTCAAGACCGCGATCGGCCTTACCTGAAGGGGCGCGCGGGGAGCAGCGGCGATGGATGGCTTCACGGTCAGATCTCACGCAGTCGTCACGGCTATCCGAGGCCAGGGCGTCGGAAGCGGGAAATTGGAATTGCCGGCTTGCTATCGGGCGTCGGCCAAAGGTGACACCAGCGGTGGCGCGGGGAACGGCGGAAGTGGCGGAGCGACGCGGTTTATGGAGGTCGTCGCCACGGTCGCCATAAAGCTGCGTTGAAGCCCTAAATCCTCACCACGTCTTAGGACGCCGGGACACCGGGTTTCGCGCGAGCGAGCACATCGGCCACGTTTGGCAGAGGCGCGAACGCGCTGCTTGGCGCCGCACTGGGAGCGGCAGAACTGGCGACTACGGCGCTTGAGGTCAACGGCTCGGAACTGAAAGAAGCAGCTACGCTTTCTGTCGAAGACGGCGGTCGCGCGGCGCTGAGCCCGGATGTGCCGCTGCTGGCCGTCACCTGCGTGCGGTTGCCGGCGTTGTCGTAGGTGTATGCTGTCGTGCCGCTGGAACGAACGACCGAGATCACCTGACCCTGAGCGTCATATCTATAGACTGTGTCGGCCGCGTTAGCGGACCCTGCGCCGCCTAGAGCAATGAGTAGAGCCCCGCCTATCGAACCACGCATCCGCTCTTCCCCCAAAACCGATCAACTTGGCCATGCCCTCGGCTGGCGACACGGTCAAGCTGTGACGGCACCCCGGGAGGATTTCAAGTAGAATTGAGACGTCGGTCTTCCAGCCTCCCTGCAGTTCGGGAGGTCCGCTGTCCGGGGCACCCTCATGATGCAGGGGCGATGGGGTTAGGCCCAGCCGTTGTTTCCCAGGTGAGCCAACAGCGCCGCCGAGAGATAGCCGCC
>Ga0247731_1000199_pt1 | contig 16955 bp, 17 predicted proteins | sample UWRJL088202R2_FD_180938 | JGI IMG/M metagenome (GOLD analysis project Ga0247731, IMG submission 180938) | Plant litter microbial communities from Arlington Agricultural Research Station in Wisconsin, United States - UWRJ-L088-202R-2 | ecosystem: Environmental > Terrestrial > Plant litter >...
ACGTCACCGAAACCGACTTCAGGTCGGCGTACTTGTGCAGCGCGTGCAGGCTGCGATCCCGCCCAAACCCCGACTGCTTGAAGCCGCCGAACGGCATGGTGATGTCGCAGGCGTCCCAGCCGTTGATCCACACCAGGCCCGCCTTCAGCCGACGCGCCGAGCTCAGGGCGCGATTGATGTCGCTGGTCCACAGGCCGGCGGCCAGGCCGTAGACGGTGTCGTTGGCCAGATAGATGGCCTCGTCCTGGGTCTTGAAGGTCTGCACGCCCAGCACCGGCCCGAACACCTCCTCGCGGGCCAGGGTGTGGTCGGCCTCCAGGCGGTCGAAGATCGTGGGCTCGACATAGAAGCCGCCGGTCTCGGTCCGCACGCGCCGGCCGCCCAGCACCCGGCGGGCGCCCTGGCTGTCGGCGGTGGCGATGTAGTCGAGCGCGGTGTTCATCTGCCGCTCGCTGACCATCGCCCCGAAATTGGTGGCGGGATCGAGCGGGTCTCCGGGGATCAGGGTCTTGGCGACCGCGATCACCTTCTCAAGGAACTCGTCCTTGATGCTGTCCTGAACCAGCAGGCGCGAGGCCGCCGTGCAGACCTCGCCCTGGTTATAGAACACGCCCCAGGCGGCGGCCTCGGCGGCGGCGTCCAGGTGCTGGCAATCGGCGAAGACGATCTGGGGCGACTTGCCGCCCAGCTCCAGCGACACGCGCTTGAGGTTGGACCGCGCGGAATATTCCATCAGCCGTCGGCCCACCGGGCCCGAGCCGGTGAAGGCGATCATGTCGATGTCCATCGACAGGGCCAGGGCCTCGCCGGCCACGGCGCCCAGGCCCGGGACTACGTTCAGCACGCCGGGCGGCAGCCCCGCCTCAAGCGCCAGCTCACCCAGCTTCAGGGCGGTCAGGGGCGACTGTTCGGCGGGCTTGAGGACGACGCTGTTGCCCATGGCCAGCGCGGGCGCGACCTTCCACATGGCCATGTGTAGCGGGAAGTTCCACGGCACGATCGCGCCGATCACGCCCAGGGGTTCGTGGGTGGCCCACGACAGGCGGTCGCTCGGTGAGGCCCCGACCTCGCCATAGATCTTGTCCAGCGCCTCGGCGTACCAGCGGGTGGTGCCGATCGCGAGGGGGATGTCGACGGCCCGGGCGTCGCGGATCGGCTTGCCGGTGTCCAGGCTCTCCAGCAGCGCCAGTTCCTCGGCGTCGCGGGCCATCAGGTCGGCCAGCTTGAACAGCACCGCCTTCTTGGCGCGTGGACCCTGGTCGCGCCAGCGGCCATCCTCGAAGGCGGCCTTGGCCGAGGCCACGGCGCGGTCGACGTCTTCGGCCTGGCAGGCGGCGACCTGGTTGATCACCTGGCCGTCGCGCGGCGAGACATTGTGGAACGTCGCCCCCGAAGCCGCCTCGACCAGCGCGCCGTCGATCACCGCCCGCCCGGGCAGGGCGAGGGTCTTGAGGGCGTCGATCGGGGAAAGCACGGTCACGCGAAGGGCCTCTTGGATTGTGATCACAGTTTGCGTCGGATGCCCGACTGTCAAGGTGGCGGCGTGCCGAGGCGGAAGGGTTTGTGCGGGGCGCCTTTCTTCTCCTCACCCGTGAAACGGGGGGAGGAGAAGATCATCCCGCCCCCACCGCCGCGCGCATCTTGTCCATGCCCTCCGACAGGTCCGCCGCGATGGCCCGACGCGCGGCGTCGGCGTCGCGGGCCTTGAGCGCGGCCATCGCCTCGGCGTGGCGGTCGGCGGCCAGGCCGTCGGCGCCGACGCGGCCGAACACCACCCGCATGAACGGCCCCACCTGCAGCCACAGCCCGCCGGCCATGGCCAGCAACACCTCGGCGTCGGCGCGCTCGTACAGGGCGAAGTGGAAGTCGTGGTTGGCGGTCATGTAGGCGTCGACATCGCCCAGCTTCAGGGCGTCGTCGACGGCGGCGTCCAGGTCGCGCAGGCGTTTCAGCAGGGCGGCGTCGGCGTGGGGCGCGGCGCGGGCGGCCAGCTCGGGCTCGATCCACAGCCGGGCCAGCGACAGCTGCTCCAGCCGCCCCGCCGTCAGGGACGGCACGCTCAGCCGCTTGTTGGCCGGATTGATCGCCAGGGCCCGCTCGGCCACCAGGCGGCGCACGGCGTCGCGCACGGGCATCGGCGACACCCCGAGTTCGCCCGCCAGGCTGCGCAAGCTGACCCCGACGCCCGGCGCGATGCGGCCGGTGATCAGGGCCTGGCGGATGGCCTCGTAGACCTGGTCGTGGATGGCCGGGCTGTCGGCGAGGGGTTTGCGTTCAGCCATCAACACCTCCACCAAAAAGCCGCTCATCCCGGCGAATGCCGGGACCCAGATGGAATGGCTCAGTGGTGGGTTCCTGAGACACGGCGTTCATCCAATCAGATTCCACGCTTTGGGATCTAGGTCCCGGCATTCGCCGGGATGAGCGGTTGTAAGGGCTTGCCAGATCACGTTGAACTGCGATCACAATGCACGCACCATTCCAGAAGGCCAGTGCCGGAGATTTCCCCATGACCGATTTCGGCTCTCAGCCCGCCATCAACGACCTCGACGCCTTCTGGATGCCGTTCACGCCCAACCGGCGGTTCAAGGCCAATCCGCGCCTGCTGAGCCGCGCCGAGGGCATGCACTACTACACGCCCGACGGCCGCCAGATCCTGGACGCCACGGCGGGCCTGTGGTGCGTCAACGCCGGGCACAATCGCCCGAAGATCGTCGAGGCGATCCGCAAGCAGGCCGGCGAGATGGACTTCGCCCCGACCTTCAACATGGGCCACCCGGCCGCCTTCGCCTTCGCCAGCCGCGTCGCCCAGATCACGCCCAAGGGCCTGGACCGGATCTTCTTCACCAACTCAGGTTCAGAGTCGGTCGACACCGCCCTGAAGATCGCCCTGGCCTACCACCGCGCCCGGGGCAAGGGGACCAAGACCCGGCTGATCGGCCGCGAGCGCGCCTATCACGGCGTCGGCTTCGGCGGCATCTCGGTGGGCGGCATCCCGACCAACCGCAAGTATTTCGGGTCCTTGCTGACCGGCGTCGACCACCTGCCCCACACCCACGGCGTGGCCGGCAACCAGTTCGCCCAGGGCCAGCCTAGGAACGGCGCCGAACTGGCCGACGCGCTGGAGGGCATCGTCGCCCTGCATGACGCCAGCAACATCGCCGCCGTCATCGTCGAGCCCGTGGCCGGCTCGACCGGCGTGCTGGTGCCGCCGGAGGGCTACCTGCAGCGCCTGCGGGCGATCTGCGACAAGCACGACATCCTGCTGATCTTCGACGAGGTGATCACCGGGTTCGGCCGCGTGGGCGCGCCGTTCGCGGCCGAGCGGTTCGGCGTCACGCCCGACCTGATCTGCATGGCCAAGGGCCTGACCAACGCCGCCGTGCCCTGCGGCGCGGTGGCGGCGTCGGACGCGATCTACCAGGCGATGATGGACGGCGCCGACGCGGCCATCGAGCTGTTCCACGGCTACACCTATTCGGCCCACCCGCTGGCCTGCGCGGCCGGCCTGGCGACCCTGGAGGTCTATCAGGAAGAGGGCCTGTTCCAGCGCGCGCTGGACATCGAGCCCTACTGGCGCGAGGCCGTCCACTCGCTGAAGGACGCCCGTCACGTGGTGGACATCCGCGACTTTGGCCTGATCGCCGGCATCGAGCTGGAGCCCCGGGCCGGGGCGCCCACCGCGCGGGCCGCCGACGCCTTCGAAACCGCCTTCGCCCAGGGCCTGCTGACTCGGGTGACGGGGGACATCATCGCGCTGTCGCCGCCGCTGATCATCGAGAAGCCGCAGGTGGACCAGATCGTCGAGACGATCCGGACGGTCTTGGCGGGCGTGGACTGACACGGAGGAGCGACGCCCCCTCCGTCGGCTTCGCCGCCACCTCCCCCGTTTCACGGGGGAGGAGAAGAGGGCATGCCCCAGCCCTGAGGCCCTTCAGGTCCTTACGAGACTTGGTAGCCGTTGGCCGACAGGCAGCGATCGGTCGCGGCCTCGACGGCGGCGTTCTGGCCGCGGTGATACTTGCCCGACTTCACCCGGTCATAGGGCGCCTTGAGCCGCAGGCCGGTGTCGCCGGCCGGTGTGCCGCGCGCGATCGGCGAGGCGGGCGAGATCTTGAAGTTGTCGGTCTTGCCGGCCCGGACCTGGTCGCGGCACGAGGCGAAGGTGGTGGCGAACATCCGCTCGTCGCTGCTCGGGCCGCGGGTCGCCATCTGGCCGCCCGTCGCGCAGCCGCCCAGCACGGCGGTCAGGATCAGGCCGGTCGTGGCTTGCGTCAGCAGGTTCATGGTCGCGCTCCCAGGTTGGTTTCCTGCGCAGCGCGTGAAGCGCGACCTTGGTTCCGCTGCACGCCGCGAGCGGCTACAACCCCGCCATGACCCTTATCGACGCCAAGCCCTCGCGGCCCGCCCCGATCAGCACCAACGCCCTGATCCTGATCGCGATCTTCGCGGCCCTGACCTTCGCCCTGGCGTGGATGGACCAGCCGCCCGGCGTGCTGACCTTCGCCTTCGTGGCGGTGGGCTGGATCCTCAGCGTGGTGGTCCATGAGTTCGGCCACGCCTTAGTGGCCTACAAGGCCGGCGACCACACGATCGCCGACAAAGGCTACCTGACGCTGGACCCGCTGAAATACACCGACCTGATGACCAGCCTGATCCTGCCGCTGGTGGTGCTGGCCATGGGCGGCATCGGCTTTCCCGGCGGGGCGGTCTATCTGCGCGAGGACCTGATGCGCAGCAAGCGCGGCCGGGCTCTGGCCTCGCTGGCCGGACCGCTGGGCACGCTGGCGGTGCTGGTCGGCCTGGCCGCCTGCCTGGCGCTGGACCGCGCGGCCGGCGTCGAAAGCAGTCCGCTGTCGCGCGCCGCGGCGTTTCTGGCCTTCCTGCAGGCCTTCGCCCTGGTGCTGAACCTGCTGCCCCTGCCCGGCCTGGACGGTTTTGGCGTCATCCGCCCCTACCTGCCGGTCGCGGTCCAGGAGCAAGCGCTGAAGTTCGGCAACCTGGTGTTCATCGGCCTGTTCCTGGCGATCTTCTTCGTGCCCGGCGTCAACCACGCCCTGTTCCGCGTGGTGCTGACCATCACCGACCTCTTCGGCGTGCCCCGCCTGGACATCGGCGCCGGGCTGGGCGCGTTCCGGTTCTGGCTGACCTGACGACGCCGGGGCGAGACAGCGATCGCTCCACATGATCGAACTGCGTTCCGGCGCGTTAGCTTTACCTCGCTGGGGGTAAAGCTCGATGTCCTTCGACCACGACACCCGCCTGGCGGCGGTGATCCTCGAGAACGCGCTGGAATACGCGATCTTCACGATGGACTTCGACGGCGTGATCACGACGTGGAGCCGGGGGGCCGAGCAGATCCTGGGCTATACGCGCGACGAGGCCGTCGGCATGTCGTTCGGCCGGCTGTTCGTCGATCCCGACCGCGAGGCCGGCAACCATGTCGATGAGCTGGAAAAGGCCAAGCGCGACGGCAAGGCCGAGGACACCCGCTGGCACCAGCGCAAGAACGGCCAGCGCTTCTGGGCCAACGGCATGACCATGCGGATCGAGGAGCCGGGCGTCAGCAGCCTGCTGAAGATCCTGCGCGACGAGACCCCAGCCAAGCTGGCCGAGGACCAGCGGGTGCTGCTGCTCAACGAGTTGAACCACCGCATCAAGAACACCCTGGCCACGGTCCAGTCGATCGCCGAGCAGACCCTGCGCGCCTCGGAGACCGACCCCACGGCCCGGCGCAACCTGACCGAACGGCTGATCGCCCTGTCCGAAGCCCACAACGTGCTGGTCGAGGAGAACTGGGCGGGCGCCGACCTGATGAGCATCGTGCGCCAGGCCCTGGCGCCGCACGACCAGGCCGGGTCGCTGCGCTTCAGGATCGACGGGCCAGCCGTGCGGCTCAGTCCGCCACAGGCGGTGGCCATGGCCCTGGCCCTGCACGAGCTGGCCACCAACGCCATCAAGTACGGCGCCCTGGCGCGCGACGGGGGCCGGGTGGAGATCGACTGGAACCTGTCCCACGACCATCTGGGGGCGCGGCACATGGCGTTCCTCTGGCGCGAGTTCGGCGGCCCGCCGGTGAGCGCTCCCGAGCGCCAGGGGTTCGGCACCCGGCTGATCGCTCGCAGCTTCGGCCAGGAAAGCGGCGGCCAGGCCCAGATCGCCTTCCTGCCCGAGGGCGTGCAGTGCGTGATCAAGCTGCCGCTCAGCGTGACGGGAGAAATCCCGCCGCTGTGGCTGTAAGGGTTTAAAGGGACGCCCCCTCCGTCACGTCGCTGCTAGCGACGCGCTATGCAGGTGAGGAGAAGAGGGTTTTAAGCCGCGTTCAGCTTGCTCGCCGTCACGGCCGGTCGAAAGGTCGTCGCCGACGCTTTCTCGACCTCCGCCGTCTGCACAAGGCAGCCGTACCAGCCCAGGCCCTTGTAGGTCTCGTAGCCTGGGGTCAGGGCGTAGCCGACGGTCTTGGCGCCGTCGGCGTAGCTGCCCATGACGCCGCCGTTGGTGGCCAGCTTGAAGGTCTCTTCCAGTACGCCCTGGCCGTCGGAACTGGCCAGCACCCGGTGGTTCTGGTCCAGCAGCAGCACCCGCGAGCGCGAGCGTTCCTCGTCGGTCAGGCGCACGCCGTCGACCACCGCCTGGGCCTGGGGCTTCCAGTCGAAGTGGACGCCCAGCACGCCCAGCACCTTGCCGCCCGCCTGGCCGCCTTCGCGGATGGCGGTGGCGTAGGTGGCGACCGGGGCGTCGTTCAGGGCCTTGATCCGCTCGATGTCGGCCACGGCGAAGTCGTCGCCGGACCGGGTGCGCAGGGCCTCCTTGAACCACTCGGCCTCGGCCACCGACAGGCCCTTGGCGGCCGGATACTTGTCGGGACGGCCCGTGGCGATCACCCGGCCGCTGGGGTCGGCGATCCACAGGTCGAGGTAGACGGTGTAGGCGTCCAGGATCACCCGCAGCCGCTGGCTGGCGTAGGCGCAGGCCTCGCGCGTGGGGGCGGCGACGCAGTCGACCACGGCGCTGTCGGTGGCCCACCAGCGCACGTCGCAGGTGCGCTCATAGAGGTTGCGGTCGATGATCTCGATGGCGTTCAGGGCCAGGTCGGCCAGGCGCTGGCCGCGCAGGTGGCCCAGGATCGCCCCGCCGATCTTGGTCAGTTCGTCGAGGTCGGCGCGCACCTGGCTCTCCAGGGCGGCGGCCACCACGTCGATCTGGGTGGAGATGGTCTTGAACTCTTCGGCGACGATCGCGAAGCCGCGTCCCGCCTCGCCCGCCCGGGCGGCGACGATCAGGGCGTTGATGGCCAGCATCTTGGCCGAACGGTTGACGTAGGCGATCTCGCCGATCTTCTCGCCCGCCACGTGGCTGAGGCGCTCGCTGAGTTCGAGGATGCGTTCTGGGCGGAGACTGGCGTCTTCGTCGGACATGATTCCCCCCAAGCCAGCGGCGGCGAGACCCGAACAATCGAATCACTCGCCAGATGCGGGAGAATGACACCAGTGTCAGGTTTCGACATGGCCCTCGGACAATCGGTCGCGCATTTCGGACTGACTTTCGAACACCCGCCCCCAGGGCGCCCGAATTGGCGGCAAATCATGCCTTCGAACGCCTGCGCATTAACCAGGATTGTGGCGAGCCCTGGCACGGTCGTGACACGCGAAGCCTTGCCATTCCCCAATGACACCGGTGGACAGGATGTACCGCCCGAGTGATGTATGCGGGAACAAAGAGGGGGAAACCGAAATGATCCGCACCAACGCCCTGGCGGCCGCCCTGGCTCTCTGCGCCGCCACGACTCCCATGGCCGTCCGGGCCGCGCCGGTTGAGCTCCTCGCCTTCCCCGGTGCCGAGGGGGCGGGGCGCCTGGCGACCGGAGGACGGGGCGGCGCGGTGCTGCGCGTGACCAACCTCGAGGACTCCGGCCCGGGCAGCTTGCGCGCCGCCGTCGACGCCAAGGGGCCGCGCACCGTGGTGTTCGACGTGGCCGGCACGATCGTCCTGAAGTCCCCGCTGAAGATCAGCCGCCCCAACCTGACGATCGCCGGCCAGACCGCGCCCGGCGGTGGGATCACCCTGCGCGACCAGACCCTGGTCGTCGCCGCCGACGACGTGGTCATCCGCTTCATCCGCTCGCGCCTGGGGGACGAGAGCCGGACCGAGGGCGACGCGATCTGGATCAATTCAGGCCGGCGGATCATCCTGGACCACGTCTCGGCCAGTTGGTCGGTGGACGAGACCTTGTCGGCGTCGGCACGGTACGACGAACCCGGCCAGGGCTTCCACGACCTCACCGTCCAGTGGTCGATCATCAGCGAAAGCCTGCGCCACTCGATCCACGCCAAGGGCGACCACGGCTATGGCAGCCTGATCCGGGGCGGCGCGGGCTCGAAGATCAGCTTTCACCACAACCTGTGGGCCAACCACCTGGCCCGCATGCCGCGCCCCGGCAATTACGAGGGGCCGGACAAGGACCCGGTCGGGGCGTTCTTCGAGTTCCGCTCCAACGTTTTCTACAACTGGGGCAAGGGTCACGCCGGCTATGACGCCGACAAGGCGGCGCTGGCGGCCTACAGCTTCATCGACAACGCCTATGTCATGGGGCCCGACAGCGAGAAGCCCATCGCCTTCAACGAAAGCAACAGCCTGGCCAAGGCCTGGTTCGCCGGCAACAGCATGAACGGCGCCCTGCCCGCCGATCCCTGGAGCCTGGTCAGCGGCTTGCAGGCGCCGGGCTATCGGCAGTCGGGACCGATCGACGTGGCCCCGGTGGCGGCCGACCCGGCGGCCTTGGCCTACGAGCGCGTGCTGGCCGACGCGGGGGCCAGCGTGTTCCGCGACAGCGTCGACGCCCGGGTCGTGGCCGGGGTGCGGGACCGCTCGGGCCGGCTGATCGACAGCCAGGCCCAGGTCGGCGGCTGGCCGGTCCTGCCGGCGGGCGTCGCGGCGGCCGACACCGACGGCGACGGCATGCCGGACGCCTGGGAGACCGCCCACGGCTTCAACCCCAAGACCGCCGACGGCGTGGCCCTTGCCAAAGACGGCTCGGGCTATACCAATCTGGAGCTCTATCTCGCCGACATCGCCAAGGCGCGCCGATGATCCTGATGACCATGATCCTGCTCGCCACGCAGGGCGCCCCCACCCTGGCCGTGACGCAGCAGCTGACGCCGCAGGCTGCGGGCGACATCGTTCTGGCGGGCCACGACCATGGGCCGATCGCCAGGATCGTCATCCCGGCCAACCAGGGGATGAACCCTCCGGGCTTCATCGAGCGCCAGTTTGTCGAAACGCCTGTCGCCGGAGCCGAAGGCTGCTCCAGGAAGCGATGGACCGTCACCTTCTTCCACGGGCCGGCTGTCACCAGAGATGAAGCGCCGCTCCAGAACGCGTATGCGACGACCGAGGTCGCCCTGACCGCCGCTCCCGGATGTCCGGACGATGGCTACACGCGACTGAACACCGGCGTCGAACCCGCCCAAGGCTTCGCGGCGCTGCGCTATCTGGACGACCTGAGACTGCGCGGCGCCAAGGCCCGGTTCACCTGCTCCGACGAGACGTCGTCGCATCTCTGCGCGGGCCCCACGGAAATCCGGCGGGCGTTGGCCGGGCTGAAGCCTTGGGCGGTGTCGCGCGAAGACGCCGACACGGTTTTCTGGATGGGAACGCCCGGCGGAGTGGTCACCGAGGTGCGCTATCGCCTCGACCGACCTGGGCGGGTGGCGGTGACGCGCGAGGTCCCCGCGCCATTCTAGCGGCCATGCCCTCGCCACCTGAGCCGAAGAGCGCGAGAGCCGCTCGCCTCAGGGCGATCGGCTCCCGCGCGCCCGTCACGCTTCGACCGAGCTTTCGACCTTGTAGTCGGGCTTGGGCCTGTTCTCCTCAAGGCCGGCGACGCTGCTTTGGGCGGTGAAGGAGTAGTTGCTCCAGAAGATCCGCGTGATGGCCGGCCGTTTGCTGTTGTACGAAACCTGGTGCCATTGGCGCTTCGAGGAGTAGATGCTCAGATAATAGATGTCTCCGCTGTCGTCCTCGAACGCCAGATACATCGATCCGCTGAAGATCCCGCTGGGGCCCTGGGCGTTGACCCGCACCTGATAGTCGTAAATGCCGGCGACGGTCTGCAGTTCGATCGCGAACACCTTCGCGCCGTCGTTGCCGATGACGCAGCCTTGCGGGGGGTTGCCGTTCACGGTGGCCGACTGCCCGACCTGCATCCCGTCCGCGTACGTGGCGGTGAAGTAGCCGTTGGTGCACTCACCGCACTGGCCGGTGAAATCCGTCATGTCGCCTCTCCCTTTTTTCCCGGCCAAGCCCGGACACCACCCTTGGTGGTAGTCCTGATACTGTAGCTAGAAGCTGCATTTCATGCAACTTTTGGGAGCGTGATTTTATATTTCTATCATAAAGAGCATCGCGGGAAATCGATAGGGAACGCCGCCTGGCGGAAGTCCCGCTGGGCTTTGCCGACCGCCCGCCTTTCCGCTACACCCCCGCCCATGTCGCACAACACCTTCGGCCACCTGTTCCGTGTCACCACCTGGGGCGAGAGCCACGGCCCGGCCCTGGGCTGCGTGGTCGACGGCTGCCCTCCCGGCGTCGCCATCACGGCCGAGCAGATCCAGGCCTTTCTCGACAAGCGCCGCCCCGGCCAGGGCAAGTTCGTCACCCAGCGCCAGGAGCCGGACGCCGTGCGCATCCTGTCGGGGGTGTTCGAGGACGAGCGTTCGGGCGGGCTGCGCACCACCGGCACGCCGATCAGCCTGATGATCGAGAACACCGACCAGCGCTCCAAGGACTATGGCGAAATCGCCCAGGCCTTCCGCCCGGGTCACGCCGACTATCCCTATTTCGCCAAGTACGGCGTGCGCGACTATCGCGGCGGCGGGCGCAGCTCGGCGCGCGAGACCGCCGCGCGGGTGGCGGCCGGGGCGGTGGCGCGGCTGGTGATCCCCGGCGTCACCGTGCGCGCGGCCCTGGTGCAGATCGGCCCACACGCCATCGACCGGGCCAACTGGGACTGGGACCAGACCAACGAGAACCCCTACTGGTCGCCCGACGCGGCGATCATCCCGGTGTGGGAAGAACACCTGGAAAAGGTCCGCAAGGCCGGCTCCTCGACCGGCGCTGTCGTCGAGGTCGAGGCTATCGGCGTGCCGGCCGGCTGGGGCGCGCCGCTCTATGGCAAGCTGGACGCCGAGCTGGCCGCCGCCCTGATGTCGATCAACGCCGCCAAGGGCGTGGAGATCGGCGAGGGCTTCGCCTCGGCCGCGCTGTCGGGCGAGGACAACGCCGACCAGATGCGGATGGGCCCCGATGGGGGCAATGACGGCCCGGTGTTCCTGAGCAACCACGCCGGCGGCGTGCTGGGCGGGCTCTCAACGGGCCAGCCGGTGGTGGCGCGCGTGGCCTTCAAGCCGACCTCCTCGATCCTGACCCCGCGCGAGAGCGTCAACGAGGCCGGCGAGGACGTCGATCTGCGCACCAAGGGCCGCCACGATCCGTGCGTGGGCATTCGCGGCGTGCCGGTGGTGGAAGCCATGACCGCCTGCGTCCTGGCCGACGCCTTCCTGCGCCATCGTGGCCAGACGGGCGGCGGAGCGTTCGTGCCGGGGATGAGCGGGCGTTTCTAGCCTCGGAGAACGAAACCCCGTCCTTCGACAAGCTCAGGATGAGGTCTCGAATGCGAGCGCTTCAGCTTGGTCCTCATCCTGAGCTTGTCGAAGGACGAGGGCCACGCAAGGCGACTGACATCTACCCCTTGCGCGCCTCGGGCCATTCCTCGGGCCGCATGATCATGGTCGGGCGCAGGAAGACCGACTGCACGCGGTCGTAGCCGCGTACGTCAAGATCTCGAAAGATGATCTCAAGCAATTCTCCGCCGCTGACTTCGGGCGGAGCCTCGTCATGCGTCTGGCTCCAGAGCTCAAGAGCTTCGCGTTTGATAAGTTCGTCGCGGGACGCCATCGGACTAAATCCTCCAGCCGAACAACTCTCCGACGTCGCGACTCGTTCCTATATTTTTCGTTGACAAAAGGTAATCAAGCACGGCCGAAGATTAAGGATGTTCTGACTTAGCGCCCGAAGAGGACTCATTTCACGGCCCGTGCCGAGCCCTCATCAGCCGCCCCGCCCGCGCTCTGTCGAAATCCGACTTAGGACTGAAAACATTGAGCTTTCGGGTCAGTTTCCGATTGACCGATCATTACAGTCTCGTAACGTTCCGGACGACGCGCAGGCCCTGCCGCCCGCGCCGCCAGAAAGAGCCGGCGACCCGTGCGCTTCGATCTGCTGAAAATCCTGCTGGTCGACGACAACCAGCACATGCGGATGCTGCTGACCGAGATCCTGCGGGCCCTGGGCGTGCGTCACATCTTCGAGGCGATGGACGGGGCCGAGGCCCTGCAGGCGATGCGCCAGACCCAGATGGACATCGTCATGACCGACCTGACCATGGGTCCGCTGGACGGCATCGACTTCGTCAACCTGCTGCGCAACTCGCCCGACAGCCCCGCCCCGTTCGCGCCGGTCATCATGATCACCGGCCACTCCACGCTGCGCCGCGTGGCCGAAGCGCGCGACGCCGGGGTCAACGAGTTCCTGGCCAAGCCCGTCACGGCGCGCGGCGTGATCCACCGCATTAACCTGATCATCGAGCATCCCCGCCCGTTCATCCGCTGCCAGGACTATTTCGGCCCCGACCGGCGGCGGCGGGCCGAACCGGGGTTCAAGGGGCCGTATCGGCGCAGCGGGGATCCGGGGGTGGTGGAAGGGCAGTACTGAGAGAGCGGGCGCGCCCACGGAACCCCTCTCTCACAGAGAGAGGGAGGGGCCCGCCGCCGTAGGCGGTGGGAGGGTGAGAGGTTTCACCGTTGACCGAGAAACCCCAGCGCCCCCCGCGCCTCTTTGAGGGAGCAAGTCCATGCGCCCCTGCCGTCCCGTCGGAGCCCCATCCTGAGCAACTGTAACCTCTCACCCTCCCACCGCTTCGCGGCGGGCCCCTCCCTCTCTCAAAGAGAGAGGGTTTCCAGGCTGTGACGCGGCCGCCACACAGCGGCCATCCGACGCGGAGACCCTTAACCCGCGCCGGGCTAGAACACCGGTATCCGTTCCTGTGAGCTTGTCCCCATGTCGCGTCCCCTGTCCCCGCGCCGCCTCCCCCTCGTCCTGGCCCTGCTGGCCGTCGCCGTCACAAGCCAGGGCTGCCTGGCCGTCGCCGCGGGCGGCGCCGTCGTCGGCGCGGCTGGAGCCGTGGTCGGAACCACCGGCAAGGTCGTGGTCGCCGGAGGCAAGGCCGTCATCCCCGGCGAGAGCAAGAAGGACCGCGAAAAGCGCGAATACAAGGAATGGAAGAAGTCGCGACGGGGCTGAGGCCGCCCTGCTACTCCGCCGCCAGCGTCTCGGCGGCGGCCTCCTGAGCGGCTTCCAGCGACGCGATCAGGCCCAGGATCTCGTCGCGCGTGGCTTGGGCGGCGGCGATGTGGGCCTGGATGTCCGCCAGCTTGCCGCGCAGCGCCGGCAACACCACGTCGCAAGCCGCCCCATGGCCCTCGCCGGACCGCGCGCTTGCCCGGATCTCCTTCAACGAAAAACCCAGCGTCTGGGCCCGCTCGATGAAGACGATCAGGTCCACGGTCGAGGCCGGATAGTCGCGGTAGCCGTTGGCGGCGCGGTCGGCCGGCGCGATCACGCCCTCGGCCTCGTAGAAGCGGATGCGCGAGGTGGTGACCCCCGCCGCGCGGGCGATGTCGCCGATCTTCATCGTTCGGTTCCCGCTTGACCTTCAACCTAGGTTGAAGGTGTAGGCCTTTGCGGTCGGGACGCAAGGTCCCGTCCGAAACAGGTCCCGCCATGTCGCAGATCCCCGCCGCCGCCGCGTTCGTCACCCCCCTCTTCGCGCCCCTGACCCTGCCCAACGGCGCGGTGCTTCCCAATCGCCTGGCCAAGGCGGCGATGGAGGAGAACATGGCCGACGACGACGCCCTGCCGGGCGCGGCCCTGCTGGCGCTGTACAAGGCCTGGGCCAAGGGCGGGGCCGGGCTGATCCTGACCGGCAACGTGATGGTCGACGCCCGGGCGATGACCGGCCCCGGCGGGGTGGTGCTGGACGCCGCCCAGCCCCTGGAGCCCTTCCAGGCCTGGGCCGCCACGGCGCGGGCCGGCGGGGCCCAGGTGTGGATGCAGATCAACCACCCCGGCCGCCAGACCCAGATCGAGCTGGGCCAGGAGGCCGTCGCCCCCTCGGCCGTGCCCATCGACCTGGCGCAATATTCCAAGCTGTTCGCCACGCCCCGGGCCCTGACGGCCGGCGAGATCGGCGACCTGGTCGAGCGCTTCGCCACCACCGCCGCCCGCGCCGAGCAGGCCGGCTTCACCGGTGTGCAGATCCACGCCGCCCACGGCTATCTGCTGAGCCAGTTCCTGTCGCCCCTGACCAACCGGCGCACCGACGCCTGGGGCGGGTCGCTGGAGAACCGGGCGCGGCTGCTGCTCGACGTCGTCCGCGCCGTGCGGGCCCGGGTGTCGCCCGGCTTCTGCGTGGGGGTGAAGCTGAACTCGGCCGACTTCCAGAAGGGCGGCTTCGAGGCGGCCGACGCGGTCGCGGTCGTGAGCTGGCTCAACGGCCTCTCCGTCGACCTGGTCGAACTGTCGGGCGGCAGCTACGAGAGCCCGGCCATGCAGGGCGAGGCCAAGAGTTCAACCCTGGCCCGCGAGGCCTATTTCATCGACTTCGCCCGCGAGATTGGCGCGACCGCCAGGATGCCGGTCATGGTGACGGGCGGCGTGCGGCGCCTGGCCGTCGCGGCCCAGGCTCTGGAGTCGCGGGACGGTCGCGACGGCGTCGACGTGGTGGGGATCGCCCGCGCCATGGCCTTGACGCCCGATCTGGCCGACCGCTGGCGGCGTGGCGAGACGCCCGACGTCGCCCTGCCGGTCACCACCTGGAAGAACAAGGTGGCGGCCAGCCTCGCCGACATGGCCGTGACCAAGGCCCATCTGCGCCGCATGGGCCAGGGCCGCGCGCCCAAGGCCTCGACCTCGCCGCTGCTGAGCCTGATCCGCGACCAGCTGTGGGCCAAGGGGCGCAGCAAGCGGTATCGGGCGTGGTTGGCGGGGCGTTAGCATCCCCAGCCCCTCTCCCCTTGCGGGAGAGGGTGGCCTCGCGGAGCGAGGTCGGGTGAGGGGTTGAAGGACAGAAAAGCCGCGACAGCCGAAAGGCCGGTCGCGGCTTTTACGTTTATCCACCCCTCATCCGTCAGCTTCGCTGACACCTTCTCCCGCAAGGGGAGAAGGACCGAGATTCTACTCCACCACTGCGCCCGGCAGGTACAGCCGCATCGGCCGCACCTCGTACGCGCCGCCGGGGTTGGCCACGCCCAGTTCGCGGGCGACGTCGAGCGCCTCGTCGATGTCGGCGACGTTCAGCACGTAGAAGCCCAGGAACTGCTCCTTGGTCTCGGCGAACGGGCCGTCGATGACGAAGGGCGCTTCGGACTTGACCAGGGTCTTGGCCGTACCCGTGGCGTCCAGCCGGCCCGACGGGCCCAGCTTGCCCTGGGCGGTCAGGCGGTCATGGACGACCGACAGGCGGCCCATGACGGCGGCGTCCTGCTCCGGGGTCCAGCCCATGACCTCGGTCTCGTTGTTGTAGCACAGCAGCATGTAGAGCATCGGCGGCCCTCCCCGGTGACGGGGCAGAGATAGGGCACGGGCGGGCGCGTGAAAACCCTCTCCCAGAGGGAGAGGGAGGGACCCGCCGCGCAGCGGTGGGAGGGTGAGGGGTTTGGGCGTTTGACGGCGTGCCGACGGGGCGTTCGCGAGAAATCGGCGAGGGCGTAACCCCTCACCCTCCCAGGCTTCGCCTGGGCCCCGCCCTCTCCCTCTGGGAGAGGGTGATTACAGCGTCAGCGCGCAGCTCTCGCCGATCGTCGGGCGCGAGAGCACCACGCGTGACAGGCCCGGGAACTGGGGCCGCAGGCGCTCGGCGAAATAGAGGCAGATGCGTTCCAGGGTCGGGCTTTCCAGCCCCGGGCGATCGTTGAGCAGGCCGTGGTCCAGCTCGGCGGCCACCGCCTTCAGGGCGCCGTCCAGGCCGTCCAGGTCGGCCACCCAGCCGGCGTCCTGCATCTCGCCCTTCACGCTGGCTTCCACCCGGAACGAGTGGCCGTGCAGCTTGCGATAGCGATGGTCGGCGGGACCTTGCTCGATGTAATGGGCCGCATCGAAATGCGCGGCCTTCGTGATCTCGAAGACGGGCTTCATCAGGTACTTCTTTTGACAAGGCCTGGGAGGCTCTAGCGCGTCGACCCTGTCACCAAGTCGAGCGCCTTATCCGTCAGGGCAGGCCGAGATATTTGTGTGTTTGGACGCTTAAACGCCATTGAGGGTGGGAAAGGCAATAGGCGACGGCCAATTGCGTGTTCCGTTCGCGGTCCGGACCGTCCATCGGCTGGAGGTAGAAACGCTCGAAATCCAGGCCGGCGAAGCGCTCGGGAAGCGCCTTGTCCTGGGGGTAGACCAGCTTCAGTTCCTGGCCCGAAGTCTGGACCACGGGGGCGTCGGCCTTGGGGCTGATGCAGATCCAGTCGATGCCGGGCACGGCGGGAAGCGTGCCGTTGCTTTCCATGGCGATCATGAAGCCGCGCGCGTGCAGGGCGTCGACGGCGGCCTGGTCCAGCTGCAGCAGCGGCTCGCCGCCGGTGCAGACCACCAGGCGGTCGTTGGGACCGCCGGTCCACGCGGCCTCGACGGCGGCGGCGAGGTCGTCGGCCGTGGCGAACTTGCCCCCGCCTTCGCCGTCGGTGCCCACGAAGTCGGTGTCGCAGAAGGTGCAGACGGCCTTGTGGCGATCCTGCTCGCGGCCGGTCCACAGGTTGCAGCCGCTGAAGCGACAGAACACGGCGGCCTTGCCGGCCTGCCCGCCTTCGCCTTGCAAGGTGAGGAAGATTTCCTTGACGGAGTAGGTC
>Ga0247731_1000202_pt1 | contig 16862 bp, 20 predicted proteins | sample UWRJL088202R2_FD_180938 | JGI IMG/M metagenome (GOLD analysis project Ga0247731, IMG submission 180938) | Plant litter microbial communities from Arlington Agricultural Research Station in Wisconsin, United States - UWRJ-L088-202R-2 | ecosystem: Environmental > Terrestrial > Plant litter >...
TTCCCCACCGCGACCCTGACGGCGGTCATGACCCAGACCCTGCTGGGTCTGGGCTACACCCAGCCCGTCGCGGCGGCCACGGCGGCCGACTTCTCCGGGCGCTACACGGCGGCCTTCCCGGTCATCCCGGTCAACTACACCGCTGTGAGCCCTGAAGAGATCGAAACCACCGCCCTGTTCTTCGACGGCAGCTTCGCCCTGACCGACAAGCTCAGCGTGTTGGGCGGTCTGCGCTACGACCACGAAGAGAACACCAGCTCCAGCACCGCGACGGCGGTTCTGGCCTCGGCCCTGCCCTCGCCCTCGGCCTTCCCCGCGCCCTACCAGCCCTTCGTGCCGACCGTGAACGCCTTCGTCACCAGCATGGTGGCCCAGGCCGGAGCCTCGGCGCCGGAAGCGACCCGCAAGTTCAACGCCTGGCTGCCCAAGATCGGCGTCAAGTACGACTGGACCGGCGACATCTCCACCAGCCTGACGGCCCAGCGCGGCTACCGCTCCGGCGGCCAGACGGTCAACATCGCCCGCTCCACCGTCGCCCCGTACGACCAGGAATACACCTGGAACTACGAGGCCTCGCTGCGCACGTCGTGGCTGGACGACACCCTGACGGTCAACGCCAACGCCTATTACACCGACTGGAAAGACCAGCAGGTGATCGTCTATCTGGGCCTCAACAGCTACGACTACCAGGTGGTCAACGCCGGCAAGTCGCACTTGTACGGCTTCGAACTGGAGGTCAACCAGCAGGTCACGCCGCGCTTCAACTGGTACGGCTCGATCGGCCACACGCGCACCAAGTTCGACGAGTTCAACGTCAATGTCGGCACGGTCTCGACCGATCTGACGGGCGCCGAATTCCCCTACGCCCCGCGCTGGACCCTGGCCGCCGGCGCCGACTATCGCTGGGACAACGGCCTGGTGGCCAACCTCAACGCCAACTACCGCTCCAAGGTCTATTCCCAGGCCGACGCCAATCAGGCCGCCGACGACCTGGTCAAGGCGCGCGCCTTGGTCAATGGCCGCTTCGGCTACGAGCGCGAGCACTGGGGCGTCTACGCGTTCGGCAAGAACCTGCTGAACAAGAAGTACATCCAGTACGACCGCCCCGCTAACAGCATCGCCCTGCTGGGCGATCCCCGGGTGATCGGCGTTTCGCTCGAGACCCGCTGGTGAGCGGCCCGCTGGCCCCCAGCGCTCTGGTCGGTCTGGCCCTGACGCCCCTCCCCTTGGTCGCGGTCCTGATGCTGCGCCGGGCCTGGGACCGTAACGGGCCGGATCGCCCCTGGCTGATCGCCGGCGCCTGGGCGCTGCTGGCGGCGACCCTGGTGGCCAGCGGCTTCCTGCTGGGCGGCGCGCGCGGCCCCTCCATCGTTCTGGCGCTCGGCTCGACCTTGGCCCTGGTCCTGGTGGCGACCGGGGTGGAGTTTCGCAACGCCAAGAAGAAGGCCCCGCGCGAGCTGGCCCTTGAGCCGTCCGAGCGGCGGCGCATCGCCTGGCGCGGCTGGCTGCGCGGCTTCCTGGCGGGTCCCCTGGCCGGCATCGCCGCCCTGGGCTGCGGCCTGGCCGTCGCCATCTGCGCCCCGGGCGCGGTGCAGAGTCGGATGGTGATCGGCGGCCTGCTGGTGCCGTTCCTGTGGGCCGGCGGCATGGCCTGGACCCTTTCCGACGACAAGATCCTGCGCGCCACCGCCGTGCTGACCGGCGTTTCGGTCGTCACCCTGGGCGCGGCCTTCCTGAAGGGAGCGCTGTGATGGACGCCGCGACGACCGAGACCAAAACCAAGACCTCGCCCAAGCCTGGCAAGCCGATCTGGCCCAAGGTCCCCGCCGATTTCGTGCGCGCCATGCTGGCCGGCCACTCGGCCCTGGGCCTGGCCTTCGCGGCCCTGATCTACCTGGTCTGCTTCTCCGGCTCGATCGCCGTCTTCACCCAGGAATATACCCGTTGGGAGCAACCGGCCGGGCCGGTGCTGCAGCAGACGACGCCTCAGGCGGTAGACAAGGCCTTCCGCCAGGCCCTGACCCATAATCCGACGGCCCACGACCTGCTGATCCAGCTGCCCGAGGCCGTGCGCCCGCGCCTGACCGTCCATCTCGATGACGCCAACAAGGCCGAGCGCACCTTCGTCGCCGACGCCTCCGGCGCGGTCGTCGGCGAGTTGAAAACACCTTGGACCGAGTTCCAGGCCGAACTGCATACCGTGCTGCACCTGCCGCGCGCCTGGGGCGGCTTCGTCGTCGGCCTGACCGGCGTGGCTCTGCTGTCGTCGCTGGTCTCGGGCGTGCTGTCCCATCCCCGCGTGTTCAAGGACGCCTTCGCCTTCCGCTGGGGCGGGTCCAAGCGCCTGCAAGAGGCCGACCTTCACAACCGCATCAGCGTCTGGGGCCTGCCCTTCCACCTGGTGGTGTCGCTGACCGGCGCTTTCCTGGGTCTGACCGTGATCATCGTCGGCGTGCTGGCCCTGGCCACCTTCAAGGGCGACACCGCCAAGGCCTACGCCCTGTTCACCGGTCCCACGGTCGTCGATGATCCGCGCCCCGCGCCGGTGCTCGACCTGGCCAAAACGCTGGAAACCCTGCGCGCCGCCCATCCCCAGGCGCGCCCGACCTACCTCTATGTCGAGCACCCCGGCGAGCAAGGCCAGCACGTGATGGTCAACGCCGTCACCCCGGGCCGCCTGTCACGCGGCGAGACCTTCGTGGTGGACGGCGACGGCAAGCTGCTGGGCGAGGTCGGCTATGAGAGCGGCACGCTGGGTCAGAAGGTGCTGTCATCGATGACGCCGCTGCACTTCGGCTGGTTCGGCGGCTGGCCCGTCAAGGTCGCCTACCTGCTGCTGGGGCTGGGTCTGACCTCGGTGACGTCCAGCGGCGTCGCCATCTGGCTGGCCCGCCGCCGCGACAAGGGCCGCCCCGCGCCGCGTTGGGAGCGCGTGTGGATCGCCTTCGTCTGGAGCCAGCCCTTCGCCTACGCCGTCTCGGCCCTGGCCGCCCTGGTCCTGCCCGCGCCGCCGGTCACGGTCTGGATCGCCGCCACCCTGGCCGCCAGCGCCACGGCGATCGTCTGGACCCCGGCGGCGATCTCGGTCCGTTTGCGCTTGGCCACGGCCCTGGGGCTCCTTGCCGCCGCCGGCGTCCACGCCGCCTTGAACGGCGGCCGCATGGCCGACCCCGTCGGCTGGATCATGGATGCGACCCTGGTGCTGACGGCGTTGCTGCTGACGCTCAGCACAGCCCGCCGCACGACGGCGGTCGCGAGCCACTAAGCCGCTGAATTGAAAGAGTTGGTGCGGGCGGCCGGGGTCGAACCGGCACTCCTTTCGGAACCGGATTTTGAGTCCGGCGCGTCTACCAGTTCCACCACGCCCGCACGGCGCCGGCCTGCTCTGGTGCAAGGCCGCATCCCCTTCCGATCCGCCGGACTTCATGGCGTTTCGACAAGGGGAGTGCTGTCTAGCAAAGGCTTGGACGAAGTTCCAGACGCCTTGGAGCGCTTTCCACACGGATCATCGTGGAAGCGCCCGCCGCGCTACGACCCCGGCGCGGTGTCGGCCCCGTAGAGCGTGCCGGCGGCGATCTCCAGGCGGCCCAGCAGGCGCTTGAGCGTCGCCACCTCGCCCGGCGCCAGGCCGGCCAGCAGAGCGGCCTCGTAGGCCCGCGCCAGCGGCACGATCTCGGCGAACAGGCGACGGCCGGCGGCGGTGAGCTCCAGGCTGTGCGAGCGGCGGTCGACGCGGTTACTGAGGCGGACGGCCAGGCGGCGCTCGACAAGCTCCTGGGCGGCGCGGCTGACCCGCACCTTGTCCATGGCCGTGCGCACGACGGCGGCCTGCTGGGTCAGCGGCCCTTCGGCGAGCACCGACATCAGCCGCCATTGCGGGATGCTGAGGCCGAAGCGGTCCTCATAGGCGCGGGCGATCAGCCGGCTGACGGCCGTGGACGAGGTCGCCAACTGGTACGGCAGGTAATCGGCCAGCGAGACGTGCTCGGGGGCGCCTTCGGGGGGTGTCTGAGTCATCGGTGAGACCGTCGCGGCCATGCCCTGTTTCCTTCCGTCCTCCAGACGCCCGCGACTCTAGCGGTCGCTCGCGTCGACGAGGCCCGATCTGGCGCGGGGCGGAGGTCCGGCTCAATCATGGCCGAGCTCAGGGACAGGAAAGCCGGCGTTTCGCTTGGCGGTTGTGCATTCGACCGCCTGGACGCCCAGCGAAGGGGCGCCCGCTGACGAGAGCGTGGGTTCAGTGCGCGTCGTGCCCGTTCCTGGAGCCGTGTTTCTCGAACGGCTCGGTCCGGGTCAGGGCCTTCTGGCAGCGTTGAATTTCGTTCAGGCAATCGCCACGGCTCCAGAAATCGGAAAATTCCACAACGGCCATACGCAGTTGGCGCGCATATTCCTTGCGGTCAAGCACCGGCGGGCATTCGCACGCTTCGTCCTCATGGCCGCCATGTCCGGCGTCGGGACCCGGGCGATGGCCGGTCAACACCAGGGTCTGGCCGCCCAGGATGGTGACATTGGCCGCCGCCAGTTCCAGTTCGGTCTCGGACTTGTGGCCATGCGAACCGTGCCCGTCGTCATGACCCTGCTTGTCGCCGTGCTTTTCGTCCTTCTTGCCGCCATGAGCGCCCTTGGCTTTGTCCTTATCCTTGGACTTGTCCTCGACCGGCTCGCCCTTGAAGGCCTCGGTGATTCCCTTCAGCGCCTTGGCGCAGGGACCGCCGAACGCCAGAACCGGGCCGATGCGGCTGATCACCTCCTCGACCAGTTCCTCGGCCTTGCGCTCCAGCTCGCTCGACGGAGCGCTGGTGGCGGCCACGCACTTGGCCTTGATGGCCTCATGGATGGTCTTGGGCACGTCGCGCCAGCGGTCGTCGCGCCCTTTGCCGCCCACATGTTTGCCGATGTAGTAGGTCAGGATGGCCACGGCGATGACGACCAGGGCGATGCCGGCCAGCAGCGTGGGATCGAAGATCGGAACCGGCGTATCGACGGGAAACTCTGACTGGTACACCGGACCCCCTCCAGCAAAGCAGGCAAGCAAGAGTCATAGGGTTAACGCATGCCGGCCCAGCTTGCACGACCAAGGTTCTGTGAACCGCGCCTTTTCATCGCCAAAGAGGCTATCCGACTGGAATGGAGGCGGCGGTCAGCGGGAAATCACCCCGCGCGCCTTGGCGCCCTGGTCGTAACGGCTGGGGCCGCCATAGACGGCGATCTCGCACAGGATGTCGCCGCCAGGCTGGTCGGCCCACAGGTAGTTGCGCTCGACCTCGACATTGCGGCCGGCCGGCGAGATGCCCTCGAAGGTGTCGCCCCAAGGAATCACCTTGTTCAGGTCGCGCCAGGACAGGGTCATGGCGCGCGACAGCTCGTCCTGGGCCATGGCTGAGAGGTCGGGATCTTGATCGGGGTCGCTCATCAGGGTCTTTCCGTTATGGGCCGGTCGCCTCGACAACGTCCGTGGCGCAGGATAGGCCCGCCACAGGACTGCAAGGAGACGACGATGGGCGCCCCGAAAGGCAAACGCGACTTCCGCGACGAGGACCGCCTGGACCCGCGCGAACGCCATCAGCTGGAATACTGGATGAAGCGCTGGGGCGTCACCAAAGACCAGATGGTCGCCGCCCACCGCAAGGTCGGCAACTCGATCAAGGACATCGGCGCCGAGCTGGGGAAGAAGCGCTAGCGAGCGCCCCTTCTTCCTACCGCTTGTCCCGTCGGAACTTCGCCGCCTCGGCCGCCAGGGACGAGCCCGACACGTCGCGCTCGTCCGGCTCGGGCGCGAACGGCAGATGGCCGGCCACGCCGCGCAGGGCCAGCCACAGCGGGTGGCTGAAGTGGCCCAGGATCCGCAGCGGCCGGCGCTTGTCGTCCATCACGTCCCAGCCTTCCAGCTCGAACGCATCGGCCTGCTCGCGCAGCGACTTGACGTCGATGCCGTCCCAGCCCGGTGGATCGGGGATCACCGCAGCCTCGTCGGCGGTGAGGCCGAAGGTGTCGCGCGCCAGCTGGTCGATCTCGGGAAACTGGACCCGCGCCTCGGGATCGGCGAACGACGGCTTCATCAGCGCCCGGGTTTCCAGGTCGGCGAAGCCGGGCAGGTCGATCAGGCGGCGCGGAGCCATGGCCTTAGGCCTCTTCGGCGTTGTCGTTGCGCCAGTACGGCTCGACCTTGCCCTGCAGCTTGATGGTCATCGGGTTGCCCTTGCGGTCGACGGCCTTGCCGGCGGTGACGCGGATCCAGCCCTCGCTGATGCAGTACTCGTCGACATTGGTCTTCTCGACGCCGTTGAAGACGATGCCCACGCCGCGTTCCAGCACGGCGGCGTCGTAATGCGGGCTCGAGGGATTGGAGGCCAGGCGGTCGGGAGGCGTGTCGCTCATGGGATCGTCTTTCGAAGAATGTGGACGGCAAAAGCCATCGAACGCGCGTGATAGCCACCCAGGCCCGCAATTCCAATAGGATTGCGCCAGATCGCGCGAACCGTCGCGACAAGATCACGCCCCCCTGCTAGCTACGGCCCGTTCTCAATTCGGAGCTCGCATGCTGCGTCGCCTCTACGACTGGGTCATGGGCCTGGCCGCTTCCCGTCACGCCCCCGCCAGCCTGTTCGCGATCTCGTTCGCGGAGAGCTCGTTCTTTCCCATCCCTCCAGACGTCATGCTGGCGCCGATGGTGCTGGCCAAGCCCGAGAAGGCCTGGCGCTACGCGGCCATCTGCACCCTGGCCTCGGTCCTGGGCGGCATCCTGGGCTATGGCATCGGCTTCTTCTTCCATGACGCGGCGCAGAAGCTGCTGGCGGTGCTGGGCAAGCCCAACGCGCTGGCGGACGCCGAATGCTGGTATCGCCAGTGGGGATCGTGGGTGATCATCGCCAAGGGCTTCACCCCCATCCCGTTCAAGCTGGTCACCATCACCTCGGGCCTGCTGCAGTTCAGCTTCCCGATCTTCATCGCCGCCTGCGTGGCGACGCGCGGCGCGCGCTTCTTCCTGGTGGCCTGGGTGGTCAAGAAATTCGGCCCGGCCATGATGCCGGTGATCGAAAAGCGCCTGAACCTGTTCGCCGGCATACTGATCGCCCTGCTTGTCATCGGCCTCACGGCGAGCCACTTCTTGGGTGGAAGCAGCGGCGGAGCGTGCGCGTGACGATCGAGAACGTCGGGGAAGTCGGGAACGTCGAGCCCCAGGTCACCGAAATCCGGGCCACGGGTTCCGCCCATGCGACGCCCGCCGGCCTTTCGCCGACGCGCGGCGCGCTCGACCTCGCCGTCGATCACTGGCCGCTCCTGGCCTTGCTGGCCTGCGTGTTCATGCTGGGCACGGCCCACGCCTTCGAGACGTTCGGCAAGCTGGCGCCGTGCCTGCTGTGCCTCAAGCAGCGCGAGGTCTACTGGGTGACCGGGACCGTGGCGCTGGTCGGAGTGGTACTGTCGCGAACCGCCTGGGCGCAGCGCGTGCGCCAGCCGCTGATCCTGCTGTTGGCCCTCGGGTTTCTCTATGGCGCGGGTCTCGCCACCTATCACGCCGGCGCGGAGTGGAAGTGGTGGCCCGGCCCCGCGGCCTGCGCGGCCGGCGGCGCGGCCTCGGCCAGCGACCTGGTGGCCCTGCTGAAGGGCGCCAAGATCGCCGCTCCGTCCTGCGACAAGGCCGTCTGGGTGTTCCTGGGCCTTTCGATGGCCGGCTGGAACGCGGTGATCTCGCTGGGCCTGGCGATCGCCTCGGCCTATGCGGGCCTGCGCCGGAAGGCCGCCTGACCATGAGCCAGCCGCTCCCTCCCCGTCCCGGCGCCGGCGCCCAGAAGGCGCGCCTGGCCGAGATCCTGCGGGTCGACCAGGCCGGCGAGCTGGCGGCCGTCCACATCTATCGCGGCCAGCAGGCGGTGATGCGCCAGGCCCCGGGCCGCGAGCGGATCGCCGACCAGCTGCAGGAGATGGAGGGCCATGAGCAGGTCCACCTGAGCCGCTTCAACGAACTGCTGGGCGAACGCGCCGTGCGCCCCACCCTGATGTCGCCTGTGTGGCGCGTCGCCGCCTTCGCCCTGGGGGCCGGCACCGCCCTGCTGGGCGAGAAGGCCGCCCATGCCTGCACCGAAGCGGTCGAAACGGTGATCGAGCAGCACTATGCCGGCCAGATCGCCGAACTTCAGGACCGCGACCCGGCCCTGGCCGCCGAACTCAGCCAGTTCCGCGACGACGAGCTGCACCACAAGGAGATCGCCATCGGCGAAGGCGCCCTGGAGGCGCCCGCCTATCCGCTGCTGTCGGCGGTCATCAAGGCCGGCTGTCGCGCGGCGATCAAGATCAGCGAGAAGATCTGACCAGCGTTCGCTGAAACGCCGGAAGAACCACCCCCAAAACTTCCCGCTTGGCGGCGTGCGCGGCCGAGCTTACGCATGTCGCCGAAAAATAGCGCCGCGAGGGGAGTTTCGCTTTGCCTGTCCAGTTTCACCGTCAGTTTCGCCGAGCCGCCGCCCTCTGCGCCGTTTCCCTGCTGGCCCTGACCGGCGTAGCGCACGCCCAGGCGGTCAACCCGCCCAAGCCGGCCAAGGCGACCACCGCCCTGACCCTGGGCACCGGCGGCCAGATGCCCGCCGAGGAAGCGGCGGTCACGCTCGAACACGTCGATCTGAAGCTGAAGATCATCCCCGACAGCAAGTCGATCGAGGGCGACGCCACCCTGACCCTGAAGACCAAGAGCGCCCTGCCCCGCATCGTTCTGGACTTCGACCGAGACTTCGCGATCAGCGCCCTGATCGTCAACGGCAAGACCCTGCCCGCCTCGGCCTGGACCAATCCGCAAGGCCGCCTGACGATCACCCCGCCCAAGCCGATCAAGGCGGGCGCCAAGGTCGTGGTCCAGATCCGCTACGCCGGCGCGCCGCATGAGGCCGAGAACGCGCCGTGGGACGGCGGCTTCGTCTGGAAGAAGACCCCGACCGGCGAGCCGTGGGTGGCCAGCGCCATCCAGGGCGACGGCTGCGACCTGTTCTGGCCCTGCATCGACTTCCCCACCGGCGAGCCCCTGCTGGTCGACTTCTACGTCACCGTCCCCGCCCCCCTGTCAGCCCCGGCCGGCGGCGTGCTGGTGGACGTGCAGGAAAAGGACGGCTGGCGGACGTTCCACTGGCGTCAGAAGCAGCCCGACACCTACGCCATCGCGGTCAATGTCGGCCCGTACGACAAGCTGACCGACACCTACAAGAGCCGGTTCGGCGACAGCTTCCCGATCGAATACTGGTACCTGAAGAGCGACGATCCGGCGAAAGCCAAGGCCCTGTTCGCCGAGTTCGCCCCGACGCTGGATTTCTTCGAGCAGATGATCGGCCCCTACCCGTTCCGCTCCGAAAAGCTGGGCGTGGTCGAGACGCCGCACCTGGGCATGGAACACCAGACCATGAACGCCTACGGCAACGAGTACCGCAAGGACGTCTACGGCTACGACTGGCTGTTCCAGCATGAGCTGTCGCATGAGTGGTTCGGCAACCAGGTGACCAATGTCGACTGGGACGACATGTGGATCCATGAAGGCCTGGGCAGCTACATGCAGCCGCTGATGTCGCAGTGGATGCACGGCGACATGGAATACATGACCCGGCTGAACGACATGCGGGTCAAGTCCAACAACAAGTACCCGATCGTCGCCGACCGCGTGATGAGCGAGGACGACGTCTACAAGGACACCGCCGGCCCGGGCATCGACATCTACTACAAGGGCGCCAACGTCATGCACACGCTGCGGGCGCTGATCGGCGACGAAGCGTTCTTCACGTCGGTACGCACCCTGGTCTATGGCCGCCCCGATCCCAAGCCAGGCAACTTCGCGCCGCGCTACGCCACCACCAAGGACTTCATCCGCATCGTCAACCAGGCGACCGGCAAGGACTACCAGTGGTTCTTCGACGCCTATTTCTATCAGGCGCAACTGCCGGAGCTGGTGCAGGCCCGTGACGGCGACGACCTGGTGCTGAGCTGGAAGACGCCCTCGGGCAAGGCCTTCCCGATGCCGGTCGAGATCAAGGTCGGCGACAAGGTCGTGACCGTGCCGATGACTGACGGCGCAGGCCGAATCAAGGTGGGCGACACCGTGCCGGTGATCCTCGACCCGAGCTCCAAGATCCTGCGCCGCCAGCCTTATCTGGAAGAGTACAAGGTGTGGAAGAAGGCCGCGGACGAAGCGGCCAAGAAGGCGGCCGAAGCCAAGGCGGCGGCAGCCAAGAAGCCCTAGGATCAATCAATCCTTCAATCGCCGTGCGTGGTCCTCGTCCTTCGACAAGCTCAGGATGAGGACCATTGCGCAGGCGCCGGCAGTAGAAACCTCATCCTGAGCTGGTCGAAGGACGAGGTTTCGGCGCTCGAAGTCGGACGTCAGTACCCCCGGGCCAGCCCCCTTGGTCATCTTCCGTTGACCCTGTTCCTTCACGGCTTGTAGGCCAAGGCGCCCTAAGGCTTGAGGCTCACCACGAGCCGAGAAGCCCATGCTGACGCCCAACCATGTCGTGACCACCGCCCGCGCCGCCCTGGTCGGAGGCGCCGTGACCGCCGCGGTGCTGATGCTGGGTCCCTGGCCGGGCCTGGAGCAGGTGTTCGGCCTCAGCGACAAGGCGGCCCACGCCATCGCTTTCGGCGGACTTCTGGCCGTCTCGTTCCTGGCGTTCCCGCGTATGCGCCGCAACGACCTGGCCATCGCGGCCGTGATGCTGGGCGCCAGCATCGAGGTGGCCCAGCTGTTCACCACCGACCGTAGCGGCTCGTTCGGCGATCTGTTCGCCGACTCGCTGGGCGTGGGCGTGATCTATGTGGCCAGCCATATCGAGAACGTGCGCGCCCTGGCCCGCCAGCGCGGAGGGGCGACGTTCGGTGAGATCGCCGCCCAAGACCGCCGACGCGGCGCCCGACGCCTGGCGCCGGTCATCCAGGCGGTCTTCCCCGAGCCGTCCGAAGCCGCCGAGGCCCAGGCCCCGACCAGTTTCGCCGCCCGGGCCGCCCGACGCTATCCGCGCCGCGCCTAAGCTTTAGGTGATCCGCTTGACGCTGACCGGGTCGCTGCCCGGGAAGCTCTCTTCCAGTCCCTCGTCCAACAGGGCTTCCTGGCGGCTTTCCGAGCACTCAACCTTCTCGGCCAGTTGATCGTGCTTTTCGCCTTCCGCCAGCGGGGTTTCGGCTTCACGCGAATGCGGGGCGTCGAAGTGCTTGTCCTCATGCCGCACCTTGCCGTCCGACGCCATGTCAGCGGTCGAGGCGCTGGTGCCGTGCGTGAAGTGGCGGCCTTGCTCTTCTTTTTTGTGGCCAAACATCATTGGGGTCTCTCCCGATTTGTCGCCTGAAAAGGCGTCAGGGATAAAACCCTTCAAGCGGCGCCCGGGTTGCCAGGAAACGGCGCCCTACAGTCCGAACACCACAGACCACAGAGCGACATTGGCGATCGCCAGGGCGGCCAACAGCCAACGCAGCCGGCGTTTGACGCTCAATTGCCGGCCGTGAGCGTGCAGTGTGGGACCAACCAGCATCCGAGCCTCCCGCCAAGCGGACCTCCCTTGGGTCCGCCTGGCGGCGAGTCGATGCAAGCTGAGCCGGAACGCTTTGTTTTCTCGACATTTTCACGACTCGGCCACCGTGGACCTCGGCGCGCCTACGCCTCCAGCTCGATGTCCCAGTAGAGGTAGTCCAGCCAGCTGGCGTGCAGGTGGCCTGGCGGGAAGCGCCGGCCGCGATCCTGCAGCTCATGCATGCTGGGCCGACGCGCGGTGTGGAACGGCTGCATGCCGGCCTCGCGCGGCGTGCGACCGCCCTTGCTGAGATTGCAGGGCGCGCAGGCGGTGACGATGTTCTCCCACGTCGTGCGGCCGCCGCGCGAACGCGGGATCACGTGGTCGAAGGTCAGCTCGTCGGGCGAACCGCAATACTGGCAGGAGAACCCGTCGCGCAGGAACAGGTTGAAGCGGGTGAAGGCCGGCGGACGATCCTGGGGCACGTACTGCTTCAGCGACACCACGCTGGGCAGCTTCATCTCGAACGAGGGCGAATGCACCACGTGGTCGTAGGTCGAGACCACGTCGACGCGTTCGAGGAACACCGCCTTGATCACCTCCTGCCAGGGCCAGAGGGACAGCGGGTAATAGCTCAAGGGCCGGAAATCGGCGTTGAGGACGAGCGCCGGCATGCCGGACGGGGGACGGGACAGCACCTGCATCAGGGCCTCCCACCGGAGCCCGGAGGGCTCCAACGAATTTGGAAGCCCCTAGGGCTCCTATGAAGCGGATACGCGATCGGACTGAAGACGGGCCTCCTTCCTACGCATTCTCAGGAATCGCCATTCATTCCCGAACGCACAGAAAGGATGAGCCAACTCGGCGACAGAACCAAGACATGGTTGCGCCGCTGGCGTGACGAAATCAGTCCTGCCTGATTTCCACGATCTCGACCTCGCCGCCGGCCACCAGGGCGGTGTCGCCTACGCCCTTGCCCAGCAAGGCGCGGGCCACCGGCGAGACGTAGGAGACCGAGCCCTGGGTCGGGTCGGCCTCGTCCTCGCCGACGATGCGGAAGGTCTGGCGACGGCCGTCTTCGCGGTCGAAGGTCACCGCGCCGCCGAACTGCAAAACCTCGAGCGCCGGATCCAGCTCGCGCAGCTGGGCGCTGGCGCGGCGGGCCGACCAGTAGCGGAGGTCGCGAGTGGCGCGCGCCATGGCGGTGCGGTCCTGGGCGACGTCACCCCCGGCCTGGGCGGCGCTGTAGGCGGCCCGCGCGGAGGCCAGCTCGGCCTCGATCCGGGCCAGGCCCTGGGGCGTCACCAGGTTGGGATGGGTCGAGATCGGACGGTCCAGCAGGTCGGCGGCGAAGGCCTCGCTGTCGCCTTCCTTGGTGAAGGCCACGCTCATTGCGACGTCTCGGCGCTGGAAGGACGAAGGGTCATGTCTGGGAAATCCGGCCCGGGACGGGATGTTCCGCGCCAGGAGCATTGGACGTAGTCGCCCGCGCCACCGGGATCAAGAACGGGATCAAGACATGCAAAAGCCGCCGGCGGATAAGCGCGGGCGGCTTCGAGAACTGAAGGGGCGATCGTGTCGGCGGGACTGCGTGGGGATCCGCAGGGTCCCGTCGGCCACAAACGCGGTCTGGAAACTAGATCGCGACGCCGACCAGAGCGGCGGCGACACCGACGGCGGCGGCCAGGAAGAAGCCCAGGGCCATGCGGTCGAGAACGGTTTCAAAGGCGAAGAAGGTATTGGTCATCACACACATCCGTGAGTTGGGGTTGCGGGCGCGGCGCTTGTGAAGGCCGCCCCGGTCCGGATCGAGCCCGATCTGGACGATGCTTAGATATCACCGATCTAAACGGCGTCAAGATAATCTTGACGCCGTTAGGATGGATTTTTGAACGGGAACGGTTACAGTGTCGAAGATGACACAGCCCGCGACCTCCGAAGCCCGCCCCTACCATCACGGCGACCTCAGCCGCGCCCTGGTCGATGCGGCGCGTCGCATCCTTGAAAAGGACGGCCCGGCGGCCCTTTCGCTGCGGGCGGTGGCGCGCGAGGCGGGGGTCAGCCCGGCCGCGCCCTATCACCACTTCAAGGACAAGGGCGAGCTGCTGGAGGCCGTCGCCCATGAGGGCTGGGTCGCCCTGGACGCCGCCCTCAGCGAGGCTCGCGCCAAGGCGCCCGACAGCAAGGAGCGCATGACCGGCCTGGGCGTGGCCTATGTCTGCTTCGCCCGCGACAACCCGGCCCTCTACCGCGTGATGTACGACTGCTCGCGCGACAAGGACGCCCTGCCCGACCAGATGAAGGAAGAAGGCGCCTACTGCCAGGTGCGCAACACCATCGACGAGCGCAGCGGCGGCACGGTCTCGCCGCTGGACCTGGAACTGGCCACCATCGCCGCCTGGTGCGCCGGCCACGGCCTGGCCGAGATGATCGGCTTCAAGCAGTTCGATCCGTTGAAAGAAGCCCTGGGCGGCGAGGAAGCCTTCCTGCGCGCCGTGTTCGAACACCTGGGCATGTTCGCCAAGCTCGATCAGGCTTGAACCTCTTGGTTGGCAGCCGCCGCACGCCCCCTCCGTCACGCCGCCTGACGGCGTCGCGCCACCTCCCCCGCACGCTTCGCTACGGGTGAGGAGATGCGCTTCGCCACCCGTTTCGCGCCCTCCCCGACCGGCCACCTGCATCGCGGCCACGCCTTCTCGGCCCTCACCGCCTTTGACGCGGCACGCGCTGAAGACGGCCGCTTCGTGCTGCGGATCGAGGACATCGACGCCACCCGTAGCCGGCCCGAATTCGAGGCCGCGATCCTGGAAGACCTGGCCTGGCTGGGTCTCGAATGGGAGCAACCGGTCCGTCGCCAGTCCGAGCATCTGGCCGACTATCACTGCGCCATCGAGACCTTGCGCGACAAGGGCCTGGTCTATCGCTGCTTTCGCACCCGCAAGGAGCTGGACATCGGCCGCGCGCCGCATGAACCCGCCGTCGCCTTCACTGGCGCGCCGCTGGCCCCTGACGAGGAGGCCGCGCGGCTGGAGCGCGGCGAGGCCTTCGCCTGGCGGCTGTCGCTGGACGCCGCCCGCTCGGCCTTGGGCGGCTTCGAGGACCTGAATTTCATCGAGGAAGGCGCGGGTCCCGACGGTGAGACCGGCCTGATCGTGGCGCGCCCCGACCTGGCTGGCGACATCGTCCTGGCCCGCAAGGACGTGGGGGTCGCCTATCACCTGGCCGTGGTGCTGGACGACGCCCTGCAGGGCGTCACCCATGTGATCCGGGGTCAGGACCTGTTCGAGGCCGCCCACATCCAGCGCCTGCTGCAGGCGCTGCTCGACCTGCCCACCCCGACCTACCGCCACCACCGCCTGCTGACCGGCCCCGACGGCAAACGCTACGCCAAGCGCGACAAGGCCCAGACCTTGCGAGCGCTGCGGGCGGCGGGAATGACGCCGAAACAACTTCGGGCGGAGATGGGGCTGACCTTGCCCTAGCGATCGCCGCGTGCTGCTGTCCGGCCGATTCCGGGAAGGACATTCTGCATGCGATTGATCTTGAGCGCGGCCTTCGCCGTCGGAGCTCTGGCGCTGGCCAGCGCGGCCCACGCCGCTGAACCCAAGTTCACGCCCGGCCCCTGCGCTGGCGACTATTCCGGGGTGACCAACAGGATCCAGTGCGGGACCCTGAGTGTCGATGAGACGCGCGGCGGGCCCGGCGCGCGCCGTGTCGCCCTGCCCGTGACCATCGTCAAGGCCAGCGCCCCCAAGCGTGGCGCGGTTCCGGTGGTCTATCTGCACGGCGGCCCCGGCGGCGGCGTGGTTCAGAACGTCGGCCGCATTCTGCGCGGCCCCACGCGGGAACTGGTCGGCGTCGACCAGGACTGGGTCTTCTTCGACCAGCGCGGCGGCGGGGTGGCCTCGCCGATCCTCGACTGCGGCGAGGTCGCCCTCAACGACGCGGGCCCGCTGAACGACGAAGCCGCCCAGGAACTGGTCGCCTGCGCCCAGCGCCTGAAGGCCTCGGGCGTGGACCTGTCGCGCTACAACGCCGAAGAGGTGGTCAAGGACATCCAGGAGCTGCGCAAGACCCTGGGCCTCAAGCAGGTGGACCTGATGGGCGTGTCCTACGGCACCCGCATCGCCCTGGCCGTGGTCAAGCACGCCCCCGACGGCGTGCGCGCCGTGGTGCTCGACTCGCCCTGGACGCCGGAGGCCAAGTGGGCCGAGGGCGGTCCCGAGATGGTGTCGGACGCCGTCAACGAGATCTTCAAGCGCTGCGCCGCCGACGCCGCCTGCAACGCCAAGTATCCGCACCCGGGCGCCGACCTGGACGCCTTCGCCGGCAAGCTGCTGTCCGGTCCGCAGACGATCAACGGCAAGACCTACGCCGCCGGCGATCTGGGCGGCTTCCTGATGGACGCGGCCTATAGCGGCCCCGACGCCCGCGCCCTGCCCGCCACTGTCGCCCGCTTCGCGGCCGGCGACCTGTCCCGGCTGGACGACCAGATGCTGGGGCGCAGCGGCTACAACGAGGCCCAGCACCTGACCCACCTGTGCAAGGAGGAGTTCCCGTTCGAGAGCGAGGCCGCCATGCGCAAGGGCGCCCAGCGCGACCCGGTCACCCGCGCATTGGAAGCCTCGTTCGGTCGCTACTTCGCGATCTGCAAGGCCTATGACGTCGGCGCGCCCGATCCGGTCGAGACCCAGCCCGTCAGCAGCAGCCTGCCCACCCTGTTCCTGTCGGCCGAGATCGACCCCGGCTGCCCGCCGGCCGTGGCCAACGCCGCCGTCGGCCGGTTCTCCAACGGTCAGCTGACCATCATCCCCAACACCACCCACGGCGTGTTCCGCGGCAGCGCCTGCGCCCGCAAGATGATCCGCGCCTTCCTGGCCGACCCGACGGCGAAGGTGGACCAGAGCTGCCTGCATCCGGAGCACGATCAGTTCGTGTTTGATCTGGACTGACAAAGCCTCCCCCCGTGGGGGAGGCGATCGCGCAGCGATCGGTGGGGGGAGTGTTGGGCTCGAAGATCGTAGGTCTGGCTATCGGCCAATTACTCCCCCCTCCGTCGGCTTCGCCGACACCTCCCCCACAGGGGGAGGCGTTATGGACACATGGGTTCGTCGCCTGACGGGAATGACCCGAAAGGATGTTGGGGAGGACGCGGAGCGGCCGGGCCGAGCCCGGATGACCGTGATTTTGAGTGTGCGTTTCGGCTCGACCAGTCCGCTCCGCGAAACCGTTCTTCTCGAGGGACGGCGAGTGAGGGCTTGTTTCATCCCGATCGACGTTTCCCCTCAGGCGGGCAGGATCAAAGTCGCCCGGAAGGGGCCGTCGGCGACTCCGACTGATCCTCGAACAGGCCGGTTTGAACTCCCGGCCCCGTCATCC
>Ga0247731_1000204_pt1 | contig 16811 bp, 19 predicted proteins | sample UWRJL088202R2_FD_180938 | JGI IMG/M metagenome (GOLD analysis project Ga0247731, IMG submission 180938) | Plant litter microbial communities from Arlington Agricultural Research Station in Wisconsin, United States - UWRJ-L088-202R-2 | ecosystem: Environmental > Terrestrial > Plant litter >...
CCGCAATTTGACGCATTGATTGCTCCAAGAGGCGTACTGGCAGTTGGCGGACCTGAGGAAGTAGCAAAAAAACTGGTAAGGCACAGCAAGGCCCTTGGAGGAATTGACAGGTTTACCTTCCAGATGGATAATGCGGGACTTTCACACCAACAATTGCTGCAATCCATTGAACTGATTGGCACCAAAGTGATGCCTCTGGTAAAAAAAATAAGCAGTGAATAATTTCAGACCGACAGGAAATACAATAGCAGCTAAGTTAGTGGGCATAGCACAATCTCATCAAAAATAAAACAATGGAAATACTATTAAAAGAAAACGAAAATAAAGGTTTCGCTATGGCACAGGAAGATGAAAAGCGTGCCGGAATGATGACTTACTCTATAGCGGGACCAGAACTGATCATAATTGACCACACTGAGGTTGAACCAGCTTTTAGCGGCAGAGGTGCTGGCAAGCTGTTATTGTACAAAATTGTAGAAATGGCAAGGGAAAAAAATATAAAGATTATCCCTTTATGCCCATTTGCGGCATCTGTGTTTAAAAAAGAAGGGGACATCCAGGATGTATTAAAGGCATAATTATTTGCTTATGGAAACTACAAAAGAATACCAAAAAGATAATTTAACGGTTATATGGAAACCTGGCAGGTGTATTCATGCAGGCGTATGCGTAAAAACGCTACCTAAAGTTTACAACCCAAAGGCTACACCATGGATCACCTGTGATAATGCTTCTGTAGAGGCATTAAAACAGCAGATCGATGCTTGCCCGTCGGGGGCATTGACGTACAGGGAATCCTAAGCAAAAACAATGATGGACTGAATGAGATAGATGATAGCCTGCATTGTTTCTATAACTAAGGAATAAATCATAATTTTAGCTGGCGCTGGATTCTAGAACGTACCAGTCCAATTTTTAATCTGTTTCGTATTGATTTCTATAAAAAGCCTGCAAGTAGTACTTGCAGGCTTTTTATTTGCAGCTTTGAGGTAGCTAGCTCCAGGGATCAAGCACTACCTTTACGCAGCCATCCTCGCGCTTATTAAAAATATCGTATGCATGCGCAATTTCAGACAGCGGCAGGCGGTGCGTTATGATGTCGTCCAGCTTCACTTTTCCCTGCACCACATATTCCAGCAGCTTGTCGATATGCTTTTGCGCAGGCGCCTGGCCACCTCGGATGGTGATTCCCTTGTCGAAAAACTGACCGATAGGGAAGTTGTCATAAAGATAAGGATATACCCCGAGCACGGAAACGATGCCGCCGCGCCTAACAGCACTCATGCAGGCTTCCAGCACTTTCACAGAACCTTTTTCCAGATGCAGTACGGCTTTTGCCCTGTCCAAGAGGCTGCGGTCAGGCTCGAAACCTACGGCATCAACGCGGTGCAAAACGAACTGCTAGATGCTTTGATCACGCGCGGTGATACGGCGAGTACCCTTATTGTTACCCTAAAAGAAGCTGCGGTGCTGGCTATTGGACTTCCGGCTTTTAAGGCCCTTTCTGATGAGGGCTTTTCTATGCCTTCAGAAACAAGGCTAGCGTATCTCACCGACGGGGTTTCAGGGCGGCTGGATGACGTTATAACGCATGCTTCACTTTCTGAGAGGGCAAAACTTAGCCTGACCAATTTTGCGAACAGTCTTGCTTATTATAGCGGCCAGCAGCCAGATTATGAGGGCATCGACCAATTTATACTCTCTTTTGAGGCATCAGTGATAGCCGATTCTACTTTTGACAGCAAAGACTTGAAGGTGCTGCTGACGACCGCTTCTCTTTCGCAACATGCCTTTAAGTTTGCTTCGACGCATAAAAAACGCAAGCCAAGGGACAGGGACTGGGATATTTCTGTTGGGCATATTGCCATTGCGATCGAATTAAGCGAAGGCCCGCCTGCCATTGCTGCATTGGCCTGTGCAGCGGTACTGTTTCAAGAAAATTACTAGCGAAAACACAAATTTTAATTGTATAAGCCAGCCCCGAGCCCGCCGCAAGACGGCTCGGGGCTTAATTTGAAATGCCATGAAAACCTATTCCGAACAGCTGCTTCTGGCCGTCGGTGCCAAGCTTGACGCCATCCATGCCGCAACCAGTACCCCAATACTCTATTCAGAACAGGCACTGAAAGTACTGCTTCCGTCACTAGACCAGCTCAAATGCTTTTTTCTGTCGCACGATTTCGCCTCGCAGGATGAAGAGATTGCCTTCTTCAAGCATATCAAGCCCCAATTTGTGTACAGGCTCATCTATTATAACGAGGTGTATAACATTGAAATGGGGAAACCGCAAGGAGGCGAGAAAGCGATTCGCAAATTCCTGCATCACGAACTTGGCAAGCTGCAGCAGTTTTATGCAGAAAACCAATCCTTTTACAAATATTACAGGATGGGCAGCTCTTATCTTGACTATATCTATTTTGTGCGCAACGAGCCCGATATCAGTTTTACGCTGGACAGTTCCTACTTTCATGCCGACCAACGTTTCAGCACTCCCCACGACTATAAAACTGCCAAAATTATGGCCAATGACCGGCTGCAGGAGTATCTGGAAACGGAGCTGCAGCGACTGGACGGGCGGACTATGCCAGAGGAGAAAGCTGACCGACAGCTGCTACAATGGACGTCTTCAAAGGTTTCGCTGGTGGAACTGATCTATGCGCTGCACAGTGAGGGCGCATTCAACCAAGGGACGGCGGCTCTAAAAGACGTAGCCCAGTTTTTTGAAAAAATCTTCGATGTCGAACTGGGGCAGTACCACCGCGCCTATATCGAGATGCGGCTGCGCAAGAATGAGCGGACCAAGTTTTTGAATTCGCTGAAAGAAAGGCTGCTGCGAAGGATGGAGGATGCGGATGGGTGAGAGGTGGAAGGGGAAAATTAGATTATTAGATAATTGGATTGTTGGATAGTTCGAGAGGAACAATGGGGAAAGGTAAAAGGTTTTGGGTGGAAGGGGCTGGGGCGGTGTGGGGTTCTGGGTTTGGGATGGTGAGACGTGGCATAAAAAAGGCTCCTTTTGTGGGAGCTTTTTTTATTTTATGGGATTATTTTAGGAAGCGGGTGACGTGGTCGGGCTGGAGGCCGGTGTATTCGCAGAATTCTTCGAGGGAGACTAGCTGTTCGGGTCGCTTGCTGAAATGGATTTTGATTTTATGCAGCAGCAGCCTTGACTGCTTATAGGATTTGCCGGTGATATTTTGGATGTCTTTTGGGTAGATACAGGCCCTGTCGTAATTTGCTTTCATGGTGTTTCTTTTAATGTTCGTTTGGCAAAGATGGGGGGTGGGAAGTTCGGTTTTTCAGAAGCTGAACCGAAGTTGGGCGTTTTTTTCGCAATGAGATGTGAGAATGAGATTGTTTAATAATTAGATTGTTCGATAATTCGAGCGGGGAGGAAAATTGGAATGTTTGATAATTGGATTATTAGATAATTCGATCGAGGTGAGAAGCAAGATTAGATAATTTAGACTGTTCGATAATTCGAGCGGGGAGGGAAATTGGATTATTTGATAGTTGGATTATTAGATAATTCGATCGAGATGAGAAGCAAGATTAGATAATTTAGACTGTTCGATAATTCGAGCGGGGAGGAAAATTGGATTGTTTGATAATTGGATTATTAGATAATTCGATCGAGGTGAGAAGCAAGATTGTTAGATAATTCGAGCGGGGAGGGAGAAATTGTATAATTGGGAGTTTGAATAATCTGAATTTGGTACTCTAACTAATCTAACAATCCAATTATCAAACAATCCAATAATCCAAGTATCAAAAAATCGAACAATCCAATTTCTAATAATCTATCTATCGAACAGTAGTGCATTATGGTACGTAAGCGGTCGTTACTGGGTGTCTGCGACCACGTGATTAGGAATTGTGGTTCAGGGTTTTGCATATTTGCGCCCTCATCTACAAACAGTTGCAACGGGGAGTGATGGAATTATATTTATAAATCTTTTAAATTTAGAAATCATGGCAAGGCAGAAAGGGATTATCAAATTGAAGGGTACTATCGGGGATATTACTTTTTACAAAACGAAGGATGGGTATATCGCCAGAGAGAAGGGCGGCGTGGATGCGAGCCGCATCGCCAGCGATCCCGCCTTCCAGCGAACGCGCGAAAACGGGGCTGAATTTGGCCGCGCTGGAAAAGCGGGGCGCGTGTTGCGCACAGCAATCAGAGGACTGCTTATCAATTCTTCTGACAGCAGGATGGTGAGCAGGCTGACGAAGGCCATGGTCAAAGTGATTCAAGCCGATCTTGTGAGCGACAGGGGACTGCGCAACGTGATTGACGGGGAGGCCGAAATGCTGACGGGCTTCGAGTTTAATATCGGAGGAGCGCTGGGTACCACGCTTTATGCACCTTACACGGCAGTGCTTGACCGTGCTGCGGGGACGGCAACAGTCAGCTTCGACTCTTTTATTGCTTCGAACATGATCAGCGCGCCGGGCGGGACGACCCATTTTAAGATCCATGCGGCGGGGAGTGCGGTGGATTTTGAGGCAGAGACTTTTGAAACGACCTCTTCTGAGACGGCGATACTGCCTTGGGACAGCACGCCGACTGCCGTGCTGGAACTTGAAAACACGGTACCGCCCAACAGTACTAAGGTTCTGTTTTTGGTGCTGGGCATCGAGTTTTACCAACAGATCAACCAGCAAATGTATCCATTGAAAAATGGCGCCTTCAATGCGCTGTCGCTGGTGAAAGTAAGCGGGCTTTAAATATGGAGAGCGCTATCTCACTCCGTACTGGAATGATTTCGGGTACGGTGCTCAGCGCACTGCCCAACTTGCTTTCTGAAGATATAGCCAGGACGGTAATTTTAGCAGCTGTTGGAGCGGTTTCGAGCACGCTGGTTACGCTTGCGCTCAAAGCTTTGGCTGGCTGGCGCGATCGAAGTCGGAGACGGAAATGATGGGAAAGACCTGGCTTTGTGCCAGGTTTTTTTGTTTTTGGGAAGCAGGAATTAGATGATTCGATAATTTGATAATTCGAAAATGGGATAATTCGAAATGAGGTAATTTTTAGGCGGGTTAGGAATAGAGAGGCTGTTTGTGTAACAGGGAATTTCGAATTTTAAAGTGCTGGCATGAAGAAGTATAGAGAAGTGAGTATTTGGTAATGGGGGATCGAGAAAAAGGCTTGCAAATTCTGCAGCTTTTTATCAAAATTGCATAAGGCGGTTTTGGGACTGCAGTGGTAATTTTAGAAAAACAAGGGAGCAATCCCAGCTAAAAAAACTGCTATGAAAAAGTACCAAAACGAAGAAGCTGTGAACGAATACACAGATCTTGCCGACCATTACAAAATGGATGCCTCTGACCGCGATAACGACCGTGAGGATCGCAAGGAGGAGGAAGAAGACGAAGAGGAAAGCCAAGACTGGGGCGATGTGGATCCCGACGGAGGTCCGGCGCCGAGCGCACCAGGAAGTGCGGTTTAATACTTATTGGATGATTCAATCGCAGCGGGAGAATTGGGCGTTCGCGCTGTCGCTAGTGAAAGTGATAAAAATGGAAAATCGACGGCCTGATGCCGATTGACGAAGCCCAGCATATTGCTGGGCTTTTTTATTGAGGACCACTAGTGAAAACCCAATTATTAATTTTTGCAACCCTAAGACTAATAGTAAAGCCTAAAATCAAGAAGCTTGCAAAGCGCATACTGCTTTTGGTGCAGTTCTTCCACAATTTCCACAACATCGTCTTCCTCTTGGCACAAGCTAAAGAAAACCTGGTCAAGAGTGCCGCTCGTGACTTTGGTACTATAATTTCCGTAACCCGAAATGGCTCTCGCTCCGGTAATATCTAAAAAATACTGGGACTCTTCATCTGTCAGGTCTAAAGGCTTTGAATTCGCAAAATGAATAATCTTGCCGCGCATTTTTCCTTCAAACAGTTCCGCAATTTCTTCCAGGCTATAATAGTAGTTGTTCAGGCAGATGTTATTTTCTTCGCCTTTCATCACCAGATAGATGATTTCATAGTTCTTGAAATTGTGGTCTTCATAAAGCAAGATATTCAAGCTTTCATCAAGCCCTTCAATTGTATCGCAGGTTTTATAAATGCTGTCAATGCCCAGCACGGCTAGTTTTTCTAAGCTTTTTACAGTTTCGGTAGCAACGTCTGTTTCTATATCTGGAACGGCTTCGAGGCAGAAAATAAATTTATCGTAATCCATTAAAGTGGTTTTGTAGTTTTCTCTAACGGCAAAAATAAGATATTATTGAAAGTAGGTTTTATATTTAACGCTGTACGATTAGATTCTTTGCAAGAAATAAATACCTCAATTATTAAAAACTATTAGAATTGAGATTATAAGATTTTGCTATCTTTAGCCAATCAAAACCCAACAAATGAAAAAAACGATTCTCTCCATTTCTTTTGCGATTCTGCTTTTCTCGTGTAATAAAAAAGAAACAGCAGCAGCTAAGGAAACAGACAAAAAATTCGACAATTATAAAGCATATTTTGTTAATGAATTATGGAAAACAAATCCGGAATGGGCTTCTGGGCAAGGCTTCCACAAATATGACAGCGTCTTGGTGGTTCCTGATGAAAACAATCAAAAACGTCAATTAGATTTCTCAAGGACACATTTAGATTCGCTCCAGAATTATAGATTAGAAAGCCTTTCAGATAATAACAAGACGGATTACCACATGATGAAGAATCTTCTGGAAAGTTATTCTTTTTCAATCAATGAAGTGAAATCTTCTGAATGGGATCCGTCAGGCTATAACGTAAGCGGCGCGTTTGCAGAAATTTTAAATGGAAATTATGATTCTTTAGAAAACAGGCTTCGCAATTTCAATTTAAAAATGAAGAATATTCCGGCGTATTATGAAGCTGCCAAAAAGAATATAAAAAATCCAACAGTCGAACATACAGAATTGGCCATTGCCCAAAATTTAGGCGGTATTTCTGTCTTTGAAACTGATTTGAAAACTGCTTTAGAGAAAAGCAAATTGTCAAAAACTGAAAAAGACGAAATTTTAGGAAAGGCAGCAGTTTCAGTAAAAGCTATTCAAGATTATGCTTCTTGGCTACAAAAACTAGAAAACAATACGCCCCGTTCTTTCCGCTTAGGCAAAAAATTGTATGCCAAGAAGTTTGATTTTGATATCCAATCAGGGTACAATGCTGAAGAGATTTACCAAAAAGCAATTACGCAGAAGAAAGAATTGCATGAAAAAATGTTTACGCTTGCCGATAAACTTTGGTCAAAATACCTAGGGAATGCCCCAAAACCAGCGGATAAGCTGGCTTTAATCAAAGAAGTCATCAATAAAATTTCATTGCAGCACACGACTCCGGAAAAATTTCAGTCTGAAATTGAAAAACAGATTCCAGAATTGACTGCCTATGTAAAAGAAAAAGATTTGCTGTATATCGACCCGTCAAAACCTCTTGTCGTTCGAAAAGAGCCAGACTACATGGCTGGTGTTGCCGGCGCTTCTATTTCTGCGCCCGGACCTTATGATAAAAATGCAAATACTTACTATAATGTTGGAAGCTTGTCGGGCTGGTCAAAGGAAGATGCTGAAAGTTATTTAAGAGAATATAATGATTATATTTTGCAGATTTTGAACATCCACGAAGCTATCCCAGGACATTATACCCAGCTGGTTTACAGCAATCAATCGCCAAGCATCATCAAAGCAATTCTTGGAAACGGCGCCATGATTGAAGGCTGGGCGGTTTATACAGAACGAATGATGCTGGAAAGCGGTTATAAAAATTCAGATGAAATGTGGCTGATGTATTATAAATGGAATTTGAGAACGGTTTGCAATACCATTTTAGACAATAGCGTGCACACCAGAAATATGACTAAAGAAGACGCCATCAATTTGCTTACAAAAGAAGCTTTCCAGCAAGATGCAGAAGCCGCAGGAAAATGGAAACGTGCCACTTTGTCTCAAGTGCAGCTTTGTTCGTATTTCACAGGCTATTCTGAAATATATGATTTTAGAGAGCAATTAAAAAAAGAGCAAGGAAAAGGCTTTAACTTAAAACAATTTCACGAAAAATTCTTGAGCTATGGAAGCGCTCCGGTGAAATATATTAAGGAATTAATGCTGAAAGAGAAGCAGTAAATGAAATATTTTATTCTGTGGCTAGTTTTGGCAACGCTTGCTTCGTGCCAAAATGGGATAGACAAAAAAACGGTTATAGGCGTTCAGCCATATGGCAGTTTTCCAAAAAGTAAAACCGAGTTTATTGCTAAAACAATTGACAGTTTTTATGGCGTTAAAACGATCATGCTTCCTGAAAAGAAATTATATGCGGCAGCTTTTGTAACTATAAAATCGCCAAGATATCGGGCTGATTCTATAATTCACATTCAAAAAAGAAATATGCCTGACAGCCTAGATTATATAATCGGCCTGACAGATAAGGATATTTCTACAACCAAGAAAGCTAATGGTAAAATGTTGGAGCCTGCTTCAAAGTATAAAGATTGGGGAATTATGGGACTGGGTTTCTGTCCAGGAAAAAGTTGTGTTGTTTCGACTTTTAGGCTAAAACACAAAAACCAAAAGTTTTATAAGGAAAGATTAAGGAAAGTGGCAATTCATGAAGTAGGGCACAATCTGGGGCTCCCTCACTGTAAAAACAAACGCTGCATTATGGCTGATGCTGTTGAAAATATTGCCACAATTGATGAAGAATCGTTTTCTTTGTGTGAAGATTGTAAAAACAAATTATAAAAAAAGCCCAAATGATTTATTTGGGCTTTTTAAATTTTATTTTTTCTTCAAGACGAAAACTTCTTCGATTTTCTTTCTTTGTTTTTCAGTCAAGGAAGATGTTTTTTTCAATTTGTCTGTAAATTCGGCAACTTCTTCTTTGGTCGCCGGACAGCCTAAATTTTCTCCTTTGGCATTAAAAGAGTCGGCTAATAGATTTCCGTCAGCGTCATAAATCTGCCAAAAGGGAATACCGCTTTTGTCTGCTTTATACTTTTTCAAAATATCTTCAGCTCCTGGGTTTTCTAAGTTTTTATTCTCCTTTTTTTCTTGTACGGTTAAAAATGTCGTTACATAATTTTTAGCAAAATAAGACTTGACAGCTTCATTTTGCATATTAGCCTCCATCTTTTTGCACCAGCTGCACCAAGACGCATGATACATTACCAAAACATTTTTCTTTTCTTTTTTGGCTTGCGCCATTGCTTTTTCAAGTATTACTGAAGCTTTTTCTTGCGCGCATACAGTTGGAACAGTCCCTAAGAAAAATAGGCAAATCAAGAGTTGTTTTATTTTCATTGTGAAATTAGGTTTGGTTAATTACTATGAATACAAACGTACAATTTATTTAGATTAAAATACCACAGCACTTGTGGCAATAAGCATCCATTTGTTGCCTATAAATTTCCAGGTTCTTGTAAGTCTGTATTCTGAATTAAAGTAGAGCCCAAGATACCTGCCAGTGCGTTTTTCAAAGCTATTTACAATAGCGACATTATTAAAAACTGAAATACTTCTTTCGACTACATGAATTGCATCAAAACAGAGTACATTGACATCATTTATCTGAAGATTTTTTAATCCTTTAAAAACTTCGCCATTTTCATTTGTGTAGATTACATCAGGATGAAGCATTTTTGATAGTGCCACAAGATCAGCTTTTGCTAAAGCTTTCAGCATCAAGTCTTCAGTCGCAGCTATTACGTCTTCATGAGTTTTTGCCATCTTAAAAAAAGAAAATTAAAAAAGGATTTGCAGTATTATAAACACTACAAATCCCTTTACGTGAAATTTATTAAAAATGGCCTAGTGCCCAATAGATTATAATAAATAGGATAATTGTTCCAATACAGCCACCTCCGAGTTTTTTAGCTCCCCATCCGGCTAAAATAGTTTTGAAGAATCCGTTCATAGTTATTTTTTTTAATGTTTACTTAAAGTTAACAAATTATAAATAAGTGTCTTGTAAATTTAAGATAGTTTTATAATTGTTAATTCCAGCTTTCTTTTACAACTTTGAGAATAAGGGGAGATTCTTTTAATAAGAAATAAATTTGGGTTTCTTTTTCAGCAACATAGATTTCCATTATCTTAAAATTATTGCTTTTGTTTCCAATAGAAATCGTGGACTTATCAGAATTGAAAATCCATCTGCTATTTTTTATCGTTTTTAAGAATTCTTGCTGCGCAATACCCTTTGTGTTTTTCAAAACGATATCAAAACGGCCATTTTCTTGGAATTTGAATGCAGCATCAAGAAACATATTTTCCATCATTTTTGCTTGTTTCGGAGGCAATTTATCCAAGCCTTCTGCTTCAATAGCTTTCCAGCTGCCAATAATCTCTTCCTGCGTAATGCTTTGTGCAAAAAGAGTGCTTGAAATAAATAAAAGTAAAAAGATGCATTTTTTCATGATTTAATATTTTCCGCTTAACAAAGCGCCACCGATCGGAACTTTAGTTTCTAATCCTAATTTTTTCATCATTTCATAAGTCGTACAAATGGCTGCAGTTGTCACTGGAATTCCGATTTCTTTTTCGATCAAATCGACTGCTTCCAAAGAAGGCATCTGAACACAAGCGGAAGCTACTAAAACGTCAACATCTTTTAAATTCAACCGCTTGTAAATTTCCAACAAATTCATAGGATTTTGAGCAGCAACTTCTAAATTATCTGAAATTTCTAGCGCCACAAAATCTACGACTTCGAAACCTTGGTGCTCAATATAATCAACAACCAATTGCGTCAAAGGTTTCATGTAAGGCGTGATAACCGCTACTTTTTTAGCACCTAAAACTTTCAATCCGTTAATCAAAGCGCCAGCGCTCGTCACAATAGGAGTGGGGAAGTCATTTTTTACTGTTTCTTCATGAAGATTGGTTTCAGAAACGCAATGATATCCGCGACCCATGCTCATAATAGCGACAAGACAGGCGTAGCCCATCACGTCAACTCTGGCGTCAGACAGTTCTTGAGCGCACTTCAAGCTCATCGCATCCATTGCTTCCAATTCTTCTTTGGTTACTTTTTTCATTCGCATTCTGCTGGAATGAAATGTAAATCTTTCAGGAAAAATAGTTTCACGCGAACGAAATAATGCGGGAATTTCAGTTTCCATCGTAACATTTGAAGAAGGAACGATTTGACCAATTTTATATGTTTTCATTTGTGGGGTGTAAGGTTTTGGGTTAAAGGTTCAAGCTGGGCTATAATTAAAATTCTTTTACAGTATTCACAATTGTTCCAATTCCTTCCACAGTTGCTTCCACAACATCGCCATCCCACATCCATTCTTGAGGAGTTCTTCCTGCACCAACACCGGCCGGAGTACCTGTTGCAATAATATCTCCTGGCTCAATTGTAAAAACGGTGCTTAAATCTTCAATCAGATCATTGATATTGAAAAGGAGAAATTTGGTATTGGAATTCTGTTTTTCTACGCCATTTAATTTTAATGACAAATTCAAATTATGCGGATTTTCGATTTCATCTTTTGTTATGATATAAGGTCCCATTGGTGCAAATGTATCTTGACCTTTCGAAACTATCCATTGTCCTTCACGACGGCAATCACGAGCAGAAATATCGTTGATTACTGTATATCCAAAGACATAATCCATCGCGTTTTCTTTGGAAACATATTTTCCTTTTTTGCCGATTATGACTGCCAGTTCAACTTCCCAGTCTAATTGCTGCGTCAATTTTTTATTCAACAAAATATTTTCATTCGTACCGACGACTGCTGTTGGAGGTTTCGAAAATATAATTGGTTTTTGTGGCAGTTTTCCTGTCGTATCAAGGTTTCGTGCGCTTTCTGCAACATGTTCAGTATAATTCAAACCAATTCCGATTATATTCTTTCTAGGTTTTGGAATCGGCGCTAAAATCATGGCTTCTTCAAATGAATATGAAATTTCCTCAAGCGATTCTTGGTCTAAATCTGCTAGAAAATCATTAATTTCAGTAATAACTTCAATTCCCATATCAATCAATTCAAGCATTGTGGACGGAAGCGGAAAATTTACGATTTCTCCAAAATCTTCCATATCGACAATTTTTTCATTGTGTAGAAATCCTAATCTTGCTTCTGATTCTTGTGTTTTGTATGTAAGTAATTTCATTATTGGGTGTAAGGTTTTGGGTTTAAGGTGTAAGTGGATTGTGTTTTTAAAGTCTGAAATCTGCTATCTAAACTCTGTTATCTAAATAACTTTCTGAAAGCCTCCATTTTCTTCGTAAGCTCGTTCTTGATATAATCCTAAAGATTCGATCACAGGCAAGTCATTGAAAGAAAACAAGCAAGCATCTTCGGTTTCGCTCAGATTTACGTGTTCGTGAACAGCCCACGACGGAATGCAAAAAATATCTCTTTCTTTCCAGTCAAAACGTTTTCCGTTGATGACAGAATACCCTTTTCCTTTGGCACATTGATATACGAAAGAGCCTGTGTGTTGGTGCGCTTTGGTGTGTAATCCTGGCTTTAATAATTGCATCGAAGCGCCCATTGTTTGCATTACATGACCGCCAGTTTTTGGGTTTGAATAGTGCATCAGAATTCCGTCGTAAGGCGAACCTTCGTTTATTTTTGCCATTTCTAACAAAGCTGGATAGACATTTTTCCAAGAATATTTAAACAACGGCGAATAAGGCTTTTCCCAAATTCCATCGGCTGGCAAAAGTCCTGAATTTCCATAAGTTATAGGTGAAAAATTAACTGGATGCTTTAAGTCTTGCTTTCCGTCATAAACAGCATAATCATTGGCTTCCAAAGCATTAATTAAAGGTATATCCAAACCGTCTTGCCAAATACACGTTTTTCCATCGGCATTTACACCGTGTTCGTGCCAAGTTGAGTTTGGCGTAATCACAAAGTCATTAACTTCAAAGGTAATTTTATGTCCGTCAACCACAGTATAACCGCCTTCGCCTTCCATAATAAATCGCAATGCCGAAGCCTTGTGACGGTGTGCTGAAGTACTTTCTCCAGGTCGGGTAACTTGAATTCCGGTGTATAGCCAGCCAACTGCCGCGCTGACCTCTTTTCTGTTGTCATTGACCAAATAAACCACGCGTCTTCCCGCTTGTTCGGGCGTCACTAATTCAGATGATTTCAAAACCAAATCCCGCAAATCATCATATTTCCAAAGCATCGGGACTGATGATGTTCGCGGTTCCCAAGGTTCGATATCATTGGCAACTGTCCATAAAGCTCCTGCTCCCAATGTTTCTAATTCTTTGTAATAGGCTTCTAATTCTGGAGTCGTTTGAACTCTCGCTCTGCCGATTTGGTCGTCGTTGAATTTTCCTTCCATTTTAATATTTTTTATCGATTTTACTAACCCTGCCAGGGTTTAAAACCCTAGCAGGGTTGCATTTTTAATCAATTAATAAGTTCGCAACATCATTTAAATCTTGTTCCGTTTCATGAAATTCCAAGAATCTCTCCTTGTTCTGAAATTATTCAATTACTTCTTTTCTTTTTATTTTAGTTGACTTCAGAAATTATACTTTCATAGGAAGACCAAGGATAATTCCAAATATGTTCTGCAAATCTCTGCTAGTGTTTTAAACCCTAACAGGGTTAGTGTGTTACTATTTATTAAACTCCTCGTGATTATCAATAAAAGTAATCTTCCTGGTCGGAGCCACATTTACCCTCAAATCAAAAATATCAAAGCGATTGTAATGTCCTAAAATATCGTGCATTTGTTTTGGCTGAATGCATTTTGCCAAATCAATTTCGGCATAAACAATTCCTTCGTCATCAATTAAAGGTTCGCCAACAACAGCTCCATTCGGACCAATAATTCCCGAAAAAGCTGAATTTTTTCGAGTTAATAATTCCTCCACATTTGGAACATCACCTTTTAAAACATCCATAATTTCCTTAGAAATTGTTGAACACGAAACCACCGTAAATAATTTTCCTTCAAATGAATGCGCTGCCGCTCGGATTTTTATGGCTTCTGCCATATCATAATCAGGCGGTGCAACCGGAAGCGAAATATAATTGGCAATATGAATCAATTCTCCTTGAGAAAGCAATGTAAATCGCGCCAGAGTATTCGTGTTTTCACCACAAGCCAAAGTTCCAATTGGACCAATTTCAGTGTCATAGACTTTCAACGAAGAACCGTCACCGCTTGTCCAGGTCAGTTTTTCAGCCCAAGTCGGGACTAATTTTCTGTGTTTTCCAATAACTTTTCCTTCGTTATTTATAATCAGATTTGTGTTGTAAATTTCTCCGAAGCTTTTTCCTCTCTCGTTGATTCCGATAACAATGTGGGCGTTAAATTCTTTTGCGGCATTACAAATTTTCTGAATTTCTGGACCATCCGCTAAAACCGAGCATTTATATAAAACTTCATACCATTTGCTTCCTTGAACTGGTGTCATAATCCAATTCCAATATGGATATCCAGCGATAAAAACTTCTGGAAAAGCGACAAGACTTGCTCCATTTTGAGTTGCTTCTTTGATGAACGAAATAGCTTTATCGACAGTTGCGTCAACGTTTAAAAAAACGGGTGATGTTTGAACTGCTGCAGCTTTAAATTTTGGAAAATCCATTTTGATTACGAATTACGATTCTTGAAATAAGTATTTTGAAATTTTTTCTTTCATTTCTTCTGAAAATGGTTCGGCTTTGATGTCGTTTCTTTCTTCGTTAAAAGCTACATTGACTAAAGTTACTTCGCCCTCCAAACAGGTTTTATCATTTTCATCTGCAAAACGGAAACCACAGTTTACCGAAGCGCCACCGAGGTTTTTAACCCAAAGCGATTTAGTCAAAATTTCTCCTAATCGTGCCGCTTTTTTAAATTGTACTTTCAAATCGACTGTTGGAATTCCGTTTGTTTCGTGAATGGTTGAAAATGGTCTTTTTAAAGCTTCTTCAAACCAATCTTCGACTAAATCATTTAACATTTCCAAGAATCTTGGATAGAAAACAATTCCAGCATAATCAACGTGTTTGAAACGTATCTTTTCTTCTTTTATAAAATAATTGCTCATATTTTTAAACTATTTTGGCTAGTTGGTCTAGTTAAAAGCTCTCTACGCTAGCTTTCTTCATATAATATTTAAACGTTTCTGGAATTGCATTTTCGTCTAATAGACAACCAGTTTCTAATTCAGGATAAGTCTCTGCAAATGTTTGGATTTTGGTTCTGTCTACCCGCATGCTTACAACGCTTCGATCTACCTGATCAGGATGACAAATTCCGGCGGAAGCCATCAAATCCATTGCATTTTTGACCGTTTCATGTTGGAATCGCGCCACACGAATGCTTTTTTCTTCTGGAACCAAACCTTTGACTAATTTAGGATCTTGCGTTGCAACACCAGTCGGGCACGTGTTTGCATGACATTCCAAAGCTTGAATGCAACCCAAAGCGAACATCATTCCTCGTGCAGAATTACACAAATCAGCTCCTGTGGAAAGCGTTTTTATGATATCAAAACCTGAAATAATTTTACCACTACAGATAATTTTTATCTCTTCCTTGATTCCGAAACCTTTTAAGGAATCATATACAAAAGCCAGGGCATCGCGCAATGGCATTCCGACGTGATCAGAATATTCGATAGGAGCAGCACCAGTACCGCCTTCGCCACCGTCGACGGTAATGAAATCGAAGAAAGTTTGTGTTTCCACCATCGCTTTGCAGATTGAAAGAAACTCCGATTTATTGCCGATACAAATTTTCATTCCGATTGGTTTTCCGCCAGAACCCTTACGCAGTAATTTTATGAAATCCATTAATTCTAAAGGCGTTTTGAAAGCGGAGTGGGTTGGCGGCGAAATAATATCTTTTCCTTTACCGACCAAACGAATGGCAGCAATTTCATCAGTCACTTTTTCCTTCGGAAGAATTCCTCCGTGACCTGGTTTTGCGCCTTGAGAAAACTTGATTTCAATCATTTTTACGTTTTCAAAATGCGCTCTCTTCTCAAAATGTTCGTAGGAGAAATTTCCATCTTCATCGCGACAGCTGAAATAACCAGTTCCGATGTTCCAAACGATGTCGCCGCCGCCTTCAAGATGATAGGGAGAAAGTCCGCCTTCGCCAGTATTATGGTAAAAACCGCCTTGTTTTGCGCCAGCGTTTAAAGCCATAATTGCATTTTTACTTAGCGAACCATAACTCATCGCGCTGATATTATACAAACTAGCAAAATAGGGTTTTTCGCATTGAGAAGAACCTATTTTGACTCTCGGATTCATATCAATTTCTGCAAACGGAATAGCTTTTATACTGTGATTTATCCATTGATAGCCAATATCATAAACATCTAATTGAGTTCCGAAAGGGTGTGAATCAGTTTCTTTTTTACTTCTTTGGTACACCAAACTTCTTTCCAAACGATTGAAAGGTGTTCCGTCTAAATCAGTTTCAACGAAATATTGCCTGATTTCTGGTCCGATAGATTCTAATAAATAACGCATCCTTCCCAAAAGCGGAAAATTTCTTCGTATCGTTTTCTTTGATTGAAACATGTCATAAAATCCCATGATAATCAAGGGCAAGAATATCAATAACAAGAAAATTGACTTCCAATTGATGTAAGTCAACAACGCGATTATAGATAATGACGTGATACTGAAAACTACAAATACTTTTCTCATGCTTTTTGTTTTTAGGCTAATATTAGTGAATTTTAATCAATTCTTGGTACAAATCGTTTTCAATTTGAATCGCTGAATTTTACCAGTTTCTGTCTTCGGAAGCGTTTCTAAAAAACGAATTTCCCTCGGATATTTATAAGGCGCCGCATTTTCCTTGAACCAATTTTGAAGTGATTTGGCATACTCTTCGCAAGCTTTTGAC
>Ga0247731_1000206_pt1 | contig 16695 bp, 14 predicted proteins | sample UWRJL088202R2_FD_180938 | JGI IMG/M metagenome (GOLD analysis project Ga0247731, IMG submission 180938) | Plant litter microbial communities from Arlington Agricultural Research Station in Wisconsin, United States - UWRJ-L088-202R-2 | ecosystem: Environmental > Terrestrial > Plant litter >...
TCGCTCATTGCCTCAGCGATTGCTTCTCTAAATTGAATTGTTCTCATATTATGTTTTATTGTCTTCTAATTTTGGAAACGCAAAAATAATTATTTTAAATAACTAAATGGAATAAATTGTGGTTTAGTTGTGAATTTTGGGAATGGATTGCAGGTGCAGGGTTTTGGGCTCAAGGTTTTGAGTATTATTTTTGGAAAGAAATTGCCGCTGGTTTTATAAAATTATTTGCCAGACCATCCATATTTTATTTCAAATTAGAGGCTGTGTTTTCATTTTATGTATTTCTCGATACTATCCGGTTTTAATCCCATGTAACTGCAAAATTCTTCTAAGGTCACCGGCTGGTGCTTCTGTTTACCGTGTAAATTTTTAATGCTGGCAATGATGTAGCGGCACTGCCTTTCACTTTTTCCTGTTATCCTTTCAATATCTTTTGGATAAATGCATAGTCTGTTCATCTTCTTGTGTTTTATGTTCGTGGCACATTTGTGTTCGGCTTATATTAATTTTAAATTGGCTTTAGCGTAAGAGTATATAAACCTTATACTAACCTTATAGCAGGCTTATAATAACCTTTACAGCTTTTTTAAATCAACGCTCTTTTTATTCAAATATTTCTTTTTAACAAGAATTTTTAGATTTTCTCTGCAAAAACGGCAAAATACTGCAAAATAGGCTATTACGGCAATCCCCAATACTATAGCGTTATTTTTTGCGCTGTAGCTAGTATAAACTTTTAATCATATAAAGTCATGGCAAAATCAAATGGAATTTTAAACATTGAAGGAACAGTAGAAAACCTTACTTTTTTCAAAAAGGACGGCAAAAGCTTTGTTCGCAAAAAGGGAGGCATTTCAAAAGAACGCATCTTAAACGACCCTAATTTTGTGCGAACGCGAGAAAACATTTCTGAGTTTACCCACAGTGCCAATTCGGGAAAATTATTGCGAACCGCTATCGGAAGCATGGTCTTCAAGGCAAAAGACAGCAAGCTTTCGAGCCGACTGATGCAGGCGATGTCAAATGTCAAAAATTCTGACAAGACTTCTACACGTGGACAACGCAATGTGGCTACCGGAATTGCAGGCCCTGAAGGCAAAGCTTATTTGAGAGGTTTTGACTTTAATAGCGATGCTCCTTTAAAAGGCGTTCTTTTTGCACCGTTTGAGCTTGACACAAGCAATGGCAAAGTCGCTTTCACAGATTTGCTTCCGGCTGAACAATTGCAATTTCCAAAGGGAGCGACACATTTCAGCCTTCAAAGCGCCGTACTTGTACTGGATTTTGAAACGCAGCTTTCCGAGACTTCGCATAGTTCGGCCTTTAATCTGCCTATCAATCTTGTTTCTTCTTCCCCTGTGCTAATTCCTGACTCAATTCCTGCAGGTAGCGGACAAAAGTTCTTTCTATTGCTAATCTCTTTTTACCAAGAAATCAATGGCGTTCAATACTCATTGAAAAATGAGGATTATAATGTTTTGAATATTCTGGAGGTTGTTTGACAATATTATTGTTAAGCTATCTTTTATTTTAAGCAATGTATTCAGCCTGCTCAAGCCAATGAGCAGGTTTTTTTGTGTTCTATTTTTGAATATTTCATTTAAACTGTCTATACAGAAATTACTACACGCCTGTCAAATTATTACTACACAATTTTTGTGTATTGCACGCTCAAAGTTAATTACATAGCTTTGACCTTTAACTCTTATTTGTAAGACAATACAGTATACAAACGATTCAGTAAGCAAAAACTTTAACATTTTTTACACTTTTAATGTAATCCCGTTGCCAACGCCGCCGCTATCATTGCCCGGATAATACCGCGGCCGAAAGCAGCGGCGCCAAAACAAGCTAAAAAAACAAAACAAGCAAGCCCATGAAAGCAAACACCGCCCTCGCCCTCTTCCTTTCCTCCCTATCCTTCGGGAGCCTATGCGCCCAGGACATCCTATGGGAGAAGTCCTACGGAGGGAAGCACGCCGACTACCTCTTCGACGCCGTGGCAACCCCCGACTACGGCTTCATCCTGGCCGGGAGCTCCCGGTAATGTATCAGATTAGGTGTTTTCTAGAAACAGTACAAAAAGAATATAAAATATTAGAATTTTGAATAATAAAGAGACGACATATTTGTCGTCTCTTCTATTTTAATATTTTAAAAGCCTTAAAATGCTTTTGTTGTACCTTAGTGTATCAAAGTAGGTCATGGAAATAAAATGTAATTTTTGTAATAGCAAATGCATAAAGAATGGTTTTCAATCTAATGGAAACCAGCGTTATAAATGCTGTGTTTGCCACAAGAAACAACAGTCAAACTATGAGTATAATGCATATAGAAGAAATTTGAATCAAGAAATAATTTTGTTTACCAAAGAAGGCTTAGGAATAAGAAGCACCGCACGGATATTAAAAATTTCAACTACCACATTATTGAAAAGAATTGTAGCAATTGCCAAAAACATTAAGCAGCCCAACATTAGCAAGGGAAAAATTTATGAAGTGGATGAGATGCGTACCTATATTGGACATAAGCGAAATTTTATATGGCTAGTCTATGCCTTAGAAAAAGATTCTAAGAATGTTGTCAGTTTTACTATTGGCAAGCGAACCAATAAAACATTAAGCTGCGTTCTTGACACCTTAAAATTATCAGAAGCTAAAAAAATATTCACCGACAGATTAAAAAACTATAGCTATTTAATCGATGCAAAAATACATTCTGTTAAACGTTTTGGCACTAATCATATTGAAAGGAAAAATCTAACACTAAGAACTCATCTAAAAAGGCTGAACCGAAGGACTATCTGTTTTTCAAAAAGCCTTGTTATTTTAAGCGCCGTATTGAAAATTTATTTCTGGGGCTAACTTACCTGCGCTAATTGAATAAATCTAACTTAATAGATTAAAAAGCGAAGATTACTACACAATTTTACCATAAAATTTTAAAGCATAATTTCTTCCTTTTACGGAAACCCGTAAGGATTTGATTTTGAACCGCAATAAGTTTGTCGCAACAAATAAACTTATTATTATGGATTTCAAAGACCAAATCAAATTGCTTGGCGAAAGAGTTGGAAAGCTAAAAGACCAAGTCAACACAGAAGAAGCTACCAAAAATGCGTTCATCATGCCGTTCATCAAAGAATTGGGCTATGATGTTTTTAATCCGTTTGAAGTGACGCCTGAACTGGTTGCGGATATCGGAATCAAGCAAGGCGAAAAAATAGATTATGCCATAATGGAAAATGGCGAGCCGATAATTTTAATCGAATGCAAGCATCATGCGACTCCTTTAAATGTAAACAATGCCTCCCAATTGTTTCGCTATTTCCATACAACTAAAGCCAAGTTTTCAATTCTCACCAATGGCATTGAATATAAATTCTATACTGATTTAGTAGAAACCAATAAAATGGACGACAAGCCGTTTTTCGCCTTCAATATTACCGACATAAAAGACAACCAAATCGAGGAATTGAAGAAATTCCACAAGGCTTATTATGATTTTGATAATATCGTAAATACGGCCAGCGACCTCAAGTATACTTTTGAATTAAAGAAACTTATTGATTCTGAATTCACTAATCCGAGTCCAGAATTTGTCAGGCATTTTGCAAAGCAAGTTTATCCGAGTGTCGTAAATGCTAGAATTTTAGAGCAGTTTACTAATCTTACGAAGAAATCGATGCAGCAATACCTCAGCGATTTGATTACGGAAAGATTGAAATCAGCCTTGACAAAAGAAGACGCCGTGGTTAAAGAGCAGGATGCTGCTATTGCTGAAACTGAAAAACCTGATGCTTCTGGAATCGTAACTACCGAAGAAGAACTGGAAGGTTTCATGATCGTAAAGACAATTTTGAGACAGAAAATTCCGGTGGCGCGAATTGCTTATCGCGATGCCCTCTCCTATTTCGCCATTCTTTTAGATGACAATAATCGCAAAACTATCTGCAGATTATATTTCAACGGCACCAAAAAATATATCGCAACAATTGACGAAAATAAAAAGGAAATCAAGAATGAGATCAGCTCGCTCGATGATATTTTCAATTTTTCGGATGTTTTGATGAGCGTTGTGGAAAGCTACGACAATTAAATACTTCAATTACAGCACAAATTTTCAATTATTTCTTCGCTTTACGGAAACCCGTAAAGAACTGATTCACATCTGATTTAAGTTTGACCAATATTTAAAAATTAAAATTATGGATTATAAAGTAGTACCATTTACAGCATCAATCGACCCAATAAAAGGAACTTCGAGCAATGTAGCTGATCAATTGCAAAGTTTAATTAACGATTATTCTCTAAAAGGCTGGGAATATGTAAGGTTAGAAAGTGTAACCACAATTGTAAAACCAGATATGGGATGCTTTGGTTTAGGAGCTAAGCCAGGTTTTACAATTTACAGCCAAATGGCAGTCTTTAAAAAATGAAGCATTTGTTGCTCTTAATCATCAAATGCTATTGGAAAATATTTCCAGAAGAAAAGCGACGGAAATGCATTTTTAAGCAATCTTGTTCAAAACATGTTTTTGAAATTACCAATGAAGAAGGCCTTTTCAAAGGATTAAAAGCATTGTTTTTCAGATATAAAAATTGCCGGGGAAACTTTATGATTTTCACTAATCCATATAACGGAAAAAAGCAGGTTATCTTAAATTCTCATGCTATCGTTGACAGTGATGAGCTTTCCGAGCGCCTTTTTCAATGAAAGAAAATAATAAAAACAGAAAAAAAATGAAACATTTATACCTAACATTAGGATTGCTGACGGCACTTTTGTCTGTCAGATGCGGGAAAGATTCGAGTGATCCGTTTATGGAATTTGATGCTTATGATGCACAGCTTTCTCAAAGAATTGAAGCTTATCAAGACCAGACATTTCCAAATCCTGCCAATACCAAAACCGGAAATGCTTCGATGTATATCGACTTTTCCAGCGGTATTTTCCAAGCTTTTAAAAACAATCCTGCCAACAGCAATTTGATTAAAGCCGTTTACGGAAATCTTTCTGGAGATTTGGATGTCTTCAAGCTGAACAACAATGCCATTCAGCCTTTAGAAAATTCAAATTCAGACGTTGTTGGCAGAATGGTTGTTGAAGAAAATCAATATCACGGAATTTACGCTCCGATAAAAGAAGCCGTTTCACAAATAGTTAGCAAAAACAACGACGCGCTTTTGGTTACTGATTTCGAGGAATATTATCCAGCTTCTTCCGGAAGAGCAGAGATTACAGACCTTCCTTATTTGAAAGAATATTTTATAAAATGGCTGGAAAAAGGAAATTCGATTCGCTTTTACATTTCGAATTACAAAGAAAACGGCATCGAAAAACACCTGTATTTTACGGTTTTTAATTGTGGGAATTCCAGCAATGGGATGATTAAAAAAGTCGAAAATACGTTAGGAACTTTGCCTTATTATGATTTAGCAAATCCAGCTTTTCAGCTTTCGCAAGGTTATGCTTCTGATCAAAAGGGAGGGATTTTTTATGATGCGGAAGGTAAAGACGACAAAACAAAAAATGTGCTTGACCTCAACAAAGAAGCGTATAAAAATGGTTTGGAAGCTAACAAATACTTCGAGTTTTATCCATTCAATTTAGATTGGAATACGATTGGAAAATTAAAAGAATCCTACCAAGAACAAGGTCTTTTTAAAGAGTTTTTTCGTAAGCTTTTCGTCGACTTAAGCAATGAAGATGCTTATTCGAATGTAGAAATTGAAGTAAAGGTCAATGACGTTACTGAAGATTTTGAGCACTTTTCAAAATGCAAAGAAGCAACAAATCACAAGCCAAAATTAGCAAAAGGAAACAACGGCGAAGATAAATTTGATGACAAGGAAACCGATAATATCGCTTTGCAATGTTATGAATCAAACGGCAAATTAAAAGAAGAATGGATTTACAAAAGCAAACCTGCAGTTGCAATTCATGACTTTTTTAATTTGAACAAAGAATTATTTGCAAACACAAAGAAAACAGATGCTAAAAAAACAGAATTAAGCATTGCATTCGATCCGAAATTCAGTGTCAAAAACCTTTCAAATCCACAAGGATTAACAAGAGTCGATATCATCATTAAAAATGCAGAACCAAATGCCTCAAATTCTAAATTGGAATTTTTCAAATGGGCTTCTACCACAAAAAAAGGTTCTCAAAACTTAGCACTTTACGAGTCTATAAAAAACACCCTGACAGATTCTAAAGTTAAGCCAAACGGCAAAACAATCTATTCTTATTACATTAAAACACTACAATAAACTTAATAAATCAAAACAATGGAAGCATATATTATTTCAATCAGCATCGCATTTATATTCTTATTATTCGCCGCATTTATTGCAAATGCCATCAAATATCAAGGAGGAAGCAATCCTCAAGATCCTGGAAAAAGAAAAACTTGGTTTTGGATTTTAGCAATTTTAAATCCGATTGTCACTTTTCTGCTTGGCTATTTTGTCTTCAAGCCAGACGCAAACATTATGGTTGTCAATAATTATTTGTCGGCCTTAAATATTGGAACTATAATCGGATTTCTGACTTACATCTTCATCGGATTCGCACTCAGCAAAATGTTCAAGAACGGCAAAATCGGCAACTGGTTTTAATCTACAAAACACAAAAAAATGGACAAATTATTCATAATCGCCATCGGCGGTACCGGAATGCGCTGCCTCGAATCGTTCACGCATTTGAGCGCCATCGGAATGTTTGACAATCAAGAAATCGAACTGCTGACTCTCGATACCGACCAAACCAACGGAAACAAAGGGCGCGTCGAAGAACTGATCAGATTATACAGTCGCATAAAAACGTCTGGATCGACGGAAGGCGGCACGCCAAACGCCAATACTTTTTTCTCTGCAAAATTAAACCTGCATCGCTATTACACCAATTATTCGGCTACAGGAAGAGAAAATTACAAAAACATAAGCAAAATTGCTTCGGGTTCTACCGAAGAGCAAAAAAACAACAAGCTGATTTCTGATTTGTTTTTAGACAACAATTCGGTTCAGGAATTCAATTTGGCGCACGGTTATAGAGCCCAAACGCATTTAGGTTCGATGCTGATGTATCACGGAATTGTGGAAGCCGCACGAAATATCGTCAAAGGCGCTGACGTGCAGCCACAAGAAAGAGAACTTGACCAATTTGTTTCCAAACTGGAAAAAGCCGGAGGAAATGCCAGAGTTTTTATTTTCGGATCTATTTTTGGAGGAACTGGCGCTTCTTCCATTCCGGTTATTCCAAAAGCTTTGCAAGATTTTGTAAAGATTCGATCTGCCGGAGCTTCTACTATTGATTTCACGAAAGCGAAATTTGGCTCGACTTTATTGACTGAATATTTTACGTTCAAAAAACCTGACGAAAAGCAAAAATCTGGAAAAGAAAATAGCGTCATTGCCGATGCTTCCTTTTTTCCTTTAAACAGTCAGGCGGCTTTGCAATTTTACCAAAGCGATCCTACAGTCCAAAAAAGCTACAAGATTTTATACCACATCGGATGGCCAATCGACAGCAAGAATATTGATGCCGAAAATTCTGGGCATGAAACTATAACTGGTGGTGCCAACCAAAAAAACCCGTGCCATATTACAGAACTTTTGTGTGCTTGTGCAGCTTATGATTTCTTTACGCGAGACAATGGTTTTGACTGTGCAAAGGCCGAATATTTATACAAAGCTGTAGAATTCAACAACAATTCGTTCAGTTTTTCTTTCAATGATTTTGTTGGAAATTACAATAAATCTGGAGAAATTTTTGCAAACCGTCTCGGTGCTTTTTTCTCATTGGCGCACATTTCTCTTTCTATCAATGGCGAAGCCGGAATCAAAGGTTTTATTACCCGATGCCAAAAGCAGAAACTCACACAATACGCTACAATTACGGATGAAGAATGTGATGACATAAACGATTATTTCAAGCTTTTTGCTTACGGATTTAGCAATGAAAGGTTTGTTTCCGGATGGCTTTACCAGATTAGGAATACGGTTGCTCCAGGAACGTTTATGTTTGACAGCAAAGCTTTTCCAGACACAGCTTCTGAATTAAAAAAGCTTGATGTCGGCGCCTTATTTTTAGACGACAAGCACCATTGGTCAAAAGGCGGATTTTTATCTAACAGATATGACAATTTCATCGACAAGCTCATTGAATCTGACAGCAAGGAAGAGCAGAAAGTCAACACTACGAAGGAAAAATTCTTAGCCCATATTTATAATGCTATTACGGTTTCCCAAAATTTCAATCTAAACTAAACGACTATGGCAGCTAATAAAATAAAAGCGCTTGCAATAAAAGTTCATCCTAAAACAGAACCGCAAGGCGTGGAATATGCTTGGGATAAAATTCCGCAGTTAGAAGTTTTTACTAAAAATATTACCATTCCAGAAATTGCTGTCGATAAAGACGGAAATTCTTCGGTTGACATCGGATCAATCGTTTCTGGAATGCCGACCGTTTATGCCCGTGCCAATTTATTCAGAAATGCGCTTGATAATATTATCGACAAAGATGCCGAAACTTCTGGCTTGCTTTCCTTCTATAAATCTTTGCTAAACGAATGGAAAGGACTGATCAGCTTTATTGCCTTAAATTACAAAGACATGCACATCGATCGCGTGCAATTGGCTTATTCTGATGGAAAAAAGTTGTTCGATACTTCAAATATCTATGAGCCGACAGGTGCTTTTGGAAATGTTTTGTTCGAAAGACAGCCGTTGTGGTGCGACCAATCTTTGGCAAATAATGCTGACAAAATACCTTTTATAGATGTTATTTCTTTTAAAGGAAATGTGGTCGGCGGTACTTCTCCTGATTCTTTTTTATTTACTTCGGTTTCTTATAAAATCAAGGATAAATTTCCTTTTGTAAATGTAAATAATGGCAAATTTATAGATCCGCTTCAGTCCGATCTTGCTCCTGAAGAATTGCAGACTTTGTATGGCTATGCTAAATATATCTTGAATAACATCAACAAATTTCAGAATAATTTTAGCAGTTTGGAAGAAATTTTGAGACCAGAATACAGCAATATCAATGGCGCCATTCAAAATTGGATGGGTGACATGGTAAAGTATCAGGAAGCAAAGAATTTTCCAAAACTTGAAAATGCAACTCCTCCAGAAATTGGGAATTTTTTCAAATTTCCTTTCAGCACGCTTTTCAATTATTCAACAGAATTATATGGTTCTGAAGGCACGATTTCAAGCGATGCAAGTCCAGACGGAATTGCTTTCGATCCTAAAGATTTATTGCTTCCGGATGCTTCTGACATTGCGCAGATTGATTTCGGAAAAGAAGGCGCAGAAACTAAAAACTACTTAAAATCTAAACCGATTCTTCTTTTAGAAGCTTCTACAAAAGGACAGCCAAACAGTTTTGCCTATTTCACTTTGCCATTGACGCCATTGGCTTTGAATGTCTTCGGGAAAAACCTCAACGCGCTGGCTGGTTTTGATGATTCATCTGCCGTGAAATCTAGAATTTCTGCTATTTATGATCCGAATGATAAAGATGGCGAAAAACTTATGGTGACTTTGCGATTGTTTACTCAAACGGGTAATGAAATTACTAAACAAGTAGTTTACAATGTTACCAGAGATTCTATTTTAGGGAAAGATATTTTATTGTGGCCAAATTTCATCTCCAAACAATGGAACCGCTATTTTCTGTATTCTGAAATTCCTCACAATGATGCAAAATTTCAAGCTACACCATTTGTCGGTGATGCAAACGATGATTTTTTCAGAATTGTCATGGATGAAAAAGGCGTGCCATTTTATCTTTCAAAAAACGGAAAATCAGCTGAGGTTTCTGAAAAACACAGACATATTAAAGCCGATTTACATGTTGCTTCAAACAATGCCGTTGCCGACAATGCTTATAAATATGAAATCTATGAAAGCAACCAGCCTTTTAAAGGCGTAAAGTTCTCCTACGCAGGCGTAGATTGCGGTTTTGGAATCATTCGATATGATAATACCGGAAATAATCCGAATTTGCCAGAGAACAAACTTCAGAGTCCGGTAATTGATTTAGCTCCTGCTTATTTGGGCGTTGATTTTGGAAGCACGAATTCTTCCATCGCTTATTATTCTGAAAGGGATTCTAAGGTTTGCGATAATTTAATTTTAAAAAATAGAAGAGTTTCATTGCTTTCCAGCGATACAAAAAATAACGATGAAAGGCCGGCTGTTGAAGATGAAATTTTCTTTTTCCAAAATGATGAAATCACTACGAATGCAATAAAATCGATTCTGACAATTCATGACCCGAGAAGATTGGTAAAAAGCGACACCATAAGCCATGAGTCTTTGGCATCACAAGCTGTTAAAGGCGGATTTCCTTGCTTCGAAAAAAATCTTCCTATTGAAAATGCACAAAATGACCGCTATGTTTTAGGTTACAATCGCGTTGGAAAAGCCGAATTGGTTTATAACATGAAATGGTCAACACAAGCCATCGACAAAAGTTATAAAACAGCCTATCTGAGTTCTCTGCTTTTGCATGTTTACGCCCAGCTTTTTATTGACAAGCATGAACCAAAAACGCTAAAATGGTCTTACCCTTCTTCTATGGGAAAAGGATTATTGACCGAATACCAAGGCATTTGGGATTCCTTGAAAGAAATCAGTCCGATTGTGAGCAATGGCAATTCTTTAAGAATTTATCCTCCATCTGATTTGTCTGATATTGGAAATACTTCTGAAAGTTCTTGGTCAACAAATACTGTTCCTCCTGTTGAAGAAAATACAGGCTGGGGTTCTTCGGATGGCAATAGTTGGAATACTGCAGAAACAGTTCCAGCAAGTTCTGGGTGGGGTGATGAAATGGTTTCCAAATCAAAAAAACAAGCTGTCGAAATAGCTACAGAAATGGGTCCGTTGCGATTTGATTTCAAAGAATTAAGCAATGACGAATCATTGACCGAAGCCTGCGCCGTTGCCAATTATTTAGTAAGGCCAAACGGCGGCTATAATCTTGGCCCAGGAGAATTGGTTTTGTGTTTTGACATTGGTGGCAGCACGACAGATATCACGGCCTTGTGTCAAATGGATGGCGGAAAAGCGATGATCAAGCAAAATTCCATTCGGTTTGCTGCACAGCGCGTGGCTGAAGCAACTCGTTTTTCTCCAAATTTTAAGTCCGTTTTATTGAAAATGTGCGAAAGAAAAAAGATCAAGATTGAAGGACTGAATACGCCAAATAACAAATTCAATGAAAACACGGCTCCTTATTATTTTGAGCAAGTTGTAGACCGATTAGATGCCACAGATTTTGATGATTTTTATCGATTAATTGCTGCAGAATGCAAGGAAATGATGAGCGTCAATCTTTATGTGACGGGTTTGATTATGTTTTATGCTGGCCAATTGGCTCAAAAACTACGTTCAGAAATTCTAAAATCTGAAGATGCGCCACCAGCAGTTAAAGCTCTAGCTCCGAAAATTAAAATTGCTTTTGCCGGAAAAGGCGCCCGAATATTTGATTGGTTTAATGCTGTAAATCCAAAAGCGGCAGACGATTATTACACGCAGATGTTTGTAAGAGGAATTGGCGGAGAAGCTGTCGCAAGAACTACGATAACGCCGATTTCAATCAATCCTTTGAAGATTATCGACATTAACAGCCAAAAGGCAGAAAATAATGCTGATGTGAAATATGAAGTTTCAAAAGGCCTTGCCATTCCTACAAGCCAGACAAAATTGCTCGTTCCTAGAAATAAAAATGCTATTGAAGTTCTTGGAGAAGATAATTTCTGCGTAGTAACGCCAAGCGGTGAATTCAAATATCTTGAATCATCGAATTCTATGACACCAGAAATGATGGAACACATCGGAACTTCCTTCATCTGCCTCGTCCCGCAAGGCAAAGAACCATGCCCAAGATTTATGGATTTTGCAGATTTATTCTTCAAAGTTTCTTCTTCGATGTTCGGACTCAAAATGTCTCCGGCAGATTTCATGGAAGGCTTTCAAGATATGAATATTGAAAATTATATCAAAGGCGATCCAGAATATATTGAAGCACAGAAAAAAGAGCAAAAAAGCTTCGATTATGTGGCTCCGATAATCATTTTAGAAGGCATGAAATTCTTTGAAAAACACTTATTAAAAGGAATAAAAAAATGAATTATTGCGTAGTAGTAAAAATAGCAAGACGTAAGGTTTCCTTCTGTTATCAATCAGAAGGAAGCCCTTATGCTCCATTGGAAATCAAAGATTCTAATGAAGTACCCTTGTATTTTTATGTCAATGGAAATGATTTTATTTTTGGAAACGCCGCAAGAGACCGGTTCTTTTCAAATGACCCAAATGCTTTTGGAAATTATTTTGAAATCATAAAAGATCCGTCAGCTCATTTTACAATTTACAACAATAAAAAGCCTTGCAAGCAGCTGTTTTATTTTGGCGTCGAACAATATCTTTCGCATTTCATCAATACGGTTTTGTACAACAGCAATTCGATTGAATCTTACCGTCCGAATTTTCCGTTGCGTTTTCTTTTTGAAACAGATATTGAAGACAAGGAAAAATCATTGATTGAAAATATTTTTGCGGAAGCTGGTTATAATAATATAGAAAGAGTCGATTACAACGAGTGCCTGTTTGAAGTTTTAAATGCGCACGGCGTAATAAATCCCAACAAATCTATCCTTCTTTTAAACGGAATTGATAATAATTTATATCTAGAATTATATAAAAACCTAAGCGATAAAGAAACAGCAACCTCAAAATTGGAAGGCCACGGCGCTGATCCAAGAGTTAAAATGCTGGCTGAAATAATTCTGGATTATATCGCTTTGCAAAATTCGTATCTCTCTTTTGAAAAAGAAAAAGAAGTGGCTTTTCTGCTTCCTTTTTGTGCTGATTTGTTGAAAAACATACTTCCGATTATAAAAGGAAATGCAGAGCTTTCAGATGGAAAATTATATTGGTTTAGCGTAAAAGAAAGAGATTTAAATGACCGCCTGATTTATTATTCCAACGACAGCTTGATATATACGGCGATTGATGATTTGCTAAAATCTGCAACTATTTCGGTTGAAAAAATGACAATTCTTTTGGCAAGCGATGAAATCAATACTTCTTATTTTTCTGAGAAACTATTAAAGAAATATCCGAATGTGACTGGACTTGAAGCACTTCCCAATGCGGAAACCATGAAGCTTCTTTTTTCAAAAATTGCACAATCTGGATATCTGGCAAAAAAGAAAGCAAGTACAATTTTAGAAGCACCGAAAGTTATTGCGAAGCCTGAAATTCCATCTGGAAAACCTTCGCTTCCTGAGTTTAAAAAAATTGAAAAGCCAGTTGCAAATAAGCCTCCCATATTGCCTCCAAAAAAAGAAAATCTGACAAATTCAAACAAACCTGGCTTACCGGAAATTCCAAAAACTGAGATTAAAAAACCGGTTCTGCCTCCACCCTTACCAACTAAAAAAAACAATTAAAATTCAAAAATATGGCTATCTCATTACAAAAAAACAAGCCCCTTTCACTGGCTAAAGAAAATTCTGGACTTAAAAATATAATCGCTGGACTTGGCTGGGATCAAGCCTCTGTTGGCGGTCAAAAAGTCGACTGCGATGTTTCGGTTTTTATGCTTGGTGCAGACGGAAAACTTCCTGAAGAAGCATTTTTTATTTTTTATAATAACCTAAAAAGCCCTGATGATGCTGTAAAACATTTAGGCGATAATCGAGACGGATTGGGCGATGGCGATGATGAATCGATTCTTATTGATTTGTCAAAAATCGATTCGAGAGTGGAATTTTTATACTTCGCTGTAACCATTCACGAATCAGAATCGCGTGGCCATCATTTTGGAAATGTCATGAATTCATATATCAATATTCGAAATTCAAATGACAATACGATTCTTTGCCAATACAAGCTTGAGGAAGCTTTTAACCAGCAAGATTCAGTAATTATTGCTTCACTTTCCCGAAATGGCGGCGAATGGCATATTGAAGGTTTAGGCCAAGCATTTGCTGGCGGATTGGGAACTTTAATTGAATTGTACCAATAATCTAAAATTATAAAAAATGATAAGTTTCAACTTAAATAAAGGCGAAAGATTTTCTCTTTCAAAAGCGGCTCCAGGATTGACAGTCGTGAAAATCGGGATGGGCTGGGATCCGAATGAACAGCCAAACGGACCAGATTTTGACCTTGATGTGTCAGCTTTTGCGATAAACAGTAATTTCAAAATTCCGTCTGACAGCTATTTTGTTTTTTATGGGCAAGTTCAAATGGGCAATAGCGTTGAGGATCAAAATGAAAATGGACTTTTTAGGCCTTTGACCGCTGATGGTTCTATAAAAGGAGCAATTGACGATCCCGACGGAACCCGAAGTGATGGTGAAGATGACGAAGACATGATCATTGATTTGAATAAAGTAAGCGCCAATATTGAGCAGATTATTATTTGCGCGACGATTTGCAAATTTCCAAATGATACGAAGAAAGACCGAAGAACTCTGGATTTAAATTTTGGTCAAGTCAACGATTGCTACATTCGAATTGTGGATGAAAATACTGGAAATGAAATCTTAAGATATAGTCTGAAAGATCAATTTACTAATGAAGATGCGGTGGAATTTGGACGATTGTATCGTGCCGGAAATTCTTGGGAATTCGAAGCAATGGGAAGGGCACACACTGGAAGTCTTCAAACTTTAATGGAAATGTATACTTAATCTAAAACAAAAATGATGTCATTCAATTTAAATAAAAATGATGTGCCAAATAATCTTGGCAATTCAAAGAAAATAAATACAATTTCCAAATTTGATTTGTCAAAAAGTGATATGCAAGCAACTGAAGAAATTCCAAAAAAGAAACCTAAAAGTTGGTTAGCATTACTGGGTATTTTGTTTTTGGGTATTATCTTTTTTTTTCTTTTTAATTCAGGAGGAAATCCTTCAGATACAAATATTGTAATAGAAAGAAAAAATGATTTAAACCCAGAAATTATATCCAAAGAAAAAAGTAATCTTCAGCTTCAAGATAGTTCTGAACTTTCAGATTTGCCAATAATAGAAAATTCAACAGCAATTCCAGAACATTTAAATAACAAGATTCCTGCATTATTTAATTCTGCGTCTGCAAAAATTCAAAATATAGATAAAACTTTAGCTAGTCAAATAATTGAATATTTAAATGCCAATAAAAATGCTTCATTAACAATAAATGGTTATGCAAGCAGCGAAGGTCATCTGTCAAAAAATCAGAAAATTTCTCAAGCTCGGGCAAATGCTTTTAAAAATTATTTAGTAAAAAATGGTATCTCTAAAAATAGAATTCATTCTGTTGGAAAAGGAATTGAAAATCCTATTGCATCTAACGATTCTGAAGATGGTCGCAGAAAAAACAGACGTGTAGAAATATTTTTTGAAAATTAGTTATGGCTAAGAAAAGAAAGAAAAAGTTCAATTTGCAAAGCATTATTATTTATTTGTCATTATTTTTCTGCATTGTTCTTTTTATCATCAAAATCACTTTTGGAAACCAAAGTTGGATCGAAGTTTTTAGCCCAATACTTTTAGCTTTCTTGATTCTTTTCATAATAAACATTTTGAAAATTGCAATCAAAAAAATTTAATTATTCAGACTTAATCTCTTGATAAAATGTTCTATAAAATACTTATAACTCTAATAGCAATGACAATGTTTTCTTCCGCAACATCAAAGTCAACCGACACTTTTGTTTATATATGCAAAAGCGATGGTGGAAAAAAATTTCATTTAAGCAAAGACTGCCGGGGCTTAAAAAGATGCAATCATAAAATTGAAAAAGTAAGCATCACAAGAGCAAGAAACATAGGAAGAACTATTTGTGGCTATGAAAATTAACAATCTAGGGAGTCATAAAAAGCTTCCTAGAATAACCATAACTTTATTTCTTCGCCTTTCTCACCCGCATAAAAACATAAATCATCGAGCAGAAAACCATTGCAGCACTGACATACATGACCATTGGAATTTTAGCAATCTCATCTTGATATATCCATCCAGCGAAAAGCGCGCCTAATCCAATTCCTGCTTCTAAGGCAATGTACATCGTTGCCATAGCTTTTCCTCTGCTTTCTGGAAAACTCATATCTACTGTCCAAGCATTTAAGGCGGGAGAAACGATTCCAGTGGAAATTCCGTATAATGCCGCACCGAGCATTAATCCGGATACGGAAGTTGAAAAACCTACAATTGAAAGTGAAATTATTAACAGAAAAAGTCCTAATCCTATTAAGTGAAGACGTCCGTATCTATCAGAAGCTTTTCCTGCAGCGAAACGAATTACGAGCGATGCAATAGTGAAAACCATGAAAAACAATCCTTTATTCGTAATTCCCAAATGCTGGCTCCAATCTGGAATCAAAGTCAAAATAACACCATAAGCCGTATACGAAAGAAAAGTCACGATTGCCGCCGGAAGCACCTCAACAGCAATAATATCTTTTCTGGAAATCTTCAAAATGTGCAAGCTGAAACGGTGCCTGTGTTTTAAAGTTTCCTTCATATTCATTAAAATCAATATAGATAAAAGTGCAAAAATTGACGATGCATAAAAAAGCATATCCATTGAAAAGTGCAATTTAATTGTACTTCCAATTGCGGGACCTATGGCCATTCCGGTAGAAAAACAGAGTCCGTGGAAACCTAGCGCTTCGCCCCATCT
>Ga0247731_1000207_pt1 | contig 16652 bp, 13 predicted proteins | sample UWRJL088202R2_FD_180938 | JGI IMG/M metagenome (GOLD analysis project Ga0247731, IMG submission 180938) | Plant litter microbial communities from Arlington Agricultural Research Station in Wisconsin, United States - UWRJ-L088-202R-2 | ecosystem: Environmental > Terrestrial > Plant litter >...
GTACTGGAGTTTTTAACCAAATCTTTGCTCAATCCCGCTACTTACAATCAGAGTTTTGATATTGGAGGTCCTGATATACTAACTTATAAAGAGATGCTGCTGCAGTTTGCAAGGGCTAAAAAACTAAAAAGATGTATTTTTACCATTCCGGTAATGACCCCAAAATTATCATCCTACTGGTTGTATTTTGTAACTTCTACATCCTACAAATTGGCTTGTGCTCTGGTTAGCAGTATGAAAGTAGAAGTAATCTGCAAAGACAATTGCATCAATAATTTGTTGGCAGTAACGCCAATTAGTTACAAAGAAGCATTGGATAGGGCAATCATAAAAATAAATCAAGATAATATTGTTTCGAGTTGGAAAGATTCACTGGTAAGCGGCCAGTTTAAAGGGAATTTAGCGTATTATCTTAAAGTTCCGAAAAAAGACTGTTTTATAGACAGAAGAAAAAGAGAGGTTATAAACAGGGAATACACTATTGAAAGAATCTGGTCGATTGGCGGAGACACAGGATGGTATTATGGAGACTGGCTTTGGAATCTACGAGGGTTTATCGATAAGATTTTTGGAGGAGTCGGGGCCAGAAGAGGAAGAACACACAAAAACATAATATATCCGGGCGATGTTTTGGATTTCTGGAGGGTATTGTATGCCAATAAAATAGAAGGAAAATTGATTTTATATGCAGAAATGAGATTGCCGGGTGAAGCCTGGCTGGAATTTAAGATTATTAACAACACGTTGTATCAGGCTGCTACCTTTAAGCCTGATGGAATTTTAGGGAAATTATATTGGTATTCCGTGCTGCCGTTTCATGGTTTTATTTTTAAAGGGATGATTGAAAAACTGATCCGGTAAGATTCTTGCCGGGAGATAAAATGATTATATTTTACGCACATCAATGAAGTGAACCCCTGCTAAAGACATATTTAAAAATAAAAAGCTTAAATTCAGTCAGTTCTAGTTTAATAACGCTATCTTTGCGACCTTAAATACATTAAAATGCAAGAAGGTACAGTAAAATTTTTCAATGAAGAAAAAGGGTTCGGATTTATAACTCCTAATGATGGAGGAGCCGAAGTTTTTGTTCATGCTTCAGGTCTGTCAGAAAACATCCGTGAAAACGATGCAGTACGATACGACGTAGAAGAAGGCCGTAAAGGTCCAAACGCAGTAAACGTAGTTGTAGCATAATATACTTCACAGTTAACTTTAAAAAGGCATCTGCTCCGCAGGTGCCTTTTTTGTTTTATGGATGTGGTGTATCTATTATTAGTATTTATTTTTCAGGAGCTCTTCGGGACGTAAAAGGAAAATTATAAAACAGCCTTAATTTTTTTGTGCGGAATTAGAGCAAGCTTCATTGCCAGTCGTGCTTGATCTTCATCACAAAAAATTCAAGTCAAATCCGCGTACTTAAACTAAATATTATTTAATAATTTAACTATTTTTGGAGTATCAAAAGCTGAGCGATAACAATTTAAAAAAGGGTGAGGTATGAAAAATTGTCCACCTTTTATTAGGAATTCCAGTAATATTATTTGTTTCTTTGATTTCTTGATTTACAATTTGCTGCCCGGGAGGGAGTTGTGGTCGCAGGAATGGCAATTAGAGGCGAAATAGTAAAGAAAGGGGATGCAGATCGTCCATAAATAATTTATTCGAAAAGCTGGAATTAAAAATTGGTATTTGTCCTATTTGATTGAAAAAACTTGGAAATATTTATATCTTGGAACCACAAATATGATTAATAAAATTCAGGGCCGATAGTTCCAAACTTCATACCATATAGAATTTTAATAAAGGCTTTGAAGGTTGCTATCACGTCTCTTTAAATAAGCAACGATTGACAAAATTATAAATAATAAAATGTAAAAATTTAAAACTTGCCCATGAGTTTAAAGTAATTGATTATGTTGATTGCATCCTTGATAATAAACTAAGGAGGCCAAATTAGATACACTATCTATAGAGTTTATCCAAAATTAGTAATTTCATTTAATGCCTGTCGTGGTGAAATCGTGGCACGCTTCTTTTGAGTATAAGAAGCGTAACATTTAAGCAGGTTTTTTGTTCCCCCAAATTGTTTACTTACATGAATCTCTTTATTTCTAAGTTTTTAAGAGGAAAATTTTCAAAGGTATTTGCTATGTCCTTTTTGTTGTGTGGCACGTTGTTGAGTACGGCACAAGAATTGACCAAGGATGAAAATATTCAAACCCGCCAGATTCAGGAACTCCTTTTAAAAGCACCTGAAAAAGCATATGAGAAAGCTATAAAGCTGACCTATTCCTCAAACCAATTTGCTAGATATTGCGGGGAGTACTATGTGGCAAATTACTTTTACACAAAATCTGATTACCCAAAATCAAAAGAATTATTATCGGCACTCTTAAAAAGAATTGCTAAGGATCCATCTTTAAATAGTCAGGAGAATTATAAAGATTTGATGGGAATGTGTGTCAATAAACTATTTTATCTCTATAAAAACTTAGGAGAATACAATCAGGCTTTGATTTTAATAACTACCTATAACGATAAAATTCCGGGTGACCGTTATCAGCAACATTTTGGGATTTTAAAAGTGGCCATGGGTGATTATGCAAACGGGATTAAATTATTGAAAAATGATTTACGGACTTTCAGGCACCTTCGCTTAGGGGCAGCAGAAAAAAAGGAAATGAAGGATAAGCTCCTTGCAGACAGGCACAATGAAATTGGAGAGGCTTACCAAAAGTTTTATCTCCAGACACGGCAGAATAAATACCTCGATTCGGCGGATGCTTATTTTAACAGAGCAGCAAAGCTTATGCTTCGCGATTATTTTCAAGCGGATTTAACGCAAGCTTTATTATACATGCGCAAGGCAAAAAGCGCAGCGTTAAAAGGCAATTATGCCAACGCGCTGCTTTTTTATAAAAAGCGAAAATTATATCCTGAAATTCACAAGAATCTGCGGACTGTTCAAGTATTTGATTTAGGGATGGCCGATTGCTATTTTCATCTGAAAGAGCTTGATTCCTCTGTTTTTTACTCGAAACAGTTCATTAAAAACTATCAGGTTACGAAAGTATCCACAGAAAATCTTCTGATTGCATATTCGCTGCTTTCGCAGAGTTACAGCCAGCAAAAAAATACGGAGCAGGCCTACACTTATGCGCAAATGAGCCTTGACCTCATCAAGGATATGGATAAGATTAAGAATAAGTCATTGGACTTTTTGCATAACTATGATATTTTATCGGTTAGAAAAGAATCTGATGCAGTATTGGAAAGGCAGCATTACTTCAAGAAAATTATGCTCTGCATGGCATTTATATTAGTAATTGTAATTTTAAGTTTTTATACTTACTACAAAAGGCAAAAGGAAAAACATAAACGATTTTTAGTCATTATACAGCGATTAAAAGAAGTTAAACATGTCAATTTTATTGTGCCTGAGAATCCGGCTGAAGACTCAGGTTCAAAAATCATGGATGAGGAATTAATACAAAAGATTCGAAGTGGATTGGCAAGGTTAGAAAATAAGGAAGCTTACCTCAAGTCTGATTTCAAATTGGTTTTTGTCGCAAAAAAAATAAATACCAACACAGCCTATTTGTCACAATATTTTAATCAGGTTTTACAAAAATCATTTTCTGAATATACTCAGGAACTCCGAATTAACTTCGCGCTTCAAAAGTTGGGCAATTCTCCTCAGTTTAGAAATTTTACCTTGCAGGCCATTGCACAGGAAATTGGCTATAAAGATGCTACAACCTTTGTGAAAGTGTTTAAAAAGCAAACCGGACTTTCGCCTAGCTATTATATTGACAATCTTAATAAGAAAGACCTGTAGTTCAGTTGATTATTTCTGTTTTTTCTGTTTGGGTTTTTATAAATTCTCTAACGCATTAATTGTGTGTATTAAGCTTATTTAGTAGTTTTATTCCGTCTTAGCGGGCCCACTGGTATACGCTATTCTTAGACCATTAGCTTAGTCACAACATCAATACATGGGCCGTTAAAGAGACCATTATTAGCTTTACACACTTAAAAACAGTTATATAAAAATGAAGAAAAAATTACTTATTGCAGTGTTTGCGACCCAAACATTTTTTACCGCAAATGCCCAACTATTCGGCAATCGCAACGTACTGAATTCCACTTCTCATTTCCACAACTCTTTTATTTTTGAGGACATTGATGCCGATGGCGACATTGACATCATTGTAACCTCCTCTACAGGAAGTGTGTCTTCATCCGCCAACCACGTTGCCTGGTACAAAAATCTTGGAAATGAGACATTCTCAGCCAAGACCATCATCAGTTCTGCCTACAACGACGTCACTACGGTACGGCTGCTCGATGTCGACGAGGATGGGATTAAGGATTTGGTGGTAGGTGACGCAAGGACTGGATTGTCATGGATCAAGAATATGGGATCTGGCTTTTTCGGTACCAAACAAAGTTTGCCATACAACAGCTATATGACAACATTTGAGGTTGGCGACATCAACAATGACGGAAGGGACGACATCATCGTAGCCCAGTTGAACGGCGACAGCCTGCATTTTATCCGCAATGAGGGTAACGGCGCATTTGTGTACGAAAGTATGTTCTACTGGCCTAATTACAATATTTATTCGATAGGCTTCGGTGACCTTGACCTTGACCAGGTAACAGACCTGATTGTTTCATCTGGTGACACGTCTCCCCAAAGAGTTATCCAATTTGAATATGTGAACAATGCTTTCGTGCAGACTAACGTTTACGCAAGCTCATCTTCGCCATACGTCTATAAATCGTATTTGTACGATGTGGATAATGACGGCAAGATGGACGTAGTGACCGAAAGCTCCGATTGCGCAACGTATTGGTTCAAGAATTTTGGGAACAATGTATACTCAACGCTAACGCCAATCACAGTAGCAGGTTGTATGAATTCTTCCATGGAGGAAGTTGGTGACCTGAATGGCGATGGCTACATGGATATCCTATATAAGAGGTACAATGTACTGACCTACAGGTTAGGCACTGGAGTAGGCGAACTCAGCTCGACCCTGCTGTCCATTTCAGGAACTTCAATTGTTGGAGATGTGGGCCGCACGAGCCTTTTCGATATCGACGGGGACGGCGACCTTGATATTTTCTACAGCACTGACAACGAATTTGCATGGTTTCGCAACAACGCTGCGCAGCTTTCGGTATCAGAGTCGACCGCAGTCAAATTCTCTGTTTACCCTAACCCGGCAGGTCAGCAGCTCAACATCGCCTCAGCCTCAGGCATAAATTCTTACGCTATTTACGACGCGACCGGAAAGCTTATTGATAAGGCGCTTCTTGATGCACCAGGAACTAACCACAAGATCAACGTGGCTGATCTAAGCAATGGGTTGTATTTTATAGAGATACAGGCGGAAGCTGGTAAAGAGACTCTAAAATTTTTGAAGAACTGACTTGAATTCTCCCATTGTGAGTGAAAGAGCGGGCGAAAGCCCGCTTTTTTTATAACACTTCCTTCGGATGAGTCGGTCTAGAATTGCATCGGCAATGGTTTCTCTCCAATAATGTCGTACCAGCCTTGAACCGGTTATTTGTGACGTGACAATAATAGAACCGTTATTATGCCTGTCTTCGATTAGTTCCAAAAGCGTAATTCGGTTCTAGCCATCGAGTGCCTCGAGTCTAAAATTATCTAAAATAATCACACCGTGGAGGTGTCAATGTAGCGATATATTTTGGCATAAGTAGAATATATTATATCTCTATGGAGTTTAAGATGTGTTAGATTTGATGAGCGGGAAAGGGAAGACTAGTGTCTCTGTGTGCCATAATCTCGCCAAATAAAATCCAAGATTGGATTTTATTTTTCGTGGTACAATTATGGTACAAAAAAGGACAAACAATCTGCAAATAAAAGTAAATAAGTATAAAGAAAAATCCCAGTCAAAATGCCGTTTTAAGACATTTTAACTGGGATTCTTTGTTTTAGTTTGTGATGTTTTGTGCTCCCTATTTTCCGATACAAAAGTTTGCGAAAATATTCCCAAGCAACTCATCATTAGTGACTTGTCCTGTGATTTCTCCAAAATAATATAAAGCTTGGCGAATATCAATTGCCATTAAATCACTAGAAATGTTAGTCGCAATCCCGAATTTTACTTTTTGAATTTCTTCTAGAGCTTTGATTAGAGAGTCATAATGTCTTGTATTTGTTACAATCGTTTCGTTATTTCGAAGTGCTCCGGTATTGACAAAAGACATTAATTTATTCTTTAAGTCTTCGATGTTAAGATTTTCCTTTGCGGAAATTAAAAGTATTTCCGAAATTTCAGCTTTCAAAGTTTGAATTTGATTTTCAGATAATTTATCTGATTTGTTTCCAATAATAACAAGAGGTTTTAGCGGAAATTGATTTTTTATTTTTTCAATTTCAATCTGAATTAGTTTCAAATTATTGCTTTCCCCAATAAATTGAGAACTGCTGTCCAGTAAATAAACTACAACTTGTGCCTGCTCAATTTTTTCAAAAGTTTTCTTGATTCCGATGCTCTCCACAACATCTTTTGTTTCACGAATTCCGGCGGTGTCTATAAATCTGAAGGCAATTCCGTTAATGACCAATTCGTCTTCGATGGTGTCACGTGTTGTTCCTGCAATTTCTGAAACTATTGCTCTTTCCTCATTTAACAAGGCATTCAAAAGCGTAGATTTTCCAACATTTGGTTCTCCAACAATTGCTACTGGAATTCCGTTTTTGATTACATTTCCAACTGCAAAAGAATCGATAAGGCGTTTTAATACAAAGTCAATTCTGGCCAATAAATCATTAAACTGGCTTCTGTCAGCGAATTCTACATCTTCTTCTGCGAAATCCAATTCTAATTCTATTAAAGAAGCAAAATTCAAAAGTTCTTCGCGAAGTTTAGCAATTTCATTTGAAAAACCACCTCGCATTTGTTGCATTGCGATTTGATGAGATGCTTCATTTTCTGAAGAAATTAAGTCAGCAACAGCTTCTGCCTGCGATAAATCCAATTTTCCATTAATGAAAGCTCTTAGCGTGAATTCGCCTGGTTCGGCCATCTTGCATCCTTTGCGAAGCAATAATTGAATAATTTGTTGTTGGATATAGGTAGAACCGTGGCACGAAATTTCTACAATATTTTCTCCAGTATAAGAATTTGGTCCTTTAAATAGAGAAAGTAAAACTTGGTCATAAATTTTTGGTCCGTCAACAACATGCCCCAAATGAATCGTATGCGTTTTCTGTTTCAAAATATCTTTTCCTGAAATTGAATCAAAAACAGAAGAAGCAATTGAAATCGCATCTTTCCCGGAAACTCTAATAATGGCAATTGCTCCCGCTCCTGAAGGCGTTGCCAAAGCAACAATTGTGTCTTGTGAAACCATAAGTTTTATTTTGTGCAAAGATAGTGGTAAAGTTGGGATATGGCAATTTTGCTTTAGTATCGATTCTGTGTTAAATAAAACAAAACTTCAACTCATAAATTTTCAAATCGCCGTCGATTTATGTAACTTTAGGAGGAAAATTAATATACATTAATTATGAAAAAAATTCTTTTCCCCACAGATTTTTCGGCCATTGCAAACAACGCTTTTCTATATGCCTTGAAAATGGCAGATACTTTAAAAGCAGAGATTGTTTTGCTTCATACTTTTGATTTGCCAATAATTGACAATGCAGAAATGCCGATGAATTTTAAAGAAATTTATGATAATTTAGAAGTGCAACAGTTGTCAAGTTTCAAAAATTATATTCCGAACTTGGAGGAAATCGCATCTTTAAATAAGTTAGAACATATAAAATTATCGCACATACTGAAATCTGGAGATTTGATTTATGCCATGAAAGAAACTGTTTCTGAGCAAAATATCAGCTTAGTAGTTATGGGAACCAGCGGTACATCTAATTGGTTTGAATCACTTTTAGGATCAAATGCTGGCGAGGCCATAACAATGCTTCCGGTTCCAGTTTTAAGTATTCCGATTGAAGCGCATTATAACAAAATAAAAACAATTGCCTTTACTACTTTATACAGGGAAAAAGATTTTACAGCCCTGAAAAAAGTAATGGATATTGCTTCTAAGTTGAATGCTTCTGTTAAATGTCTTTATGTAAAAAAATCTGGTTCTGATATTACTGATGAACAAATTGCACTTTGGGAGGCACGTTGCAACCAATGGTCAATCCAGTTTTTTATAATTCCGCATGATAATGTAAGAGAAACAATTCAAGATTTTTTGCATAATCAGCACATTGATTTATTGACAATGCTTACTGAGAAAAGAGGCTTTTTCGAAGATCTTTTCAGTACGAGTCTTACGCAAAAATTATCTTACAAATTAGATATTCCAATAATGGCTTTGCATGAAGAAGACTAGGTTCTACAGATGTTAAAGATTGATTAATTCACTTTTAATTCGTTCTGTTAATAGGTAACTTAGGAATAGTAAAATTTAAAAATATAGCTATGCCATTTATTAGAACCAACCAAGGAACTTCTGAAGAAGTAAGAATTTTTTACCAAGATATTGGAACAGGTAAACCAGTAGTATTGATTTCTGGATGGCCTTCAAGCCACCAAATGTGGGAATCGCAACTTGATGTGCTTCCGAAAAATAATATTCGCTGTATAGCTTATGACCGAAGAGGTTTTGGAAAGTCAGATAAACCTTGGAATAGCTATGATTATGATACTTTAGCCACAGATTTGAATGTGCTTTTGAAAGAGTTAAATCTTTCAGATGTAACGCTCGTAGGTTTTTCTATGGGCGGAGGAGAAGTCGCTCGCTATCTTTCAAAATATAATGAGGAAGGAAGAGTTACAAAAGCAATTTTAGTTAGCACGGTACTTCCTTTTCTGCTAAAAACAGATAATAATCCGGATGGTTTGCCACAAGAAATGTTTAATGACATGGAAGAGAAAATTCGTAATGATCGTCCGAAATTTCTAGCAAACTTTGCCAAGGATTTCTACAGCGTTTCCTTATTGAATAAAACCGTAAGCGATGAATATTTAGATTGGCACCAATCTTTAACTTTAGTCTCTAATGGAAATGCAACAGTAAAATGCATGAAATCTTGGTCGTCAACTGATTTTAGACAAGATATCGCAAAAATAAATGTTCCGGTTTTAATAATTCATGGAACAGATGATAAAACGGTGCCGATTGAAGTTTCAAGTGACAGAACTGCACAACTGCTGCCTCAAGCAAAATATATAAAATATGAAGGTGCGCCACATGGATTGTTTTATACAGAAAAAGACAAATTAAATAACGATATATTCTGGTTTGTAAATGAATATCAAAGCTTTTAAAAATGGCAATAGAAACAATAAATCCTTATAATAATAAGTCCGTTAAAACTTTTGACGAGCTTACGGAAAAACAATTAGAAGCCAAAATTGAAACGGCACATAAAGCATTTCAAGATTGGAAATCTTCATCCTTTTCAGAACGTTCGAAGTTATTAAATAAAATAGCTTCTTTAATGAAGAAAAAAAAGAAGGAACTTTCTGAAATGATTACTCTTGAAATGGGCAAATTAATTGCGCAAAGTGAAGCTGAAATTGACATGTGCATTTCTGTGTATGAATATTATGCTGAAAATGCAGAAGAATTTTTAAAAGACAAAGTTGTTGATGTTAAAGACGGAAAGGCTTTTATTCGCAATTCACCTATCGGAATAATTTTGGGTGTCATGCCTTGGAATTATCCGTTTAATCAAGTCGCAAGAATGGCCGCGCCAAATATAATGGCAGGAAATGTGATTGCAATTAAACACGCTTCAAATGTGCCTCAATGTGCCAAAGCAATTGAAGATTTATTCTTAGAAGCTGGTGCGTCAGAGGGAATTTATTCCAATTTATTTTTGTCAAGTAAAAAGATTGCAAAAATGGCGGAAGATCCAAGAATCGCCGGAATGTCATTGACTGGAAGTGAAGGTGCAGGTTCAAGCTTAGCAGCAGCAGCAGGGAAAAATCTAAAGAAATCAGTTTTGGAATTAGGTGGAAGTGATGCTTTTATAGTTTTGGAAGACGCAGATTTAGATAAAGCAATCGAAAATGCCGTAACCGGAAGATTCGGAAATATGGGACAAGCGTGTACTTCTTCTAAAAGAATCATTGTTGTCGATAAAATCGCTGACGAATTCTTAGAAAAATTCAAGGAAAAATTAGTCGGATTAAAAGTCGGCGATCCAATGGATGAAAGCACAGAAGTAGGACCTTTAAGTAGTGAAGAGGCGGCAGAGAAAATTGAAAAGCAAGTAAATGAAACAATAAAAGCTGGAGCAAAAGTTGTAATCGGTGGTAAAAGAATTGATAGGGAAGGTGCTTTCTTTGAACCAACAATTTTGACGGATATCAAAAAGGGAATGACGGCATATCACGAAGAAATTTTTGGTCCGGTTGCTTCTTTTTATAAAGTAAAAGATGAAAATGAAGCTATCGCTTTGGCTAATGATTCAAATTTTGGATTAGGCGGTTCTGTTTTTAGTAAAAATATTGAAAGAGCAATAAATGTTGCAAGTCAAATCGAAACAGGAATGGTTTTTATCAATGAACATACAGCTTCTCGTCCTGATTTGCCTTTTGGAGGAACTAAGCGCTCTGGTTATGGACGCGAACTTTCCGAGCTAGGGATCGAGGAATTTTTAAACAAAAAACTCATCCGCATAAGCGATAAATAATTAGCATAAAAAATGCCGTAACTTATATAAGGATACGGCATTTTATATTAAAAATGGTTGGTTATTGGTTGGTTTTTATTTATTTATTTATTCCGGAACAATACTATTATCAGTAAAAATTCCAGAGTAACTTCCTGAAAATATTTGGCCATCAGCTCTTGTGAAAGAAAATGTTAGGCTGATTGTGCTTTCTGTTAATGAGGTAATGGTTACTGTTTTTTCTGTTGCGTTCAATCCTGATTCGCTATTTAATAGAAATGTGCCATCCACATAAGAATAATTTTCATCTTCTGCATTTGGTACAAAAGAACCACCAATTTCTAAAGAATAATCTTGAATATCAGCAATTTCTCCAGCTTCTAAAGTGATTCCTTCAAAGTCAAAATATAATTTTGTGACATTTGAAATTGCATTAGAACTAGTCAAATTTACATTCGATAAAGTAATAGAAAGTGAACTTGGAGTAGTGTCATCTTCTACATTTTCATCAACATATGAAGCAGTATTCAATACATAAAACTGAGAATTATAATTGAATCCATATTTTCCCAAATCACGAATTCCTTCGTCATCTGAACATGAAAATAAGACAAAAATTGCAAATACAAGGCTTATGATTTTGAATGACTTATTCATATTAGTTGTTTAACATTACTGGCATTACAAGCATTGTTACCGTTTCTCCTTCTTCTAATCCGTCAACAGGAGTAAGAATTCCAGCTCTGTTTGGCAATGACATTTCAAGCATGATTTCGTCAGATTGCAAGTTCGTCAACATTTCAGTCAAGAAACGAGAATTGAAACCAATTTGCATGTCGTCACCTTGATAATCACAAGTCAAACGCTCTTCAGCTTTGTTTGAATAATCAATATCTTCAGCAGAAATATTCAATTCTGCGCCAGCAATTTTCAAACGAATCTGGTGTGTAGTTTTATTAGAGAAAATCGCAACACGACGAACTGAACTCAAAAATTGAGAACGGTCAATCATCAATTTATTCGGATTTTCTTTTGGGATAACCGCTTCATAATTAGGATATTTCCCATCGATTAATCTACAAGTCAAAACATAATTGTCAAAAGAGAAAGTCGCATTTGAATCGTTATATTCGATTTTTACGTCAGCTTCAGAAGCGCCAAGAATACTTTTCAAAATGTTTAAAGGTTTTTTTGGCATTATAAAATCGGCAACTTGTGATGCTTTTACATCTGTTCTTGCATATTTTACCAATTTGTGCGCATCTGTTGCAACGAAAATCAATCCTTCTGGAGAAAATTGAAAAAATACGCCTGACATAACCGGACGCAAATCATCATTTCCCGCAGCGAAAATCGTCTTGCTGACCGCTGTCGCCAAAACTCCCGCAGGAACAATCGTTGAAGACGGATCGTCAAGATTTACTGACTTTGGGAACTCTTCGCCAGGAGCATACGCCAACGCATATTTTCCAGAATTGGAGCTGATTTCAATCGTGCTGTTTTCTTCAACCGTAAAAGTCAAAGGCTGTTCTGGAAACGTTTTCAAGATTTCCAAAAGCAATTTTGCTGGAACGGCAACACTTCCCGTACTTGTAGAATCAATTTCTAAAGTAGCAGACATTGTCGTTTCTAAATCTGAAGCAGAAACAGTCAACTGATTGTTGTCTAATTCAAAAAGAAAATTATCTAAAATTGGCAAGGTGTTACTGCTGTTGATAACGCTTCCCAAAACTTGCAATTGTTTTAATAAGTACGAACTCGATACTATAAACTTCATTTTCGTTTTTTTTAATAAGTGTAAAAATCTATATAAATTTTACGATGCACAAATATATCTTAAACTAATTCTAAATCAAAACCAAATTATTAACATTATTTGCTGTACGTGCGCTTTCTCAAATAAGTGAAGACCAAGCCAAAAAATGCCAGAATTAAGATTGGTAATCCAACAGTTAAGAATTGCGTAAACGTATAATTTTCAGAAACTTTCTTCTCGTCAAGTAGTGGAAGTTCCACATTTTTACCGCGAATGTTAATAAGTCCGCTGTCATCGAGCAAATAATTCATTGAATTCATCAAGAAATCTTTATTGCCATAAACCTGCTGTGTCCACTGGTCAATTCCGTTTGCCAAAGGCTTTTTATTGGCATAAGTATAATTCACGATATCGCCGTCGGCAATGACAATCATCTTGCTTTTCACGCCGTCCTCAGCCGATTTTTCAGCTTTGAAAGGTTTCACTCGGTTTTTAAACGCCGAAGTAAAATTTCCTTCTAATAAAACACCAATCGTCTGGTTTCCTTTTACATATTCATCTTCCACAACGCCATCTACAAACTGCTGAAGACCAATTTCTATTGGAGCTCCGACAACTTTTGATTGTGCAGAACTTTTCAGTAAAATAGTTTTCTTAATATTATTCTTCAACGTATCAATTTGGTTTGCAAATTCTAATTTGACCAAATTCACATTTTTATTTATAGGATGATTTTCCTGCGATTTGATAATTGGAGAATAAAGCCAATCAATTGGGACTTCGCCATTCGGAGACTGCGCCGTTACTGGCGTTGATAATAAATCTTCTACCAAATTATAATTGATTCTGATTCCGTATTTAAAAAACATATCATTCAGGTTCAACTCTCTCGGATAAGCCAAAGCCGACTGCGATTTGTTCTGCAAGCTGTCTAAATCAGCCACGACGTTATCCATCAGCCAAAGCGTTTTCCCGCCTTTCATGATGTATTGGTCCAAAATATATTTCTCAGAATCAGTGAAAGCTTCGGTAGGTTTTGCAATGATTGCGGCGTCAAAACGATCTAAATTCTGCATCGTTTTGTTTTGGTCATTTGTAAGCGAATCCAAATTAAATTCTCCGATCAAATAATATTCTCTCAAATTCAATAAGAAATCTGCCAGATATTTATCACCAATTTCGCCGTTTCCTTTTAAGACAGCGATTTTTTTCATGTCTTTTGTAGCCAATTTTGTAAGTGCATCCGCGAAAGCGAACTCTAACAGTTGCACTGATTTGCTGATATTTTCATCGGCGTTATTCCCAAAATTATTTACCAATAAAGGAACGCGGACTGATTTCTGACCATAATTTGCAATCGCCCAAGGAAAAACAGGAACCATCGATTTCTTTCCGTTTTTATTGCTTTGAATATTTGTAGGCGTAAAACCAAGCTGTACCAATTCGGCCATATACTGTTCTGCTGTAGCTTCATCGCCAGCAGGATCTGTGAAATTGAAAATGATATTGGAATTATAAGCTCTGAATTCTTCCAGCATTTGTCTGGTTTCGTTTTGCAATCTTTTGAATTGCGCCGGAAATTGTCCGTCTAAAAACACGTCGATATAAAGTGGCTGATCCACTTTTTTAATCATGTCTAAAGTGCTTTGCGATAGCGTATAACGTTTGTCTTGTGTCAAATCAAATCGCTTGAAAAAGAAATTTCCAGCGACATTTAAGGCGATAATTGCCACTAAAATCAGGCCTAATTGCTTCAGGCTTTGTTTCTTGGATGCTTTCATTACGATTTCAAAGATTTAAGTTTGTACACTGTAAACGATAAAAATAATACCGTAATGCTGACGAAATAAAGGATGTCGCGCGTGTCTAAAACGCCACGACTCATGCTTTTGAAATGGTAATCCATTCCGATGGATGAAACGACAAGATCAAAACTTCCTGCAAAAGAAGAAATTCCGTCGAAGCCGAAATAAAATATAAAGCAAAGAAAAACGGAAATTATAAAGGCAACAATTTGATTTTCAGATAAGGTGGAAGTGAAAATTCCGATGGAAGTATAAGCTCCGATTAAAAATAATAATCCGAAATAAGAACCTAAAGTGCTTCCGAAATCTAAATTGCCTTCCGGATTTCCAAGACTTGAAAGTACGAAGACATATATTAAGGTAGGAATTATTGCAATTAATATCAATAAAAAAGCTCCGAAGAATTTTCCGTTCACGATTTGCCAAAGGCTCAAAGGTTTTGTGAAAAGCAATTCAATCGTTCCCTGCTTTTTTTCATCCGAAAAACTTCGCATTGTCACTGCTGGAATCAAGAAAATTAAAATCCATGGCGCCAAAGTAAAAAACGGACTCAAATCTGCAAATCCAGAATTTGGAATATTAAAATCGCCTTCAAAAACCCAAAGGAAAAGCCCGTTGAGCAACAGAAAAATGGCAATGACCAAATAACCGATCGGCGAACCGAAAAAGGATTTTATTTCTCGTAGTAAAATTGATTTCATTTAAAAAGGTTCAAAGTTTCAGAGTTTCTGAGGCTCTAAGTTTTAGTTTAAAAGTTGGTGCAAGATAGTGGCAAAAATCTTAAATCAAAAATCTAAAATTATTCTAAGCTTGCCAATTTATCTACGCTCCAAGCTTCTGGTTTGTCATTAAATAATTTCTTCGTAAAATTCCAAATTCCGTCAAAAAGCTCAGAATTTCTATAATTTTCCAAATCTTGTTCGGTTTCCCAATAACTGTAGGTAAAAAAAATGCACTTGTTGTTTTTGTCTTGATACAATTCTAAGAAACGGTTTCCTGGCGCATTTCGTATTTTTTCTTTCATCAATTCAAAATTTTCCAGAAACGCCGGAATATTTTCTTCGTGAAAGGATAATTTTACAATTCGTATAAACATTGAATTTGTGATTTTAGATTTATGACCCCAATTCTTTTCTCTTGCTTCTTTTCTCTTTCATCTATAAAAAACTAATCGTCACCAAATCCCGATAACTCATTCCCAATAAACTCGAAGCACTTCCAAGCGAACTAGGGTTGCTTCTATAGATTGCAATTTCTAAAAAACCAGCCTCATTGAAAATCGCCAATTCCTTTCCTTCATAAAATTTCATCGGGTTTTGGTCAAAATTTACAATCGCAGAATAATTTGGCAGAATCGTTTTCAACTTATAATTCTTGAAACCGATTTCATATTTTCTGCCTTTGCCGATTTCTGTGAAAAGCTGTTTTGAAATATTTGTTACTACGTTTCCACAATGATCTATATAAATTGTGTAGCCTTTAATTGAATTTCCGTCTTGGTTCACGACAGCTTGCAATTCGGTGATTTCTCGCAATTGCGTGATTTCTCTGCCAATTACGTTTAACAATCCACCTCTTGCAATGTGGCAGGCAACTTTCACAAAAACATCCATTGCCGTGGCGTTAATCGCTAATCTATCGTGAATATTTATCGCTACAATTTTCTGCGGAATAATTTTCTGCGTAAGCATGCTTAAAACACCATTATCAGCGCAAATAAAATATTGGTCGTTCCATTCCATCGCGATATGTTGCGTTTCTTGGTGCAATTCAGAATCTACTCCTATAATATGAACCGTTCCTTTCGGAAAGCTACTATACGAAGCGCCAATTATATAGCTCGTTTCGGAAACATTAAATAAGTCGATTTCATGTGAAATGTCCACAATTTTGGCGTCTGAAAACTCAGAATAGATCTTGCCTTTCAAAGCGCCGACAAAATGGTCTTTGCATCCAAAATCAGTAGTGAGAGTAATTATTGACATAAAATTGTTTATAACATTACCGGCTGAGCGCCTATTTTTTTATTAAATTTGAGATATGCAAAGCTAACAAAATAGCCAGATAAATTTTTAATTTAATACTACAGCTTTTGAACGAAAGAACCATTGAACTCGTAGATATCGCGCCAAAAGATTTTTGGGGCGCTCAAGACTCTCATCTTGAAACTATTAGAAAGTATTATCCAAAATTGAAAATCGTCGCGAGAGGAACCACGATCAAGGCTTTTGGAGAAAAAGAAGTTTTAGACGAGTTCGAAAACCGCTTTCAGCGATTGATGCTTCATTTTTCGCGTTACAACAACATTGACAACAACGTCATTGAAAGGGTAATTGAAGGAGGAGCACAGCAAGTCGAGAGAATGGGCGACCAAGATAAAATTTTAGTGCAAGATCGGAAGAGCGTCGTG
>Ga0247731_1000212_pt1 | contig 16555 bp, 20 predicted proteins | sample UWRJL088202R2_FD_180938 | JGI IMG/M metagenome (GOLD analysis project Ga0247731, IMG submission 180938) | Plant litter microbial communities from Arlington Agricultural Research Station in Wisconsin, United States - UWRJ-L088-202R-2 | ecosystem: Environmental > Terrestrial > Plant litter >...
CATCTGCAACACAACGACGACGCCCTGCTCGCCCGAGCAGCAAAGACAATGGTGTCCGGCTGCCCGTTGACCGCCCACTTGGTGTGGGAACAGCTGCACCGCGCCCGCCACATGTCACTGGCCGAGGCCCTGCAAATGGAATTCGCCATGAGCCTTAACTGCTGCCGTCACCCGGAATTCAGCGAAGGCGTCCGCGCCCGGCTGATCGACAAGGACAACCAGCCGCATTGGCACTGGCCGGACGTGGCAAGCATTCCGCTGGCGGTGATCGATGCGCACTTTAGTAAGGCGTGGGAGGGACGGCACCCGTTGGCGGATTTGTCGGAGTATTGATGGCTGACCCCAGATTGAATAGCCTGCTGCAAGTGAAGGGAAGAGGCGGTTTGCAAATGAGTAAATTGCTGGAGCACAGAGGTTTCCAAGGCTCAATCGAAGCCAGCTCTGAGGACAACTGCCTGTTCGGGAAGCTTCAGTTCATCTCGGCACTGGTAAGCTATGAAGGCCAGATTGCCGCTGAGCTGTCTCAAGCATTTCGTGATGCGGTGGATGATTATCTTGCAACAGGCGCGCTTTGCGTACCTACCTCGTCCTGACGGCGAATGAATGCTTGATCCCAAAATGCGTCGACTGCTTCCGCATCGTTAGGGTTGTAGGGCGATTCGGGATCTTGAGTAACAAGAGCATTGGCCGTGGCCTCGCGTTTTACACGATTCCAATCACAATTGCTGGATATTGGCATAACTTTTCCATTAACTTCATACAATAAATTTTGCCATTGTTTTTTAAGTTTCTATATGAGGGCATAACCCTAGCAATAATCTGACACCAACTTCAGAAACCTCCTACAAAAAAAATCCGAAACCGAAATATGCGCCCCTACTTAGTCGTTGTATTCAGATACAAATTCTCACATCACACACGTGAATAGTTGAAGAAGTTGACTGATACTTACGCGCGCTTCGAGCGATGCTGCCTCATGAAACACAAAATATAAATATGTACCGACAAATGGAATGAAATGGATGATATTTGAAAATCCAGTTAGGCATTCAACACCTTGGTTTCTGAACCCCACTCAATCACACCATCGACTTCAGACCCTACCAAACCATATCAGGCCTTACGTGGCAGAACTGGTACGCGATGGTTTCACCGTCATCAAAGGGTCGATACCCAAAGAAAAATGCGCTTCGGTCATCGAGAACTTCAAGACATTCGCGCACCTGAACAATGACAAATTCGCTAAATTTCTCGACAAGGATGGGCATTATCCTCGCATCGTAAACTTGCATGCAGCCTTTCCCGAACTAATTGACTTATTTGACAAAAATAGAGTTGCTTACGACGTTCAGGAGGCCATGTTTGGAAGTGCGCCAAGCCTCTATACATCGTTATTCTACGAGCGTGGTTCGGCGCAACCTATTCATCGCGATACGCCTTACTTCTCGACAAAGCCCGAGATGTATTATCTAGGCGTATGGGTAGCACTCGAGGATGCAAACGAGCAAAACGGGGCTTTGGAGGTGATGCGCGGAGGCCACAACATTCCCGAACCTGACCGTGAAGCAATTGCCCTTGCTCATTTCAAAAGCCTGAATGCGGTCCCAAGCAGTTCCGCACTTCTGTGGGATGGCTTTCAAAATGAAGTTCAACGACTCTGCGCTGAAGCCGGTATCAACAAAGAACAACTATCCGTGGAAGCAGGGGACACTGTTATCTGGCACCCACAACTGCCACATGGTGGAGGTGCGATAAAAGACATCAGCAAAAGCAGATTCAGCTTCGTCATGCATACAACCCCCAGGGGAACGCCGGTTTATCATCACGATAAATTCTTCAACCCGATGGCTCCTGCTGAAATCAACTCCGGCCGCCCCTATGAAAAACACGGGAGTAGTTATTTCGTGAAGCACAGCGAGGTTGACTTTGCTCATGTCGAGCTGATTCCAGTCAGGGCATTCAGGAAGCCCTAATCACTTTGGTATCACTAGAGTCGGGCTCGCAAAAAGCCCGACTATCTAAGCGTTACGGTTCAGATGTGCGTTCCCCTTCCGTTTTCTTTACAGCCGCTTGTTATGACCTCGCTAGTGCGGTCTAACCGGTCTATTCGCTATATCAGGGAAAAAATTTGCGCCCTCCTTCCACCCCCTTACAGCGGTACGATATTCACGCCATTTTTGTTCAGTGATAGACATGGCCGCTGGATCACCATCTTCCAACGCCATCAACTGATCAGCAATCAAATCCAACTCCGCGACGCGCCACTGATCTTCAATCGTGGCTAACTGGATAGGAGTTTTTATTGGGACCACATACTCAGAAATTTTGCCAAACTCTCCATTGACAGCCCGTTCGTACAATTCACGCCCGTGAACCTCAAGGTCGTATGGCGCGGCGGTAAAACTAACTTGCTCGGGTAAACAGTCAACAGCGACCATTAAATTTATGGTGGTCCGATCGGCGTCTCCCCAAATTGGCGAATGCGCCCTGATATTCATCTTCATAAAATCCTCTGAAATAGTGTTCTTCCACCTGCCACGGTATCCCCCATGCATCGCCACGTCCCAGTCGGACTAACTTGTCCATTCCCCGCCACGAAAGCATATTGCATATTTCCGCCTTGTATAGTCGTACCTGGAGTCATAGAAGTATTTACAAGAAAAAATCCATAAGTCCCTATTGCACCAACACCCAGAGAGGCAACCTTCACGTGACCGTTAGTATCATTCCAAACTGTTGCACCATTGACTTTAAGTTTATTGCCATCAGCTACAATCGCGTCCAGCGTACCCGGCGCTGAGTTGTGCAAGCGTACATCGTAATCTGTCTGTTTGTTTTCATAATGAAAATCTATATAGGGCCTAGGTGCAGATATCTCTATGGGCCCTATATGCAATACATCTTGCGTGCCCAAGCCAATATTAGCTCTTGCATGGAAAGCCGTCGCTCCCCCAGTCCCACCCTGTCGAACACTTAGCGGTGTACTTAGCCCAGATAAAGACGTGATATCGCGATTGGCTCCACTCAGCGCCTTATTCTCAGACAGCTCGGCAAAACTCTCATACAGCTCTGCGAAATTCTCATTACACTTCACATTTGCACTGCGGTTGGTGTCGCCGCCAACACCACTAGGCAGCTGACCCAACTCGATAATTTTTTGCGTCATCATTCCTCCCAGCGAGCAACTCGCTCAACAATAAGTTAATAGTTAAAAATCAGTACCCCGTTACATCCGCAATCATGAGCATAAAGTCAGGATAGGTCCGACCAGCAGGAGGCGGCATTGCATTGGGGCCACCAAACCAGGGAAATTCGGCGAACATGTAGTTTTGGTAATAGGTTATTTGCAGTGTAGAGCCCCTAATAAAAACTCCGGGTGCACCGTAGTAATTATGAATACTAGGATATCCACCCGAGGCAGGATAATTACTAAAAGATTGAAAAGTACCCGCCCAACTTGAAAACACAGTTGCGTAGGACCTGCCGTGCGGCAGGGCATGATCGCCAAACATGTGGCTATAGTTCCCGCTTAATATTTTCTGAATACGCAAAAATCGAGAAGCGGCATCAAATTTCAAAACGCCTTGTTCATCAAATATCTGCATACCACAACGAGTAGGCTCAGGAGGCGCAGCTGAAAACTGATAGGAGGTTAGTAAAGTCCCTGGCGACGCATCGAGTGCAATTGTCAGGGTCCAGTTACCCGGCGCTACATTCGCTATCGAGGCTAGGCAGTGTCTTGCTTCGGTCTGGATGGCTACCAGCGAATTCAATCCATGCACGGCTATAGCCACCTCTGATCCTTGCGAGTACAAGCCCTGCGAAGACGTATGTACCGTTTTCCCGGTCAGCCGATAATTAGAGTAGGTGTCATCAATCTGAACAGTATTCGCGTCATTGAATATTTGAATTCCGGAGGTCATCAAAACACTCCATAGACGATAGTAACCGGACTCTGCGAAAGAGCTGAATCGAACTCCCAATGCAAATGAGTTCCAGACGCCCATACCCTCGGACCTGCAACAGTACCAAGCTGACCCGGAGTATTTAAGATAGAAACGTAGAACGGAGTTCCAGTACTAAACCCTGGTACATGGGTTGCTCCTGAATGACTCCCTGAACTGACACTCCCCAGAAATCTGGCCAATCGGGTACCCAAGTCCACCATCAGTGCGCCTTTTTCATCAAATACTTGTAATCCCGCAGCCATCACCACATCCCCATCCGGACTCTTAAACGCCCAGCATGGTCATAGACGGCAACCTGTTGATTAGTAATCCTCAACCGCCCTCCTCCTGGAACAGCTCCGTTGAACTCCATAGAGCCAGACTTATCTAGCCGCCAGCCTTTTTGACCGGCTACATAATCTTTGGACTGAATGTATTCGCCAATCATGGCGTTGGTGATCCAGCCAGTTCCAATCAATGCCTGACGAATAAAGGTTTGACCATTTTCTACTACAAAAGGGGTAGTGATCGTGCCGTCACTCATGCTGTTTACAACGGCGAAACGATCTGCACTTACCAAAAACTGACCCTGCAGCCCGACGTCAGTGTTTTCAATTCCCAGCCCAATACCCGCTGCGACGTACTGCCCCTTCTGATTGACTTGCAACTTGACCGACCACATCGCCGAAGCTTTGCCTTCAAGATCCACGACAGCCTGGCTTACCTCCTGCACCGCAGCGTTGGTTTCATCGACAGAGACCTGAACCTTTTCGACGCGTTTGCCGAGGGCGATACCGTCTTCTATGCGCGCAGACTGTTCGGACCAGACGCCGACGAAGCTGGTGGAACCAGCGTTGTCGCCCTCATCTCCGGCCAACGGTGGATTGACCTGAGCAGAGACGCCCTCGACTTTTTCCGAGATGGCCTGGATTGCACCGGAAACACTTTGCAGTCGACCGTTCACCGAACCCGGCAGTTCTGCTGGGCCATCGATCAGATTGATTCGGTCAGTGAGATGCTGGCCAAGGGCGGATTCGCTAATCCGACCGGCGAAGTAGTCTTCATAATCTGTCTGGTCGGTACTGGATTGCCCATCTACGCCATTCCCTTTCGGATACCATCCACCGATGTTCCCGGTGCGATCTACCAAACGTGCCCAATAAAAGAAACGTGCTCCAGCCATCAGCCCTTCGATGGAATGCCGTGCCTGGGGATAAGCAAAGTCAGCGAGTTTTTTGGCATCTTCTCGTCTGGGCGTCGGGCTCTGCCAGATCTCCGTGCGCTGCGTGTCTTCGGCACCGGCAGGGAATGCCCACTCCAGATTGATGCCATAGATCTTGCTACTGGCCCGCAAAAAAGACACCACGGGCGGCGGCGTGGTTTTGCCTGCAAGTTGTACCTCTTGGCTTGTGCCCCAGATTGATGCCACGTCCATGACATTTACAGCACTGACGCGCACCACATAACGGCCGGCATAGATGTTTTCAACGTCAACACCCAAGGCGCCCGTTCGGGGTAGACGTATCCAATTGCCACTGTCTTTGCGCCATTCGACGTTGTAGGCCACTGCCCCCTCAACCGCTGCCCAACTGATACGCATGGTCGTGATGGCAATGCCTTGGGAAACCATGTGTCGGGATGTAATGGCGATGCCAGTGGGTATCGCCATCACTCCCGGCGGAATAACGGTTATAGGTTGTGGCTCTATCCGGGCACCGTGGTCGATGGCGTCGTACTTTTTCGGCTCATGCTGCACGGCCGTTATTTTGTACTGGTGAAGGCCCTGCGGCTCGATGGTCTGCACGCGATAGCGCATCACTGTCAGGTCAGCGCTTTCCACCGACCAACTGCATTCGGCTTCAGGTAGCTCGGAGTAGGCAGCGATGACCGTGACCCTACGCCCCTCAACTGACTTGACGATGCGCCCTTCAGCTTTACCGCTGGGCAAGTTGAGGATCAAACGGTCTTCGGGCTTTACCGGCGCATCCATGTCGAGGGTGATGATCCGCTTTGTGGCGGCGGCGATGCGCCCTCCATTCGGACGCCCTGAGAACAGCTCATCGGCCACGCAGATGATCTGCCCCGGCTCAATATTGCGACCCTCCATGCCTGTCGCGAAGGAAACTGACCAGCTCTCGAACTGTTCTGACTTTAGCGCCCACATACCGTGGCGCATGGCCTGCCCTTCCGACGTACAGCCGAAGGCAGATATATCCAATTGACGATGACCAAGAATGCCGATCAATTGGTCATTGGTGACGGCGACCTGCTCGCTCTTGAAGTCGTTGGCAGGGTTGTCCCAAGTCACCTTGGCCCGGGTGTGCCGATCCGGCCATGCAGCCGCGCTGTATTCGAACTCTCCAGTAACGTTGGAGCGGGTAAAGACATAACCATCTTCACTGCCGGGAATATCGGCCACCATGGTGACCATCGAGCCGTTCCAACTGCTGCTTCCATGGAACACGCTGGCCAGATCCGACAGCAAGGCGTACCCCTCAGTCTGATCCTGAATATAAACGTTGGTAGTCATACGTGGCTCAACACCGCCTTTGCCGTCAGGGACCAGCACATCGCAATAGCGACCAATCTCGTACAGCGTCCAGCGGTCAACCATGTCTGCGGTGATTCTGCGACCCAAACCATAACGGCGATGCAAGACCAGGTCATACCAGATCCAGGCCGGATTATTGGAATATGCCTGGTTGAAGGTGCCATCCCAGTTGCCGATATAGACGCGGCTTTCAGGGTCGTAATTGCTCGGGACACGAATAATACGGCCACGAGCGCGCACGCTGAACTTGGGAATATTCTGGAACTGAGATGCATCGAACTGGAGCGCCCCGACTGCCAGATTCGGGTATCGCAGCTTGGCATCTATGACCTCTGTCATACCCTTGATGCGCATCACGTCGGCAAAGTTGCTGTCGTTGCGATTTGGGGTCAGGCGCCTCACCCGGATCAGTACCGAACTGAATCCCATGGGCAGATCAATACGGTGGCTGCGCTCGTACTCGCTTGTACCCTTGTCGTTAAGAGTCGCAGTGATATATGGCAAAAAGCTGCCGCCATCGACTGCCATATCAATTGCGTAATCGATCTGATAACCGACCTGATCGCCATTGCTACGCTGCTCCCAAATCTGTGGCCAGGACAGGCGAATACGCACAGCGGAGAGTTGTGGATCATTGACGCCGCGGGTCCAGGCGTTGTCTGACTTGAGCTCGACAGGAAAACCCTGGGTAATCTCATTCTCAACTGCGGGAAATCCTGCAATGTGTTCCTGATCAACTGTGCCGGGGCGAAAATCCCAACGGCTGCCAGGGAAGTTCTCGCTCCCGTCAGGCGACAGCAGCGGCGTGCCGTCGAGCATAACTGACCGGTTGCCATCGACCGGGCCAACGATGGGACCTTCACTGAGGAAATACAGCAACTTGGCGGTAGCAATAGACAACGCGCTGTCTGGAGCCTTGTAAGGTTGGTAGGGCTTGGGTTGGCCGCCTTTGGCGCCCACCACCCTATTTAGGGTCTGTGATGAAATGTTCATTAGTAGTCCTTTACTGCTGATCTTCCGCGTATATACCCGCCGAACCGACTGCCCCCCCGATGTCTCGCTCGCCGTAGAGCAAGGGCTTGCACCTGCCTTGAGCAGTTGTGGTGACTGCACCTCCAAATGCATAGGAGGATTTGTTGCCGTCGTCTTCTTTATTGAGCAGGCTGCCGAGAGAAGGGGCCATCATGTTTGCCATTCCACCCAGAAGTAGCCCGGCCCCCGCAGCGGCCAAATTCCACTGACCAGAGTAAAGACCCACGGCAATCATCACGACGCCAGCAATCGCCGCAAACAGCCCTACTCCTTTACTGCCAATGACAATCGGCGCAATACGGATCGGTTCGTTGCTGTCGCAACTCATGGAAAGCTCTTCTTGCGGGAGATTTTGCCTGCCACGAAACACGGCGAAGGTCAGACCTCGCTCTTCGGATAGACGCAGGAAGCGTCTAAACCCCGGGACCATCACGCATAAAGCATGTATAGCCTCGGCCCCTGAACGAACGGCGAGCTGATGAACCCGCCCAAAACGGGAACCCAACACACCATAAAGCCGGACTTCGAGCACGGGCGGCATGTCGCTAAACACGGTCGTCATACGTGCGCCTCCGGAGCCTGGCAGTGACGCAGGATCAAATGTGTGCAGTCAGCCCACATGCCGCCGTACACATCACGACTGGATCGCTTGTTATAGCGATGATGCAGAAAAGTGCCTGGAGCAGGATGGTGCTCTGGCTCGCTGTCGAGATGGCCGTCGCCCAGATAAATCCCGCCATGATTTGGCGCGAACGCGTCTATCTGCATCACCAACATATCCCCTCGGCGCAGATCGCTGACCGGAAAGAATCCGGCCTGTTGGTAATAGCGCTCGTATAGGCTTTCACCGGTTTTCCACCAACCGTCGCGACGAGGGAAATTGGGTAATTCCAGCCCCCATTCACGCCAATAGAAGTCACGGCACAGCGCATAGCAGTCCAGCACACCATGGGCGAACTCGCGCCCAATCAGCGGTGCCTGATAACCACTTGGCGCAAACTCCACATGCTCGCCAGAAGGCCAACTGACGATGCACCATGGCAGTTCATGGAGTTCACAACTGACTCGATCAGCCATGCTCGGTTTCGGCAGTACATCAGGGTGGCTGTGAACGATGGTCAGCACCTCGCCCTTATCTTCGGCAGCCGCCTGGTCATGCGGATTAATAACGAAATGCTCACTTGGCGTTATGGCGTCGTTACGGCAAGGGACATATTGCTGCTGCTCCCCCACTTGGATAACCACCCCACAACATTCTTTGGGGTATTGCTCGGCGGCGTGTTGCCGGATGTGTTTCAACAGAGTCTCGTTCATATTTTTCTCAAACCATTGATGCGCCGGGAGCGCCGCCAAATGAAAGCGGGTTGCCTTTGCCGAAGCGTTTTTCGCAATCGCTGACACGTCCTCCGCAGCGATCCAGTGCCGGGTTCTCTACTGGATTGCCGTCGGCATCGAACATCAGGTTGCCGGTGTAATTGCAGTCCGGTCCTCGGTATTCGCCCCAAAGGCACCATTCGCAACGGTTCATGATCTGCCCGGCAGGCAGCTTCTGACCCTTCACCGCAGTAGGGGGAGCCAAAGCAAAAGTCACCTCAGCGCGGCTGATACTGGTGGGCTGATTGACGTAAGAGATGTCCACCCTTTCCTGCGTCGAAGCGTCCGGGTTACCTACGGGAAAATTGGCGGCATCCAAATATTTGGCGTAGGTCTGGCGAACGGTGAGGCGAATTCCGCACAGATGCTGGAATTGCACGCACAACGCCGTTATCAGGCCATCGACATTGCTGATTTTGAGCATTGGCGTTGAGGTGTTTCCCTCAACGCCACGTCCGAAACCAGCGACTTCAAAAGGCCGAGGGTCGTAGCGCTCGCCTTTCCAAAAGATCGGCTCTGCCTGCTGGTGGGCGTGGTAACGCAAGGTGCCCATGCCTCTTGATTCACCATTCAACTCGATCAACTGGATCAGCGAACCAGGCTCAAGCTTTTGGTCATCGGCGCTAATCATGGTTCAACCTGCGGGCTGAAGACCTGCTGGAACGTGGTCGTCAAGGTGAACTTCCTGCCTCCATGTGGTTGCAACTGCCAGCCGCCAGTGGTGATGAAAGCGCCCTGCTTCGCCAGTGGCGGCGTCCACAAAAAGTGATCCGCACTTTTGTGGCGGATGAAAAACTCCTGGATTGGGTCCAGATATTCATCAGTACCGGTAAATGACACTGACCAACTGCTCGCCAAGTTATTGATGCCCACGGACATGCGCTGGCTATAACCATTGCCGAACTGCGAACTAAGAATATTGGCTTGAGTATCGCCGGTGGAGTTGACACGCGGCGACCCAGGTAAAGGTTTCGGCCATTAGCCCGCCCTCCTGTTATTAGGGTCGAGCAATCCGTTTTGACCCTTTTCGTTAATAATGACCCCGCGTGCAACCTTTGGCATCTCGGCTCGCACAGTGGCCAGCAGGGCCTGACCCATGGCCTCGTAATCCTGAGCGGACTCGACCGTTCCACCAGAGCCATCGCCATTGATAGTGATGTTGATCTGCGGAGCGGATTGGGATTGATTAGCGGCGTCCGGCGTATTGCTGAGGAACTGTTTCAAGTCCTGGTTAGTTCGACCGTCCACCACCCGCTCGCCTTTTTGTAGCAGCCAGGTGCCTTCTCGCGGAATGCTGTCGATGCCGTCGTGGGCCATCCCGGCCAAGGTCATTCCGGCAACCATGCCGGCGTTGGCATACCCTGCGGCCAATATCGCGGCGCTCATCGGAATACCAGCTACAAACATAAGTTCTGCTGGTGCTTTGGCCGCCGCGATCTGCGTATTCATGATGATGGATGCGACTGCAAAGGCCTTTTGCGCGAGGAACAATACTTTGTAAGCGCCGGACTGCTCACCCGCCATCTTGCCAACCATGTCAGCTGCGTTGCCGGATAGTTCGCTGAAGGTCCCGAGCATCGCGGCTTTGTAAGCACCTTGAATATCATTCAACCGCTGTTGATTGGTTTTATTAATTTCAAAAACCCGATCCAGATACTCTTGCTCACCAGTGAGTTTTTCGGCGTACAACTCAGCCTGCATAGCCAACTGTTTCTCATGCCAGGCCTTGAGTTCGGCCTCGGCTTCTACGGATTTGATCAGCTCGCCCATCGGTCCGCTGACCTGAGATGCAGGCCCGCTGAATGTAGGTGGCTCAGTCACGGTGGATAGGGAGATGGCCTCAGCCCCCGCTCGATACTCGTCACCGCTTAACTTGCCTGCGTCATTGGCCGCTTCCAACACCTGGAGTCGGTCCCGGGTTGTCGCCAGCAGACGTTGCTCCTGAGTCTGCATATTGACCATCAATCCGTCGTAAGCCTTGCGCGCGTTGAGCGCATCCAGTTCGATGGCCGCGCGTTCAAGGATGACCTTGTTCTGCTCGGACAGCCCGGCAAGTTCGCCGTGACTGAGTTGCTGGCGTACCCTGCCCAGTTCGGTGGTTTCGCCGTGCAGAGCAATTTGCTGGGAGAGGCTGGAAAGGGTTTGGCTGTAGGCGTTGTTGAGTTGAACGACTTGACGCGTATGTTCTTGGGTCGCTTGCGGACCAGCGTTTGATTTATTGCTTACTCCCTGCGCGGGTTGGGTAGGCTGAGCTTCGGATTCATTCAATCGGCCATCAAGCATCTGAGCTTTTTGGCTTAGAGCCTCTGAAGCCTTTATTGCATCTTCATAAATTGCGCCATCTTTATTGATGGCTTGAGCTTGCTTTTCATTTAGGTCTGCGTCTGCAATGAGCTGCTGATTTGCGGCGTCAATGCTATGGCCTTCTGCGACAAGCCGGTCGAAGTTGATGATCGCAGGCTGACGCTGTTGCGGGATTCCAGAATCAAAGTCTCCCAACATACCGCCTGTCGTACCCATGGAGCGGATGCTTCGTAAAGCCTGTTGGGCTGTTGCTTCCGCCTGAGCTTTTTGTTCAAGAACACCGTCAAGCATGTAGCGCACCTGAGCCTTGCTCAACTTGGCAAACTCTTCACGCAACTCACTCACCGGCCGCTTGAGATCGATCAGCGATTGGCGAGCCTTGTCACTGTTGTCACTGAACAACAGATAGCCCGCGGCAATCGTTCCCAAGGTCACAGCCAAGCCGACAGGCCCGCCCAGTACTCCCATTAACCCTGCACCAGCGCGTGCAGCACGCGAACCAGCGGCCGCACTTGCGGTTTGAGCCGCCGCATGGACGCGAGTGGCTTGAATATCGGCCAGCCGTGCCAGGCGCAATCGGCTGAGAGCAGCGGTGTGCAGGTCAGTAGAACGTGTCGCCTGAGCATGTGCCTGGGCAGCGGTCAATTCTGCAGCCGCGTTCCGGGCAGCCATGGTCGACGCATCGAGCTGTGCCCGCGTGCGGGCTATTTCGGCAGCGTGGGCCGCGCGCACCGTCGCGATTTGCACATAGAGCGTCTTGACCAGTTCGGCTGACTTCAGTGTGGCGTAACCAATCCCTAATCCAGCCGCAGCGCTGGCGAGCAGGTTCATGTTATCGGCGGCCGAGCCAATGACGCGAGATAACACCTGAGTGGTGCCCGTCGCACCGTCAACATCACCGACCCATTTTTGAAAAGCGTTTGCCAACCCGTTCATGGAACCGCTGATGGAATTGGGCATGGCAGCAAATTCTTGCTGCAATACACCGAGCTGGCTCAGTAGCGCCGGCAAAACCTTGTCCACGGTGAGAAAACCGTCATCAGCAAGGGTTTTGAGTTCACCGCTGGTTATCCCTAACCCCGCCGCCAGGGCAGATAAAACTCGCGCGCCATCGGCGCCCATTGCTTTGAAATCTTCGCCACTTAAAACACCACGCGCCAACGCCCGCGAAAATTGGCCCATGGCCAGAGACGCTTCAGTCGCACCAGCCCCAGACAACTGAGTGCCGATAACCAGCGCCTCGGTCAGTTTGAGGATATCGCCGGTCGCGAAGCCGTAGTCCCGCATGGACCCCGCCGCCTGACTGAACACGTTGGCGTTTTCACTAAACACTGAGCCGGTTTTCTGGCTGATATCAAAAAGTGTCTTTTGCGTAGCTGCTAAATCGCTGCCGCTGACAGATGCCTGCTTGAGGCGTGCATTGATTTGAATCCAGGCGTCGGCTTGCTTAAGCAGCTCCGACACCTTCAAAGTACTTGCCATTGCCTGTGCGTACCGACCAGAGCTACGCGCCAATGCATCCAACGCGTTAGTTTGCGCACTAATAGCCGCCTGCTGAGAACGCCAACTGGCTATCGCCTGTAAGTTACCGTCGCTGATCACACGCAGATAACGCTGCGCAGCAGTGGTTGCCCGCTCTACTTCCCGTTGATAGGCACGTGTTTCCGCGGTGGCATTGAGGGCCAACGAACGGAGTTTGTTTCCTTCCATAGTGTTGCTCCGGCCCATCGGGCTGTGTTTCGACTAAAACGAATGAGATCGAATCTCAAACCATTGAACCTTTAGTTATGAAGCACTTGAAAGCACTCAGAAAAAGCGGCACTTCCAAATTCGTTCACGAGATCTCTTTTCTGTATTTCGTCATACACCCGTTGATACGCATAAGCTCGCACAACATATGACTGAGCGAGTTTATTCATATTACTATTTTCGCCTTCGCCGAAAGCCCGCATCAGATGAGACATCTCAACTCCAGCCTGACGTGCTCTCATCGTGTCCTTTGCCAATCTTGAAGATGCCTCGCACATTTCTTGAATACCATTGTCTGCGTGCACCGTCCCCACCAAGAATACCAACGTGAACATAGCAAAAAAACGAACACACCTGTTAATATCAGTGACGCCACCTTCTACTAAAACCCTACAACTCATGAAAGCTCCGCCGACTTAAAAACTCACCCCGAGCTTCACGCAGCACCCTATAACATGCTCGGTAGATTATATCCTCGAACCGAAGCACCGCCTCTTGCCTCATATCTTCATAGTGAACTAGAGGATAACCATAGGTCATCTCTATATAATCCTTGGTCGACTTACTCCAGCCTTTCATGTTTTTACTTTCAGGATTTTCGTCAACTACCGTATCAATTTTCTTAATAAGCGCGGACATCTCAGCCCCTGACTGCCTTGCTCTCATAGCCGACTTTGCAATACTGGAATGAATTTCGCAAAACTCACGGGGCTTAGGCTCTGCGCTCACATGCCCCACCAAAAGCAACGGCATGAAGACAGAACAAATTAGCGATAAAATATACCTATTTAAAGCACACACAACGCCACCCTTAAGTTATTAACTGCAGAGAACCCCAGACATCACCACTACAACGCTTCCCATTCCCTAGCTAAACAAAATCAAACATTTTCAAGCAACCCTACCCATCAAATACCTCTTAAACATCTCTTCACCTTGATCAATCTCCAACTCATCAAAGCTCTCCAACTCTTGCTGACCTCGCCATTTAGGCATCAAATCCAGCGCAGTCACTTTTGCACCCTGCGCTTGAAACGCTGACGCAGCGACAATAGAAGCCTGGATATCACCACGAACGTCGCCCAGTGGGGATTCGCGGTCATAGGCCATCCACAGTAATAACTCTTCTGCGCTCATACACTCGCGCAACTGCTGCACTGTCATCCCGAGCCGGAGGGCCAGAGTTAGCAGGAATGCTAACTCTGGCTCCTCCGTCAGGCGTTTCCCGCTGCTGTTACCGGGTCAGGCGAATCAGCGCCTACCTCAACGCCACTGAGCTCAAATGCCTTGCAGACCAGTCGATCGTGTACCGGGCTGAAAGCCTTGCTGATTTCTTCGATGTCATCGTCACTAAAGACTCGCTGGCCGATGGGATCGAATAAAGTCCGCCCCATCACGAACGCATAAAGGGAGGCGGAAGAAATATCGCCATTCAGCCCTTCAGGTTCCACCTCGGCGCCGGCCGCGCTGACATTCGAGCGACCCTCTTGCACCAACTCCAAAGCACGCCGCCGATACTCGACCCAGTCACCGGCACTCAAAGCCCGCACGATGACTTTTGCGTCGGACCACTCGGCAACCGAGACAAGTTCGTGCTTGAAATTAAGCAGCGGATCAAGCGCAAGCGTTCGGATGCTGGAGCTATTACTTTTGGCCATCGTCGCCACCCGCAGACGGCGTTGGTAATGGCGCCACAGCGGCGATATCAAACGAAACAGAACCGGTGATTCGAACGTTGAATGTACCGTTCACGGTACCATTCGGTGCGGCGTCCCAAGTGAATTGAGTGACCAACCCCAAGAAACTCGATTTGCTTCCATCGATGAATTCGGCCTTGAATGCGCGCGGATTGCCATCATCGCGAGCAGCACGCAGGACCATCTGCGCCTCATCATCGGCCTTCCAGTTGCCACTCATGCTGAAGGTGCCGTTGTCAGCGAGGCCGACAGTAAATTCCTTAGCCTCACTGGCCAGTGTCGTCACTTCGATCTCATCCGACTGCCCGCCCTGGAATTGCGGCTGTTTGATGGTCACCGACAGGTCTGCCCAAACCAGCTTTGAATCAGTCGGGTCAAGCGTGGTCATTTTGGAGACTGCAAGCCGAGTGCCTTGGGTTTTAACAAACTTAGCCTTTGTAGCTTCTTGTCCAGCCATTTGAAGTTGTCCTTACACGGTTACTGAATTTCAAGTCAGGAAAATCTTTTACTGGTCGCCTCAGGCCCGCACAACCTCAATTGAGGAATCTGTGGTGAATATCTAGCGAACCCAAGGTCAACACAAAGCAAACGCAGAGTTCAATGAAAAAACAAACATGCAGATACAAACCGCCCGGCTCCCCAACACAAATCACAAAGGGTAAAACAGTAAATATTTACCACCTCACGCTTTTGAATTAGATCATCGTTGACAACCAACACCTCACGCCCAATGACTGCCAACGAGCGCAAACATGAACGCTAAAGACTCTGGCGTTACCACCTTGGTAACGCGCGAATCAGACACCACTGAAATGCTTTACCGCATGTTCGGCGAGGTGCTGGTCCCACTGGACAAGGTTAGAGCTCATTATTTCCGAAATCTGAATGAGCAAACGTTTCTGGCGGAAATCACCAGCGGCCGAATCCGCCTGCCAATCACCACTCTGGACACAAGCCGCAAAGCAATTAAATACATACACATTCGCCATATCGCGCTACTCATTGAAACACGTGCAGACAAAGCCGCAGATAAATCTTCCAGCCATGCTTCCCCGATCGATTAACACTCTGAATTGGCGCTCTGATGAGCGCCACCAAGAGGAAAAACCTCTTACCCCTGGTTTTTATCTAGCGACTTTAGCTTCTCCACACAATAAGGCGCCGCCTGTTTCATCTCATCATCGCGATGCAGGGTGTAGTCGGCGCCAAAGTAATAGTTGGCTCTTAGTACCAATACCTGACCACCCAAGCTCTTGATCGTGGTACGAGAACTGTCTGCATACCTGAGCTCTTTGCCGTCGTACTTGATACGGTTCAGTGAATCGCGCCCGTTCCAGGAAGCACACATCACACCCGTGCCGTCCTTTTCAAATTTCGTGGTGGTCAGATAGGGGCCGATACTGCCCGTCCATATACCTACCAGCTTCTGCGGAACCGGGACGGCCACCACGGCCGGGAAGTTATTGTTCTGCATATCAGTGATCATCGAGGAACAGCCAGAAACACTCAACACAACAGCAGCTAACAAAGGTAAACGCATGGGTAATCTCCATTTCCAGAAGATTGAACCCTATCAATATCGAACCCGCTTTTGAGGCCAACTCTGCACTTGAGGAATGTTCCCACACACTTATCAGATATATCCGAGAAAACCTCCGACCACAAAAAACGGCGCCTTAATCAGCGCCGTTCTAGATCCATCATCTACCTACCTATGCCCGCCTCTGCCATCACCGCCGCGACCACCTCTTCCATCGCCACGACCATCACCTCTTCCGCCTCGACCTGGACCGTGGCCTCGGCCGTCGCCGTGTCCGTCGCCCCATGAAGGGCCGGGGCGGCCGGGGTGGTTTCGGTAGTCGTTGCGTGGGTTGCGATAACCCGGGTATGGGCGGTGGCGG
>Ga0247731_1000215_pt1 | contig 16449 bp, 23 predicted proteins | sample UWRJL088202R2_FD_180938 | JGI IMG/M metagenome (GOLD analysis project Ga0247731, IMG submission 180938) | Plant litter microbial communities from Arlington Agricultural Research Station in Wisconsin, United States - UWRJ-L088-202R-2 | ecosystem: Environmental > Terrestrial > Plant litter >...
CGACGCGGCTACGACCGGGTGGAAGCCGCCCGCCGCGCCACCTGCCGCGCCGCCGACGAACAGAGCGACGTGCTGCTGATCGTCGGTTGCTCGACCGTGGCCGACGCCCGGGCGGCCGCCGCCTCGACCCTGACCATGCTGCGTCCCGGCGGGGCGCTGGTCATCGACGCCGGCGCGTTCCTGGACCAGGAACCGCGTCGGGCCTTGTGCGAGGATCTGCGGGCGCTGGGCCTGGAGGTCGAGGCGCAGGCGGAGCTGTCGGCGGAGCTTCTGGCGACGCGGCCGTTCAGCAAGCGCGCGGCGGCTTAGGTTTCAAGCCAACAAACAGTTGTCATCCCGGGCGAAGCGAAGCGCAGACCCGGGACCGACGCCTGAGCTCAGCACTTCGGGTCGGTCCCGGATCGGCGCGCTGCGCGCTTGTCCGGGATGACAACCGCTTTTGACTAGAACCCGCTGGCGATGGCTTCCGGCCGGGTCTTTTCCTTGCGCGCCATGAGGTTGTTCAGGGCGTTCACATAGGCCTTGGCCGAGGCGGTCAGGGTGTCGGTGTCGGCGGCCTGGCCGGTGGCGATCCGGCCGTCTTCTTCCAGACGCACCGAGACCTGGGCCTGGGCGTCGGTGCCTTCGGTCACCGCGTGCACCTGGAACAGGCGCAGGGCGGCGTTGTGCGGCACGATCTGCTGGATGGCGTTGAACACCGCGTCCACCGGACCGTCGCCCGAGGCTTCCGAGGTCTTCACTTCGCCGTCGACTTCCAGGGTCAGCTCGGCCGACTGGCCGTCGGTGCCGGCCACCACGCGCAGGCGCTGGACGCGGATGCGTTCGGAGCCGCGCGCCAGGGCGTCGTCGACCAGGGCGATGATGTCGTCGTCGTAGACGTGCTTCTTGCGGTCGGCCAGGTCCTTGAAGCGGCCGAAGGCCTCCTTCAGGGCGTTTTGGCCCAGCTCGTAGCCCAGGTCCTTCAGCTTGGCGCGGAAGGCGTGGCTGCCCGAGTGCTTGCCCATGACCAGGCTGGACGGCGCCTGGCCGACCGATTCCGGGGTCATGATCTCGTAGGTCTCGCGGTTCTTCAGCATCCCGTCCTGGTGGATGCCGCTTTCATGCGCGAAGGCGTTCTTGCCGACGATGGCCTTGTTGTACTGCACCGGGAAACCGGTGATGGCCGAGACGTAGCGGCTGGCGCGGGTGATGTGGGTGGTGTCGATCTTGGTGTCGTAGGGCAGCTTGTCGCCGCGCACCTTCAGGGCCATCACGACCTCTTCCAGCGCCGCGTTGCCGGCCCGCTCGCCCAGGCCGTTGATCGCGCACTCGATCTGGCGCGCCCCGCCCTGCACGCCGGCCAGGCTGTTGGCCACGGCCAGGCCCAGGTCGTTGTGGCAGTGGGTCGAGAAGATCACCTTGTCGGCGCCCTCGACGTTCTGGGTCATCCAGCTGAACAGGTCGGCATATTCCGACGGATAGGTGTAGCCGACGGTGTCGGGCAGGTTGATCGTCGTCGCGCCGGCCTTGATGGCGGTCTCGATGGCGCGGCGCAGGAACTGGCGGTCGCTACGGGTGGCGTCCTCGGCCGACCACTCCACGTCGTCGCGCAGGTTGCGAGCGTGGGTGACCGAGCGGGCGATCACGTCGATGACGGCGTCCGGCTCCATCTGCAGCTTGTGCTTCATGTGCAGGTCGCTGGTGGCGATCACCACGTGGATGCGGCCGCGGGCGGCGGGCTTCAGGGCCTCGGCGCAGCGGTCGATGTCCACCATGTGGGCGCGGCACAGGCCGGCGATGGTGGAGTTCTTGACGATCTTGGAGATCTCGCGGACCGCCTCGAAGTCGCCGTTCGAGGCGATCGGGAAGCCGGCTTCGATGACGTCGACCCCCATCTCCTCAAGGATCTTGGCCAGTTCCAGCTTCTCGTCATGCGACATCGAGGCGCCGGGCGATTGCTCGCCGTCGCGCATGGTGGTGTCGAAAATGACGACGTTGTCGCGCTTGTCGAAAGCGGCGGGAGATACTGAGCTCATGATCTTACTCGTCGGATGGTGTCTGCGTGCGGGCGGCGTTTGGGTCAGTCATCCCCTGCGCGCCCGGCCACGACGATGCGCGGCCCCTAGAGCGCCCAGGGGTTGGTAAGCCGAAGCGAAAGCAGTTGGCGCGCGACGTTCATGGTTGCTTTCTACACAGCAGCCCAAATTGCGGCAAGCATTTTGCGTTTATCGATCAATTCGCCGCATGCGGAGCAATCTTCGACCAAGATCAACCCTGGATTAGGGTCGATCGTCGCGCGAGATGAACTCCAAAGACGCCAAACACCCCGTCAAGCCGGGCCAAGCGACGCGAACCGCCCTACTCGGCCGCCTCTTCGCGCTTCTTGAGCCAGGCCCGGGCGATCAGGCCGGCGACGATCCACACCGCCACCGCGAGCACCAGCATGACGATGTGTCGCTGGCCGCCGCCCTTCAGGGCCTGGACGATCGAATTGCCGGCGAAGGCGGTGAGGGCGATCTTCGGAATGATGCCGACTGCGGTGCCGGCCGCGAAGTCGCGGATCTTCATCGGGGTGACGCCGGCGGCCATGTTGACGACGATGAACGGGGCCGACGGCACTAGGCGCACGATCAGGCTGGCCAGGAAGCCGTTCTTGCCGATCAGCTTCATGAACTTGGCCACGCCGTCGCCGGCCAGGTCCTTCAGCAGTCGCCCGCCAAACGCCCGGCCCATCCAGAAACCGATCAAGGAGGAGACCAGGGTGCCGATCCAGCTGTAGGCGAAACCAGTCCACGGCCCGAACGCCACCACCGCCGCGGCGATCAGCACGAACTGCGGCACGCCGATGAAGGCCAGGGCCGCGAAGGCTCCGACCGCGACCGGCAGGGCCCAGGGGCCGTGGGCCGCGCCCAGCCAGTGCTCGACCGCCACCTCGCCGTTCAGACCCAGAAGCTGAGCCCCGAACAAGAAGACGATCCCCACCCCGCCGAACAGCACGAACGACACGGCGATCGTCCGCCAGGCCTTGGCGTCCATGTTGGTGAAGAAGTCGATCAAGCGACGAAGCATCCGCCTGCCTCGCCCATGCTCCGGACCGGGTCAAGCACGGTCGGGACGCAAAACGCCCGATGAGCGCTCATTTTGTCGTCACGCTTTCCGCCCTGGGACGCTGGGTCATGGTTAAGATTCCCCAAACACGACAATTGCGTTGCGCCTTTGTCGTAACCGGCGGCTAAGTTATCCACAGGCCCTCCCGGCCGTAGTTTCGGGGGGCGCGTTGGGGAGTGCGTCGGACGTGAAGACCCTGGCAGTGATTTCCCGCAAGGGCGGGGCCGGCAAGACGACCCTGGCGGTCAACCTGACCCTCGCCGCCCATCTGGCCGGCCGGAAGACCATCCTGGCCGACATCGACCCGCAGCGCTCGGCCTCCGACGCGCTGAGAGCCCGCACCGAGCCGGGTCCCACCATCGCCGAGATCAATGCCGGCAAGCTGTTCCAGACCCGATCCCAGGCCCTGCACGACGCCTATGACGTCATGCTGATCGACACCCCGGCCGCTCCGGATTCCGACGTGGCCGTCGCGGTCAACTCCGCCGACCTATGCGTGCTGGTCTGCCGGCCCACCTTCCTGGACATCGCCTCGGTCGCGCGCTCGGCCGAGATGGTGCGTCGCCTGGGCAAGGCCGGGCTGATCGTCCTCAACCAGGCGCCGCCCAAGCGTGGCGGCCTGGAGCCGGTGGGCGTGCAGAAGGCCATCGAGGCCCTGCGCTTCTGCGGCCTGCCGATCGCTCCGGTCGGGATGCGCGCGCGGGCCATCTATCAGCAGGCGATCGCCCGGGGCCGCTCGGTCGGCGAATGGGACGCCGCCAGCCCCGCCGCCCAGGAAATCGACCGTCTGTGGACCCACGTAGCCGCCCTGCTGGCCCTGGACGCCCACGGCCGCGACGCCCGCGCGATCTGAGCAGACAGCGAACCGCAGTTTTTCCAATGGAAACAGCGGGTTCCATATGAGGGCGCATCCCGCGGGCAAATAATCCGCAGGTTGAACTTCTGTTCATACATTGGCTCATAACAATTGTGCACTTGGGGAACCTTGCGGCCTCCAGACGAGGCGGCCTGGTCGGGGAAGAGTGGGCGAGCCGTGAAGACGATTACTGTGCTTTCGCGAAAGGGCGGTGCGGGCAAGACGACCCTGTGCGTCAACCTCGCCCTGATGGCCTTCCTGGCCGGTCACAAGGTCATGCTGGCCGACATCGATCCGCAGCGCTCGGCCTGCGACGCCTTGCGCGCCCGCGCTGAACCCGGCCCGGTCCTGGCCGAGATCAACGCCGGCAAGCTGTTCCACGCCCGCTCCAGCGCAATGCGCGAAGACTACGACTACCTGTTCATCGACACCCCCGCCGCGCCGGAGGCCGACGTCGCCCAGGCGGTCAATGCCGCCGACCTGTGCCTGGTGGTCGGCCGCCCCTCGTTCCTGGACCTGGCCCCGATCGTGCGCTCGGCCGAGGCGGTGCGCCGCCTGGGCAAGAGCGGCTTCGTGGTCCTCAACCAGGCCCACACCAGCCGGGCCGAGGTCGCGCCGGTGGCCTTTCCAGAGATCATGGAGGCCCTGCGCTTCTGCGGCCTGCCGCTGGCCCCGCACGGCCTGCGCTCGCGCGAGGTCTTCCAGACGGCCATGGCCCAAGGGCGCTGCGTCGCCGAGCATGAGCCGGAAACGCCGGCCAGCCGCGACCTGGAGCGGCTGTGGGCCCATGTCGAGGCCAGCCTGGGCGGCGCCGGGCAGATGCCGATGAAGACCGCCCTCACCGGCTGATCGCGCTTTGCCCAGACGACGACGCTGACCTAGAGCATCGTGCGGAAAAGTGGCCTCCGGTTTTCCGCAAGAACGATGCGAAAACAAAAAGCTAGAGCGAGGCGGGCGATTCCTTCATCGCGCGTCTTGCTCTAGGCTCGCCGCATTCAGTGCGGAGCTTTCATGAAACTTCTCGGCGTCTCCGGCAGCCTGCGGGCCGCCTCGTTCAACACCGCCCTGCTGCACGCGGCCCAGGACTGCACGCCCGAAGGTGTGACGATCGAGATCTTCCGCCTGCACGACCTGCCGCTGTTCAACCAGGACGTCGAGGATCTGGGCGATCCCGAGCCGGTCCAGGCCTGGAAGGCCGCCATCGCCGACGCCGACGCCCTGCTGCTGGCCTGCCCGGAATACAATGGCGGCATAACCGGCGTGCTGAAGAACGCCATCGACTGGGCCTCGCGCGGCAGCCCTTCCGTCCTGGCCGGCAAGACCGCCTGCATCATCGGCGCCTCGCCGGGCGTCACCGGCACCGTCCGCGCCCAGGACGCCCTGCGCCAATCGCTGCGCAAGGTCTCGGCCCAGTATTGGCCCCTGACCGAGATGCTGGTCGGCCAGGCGCATACCAAGATCGAGAATGGTCAGGTCATCGACGAGAAGACCCTGGCCTATCTGGGCAAGCACCTGGCCGCGTTCGTGGATCACATGAAGGGCTAACCCCTCACTTCGCCATCGACGGGTCGTAGTTCGGGCCGAAGTCCAGGACGAACAGCGGACCCAGGACGATGGTCTGCTTGGCGCCGCCCAGTTGGAGGCTGACCCCGGCCGCCCCCTTGTCGGCGTCCATGCCCGCCCGGCCGCTGAAGGTGTACATCTTCCATTCGCCGCCGATGGTCTCGACCTGGCCGCTGACGATGCCGCTCCACGGCGAGGCCGACTGCTGGACGCCCAGCGAACTGATCGTCGCCGTGGCCGGACCGCCGTCGACGGACTCGGCCTTGGCCCAGAAGGCGACGGTGATGATGTCGCCCTTGGTGATCTTGCCGTCCACGCCTTGGCCGGCGGCGTTATTCCAGGGCTGGTCGGGCGTCGGGGTGGTCACCTGGATCCGCACGGCGTTCCCGCCGGTGACTGTCTTGTCCTTGACCTGGGCGTTCGTCTGGCCGGGTCCGTAAACGTTCCAGGCGACGGACGGCTTGTTGATGGCGTACTTCATGATGCCGTCGGCCGCGCGCGCCGGAGCCGGTCCGGCCATCGCCACGGCGCTCATGCCCAGGGCCAAGACGACGGCCAGGCTTGCGATCTTCTTCATGGACTTCCCCCTTCGACGGACGCCGTTGCGTCGGACGTCCCGCTTCCCCCTGGGCCGTCCGCCATGCGGCTCGGCCTCTCGTTTGCATGATAGCGGTACCGCGCGGTTTGGGCGGACGCAAGAACCCTGCATCGGGCGGTCTTTGTTGCGTTGCACCGCGGCAAGCGGGGGCGTAAAGACCGCCGCAATCCTGAAACCGGTCTTTCGAGTCCACCGTCCTCCCAGGGGAGTCCTGAACCATGTCGCTCGAGTCCGCCGCCCTGCGGCGCATCGCACCTTCGGCCACCATCGCCATCAGCGCCAAGGCGCGCGCCCTGAAGGCCGCCGGACGTGACATCATCGCCCTTTCCGCGGGCGAGCCGGACTTCGACACCCCGGACAACATCAAGGAAGCCGGCATCGCGGCGATCCGCGCCGGCAAGACCAAGTACACCGACCCCGACGGCATGCCCGAGCTGAAGGCGGCGATCTGCGCCAAGTTCAAGCGCGAGAACGGCCTGGACTACAAGCCGAGCCAGGTTCACATCGCGCCCGGCGGCAAGCCGGTGATCTTCAACGCCTTGGTCGCCACCCTGAACCCGGGCGACGAGGTGATCATCCCCGCGCCGTACTGGGTGTCGTATCCCGACATGACCCTGCTGGCCGGCGGTACGCCCGTGGCCGTGGAAACCACCGCCGAGAGCGGCTTCAAGATCACGGCCGAGGCCCTGGAAGCGGCGATCACGCCCAAGTCCAAGTGGCTGATCATCAACAGCCCGTCCAACCCGTCGGGCGGCGCCTATACGCGCGCCGAGCTGCAGGCCATCGCCGACGTGCTGCTCAAGCATCCGCACGTCTGGGTGCTGACCGACGACATGTACGAGCACCTGGTGTTCGACGACTTCGAGTTCACCACCATCGCCCAGGTCGAGCCCAGGCTCTATGACCGCACCCTGACGATGAACGGCGTCTCGAAGGCCTACGCCATGACCGGCTGGCGCATCGGCTACGCGGCCGGCCCCGAGCCGCTGATCAAGCTGATGGGCAAGATGATCAGCCAGACGACGTCCAACCCCGCCTCCATCTCGCAATGGGCGGCGGTCGAGGCGCTGAACGGCACGCAGGACTTCATCAAGCCCAACGCCAAGCTGTTCCAGGAGCGCCGCGACCTGGTCGTGTCGATGCTGAACCAGGCCACTGGCATCCACTGCCCCACCCCGGAAGGCGCGTTCTACGTCTATCCGTCGTGCGCCGGCCTGATCGGCAAGACCGCTCCCAGCGGCAAGGTCATCCAGAGCGACGAGGACTTCGCCAACGAACTTCTCGACGCCGAGGGCGTGGCGGTGGTGCATGGCGCGGCCTTCGGCCTGTCGCCGTTCTTCCGCATCAGCTACGCCACGGCCAACGACGTTCTGGAAGACGCCTGCACGCGCATCCAGCGCTTCTGCGGCAGCGTGAAATAGCCTTTTGCTGCGACTACGGCCGTCATTCTCGCCCTTTCGGTGATTATGACGGCTGTAAGTCGGCCGCAAACCGCGCTAGGGCTCCTTTTCGCCGCATCCCGCGGCCAGGAGACCGTCATGGCGCGCACCCCTAACTATAATTTCGAACGCCAGGAACGCGAGCGCCTGAAGGCCCAGAAGGCTGCCCAGAAGGCCGCCGACAAGGCCGCCGCCAAGGCCGCCGAAAACCCGACCAAGCCTCCGACCGACGATCAGTGAAAGACGGCGCATGCCTAGCTCTACGAACTTCAACCACGAAACCGTCTCGCTGGACGGCGAAGACTTCTCCGACTGCGAGTTTCGTGACTGCCGACTGACCTATGCGGGCGGCCCAGCGCCGACCTTCAGCAACTGCAAGGTCATCGACTGCGAGTGGAAGTTCGAGGGCCCGGCCGAGCAGACCCTGGCCCACCTGAAGGCCATGTGGAACGTGGGCGGCAAGGGCCCGGTGCAGGCCCTGATCAAGGACATCACCGGCGGCGGCCGCTAGGCCGTTCGGAGCCTTGCGCCTTGCCAGGGGTTGATACTCCAAGGGCAAGGCACAAGATCGAAAAGCAGACCGGCATGCGAAGCGCCAAGGAATGCCTGGCCATGGCCGTCGACATCGAGCGGCAGGCGCATCTGAGCGACACGCTGTCCCATCGCGCCGACCTGCTGTCGATGGCGCAAACCTGGCGCAACCTGGCCCAGCAGGCGCTCTGGCAGGATTGCCAGGGTCGCCTGGTCCCGCGCCGCTGATTTCAGACGGACCACGACAGCCGAAGACAACACGCGTACAGCTGAGCCATCGGCATCCATCCGCTGCCGTCCGCGAACGTCCTTGCGTCCAGGATGGGATACCCATCCACCCATGCCACGCGCCATTCCCGGGATCGAGGACGCCCAGACCCTCGCCCAGGCGATCGTCGATACGATCCATGAGCCGCTGCTGGTGCTCGATTCCGCCTTCAGCGTCCTGGCGGCCAGCCGCTCGTTCTACGAGACCTTCAAGGTCGATCCCGAACACACCATGGGCTGCCTGCTCTACGCCCTGGGCGACGGCCAATGGGACATTCCCGCCCTGCGCCTGCTGCTCGAGACCATCATCCCCGAACGCGTGGCGATGAACGGCTTCGAGGTCGATCACGACTTCCCGGGCGTCGGTCGGCGGATCATGCTGCTGAACGCCCGCAAGGTGATCTACGAGACCAGCAGCAACGCCACCATCCTGCTGGCCTTCACCGACATCACCGCCCGCCGCGCCATCGAGCTGGAGAAGGAAAGCCTGCAGGCGCGCACCAACGACCTGCTGAGCCAGAAACAGGTGCTGCTGCAGGAAATGCAGCATCGGGTCGCCAACAGCCTGCAGATCATCGCCAGCATCCTGATGCTCAAGGCGCGCGCCGTGACCTCGGAAGAGACCCGCTTCCACCTCAAGGACGCTCACCAGCGAGTGATCTCGGTGGCCGAGGTGCAGTCGCATCTGCACGCCACCGGCGGCGTCGACCAGATCGAGGTCGGTCCCTATCTGACCAAGCTGTGCGCCAGCCTGGCGGCCTCGATGATCGGCGACAGCCAGCCGATCGGTCTTGCGGTGGTCGCCGACCACGGCCTGATCGGCTCGGACAAGGCCGTCAGCATCGGCCTGATCGTCACCGAGCTGGTGATCAACGCCGTGAAATACGCCTTCCCCGCCTTCCGCGAGGACGCGCGGGTCACCGTCACCTTCGCCAGCGACCTCGACGGCTGGAGCCTTACGGTCAGCGACAACGGCGTGGGCAAGAGCGAACCGCACGCGGTCTCGAAGCACGGCGGCCTGGGCACGGTGATCGTCGACGCCCTGGTCAAGCAGCTCGACGGCAAGATGACCGTGACCACCGCCCCCGGCATGGCCGTGACGATCCGCCATGGCGCGGCCTGAACCCGGGCCAGGCGCCGCCGACAAGCGTGATTATGCGAGTAACTTGCAAGCGTGCTGAACGCGTCCTAATCAGCGCTCCATAGCCGCTTGCCCTCGAGGTCGATCGTGAAGCCCGCCGCGTCGCAGAATTCCGGCCCCACCGCATGACCCCGACCTTGCAAACCCTGCTGGCCTCGGCGGCGATCCTCGCGGCCGCCGTCGGCGTCTGGCTGCTGTGGCTGGCGTGGAAGCGTAATCCCAAGCCGCGCGGCGGGCTGATCGCCGGCGGGTGGGCCTTGCTGCTCGCCGCCGCCGTCCTGCTGGCGCCCTGGGCCGGCGGTGATCGCGGCGTGGCGATCTCGACCCTGCTGGTCGCGGTCGCCGCCACCGTGTTCATCGTCATCAGCGGTCGCTGGACCCTGCCGCACGGCAAGAAGGCCAAGCCGATCCGCGCCACGGCCGGCGGGGCCGATCCGGCCCAGGGTCCGGCCACGACCTGGCCGCGCACCCTGGCCGCCGTGCTGCTGGCCCTGCCCGTCTCGACGGCCGCCTCGGTCGCCGCCGGCGTCGCCCTGGCCGTCTGGACGCCGGGAGCGCCGGCCGACAAGCTGGTCACCGCCGCCTTCGGCGCGCCGCTGATCCTGGCGGGGGCCATGGTCTGGACCTGCGCCGATCGCAAACTGCTGCGCACCACCCTCGGCTTGCTCGGCCTGACCGCCGTCTGCGCCCTCGCCGTCGTCCTGCGACCGCACTAGGAAGATCGCCATGGACGCCGCCACGCCGCCTCCCGTCGCTAAGCCCGAACCCGCCAACCGCCCCTCGATCTGGCCCAAGGTCCCGCCGGCCTTCGTACGCACAGTGCTGTCGGGACACTCGGGCCTTGGCCTGGTCGCCGCCGCCCTGATCTACATCGTCTGCCTGTCGGGCACGGTGGCGGTGTTCCTCAACGAGCTGAAGCTGTGGGAAGAGCCGGCCGCGCCGACCCAGACCCACGCCAGCCCCCAGGCCGTGCAGGCTTTCGCGGAGGCCATCACCAAGGCCCATCCCGAGGCCGGTTTCGTCTATATGGGCCTGCCGACGTCCGACATGCCGCGCCTGCACGCCTATGTCGGCGAGCAGGTGTTCGTGGCCGACGCCCAAGGAAGGATCGCGGGCGAGGCCAGCGCCCCCTGGGCCCACTTCCTCGAGCACCTGCACATCTACCTGCACCTGCCCGAGACCCTCGGCCTGATCGTCGTCGGCCTGATCGGCGCGGCCCTGACCGGCCTGATCGTCTCCGGCTTCCTGGCCCATCCGAAGATCTTCCGCGACGCCTTCGCCTTCCGCTGGGCCGGCGCCAAGCGCCTGTCGCAAGCCGACCTGCACAACCGCCTCAGCGTCTGGGGTGCGCCGTTCCACTTCGTGGTCGCCTGGACCGGAGCCTATATCGGCCTGGCCAGCCTGCTGCTGTTCGCGGTGGCCGGGGTGACCACCAAGGGCGACATCGCCAAGGTCACCGCCCCGATCTACGGCGTGGTCCCCAAGGCCGACCCGACGCCCGCCCCCTTCCCCGACCTGGTCAAGGCCCTGGCCTGGTTCGACGGCAAGCCGGAGCTGGAGCCGACCCTGATTTCGCTGACCAACCTGGGCACCAAGGGCCAGCTGGTCGAGGTCAACGCCGTCCTGCCCAAGCGCCTGGTCTATGCCGAGCGCTACACCTTCGACGCCCAGGGCCAGATGACCCACAAGCTGGGCCTGTCGGACGACGGCCTGGGCAAGCAGGTCTTCGCCTCGTCCTATCCGCTGCACTTCGGCTCGTTCGGCGGCCTGCCGGTCAAGATCGCCTACGGGCTGTTGGGTGTTGCTCTGTGCGTGGTGACCAGCAGCGGCGTGACCATCTGGTTGACCCGCCGCCGCGATCGCGGCCGCCCCGCCCCCCGCCTGGAAAAAGCCTGGGCCGCCGTCGTCTGGGGCTCGACCGCCACCCTGGCCCTGTCGGCCGCCCTGTGGCTGGCGTTCAAGGCTCCACCCGTCTGGGTGTTCTGGGCGCCGCTGGCCCTGCTGATCGCCGCCGCCGTGGCGGTCAAGGACGCGCGGTTCTGGACCGTGAGCCTGCGGGTCGCCACCAGCGTGGCGCTGGCGGCGGTCGTGGCGATCCACGCGGTGAAGTTCGGCGCCCTGGCGTTCGGCGGCGTGGCCCTGGGCGTGAACCTGACGCTGCTGGCCCTGGCGGCCTTGATCGCCCCATGGCGCAAGCCGCTGGCCAGGGCCGAAGCCCCGGCCTGACGGCCGCTGAAGCCTAGTGTTTTTCGCGCCACTGAGCCTTGGCGTCGGCCTTGGTCAGGGTCAGGTGGACTCCGTCGTCATCGACATGATCGACCCAGGTGATCGGGATCAGGTGGTGCTTGAACCCGCCGCCCAGGTCCAGCTTGGCCAGCTCGATCTCGGCGCCGACCACGTGATCCACGCGGCCGACATGGCCGCCGTCCGAACCGACCACTTCCAGATGTTCGCGAATTTGCGTGACGTTGATCATGGTGCTTCTCCTGTCCATCGATCCTCGCCAGGGCAAACGGATCGACCCACGGCGCAGTTTCACGGCCGGTTGCGGCGATCGGATGTTCGCGTTACGTTCCTTACAAGTCCGCAACGTCTCGCGCCGTGTCTTGCGATGACCGGGGGTGCGGGTAAGCAGGAAGCGCCGCCGTGTGCGGGCGTTGCTTGATGGGGGAAGACCGATGATCAGACCGCTCGTCGCCGCTTTGGCGCTGGTGACCGCGTCGATGGCCTGGGACGCCACGGCCATGGCGCAGACCGCCGCCGCGCCTGCGTCCTCCACGACCACGCCCGCCCTTCAACCCGAGCCCGGCCCAGCCCCGTCTCCCGTCACGCCCTTGCCCCGTGTCGACGCCGTGTTCGGCGCCGACGGGGTGACGATCACCGACGGCGGCAAGAGCGTATTGTTCTACCGCACGACCGCCGCCGATCCCCATGAGCCGGGGCGGCTGAACTACGTCCATCCGATCTACGCGCCCGACGGCGCGGTGCTGACCGAGGATCGCCCCGCCGACCACCTGCACCAGCGCGGCGCGTTCTGGAGCTGGCACCAGGTGATCGTCGACGGCAAGAACGTCGCCGACGGCTGGTTCATGAAGGGCCTGACCTTCCACGTCCGCGAAAAGCGCTTCAAGAGCGACAGCAGCAACGGTGGGACCCTGGTGGTCAACGCCGACTGGATCGTCAATTCCGCGCCGGAAGTGGCCTATGTGGCGCGCGAGACCACCAAGGTGAAGGTGTTCGCCCTGAAGGACGGCGCGCGGCGCATCGACTTCGACACCGTGATCACCGCCCGCAGCGACACCCTGGCCTTGGGCGGCAGCGACGACGCCAAGGGCTATGGCGGCTTCTCGCTACGGCTGATCAAGCCCGACCGACTGAACTTCGGCTCAGGCGGCAAAGCCGTGACGCCGGCCGTCGGTCCGGTCAAGGCCGGCAAGGCGATGGGCTTCGCATGGACGCCGGGCGAAGGCTCGCCGGCCTGGACGGTGGGCCTGGCCTGCAAGGCCAATGGCGCGCCGATCACTCGCTGGATCCTGCGCAAGGAACTGTCGATGCAAAACTGCGTCTTCCCCGGCCGCGCTCCGTTCGTGCTGAAGAAGGGCGAGACCCTGCGCCTGCAATCGACCCTGATCATCCGTCCCGCGACGCCGCCGAAGGGGAAGAAGCACTAGGGCGCCCACAGGATTGAGCACTTTACCGTAAACACTTTTTGGTTGCACCATCGCGCCGGCTCGCCTTGGTCGTCGACACCCCGTCGACGGCGACGCGTCACGGGAGTTGACGATGAAGCGTACCTCGATCGGATTGATCTGCGCCGGGGCTGTTCTAGCCCAAGCCGCGCCAACCCTAAGCGCGCCGATGGCTGCGGCCAGGGCCGCCGTCACGCGAAGCGACCCGTGCGCGACCTTGGCCGGCAATCGCTGGGTGGCCTATGTGGAGCCGACGACCGGAGCCTACACCTCGGTGGAACTGTGGGATCTGCGCTCCGCCGTGATCGGCGGCTCGGCGATCAACGACAAGGCGCCCCATCCCTATCCCAGCCCGATCACCGGCACGACCGACTGGGGTCGCGCGGCGGTGACCAAGTTCACCGCCTGCGCCAATGTCGGCGGCAAGGCCCGCCTATCGGCCGATTGGGCGGCCGAGCCGATCTATGACGTCACCCTGTCGAGCGACGGTCAGACCGCGACGATCGCCGGAACCAACACCCGGGTCGACACCACCGACCTGAAGGGCTGGGCCGCCCGCGCGCCGAACTGATCCGCGAAGACTTCACATCGCGCGGGCCATCGCTTGACGGCGCGCGATGTGGGGTTGCGCCCGGCAGCGCTCCTGGGAGAGTGTCGGACGCGCTTTCCGTTTCGATTTTCCAGAGCCCGTCGCCCCCATGGCCGAGATCCTCAACCTCAACCAGGCCCGCAAGGCCAAAGCCAAGACCGACGCACAGGCCAAAGCCGCGGAAAACCGCGTCAAGTTCGGCCGGACCAAAGCCGACAAGACCCTGGACGCGGCGCGCGCCGACAAGCTGAAACGCGACCTGGACGGCGCGAAACGCGAGGATTGAGCCGCCCGTCAGCGTCCAAGCCCAGCCTCGCTGGACTTCCCCACCGCGACGGCCTGGCGTCTGACGATCAACGCCAGACCGATCGCGATCCGCCTCGCATCTTCAAGAAAGCAAAGCTTGTTGGTGGTGACCCGGCCGTCGTGCATCCTCGCCTCATGACGCTTCGATCGGCCCTCATCGCCGCGATCCTAGCTCTCCTGGTCCCGGCGCCGGCCCTGGCGCAGGACGCCGAGTTGCTTCACGCCGACACGCCGCTTTGGGCGCCGGACGGCAAGACGGTCTGGCCGCAGCATTTCTTCGACAACGACAGCTTCGGTTGCACGCACTGTCTCCAGCTCGGCGCCTAGCGCTACAAGCCGGCCGACACCGACCAGGATGATAGCTGGTACAGCTTCCGCAATTACGGCGTCATGCATTGCTGGATGAACGTGGCGGAGGGCGACGATCCGGAAACCTTCACCGACAGCCGCCCAAGCTTCCTTGTCGAGCTCGGCCGCGTGGGGACCAAGGAGCTCTGGGCCCTGCAGATGGGCGCGCGTCCGGGAAGCGACTACATCCTGCTGGCGCGCCCGGCCGGCAAAGGCGCCATCGAGCGCTTCGAGGTCCTCCAACGGCGCTGTCCGAAGGCGCGGATGGGCGGCCCGTCGCTTGATATCCTCATGACCGGCTATTGCAGCCTCAACACCCAGGGCGAGATGCTGGGCCTGGCCCACAGGATGGCGAAGCTGCCGCCCTTGGGCGTCATGACGTTCGAGCCCGCGTCGCCCTAGGCGACGAACCGGTCGCGGTATTGCGGCGGAATGGCCTGGTAGGCGGCGGCGGGCTTGATGTTCAGCTTGCGGCGCGCCTCGTCCAACGGCAAGGCGAACAAGGCCGGATAGTCGACCGCCGGCAACCAGGCGGCCGTCTTGCCGTTGCGGCGGGCTTCACGCACCGCCTGGCCATACGGCTGATCGATCCGGGTCTTCCGGAACTGCCGGGCGCCGGCCATAGCGATCACCGCGAAACCGAGACTGCGGGTCTGCTGGTACGAGAAGGCCACCACGCAAACCTCGCCCAGGGCGTCGGTGCCGTAGCCCGTCAACACGTGCCAGACGTCGTGCACGTCGCGCATGCGCCGGCCGTACCAGGCCAGCGGATGGGCGGCGTCGACATCGGCCTCGGGCACCTTGCGGCTCTCATCGGCCAGGCCTTCGGCTGAAAGGCCGCGCGGGGCGATGAAGTCGCGATAGGCCGCGCCGACCGTGCCCGGCCCGAACTGGGCCAGCCAGGCGGGGTCCGACAGTCGTTCGGCGAACTCGTCGCGCTCGTAGGCGATGCGGCCGCCCTCGGGTGTGCTCATCAGGCGGCGGTAGCCCCAGGGGATCGCCTTGCCCGACAGGGCGCGCATGATCTCGAACACCTGGGCGGTGTCCTCCTTGTCGGCGATGAGGCGCCGGACGGCCTTGATCGCCCGCAAAGGCTGCAAGTTGAACGCGCCGCGCTGGCGCCGCATCGGTTGGCGGACGTTTTGCTCACCGAGCCCTTGCGTGGCTGCGATCATCGGGCATGCTCCTGCTGGACCCCATAAAGATGACATCGCGTCATCTTTATTCAAGGGGAATTCAGCGACCCCCGATACGCGACATGCGTTGAACACGACATGGCGCGCTTCGCAAGCTGGGGACGGGCAAGATGGGCAGTCTGAAAAAGCGTTCGATCAACCTGTCCGGCCACGCGACCTCGCTGGCCCTGGAACCCGAGTTCTGGGCCGTTCTGCAAGCCGCGGCGGCCGCCGACAAGATCAGCATCGCCGGCCTGATCCAGCGGATCGACGCCGGACGCGGCGAACGCCCGCTGGCCTCGGCCTGCCGGGTCTACGCCCTGCTGCACAACCAGGCGGGAACCGTCTAGCCTTCTGCGACGCCCGGCCCAGGCTTGGGCAGCGGCACGGGATTGGGGTTGGGCGCCTGCCGGGGCAAGCCCGGCGGCTGCGGCAGTCGCATCGACAGATCGGCCGACTTGACGGTCAGCAGACCCGAACGCCACCCGCCGATCACCAGGGCCGCGACCAATAGCAACACCCCCAGCAAGGTCAGGACCGCGATACCGACATGCTGAGGGCGAACACCGTCGCGATGCGCCATCGCGCCCTCCCCTAGCCGGCGGGCTTGGGCGCGTCCGGAATCTTGGGCGCGTCGAGCTGCGGCGCGGACACCTTGATGTCGACGCTCTTCTTCTGGGTCACCCCGCCCGTGAAGACGAAGAACGCGATCACCGCCACGACCACCACCAGGGCGCCGATGATGAACGCCATGCCGGCGTTGCCGCCCCCGCTCGTATTACCTTCAGCCACTTTGCTCTCCCACGTTTCCATCCCCGCCCGAACAAACGAGAGGTGAAGGTCGAGGTTCCGACACTCAA
>Ga0247731_1000216_pt1 | contig 16438 bp, 17 predicted proteins | sample UWRJL088202R2_FD_180938 | JGI IMG/M metagenome (GOLD analysis project Ga0247731, IMG submission 180938) | Plant litter microbial communities from Arlington Agricultural Research Station in Wisconsin, United States - UWRJ-L088-202R-2 | ecosystem: Environmental > Terrestrial > Plant litter >...
ATGCCGCTGACCGCTTCCAGCACCGCATCCTGGGCGACCGAGCCGTGGTAGTGGTCGCGTTGCAGGTAGTCGGTCGGCTCGTTGGCCGCCGCGCCGCCCCAGACGAACACCAGGCGGTCGTCGGCGATCCCGGCGGCCCGTGCTGCGGCCAGGCTGGTCAGGATCACCGCCGCGCCCTGGTTCACCTGCATGTTGGCGACCATCAGCTTGGTGTAGGGCCAGGCGATCGGCCGGTTGTCGGGGCGGGGCGTGGTGATCTGCTCGGGCGTGAAGGCCGTCTTGAGCCAGCCGTTCGGCTGCCGGGCCGCCACCGCCGCGTAGGCCGACCACAGCGCGCCCGACTCGGCCAGCGCCTCGGCGGGGGTCTGGCCCCAGTGATGGGCGGCGGCGTTCTCGTAGAACGGATAGACGCTGACCGGCAGGAAGACGCCCAGCTTGAACGCCAGGGGATGGACCTCGATGCGCGGCCCGCCGCCCGAGGCCTCCGGCTTGGGCGTCCAGGGCAGGTCGATCCCGGCGGCTCGGGCCTTGTTGACGCTCCACTGCGCCTCGGCCCCGACCACGGCGCAGACCTCGGCCTCGCCTCGGGCGATGCGGATGGCGGCCTCATGCAGGTAGCGCACCGGGCTCTCGCCGCCGACCGGGCCGTAGACCGCGCGGGCAGGGGCGATGTCGAGCCGCGCGCAGAGCTCGCCCGCCGCGTCGGCATAGCGCCAGCTCAGCTGGTTGACGACGTCGAGCGAGGCGATCCGGCCCAGGAACCCGCCGCCCGCGTCGGCGTCGGCCTCGCGCAGGGCGGCTTCCATCAGGGAGAGGGGCTCCAGGGCCTTGGAGAGGTCGCTGGGTCGATCCAGGGCTTCTCCGACGCCGACGATGACGGGGATGCGCTCCGGGCTCACAGGACGGGTTCTCCGGCGCTTTCGGCGGTCAGGGCGCGCTGGTAGCCCTCGCGGGCCTTCATGCGCTCCAGGTGGGCTTTAAAAGGCTCGGGGAAGCTGTCGGCGAACCCCAGCTGCTCGCCCAGCTTCAGGGCATAGGCTACCGAGATATCGGCCATGGTGAAACGTCTGGCGGCGACATAGCCGCTGTCGTCCAGCAGCTTGGCCGCCGCCTTCAGCCGCGACAGGAACCACTGCACATAATCGGCCGCCGCCTGGGGCAGGCGGCGCTCCTCGGGCTCGAACACCGCGTAGCGCAGATGGATGGTCTGCGGGAAGGTGAGGGTGGCCTCGCCCATGTGCAGGAAATTCAGATAGGCGCCGAAGCCGGGCTCCTCCGGCGCGACGGTCAGGTCCGATGGCCCGTGACGGCGGGCCAGGTATTCGCCGATCGCCGCCGACTCGCTCATCAGCGTCTCGCCGTCGATCAGCGTCGGCGTCGTGCCCAGCGGATTGACGTCCAGGTAGCCGGGCTCGCGAAAGCGGGGCGGGAAGGGCGTCAGCTTCAGGTCATAGGGCAGGCCCAGCTCTTCGAGCGCCCAGAGCGCCCGGAACGAGCGCGCCCCGACACAGTGATAGAGCGTGATCATGCTGGTCGCCTCCCGCTTCGTTGCGGGCAGCATCCGACGGAACGCGACGCGAGACCATCGTGCCCTTACGTCGGTTGCGCCTTGGCCTTGCGGGCGACGGGCTTGGACGGGCGGGCTTCGCCACGCTCCATCGAGACCTGATGCGGGTAGGGAAAGCTCAGGCCCTTGGCCTCCAGGCCTTCCTTGGCCGCCTTGACCAGGTCGAACTTGGTGTTGTTCCAGTCTTCCGGGCCGGTCCAGCAGCGCAGGGTCACGCTGACGCTGCTGTCGAGCAGGGCGGTCACCCGCGCCCAGGCCTTGGGCTCGGACAGCACGCGGCGATCGGCGTTGGCTAGCTCGAGCAGTGTGGCCAGGGCCAGGTCGAGATCGTCCTCGTAATCGACGCCGAAGGTCAGTTCGATGCGCCGCCGGCCGGCCCGGGTGATGTTGACGATCATGTCGCCGAACACCTTGCCGTTGGGCAGGAACAGGGTCAGGCCGTCATAGTCGAGCAGCCGGGTGTTGAAGAGGTCGATGCCCTGCACCACGCCCTGGCGGCCGTTCAGCTCGACCTTGTCGCCGACGCGGTAGGGCCGTTGGAGCAGCAGCATGACGCCCGCCGCGACGTTGCTGAGCGTGCCCTGCAGCGCCAGGCCGACGGCCAGGGACGCCGCGCCCAGCACGGCGATCACAGAGGTGGCCTGGACGCCCAGCTGTTGCAGCACCGCGATCAGGCCGATGGCGATGACCACATACTTCACCAGGCCCGAGACGAATGCGCCCAGGGTGCGGTCGGTCGGGTGATGGCGGTTGAGGCGCTCGACCCCCGACTCGGCCAGGCGGCCCAGGCGCTTGGCCGCCCACAGGGTGACCGCCAGGATCAGCCCGGCCACCAGGATCCGCACCGAGAACGACCCCAGGGTGGCGGCGAGATTGCGCAGCATCACCGGGTCGCCCGACGCGGCCATGCCCACCATGTCGAAGAACGGCTCGACGGGGTCGGCTGTGGGCGGTTTGGCGGTCATGAATCCCTTTCCGCGAGACGTCGCGTTCGGGGCTTTAACCGCGCAGGGCGGCCAAGGTTGCGCCAACGGCGAGCACAACAACGATCTCTGGGGAAAGTCTCACGCGAGAGTTTGAGGAAACTCCCGTGACCGCTAAGGTGCGGCTTCCCCGGAGGGGTAGGCTTTGATTTCTCTGGGGAAATGGTGGGCGCAGTAGGATTCGAACCTACGACCCGCTGATTAAGAGTCAGCTGCTCTACCAACTGAGCTATGCGCCCGCGCGGTCCGAAGCGGTGGTTTGCCTCGGCGGCGAGGCGCGGAACATACGCAAAGAATCTTGGAACGCAAGGGACTATTTTTTGGCCAGACGAGATATCAGCGGCGCCGTGGATTTCGCTTACCTGGAAGGGTTCGCGATGAACGATTCTGCGGTCATCGACGAGGTGCTGGCGCTGTTCCGGGAACAGGCCGCGCTATGGACGCCGATGCTCGACAAGAGCCATCCCGGCTGGATGGACGCGGTCCACACGGTGAAGGGCGCCGCGCGCGGCGTCGGGGCCGTGCAACTGGGCGACATCTGCGAGGAGGCCGAGTTGGGAACCAAGAGCCTGGGCGACGTGCGCACGGCCCTGGACCGGGTGCTGATGGACATCGCCGCCTATGCGCATGAGCGGGCGTTGCGGTCGTTGAAGGGGTAAGGAGGTCTGCGTGAGCGGCTTTTCGATGGGTGCCAAATGAATTTGTCTTTGTTCGGACTTTGGCTCTCAGAACGCGGGCCTGCGCTGCTCGAATGGCTCAAGGCAAACGACGAACTGGCCAGTTGGGCCCAGGCCGTTGGAGGCTTTGCCGCGATAGTAGGGGCCTTCATGATCGCTAGATCCGACCGTTGGGCTTCAAGGGCAGCATATGACGCCAGGCAAACCGCTATCGAGAATTTTGTCATGCAGTCCGCGCGCACAGCAATATTACAATTGCGCGCTCATACAGTAACGCTTCGAAATATTGAACAAATGTCTGCGCGGGCAGAAATTGATAGCAAGCTGCCGCGTTTTCCTCTTGAGGATGCGATAGATGATTTGCGCAGCCTGCCAATTCAAGAGTTGGATGATCCTCTCATTGGATTAATGATCAAGCGCCTTCGACATCAATTTCGGCACGTAGAAAATCTAACCCCTGAAGTAGAGATCATCGCGAAAGGTGGAGAGTTTCCTCAGAAAGTGCTCGATATCATCACAAGTGTGGACGACATCGTCGATAGCATTATGGTCAATATAGAGGGTTTTGTTGACTTGGCACGTTCGCAACGTGCAGCCGCCAGCAAGCCAAAGTGGATGTTCTGGGGCGCTAGAATCAAAACTGCCATTATCGGCAGTTTAGGTAAGAGGCCTGTCGCAGATGTGTCCTGATTTCAAACCAGCATTCTAGAACTGTATCTGTGCCTTAGGCGCTTAGTCTCACCCCTTCGTCCGGTCCCAGCTGTCGTATTCATACGCGATGCAGCGGTCGATCAGCGTACGCCACACCGGCTCGGCGATCGCTTCCGACAACCCCGACTCACGGGCGGCGGCCTTGACCTTCTCGACCACGTCCTCGATCCGCGCGCGGTCGAACACCTTGGAGCGGTCGGGCTTGATGCGGGCGGCGGCGTTCATGTAGCCCTGGCGCTCGGTCAGCAGTTGCACCAGCGCCCGGTCCAGGGCGTCGACGCCTTGGCGGACGTCGAGCATGGTCTGGCAGTCGGCGGGGACGAGGCGCTCGTCGACCGTGAGAGTCGTCTTGATCATGCGCCCCTTTAAGCGGTTTCCGGCCGCTGGGGCCATACCAAACCTGAGCGTGGAGAGGGCCTAGATGCCCGCGCCGTTGTCCATGGTGAGGAGCGCCGCCTCATGGGCGGCCGCCTCGGCCTGCAGCCAGTTCACGAACGCCTTCACCTGCGGCAGGCGTCCCTTGGCCTTGGGATGGACGACGTAATAGGCGAAGTCGACAGCCGTGGGAATCTCGAACGGAATGACCAGGCGGCCGGCGTCCAGATCGGCCTGGGCCAGGGTCTGTTTGGCCAGCGCGATGCCGCGTCCGTTGGCGGCGGCCTCGATCACCAGGCTGGACTGGTTGAAGCGCGGACCGCGCGCGCCGTCGACCGAACGGATGCCGCGCGCGGCCAGCCACATGGCCCAGTCGGGGCAGCTGTCGTCGGCGTCGGGCGAGCCGTCGTGCAGCAGGATGTGGCGGTCCAGATCTTCCGGCGATTCCAAGGGGTTGGTGGCCAGGAGTTCAGGCGAGGCGACAGGAATGACCGTCTCGCTCAGCAGGCGGATGACTTCCAGTCCGGGGTAGCGGCCCGAGCCGTAGCGGATGGCTAGGTCGACTTCGCCGGCGGCGAAATCGACGACCTCCATGCCGGCCGACAGCCAGACGTCGACCTGGGGCTGGGCCTGCTCGAACTTGCCCAGGCGCGGCACCAGCCACTTGGCGGCGAACGAGGGGGCGGCGGTCAGGGTCAGGCGGCGGCCGTCGACGGCGGCGGTCAGCAGCGAGGCGGCCTCGGCCAGGCGGTCGAAGGCCTCGCGCAGGGCGGGCAGGGCGGTCTGGGCGGCGTCGGTCAGCAGCAGGCCCTTGGGCGTGCGCTTGAACAGGGCCGCGCCGACATAGTCTTCCAGGTTCTGGATCTGCTGGCTCACGGCGCCGGGCGTCACCGACAGCTCGTCGGCGGCGCGGCTGAAGTTCAGGTGGCGCGCGGCCGCTTCGAACGCCCGCAGGGCGTTCAAGGGCGGCAGCCTGCGCCGTTCTGACTGTCTTTCCATGAGTTTTACTGAACGCCCCGGCAGAAGACCTTGTTTGCGAAGTGGCCCGGTCGCGACCAATTTGCAAGCGTTCGCTGATGGAGATGGCCCTTTTCATCGGTGAACGCGAGCGGGGCGAACCCTAGGGTTCGCCCCGTAATGCATTGAGGCGCAACCGGTTTGGCGACGTCGCCAGTCCGGAGCGTCGCCAATGGCGTCTGGCTTATAGAGGACCTTAATCCATGGCTCGGCCAACGGTCCGATCCGCTTCCCGGCCTGCAGCCGGCCTGGTCGCCCTCGGCGGCGGGGTCAGCGCGCGCATGCCTGGCGTGGTTACCCTGGTCGGGGCCGGTCCCGGCGATCCCGAACTGCTGACGATCAAGGCCCTGAAGGCCCTGCAGGCCGCCGACGTGGTCGTGCACGACGGCCTGGTCTCCGACGAGATTCTCGACCTGGCGCCCGTCGCAGCGCGGCGGATCAATGTCGCCAAGCGCAAGTCGCGCCACACCCTGCCGCAGGACGACATCAACCAGCTGCTGGTGGCCCTGGCCCTGGACGGCCGGACCGTCGTGCGGCTGAAGGGCGGCGATCCATTCCTGTTCGGTCGCGGCGGCGAGGAGCTGGCCGCCTGCCGCGAGGCCGGTATCGCCTGCACCGTCGTTCCAGGCGTCACCGCCGCCCTGGCCGCCTCGGCCGGCGCCGGCGCGCCCCTGACCCATCGCGGCTCGGCCCAGGCCGTGACCTTCGTCACGGGCCACGCCGCCCACGGCGAACCCGACCTGGACTGGACCGCCCTGGCGCGCCCGAACCAGACCGTGGTCGTCTATATGGGCGTCTCGACCGCCGGCCTGATCGCCGAGCGCCTCACGGCCGCCGGTCGCGCGGGCTCGACCCCGGCCCTGGTCGTCGAGAACGCCAGCCGCGCCGACGAGCGCCGCATCCTCACCACCCTGGCCGGCCTGGCCGTCGCCGCCGAGGGCCTGAAGGGGCCGGCGCTGCTGATGGTCGGCGAGTCCATGGCCATGGCTGACGTCGGCGCGCCCGACCTAGCCGATTTCCTTGTTCCCCAGTCCGCGAGCCTGCGTTCATGAAAGCTGTCACCGCCAATCGCCTGATCGACGGCGAGGTCGTGTTCTGGAAGGCTGGCGCCTGGGTCGATGGTTTCGGCGACGCCGAGCTGTTCGACGAAGGCCAGGACGCCGATGTCGAGGCGGCGGTGGCCAAGGGCAAGGCCCAGCCGACCGTGATCGTCGATCCCTATCCGATCGATCTGGTGACCGTCGAAGGCGAGGGCCTGGCCCCCGTCAGCTACCGCGAACGCATCCGGGCCCTGGGCCCCAGCAACGAACCCACCCACGGCAAGCAGGCCGTCGGCGGCGAGGTGATCGAAGCGCTGCGCCATGCCCATGGCGCGGCCCGCTCGACCGGTCGTGTCGACCTGATCCGCAGGAAGTAGAGATGTATCAGTACGACGTCATCGACCGCGAGTTCCTGACGGACCGCTCCAACGAGTTCCGCCATCAGGTGGCCCGCCGCCTGGCCGGCGACCTGACCGAGGACCAGTTCAAGCCGCTGCGGCTGATGAACGGCCTCTATCTGCAACTGCACGCCTACATGCTGCGCGTGGCCATTCCGTATGGCGCGCTCAACAGCCGCCAGGCCCGCCGCCTGGCCTGGGTCGCCCGAACCTACGACAAGAACTACGGGCACATGACCACCCGCCAGAACATCCAGTTCAACTGGATCAAGCTGCGAGACGCGCCGGACATCCTGGACGCCTTGGCCGAGGTGGACCTGCACGCCATCCAGACCAGCGGCAACTGCATCCGCAACACCACGGCCGACCCCTATGCCGGGGCCACGGCCGAGGAGGTCGACGATCCGCGTGTGTGGTCCGAAGTGATCCGTCAGTGGTCGACCCTGCACCCGGAGTTCAGCTTCCTGCCGCGCAAGTTCAAGATCGCCATCACCGGCGCCCTGACTGATCGCGCGGCCGTGAAGGTGCACGACATCGGGCTGATCCTGCGCAAGGGTCGTGATGGCGAGATCGGCTTCGAGGTGATCGTCGGCGGCGGCCAGGGGCGCACGCCCTATGTCGGCCCGACCATCAAGTCGTACCTGCCGGCCGACCGCCTGCTGAGCTACATCGAGGCCGTCCTGCGCGTCTACAATCGCCATGGCCGCCGCGACAACATCTACAAGGCCCGTATCAAGATCCTGGTCGCCGCCCTGGGCGCCGAGGAATTCGGCCGCCAGGTGGAAGAGGAATGGGGCAAGATCAGCGCCGAGCGCGCCGACCTGCCGCCTGCCGAGCTAGCCCGCATCCGCGCCGCGTTCGCTCAGACCAACTTCGAGACCCTGCCGGCCGTGTCGGAAAGCTTCGAGGCCGCCCGCGCCGCCAGCCCCGCGCTGCAACGGTTCGTGCGCAACAACGTCAAGCCGCACAAGCAGCCCGGCTACGCCATTGTCGAGGTCTCGCTGAAGGCCATCGGCCAGACGCCGGGCGACGCCACGGCCGAGCAGCTTGATGTGATCGCTGACCTGGCCGAGCGCTACAGCCTGGACGACCTGCGCGTCACCCACGCCCAGAACCTGGTCCTGCCGCATGTGAAGCTGGACGACCTGGCGGCCGTGCACGCCGCGCTGGACGCCGCCCAGCTGGCCACCGCCAATATCGACCTGGCCAGCGACATCATCGCCTGCCCGGGCCTGGACTACTGCGCCCTGGCTAACGCCCGCGCCATCCCGATCGCCCAGGACATCGCCAAGAAGTTCGCCGATCCCGATCGGGCCGAGAAGGTGGGCGAGCTGAAGATCAAGATCAGCGGCTGCATCAACGCCTGCGGCCACCACCACGTGGCCCACATCGGCATCCTGGGCGTCGACAAGAAGGGCGAGGAATTCTACCAGCTCTCGCTGGGCGGATCGGGGGCGGAAGACGCCTCGATCGGCAAGATCCTCGGCCCGGGTCTGTCGGCCGACAAGGTCGCCCCCGCCATCGACTCCCTGGTCGACCGCTACCTGTCCATCCGCACCGGCGAGGAGCGCTTCCTCGACACCTATCGCCGCGTCGGTCTCGAACCCTTCAAGGAGGCGGTCTATGCCCAAGCTGATTAAGCTGGTCGGCGCGCCGAGCGACACGTCCTTCGGCGCCGACTGGGCCGAGGACGTCTTCATCCACGTGGCCGACGAGGACCCGATCCCCGAGGGCGACGTGATCCTGTCGCTGGCCCGTTTCCAGGCCGAGGGCGAGATCCTGCTGTCCAACAGCCGTCGCGTCGGCGTTCGCATCGAGCCGGACCAGGAGGTCGAGGCCCTGGCCTATGACCTGCCGCGCCTGTCGGTGGTGGCCCTGGCCTTCCCGAAGTACCGCGACGGCCGCGCCTACACCTCGGCCCGCCTGCTGCGCGAGCGCCTGGGCTTCACCGGCGAGATCCGGGCCGTGGGCGACGTGCTGCAGGAGCAGGCCGGCTTCATGGTCCGCTGCGGCTTCGACGCCTTCGAGCCAAATGACGACGCCACGCCCGAGGCCTGGGTCAAGGCGGCGCATCGCTTCCGCCACGTCTACCAGCGCGCCGCCGACAATCGTCAGGTGGCGTTCGAGGAAAGGGCCGTCTGATGGCCTACGACCAGACCGCGACCGAGGTAAAGCCGTGCGCCGCCACGCAGCCGACCCTTGCGGCGCGGCTGGACGCCGAACTGCGTGACGCCCATCCGCTGACCATCCTGCGCCGGGCCTACGAGACTTTCGGCGACAAGCTGGCCCTGGTCAGTTCGTTTGGGGCCGAGTCGGCCGTGCTGCTGCACATGGCCAGCCGGGTCGCGCCGTCGATCCCGGTGCTGTTCCTGGACACCGGCATGCTGTTTGGCCAGACCCTGGACTACCGCAAGGCGCTGGCCGCCAAGCTGGGCCTGACCGACGTGCGCGACCTGCGCCCGGCCTTCGCCGACCTGGCTGTACACGATCCGAAGTCCGACCTGTGGCGTTCCAGCACCGACGGCTGCTGCCATATCCGCAAGGTGCTGCCGCTGGACCGCGCCTTGGGCGAGTTCTCCGCCTGGACCACGGGTCGCAAGCGCTTCCATGGCGGGGATCGCCTGCGCCTGGCCGTGGTCGAGGAGACCGAGGGCCAGATCAAGTTCAACCCCCTGGCCAACTGGGGCAAGGCCGAGCTCGAGGCCTATGCCGCCGAGTATGACCTGCCGGCCCACCCGCTGGTGTCGCAGGGCTTCCCCTCGGTCGGCTGCTGGCCGTGCACCAAGCCGGTGGACGATCCCAATGCCGACGTCCGCGCCGGCCGCTGGGCGGGCCAGGACAAGACCGAGTGCGGCATCCACGTCGCCCGCGCCCCCGGCGGCGCGCCGAACGTGGGCGAGGGGATTTAGTCCCGCTGCTCAAGGGGTTCGTGGCGGCTAGGCTTGCGGTCGATCATTGGACGCGTTCGCTGCGGCGGCTTCTGGCGCATCATTGAACGATTTGCGGTTTTTGATCGGCCGCTCGTTCCAGGATTGAGCCTTGGCGGATGTACACCCACACGCCCGGGCCTTGCCATGTCCTACCTGGCCACGCCAATAGGAGGCGGCCGGAGTTTGAGACGACAATGACCCAGACACGATTGAAAGGCGCCGAACGACGCGAACGGTTTCTCGACGCGGCCGCCCAGATCGTGATCGAACAGGGCGTTGCGGCGGTGACGATGGACGGCGTGGCGCACCTGACTGGCGTCACCAAGGCCTTGGGCTATCGTTATTTCTCGGACCGCGACGACCTGCTGACGGCTCTGTTCGATCGGGAAACCCAGATCTATGTCGAGCGCCTGGCCAGCGAGGTCGGGCCGCAGTCCAGCTTCGAGGATTGGGTGCGCGGGGCCCTGAAGTACTGGTGCCGACGCGCCGATGAACGGGGCGAACTCTTCGTGCGGCTGGTTCGCGATTGCGGCCCCCTGGCGGAGCGGGCGCGCACCAATCGGAAGGCCGACGCCGAAGGCTGGGCGCTGGGACTGCAGAAGGCCTTTGGTCTTCCGGCGCGCCAGGCCAAGCAATATGCCTGGTTCATGGTGGCGGGCACGGCGGGGGCGCTGGATGCTCGCGATGGCGATGATGACGCTATGATCGACGCCATTACCTTGGCGGTCATCGCCGGCGCCAAGGCCTTGGCCAAGCAGTATGGCGATCCCCGGCCTGTCGGAAAGACCTAGGCGATCCGTCGGATGATGGGTTGCTCAGTTCATTAAGTGACGGTATCGTTACTTAATGAGCGAGGCGCTGAGATCTCGCGAACGGTGGCGACGCCGAGTGAGAGGAAACCGCGCATGAAGCTTTATGGCGAAGACAATCCCGCGCCCAATCCGCGCCGGGTGCGTATCTTTCTGGCCGAGAAGGGCCTCACGCTCGAACAGGAACGGGTGTCGCTGCGTGAGCGCGCCCACAAGGCCGATGGCTTCCTGGAGAAGAACTCGCTGGGCCAGGTGCCCGTCCTGGAGCTGGATGACGGCTCGTTCCTCAGCGAGAGCGTCAGCATCTGTCGCTATCTTGAAGGCTTGCATCCGCTGCCGCCGTTGTTCGGGACGACGCTGAAAGAGCAGGCGACGATCGACATGTGGATCCGGCGCATCGAACTGCAGCTGATGATCCCGATCGCCCAGATCTGGCGCCATACCCATCCGCTGACGGCGGGCCTGCTGACCCAGTACAAGGACTTTGGCGAGTCCAACCGCGCCCATGCCGACCGGGCCTATCGCTGGCTGGACGCCGAACTGGCGGATCGCGCCTTCATCGCCGGCGACGCCTACAGCATGGCCGACATCATTGCCCTGACCACCGTCGATTTCGGTCAAACCATCGGTGTGCCCATCCCGCAGGACTGCGTTCGCGTCACGGCGTGGCGCGAGCGCGTGTCGGAAAGGCCCAGTGCGGCAGCCTGACGAACAAGCGTTCGAAAGGCATTGCCATGTTCGATAAGTGACTATAGCGTTACTTAAGCGTTCCGGGCCCGGATGCTGATCCATTGCCGCGGCGAGGCAAATCCAGTCTCGCCCCTTGCTTTCGCCGACCGCCCACTCAGCGGCGACGACGGCTTGCGCCCCCAGCAGATCACAAAAGAAGCCGCTCAGCGGCTCAAGGAAGGAACGCGCCATGTCTACCCAATCGCGCCCGTCGCGAGCCCTCAGGGCTGAACTGCTCGTCGGAGCGGCTGTCGGGGCCGTCTCTCTGTTCGCCGCCAGCGGCGCCGCCGCGCAAGCCGAGGCCACATCCGCCGCGGCCCCGATCACCACTGTCGATGAGATCACGGTCACCGCGCAGAAGCGGGCCGAGAACGTCCAGGATGTGCCCTTGGCGATCACGGCCGTGCGGGGCGAGACGCTCGCGGCGATGAACATCACCCAACCCCAGCAACTGTCGCTGATCGATCCCAGCGTCCGGTTCAAGCAGAGCCTGAGCAGCAGCGCCTCGGGCCTGACGATCCGGGGTGTCGGCACCAGCAGCTTCTCGGCCGGGATCGAGCAGAGCATCTCCACCGTCGTCGACGGCGTCGTGCTGGCCGATCCGGCGAGCCTGGCCACCCTGGCCGATATCGAGCGGGTCGAGATCCTGCGCGGTCCCCAGGGCATGCTGTTTGGCAAGAACGCCTCGGCGGGCCTGGTGCACTTCATCACCAACCGGCCCAAGCTGGGCGAAAATAGCGGCCAGCTGCATGTCCAGTACGGCAATCGCGGCGAGCAGATCCTGCAGGCTGTCGGCAACGTGGCCGTCGGCGACACGTTCGCCTTGCGCCTTGTCGCCACGCACAATGAGCGCGACGGCCTGATCCGCAATGTCGCCAAGGACAACGCCTTCACCGATCCCCAGGACGTCAGCACCCTGACCCTGAAGGCCCTGTGGCGGCCCAGTGACGATCTGACCGTCTATTTCTCGGCGGACCGCACTGACAACGACGCCTTCTGCTGCTCATCGACGTGGCGCAAGGTCACGCCCGGCTATGCGCCGGCGGTGACCAACGCCCGCTACGGCATCGTCGCCGGCCCCAATAACCTGCAGGTCGCCGCCAACGGTCCGTCCGAGGGGAAATCGACCGCTCAGGGCGGCACGCTGCAAGTCGACTACGATCTTGGCGAACTGAGCCTGACCTCGATCAGCGCCTATCGCTCGGTCAAGCGCCAGGCCTTCTATGACGGCGACCTGACGCCGGTAAGCTACGTCGACGTCAATGGCGGGGCAGGCAAGACTGATTGGCTAAGCCAGGAACTGCGCCTGACTTCGCCGATCGGCGAGCGCTTCGACTATGTCGCCGGCCTGTACGTCTATCACTCCAAAGCCTCGTCGCTGATCCGCCAGCGCGGCCAGCTCAGCTGGATCGTGCCGGCCTCCAACGGCGTGGTCGTGCCGGTCATCCCGGGCGCGCCGCTGGGGACGATCTTCGAGACCTCGACGGTCAACGACATCAACTCCACCAGCTTCGCGGGCTTTGGCCAGGTCGGCCTGCACATCACGCCAAAGCTCGACCTGATCGCCGGGGCGCGGGTCACGCGTGACGAGATCACGCTGGACTATCATCGGGCCCCGACGCCCGGCGCGGTGTACATCCCAGGCTCGGTCACGCTGGATCTGCACCAGGCCGTCAACAACACCAATGTCTCCTGGCGGATCGGTCCCCGGTACAATTTCAACGACGACGTCATGGCCTATGCGACGGTGTCGCGCGGCTACAAGGGGCCCGGCTTCAGTGGTTTGAGCGCCGCTAACAGCCTGGCCGATCAGCGCGTCCAACCCGAAATTCCCACCAGCTACGAAGTCGGCGTGAAGGCCGCCTTCCTGGATCGCCGCCTGATCCTCAACGCCGATGTCTACGCCACGCGGGTCAAGAACTTCCAGGCCCAGGTCTCCGACCTGACCAGCGCCACCTATTCGTCCCGCATCACCAATGCCGGCGAGATCGAGACCCGCGGGGTCGAGGCCAACCTGATGGCGCGGCCGACCACGGGCCTCAGCATCACCGCCGGCGTCGCCTACACCCATGCCCGCTATGCCGATTTCAACGGCGTGCAATGCTACTTCGGCCAGCCCAAGATCGCCCAGGGCGGCCCTTGCAGCGCGCCGCCGGCCAATCCCGCCTCGCTGGACGGTTTCTTCAACGCCAAGGGCCTCAGCATCGCCGGCGTGCCCGAGTGGGTCTACGGCCTGAGCGCCGCCTATGAACGCCCGCTGACGCCGGACCTACGCGGCTTTGTCCAGGCCAACTGGAACTGGCAGAGCGACATCAACTACGCGATCAGCGGTGACCCGGGCACGATCCAGAAGGCCTATGGCCTGCTCGGCGGCCGTGTGGGCGTCTCGGCGCCGAACAAGGCCTGGAGCGTGGCGCTGTACGCCAGCAACCTGCTCGACAAGCGCTACGCCGCCCAGATCACGCCTTCGCCGGTCACCGCGCTAAACCCGGGCGGCTACGTCCAGTACTTCAGTCCGGATTCGGTGCGCCGGGTCGGGATCAGCCTGGACGTCGCCTTCTAGACCCTGCTCGCGCCGCGCCCTTGCAGTTCGGCGCCTTGGGGCGAGGCGGCCGCGTCGGCGCGAGCGGCGCGGCCAGGCAACGCCTCGTCCCATTCTTTTCTTCCACCACGCCCCCTTCAATGGAGAGCCAAATGAAACAGCTTATGGGACGCCGTGCGTCGCTGGGCGCTCTGGCCGGCTTGGCCGCCGCGCCGCTGATGGTGTCGAAGGCGAGCGCCAAGCCCGTCGCCCCGATGCCGCCGGTCACGATCTATCACCTGGAGGGGCGCAGATCGGAACGCATCGTCTGGCTGATGGAAGAGCTCGGCCTGCCTTACGAGCTGAAGTTCAAGCGCGGCGACCTCGCCGGCTCCATGGCGATGATCCGCGAATTCAGCTCCGTGGTTCCCATGGCGCCGACCGTTCGATACGGCGATCAGGTTCTGGTCGAGTCCGGCGCCATCATCGAGCTGATCCTCAACCGCCACGCGCCTGGAAAGCTCCAGCCCGCTCTCGATAGCCGGGACTATCCCGACTACCTGATGTGGATGCACTTCGCGGAGGGCAGCCTGGCCGCTCGCCTGTTCTCGGACTACCGGGCCTGGATGGCGCAGCCTCCCAAGCAGCGCTCGCGCCTCGTCGACTCCGAAGCCGTCGTCCAGTTCGCGGAAGACTTCCTGGGCAAGCATCCCTGGTTCGGTGGCCCGGCGTTCTCGGGCGCCGACATCATGATGATGTTCCCGCTAAACGCGGCCACGGGTCTGAACCTGGTCGAGGTGTCGCAGTTTCCAAACGTCGCGGCCTGGAAGACCAGGATCGAGGCGCGGCCGGCCTATCAGCGCATGCTCGCCAAGGCCCGTCCCGACGGCATGATCGGCAGCCTGCCACGCTTGCCGCAACATGCGCCGTCCGGCCCGCGCGACGCGCCGAAATAGGGGACAGCTCACATCGCGAGCCACGACGATTGTCGGCCGCCGTCCGCCGTGGGCGGGTCGTTATGCGGTTTTCGGGTCTGCGAGATTGATGGCTAGGGACGCCCCCGCGGCGCCGCCGGCGTCGTATGCCAGCGGCGCCACCATGCGGCTTGCGCGGGGCGCCGTCCTGAGCTTCAGATCCAGCTTGTCGAGTTCGGCGTCGACGACCGCCGACTTGACGACGACAAGATCACGCCCGGCGTCGCTGTTGGCCCGGTCGCGTCCGGCCTTCATCGCGGTCAATTTGTCCGCGATGGACGCGACCATGCCCAGCGTGAAGGAGGCGTTCACCAAGTGGCGCTCCTGATGCCGAAACCGCTGATAATCGGCGGTGTTCTTGTAGCGGCCAAGCTCAAACCGAACGGCGTTGTCGATCAGTTCGGCCAGGTAGTGCGCGACTTCGATATCGGAGCGAAGGCCGAAGAAGACGTATCGCGCATCGCCTGTCGGGCTCTTCTCGCGCCAAACCCGGCAATCGCAGAAATTCGCGATGGCGCCGATGCAATCGCCCAGCGGTATCCGCTTGTTGCGGTGGGTCTCATATTCGCGCCGCTCACACAGCGCCTCACGGATTTCGACGTCGGTCAGCGACAGGTCGTAGCGGTCGAGCAGCTCGGCGACCTTGGCTGCGGCTGACAGGGCTTCGGCTTCGGTACAGCCGTTGTCCGTGGTCTTGGCGCGCAGCCCCTGGATGCGTGTCTTGAGCTTATCAAGACCGGCCAGATCGGGATTTTCGTTCACGGATGCGTCCTGAACAGCCGCCGCACGTCGACGCGAATGGTGCTTCGGTCTTCGAAGGAATGCGCGCGGCGCATTCGTCCCGCGCTATTCCGGCGGGCAGCCCTTGAACTCGCCGACCTTGGTCACCGAGATCGTCGAGAGGTTCAGGCCCATCAGCGGCTTCATCGAAGACGCGCCTTGGCCGCTGAACAGGTCCAGCTTGTTGCCCTTGATCGCGCCGCCGATGTCCGACGCGTACCAGTAGCCGTCGTGCTTCTCGCCGTTGGGCATCGGCAGGCCGACGGTTTCCTTGATGAACACCACGGTGCGGCGGGGGATCACGCTCTTGTCGACCGCCAGGGTGCGCATCGCCACGACCTTGCAGCCCAGGCTGTCCAGGGCGCGGATGCCCTTGGCGCCGGCGTGGTAGAGCGTGGCCTTCATCTTGTATTCGACCGAGCCCGGCATGGTGCCGGTCAGGACGCCGGTGATCAGCTCGCCAAGCGGGTCGCTGCGCGCGGGTGCGGCGTCGGCGGCCAGGGCGGGGAGGGCGATGGACATGGCCGCGACGGCCAAAAATCCCGCAAACGTGCGTCGCATCGAGGGGTTCCTCTTATCGGCGTAGAGTGTCGGTCGGCGGCCTGATTACTAAGATCACGGGCCCGTGACAACCCACTCCAGGGCGACCTGGTGTCGCGATGCGCCTCACGCGGTAGCGCTTGGCGCCATTGCCTGAGGCGCGATTTGGTTCCGACCTGGGCGCAAGCCGTTGAGTCCATGGGGTTTGCACGGCGACGCTTCGGCGCGATCATCGCGCGCTCTGGCGGTCGCCGCGCGGGTGACATAAACCGGAGCCACACACTGTATTTGGGGTGATGCACGCGTCTGAGCCGGTCCTGGAGACCAAAGCGAGTCGCGACACCCGACCGTCGAAGTCAGTTCGTTGGAGCGCGCATGAAGCCGTCT
>Ga0247731_1000217_pt1 | contig 16304 bp, 17 predicted proteins | sample UWRJL088202R2_FD_180938 | JGI IMG/M metagenome (GOLD analysis project Ga0247731, IMG submission 180938) | Plant litter microbial communities from Arlington Agricultural Research Station in Wisconsin, United States - UWRJ-L088-202R-2 | ecosystem: Environmental > Terrestrial > Plant litter >...
CAGCTCGACCTCGTCGCCGCGCTCGGCCAGCCAGTCGAACAGGTCCTCGGGCGCCACGAAGTCGGCGATCGGCGACTTGGCCAGGTTCTTCCACTTGTTCTGCGCGGCCTCGCCCAGCCAGTCGCAGACCACGACGTCGAGGCTCTCGTCCTCGCACAGCTTGGCCACGATGTTGGAGCCGATGAAACCGGCGCCGCCGGTGACGAGGATGACGCGTCTGGACATGGTCCGCGTTATGGCACAGGGGACGGCCCAGGCAAGGCATGGCGGGGCAAGACGTCGGAGTGAACGTGCGGATCGATCAAGACGGCCCCATCCTCGTCTGGCTGCGCAACGACCTGCGTCTGGCCGACAATCCCGCCCTGATCGAAGCGGCCGCCAGCGGTCGCCACGTGATCCCGCTCTACATCCTGGATGAGACGCCCGGCGTGCGGCCGATGGGCGGGGCGTCGCTGTGGTGGCTGGACAAGTCGCTGACCGCCCTCGCCGCTTCGCTCCAAGCGATCGGCTCGCGGCTGATCCTGCGACGCGGCCCGGCGCGCGCGGTATTGGAAGACATCGTCGCCCACGCCAAGCCATCGGCCGTGGTCTGGAACCGGCTCTACGACGCCGCCTCGATCGAACGCGACAGCCAGATCAAGACTTGGCTCAAGGACGACGGGATCGCCTGCGAGAGCTTCAACGCCGGCCTGCTGAACGAACCCTGGACGGTGAAGAACGGCTCGGGCCTGCCCTACAAGGTCTTCACGCCCTACTGGCGCGCGGCGCGCGATCACCTACCCCACGTCCACGCCGAGCCCGCGCCCAAGGCCCTGGCCGCGCCCGACCACTGGCCCCATAGCGAAGCGCTGGACGGCTGGAACTTGCATCCGACCAAGCCCGACTGGTCCAAGGGCTTCGACCTGTGGACGCCCGGCGAGGCCGGAGCACGGGAACGGCTCGACGACTTCCTGTCGGGGACCATCGCGGACTACGACCACAAGCGCGACTTTCCCGGCGTGGAGGTCACCTCGCGCCTTGCTCCGCACCTGCACTTCGGCGAGATCGGTCCTCGCCAAGTCTGGGTCGCGGCGCGCAACGCCGCCGACGTCGGCGACGCCCCCGCCGGCCAGGTCGAGAAGTTCCTGTCCGAGATCGGCTGGCGAGAGTTCAACCACTCGATCCTGTTCCACAACCCCGACCTGCCCAAGGCCAACTTCCGGCCCGAGTTCGATGGCTTTCCCTGGGCGCGCGACGACGCCGCCTTCGAGGCCTGGACGAAGGGCCAGACCGGCTATCCGATCGTGGACGCGGGCATGCGCGAGCTGTGGGCCACGGGCTTCATGCACAATCGCGTGCGGATGATCGTCGCCTCGTTCCTGATCAAGCACCTGCTGATCGACTGGCGCCAGGGCGAGGCCTGGTTCTGGGACACGCTGCTGGACGCCGACCTCGCCAACAATGTCGGCAACTGGCAGTGGGTGGCCGGCAGCGGCGCCGACGCCGCGCCCTACTTCCGGATCTTCAACCCGATCGCCCAAGGCCAGAAGTTCGACCCCGCCGGCGCCTATGTCCGCCGCTGGGTTCCGGAGCTGGCCCGCCTGCCCGACAGCCTGATTCACGAACCCTGGAAGGCGGCGGCGCAACTTTCCATCACGGCGGCGCGTACCTACGCCGAACCGATCGTGGGGCATGCGGCGGCGCGCGAACGCGCGCTCGAGGCCTATCGCAGCCTCAAGGGGGAATAGCCCTGCGCGGCTAGGTAGTAACCCCATTTACAGCTCGGTTTCGAGAGTTCTTAATTTCTCCCTCAAGTCGAGGGATGGGAGCGTCGATGACCGATATCCTGCCTGCCACCTGGCCCGCCACGGCGCGCGACCCCGAGCTTCGTCGCGCGCCCGCCGCCTTCCGGACGGCCCTGCGGGTGGCGATCGAGAACTGGGCGACCGGCACGCTGACCTTCATCCTGCCGTCGGGCACGCCGCTGCGGATCGTCGGCAAGACGCCGGGACCGGATGCGGTGATCCGCATCCACGACTACCGCTTCATCCGCCGCGCCCTGGCCTCTGGCGACATCGGCTTCGCCGAGGGCTACATGGCCGGCGAGTGGGACACGCCCGACCTGTCGACGGTGCTGGAGGCGTTCTCGCTGAACTTCGACCGGCTGACGGCCCTGGTGCAGGGCAATCCGCTGATGCGGGCGGTCAACGGCCTCTACCATCTGTTTCATCGCAACGATCGCGTGGGCTCCAAGAAGAACATCCACGCCCACTACGACCTGGGCAACGCTTTCTATTCCCGCTGGCTGGACCCCAGCATGACCTATTCCTCGGCCCTCTATGAGACCCCGAGCCAACCCCTGGACCAGGCCCAGCGCGCCAAATACGCGGCCCTGGCCCGGTCGATCAACCTGCGGCCAGGCCAACACGTGCTGGAAATCGGCTGCGGTTGGGGCGGCTTCGCCGAATTCGCGGCCAAGGAGGTGGGCGCCAGGGTCACCGGCGTCACCATTTCCCAGGCCCAGCACAACTTCGCCCGCCAGCGCCTGTTCGACCAGGGCCTGGCCGAAAAGGCCGACATCCGGCTGATCGACTATCGCGACATCCAGGGCCAGTTCGACGCCGTCGCCTCGATCGAGATGTTCGAGGCGGTCGGCGAGGAGTACTGGCCCACCTATTTCGGCAAGATCCGCGAGGTGCTGTCGCCCGGTGGCCGGGCCGGCCTGCAGATCATCACCATCCGCGACGAACTGTTCGCCGGTTACCGCAGCCACACCGACTTCATCCAGCGCTACGTCTTCCCGGGCGGCATGCTGCCCAGCGAAGCGAGGCTGCACCAGGAGACCGCCGCGGCGGGCCTGGCCTGGACCGGGATCACCCGCTTTGGCCAGAACTACGCCGACACCCTGGCCGAATGGGCGAGGCGCTTCGAGGCGGCCTGGGACGACATCAAGGGCCACGGCTTCGACGAGCGGTTTCGGCGGCTGTGGCGGTTCTATCTCAGCTATTGTGAGGCTGGCTTCCGCACCGAGCGCACTAACGTCATCCAGCTGGGGCTTTCGCGGATTTAGACGGTTGCGGCTCTAGCAAACGAAAGCGGGCGTCCCGACCTTGGGTGTGCGTACACTGACGCAAAGCGCATCAGAGGTCGGCCCCCAATGACCCTCTACACCCTGGTCCTGGATTTCCACGGCGGCACCTACATTACCCAGTTCGAAGCCGAAGCCCCGACCGACGCGGTCGCCGCCTGGTGTCGGGAACTGGAAGAGGAGCAACTGCTGGGCGACGCCTCGTTCCCGGTGGCCGAGGGCATCATGGTCGACGCCATCGAGAACCATCTGGTCGAGGTCGAGGGCCTGCAACATGTCTGGTGCGCCGCCACGGCGGCCGGCGGTCCCCTGGCCTTGCTGAACGTCATCGAGACCCGCGTCAGCTAGACGCCCATCGCCTTTCGAGTGGCCGCCGCCTTGGCTCGAAAGGCGGCGCGTTCGGCCTCGGGCATCCTGGACAAGGTCTTGAGCGGCATCATCATCCGCCCCAGCCCCGCCAGCCGCTTCTCATGGCGGTCGATAAAATCCCAGTACAAGGCGTTGAAAGGACAGGCGTTGTCGCCCAGCCGATCCTTGACGTCGTAGCGACAGCCTTTGCAGTAGTCGCTCATCCGATCGATATAGGCGCCGCTGGCCGCATAGGGCTTGGAGCCGACGATACCGCCATCGGCGAAGGTGGCCATGCCCCGGGTGTTGGGCATCTCGACCCACTCATAGGCGTCGGCGAACACCACCATGTACCAGTCGTCGACCGCGTCGGGGTGCACGCCCAGCAGCATCGCCAGATTGCCCGTCACCATCAGCCGCTGGATGTGATGGGCGTAGGCGTGGTCGCGGGCCGCCGTGACGGCGTCGGCCACACAGGCCATGTCGGTTTCGCCGCTCCAGTAGAACCACGGCAACCGTCCCTCGGCGTCCAGTGCGTTGCGCAGGGCGTATTCCGGCATCTTCAGCCAATAGACGCCCCGCACGAATTCGCGCCAGCCGATGATCTGGCGGATGAAGCCCTCGACCGCGTTGAGGGGCGCCTTGCCCGCGCGCCAGACCGCCTCGGCCCGCCGGCAGATCTCCAGCGGGTCCAGCAGGCCGATGTTCAGGGCCGGCGAAATCAGGCTGTGCCACAGGAACGGCCGCCCCCAGCTCATCGCGTCCTGCGCGTCGCCGAACCCGGCCAGCATGTCGGCAATGAAGTGATCGAGGATCGCCTCGGCCTCTTGCGGATTGGTCGGCCAGTCAAAGGTGTCGGCGCGGCCGAAGTGATCCTCGAACCCCGCCCCCACCCTCGCCATCACTTCCCGGGTCACGGCGTTGGGCGGGGTGCGCAGGCGAACCGGCGGCCGGACTCCGGCGGGCAGCTTCTTGCGGTTCTCGGCGTCGAAGTTCCACTGACCGCCGGCGGGCTGGTCGCCCTCCATCAGCAGGCCTGTACGCCGGCGCATCTCGCGATAGAAATACTCCATCCGCAGCTCCTTGCGGCCCTCGGCCCAGGCGGCGAACTGGGTGCGGGAACAGAGGAAACGCTCATCCTCGCGCACTTCGATGGGGACCGGCAGATCGGCCGCCAGCGACAGCAAGTGCTCTTCCAGGCTCCACTTGCCGCACGCGGTGCGGATCACCCGCTGCACCGGCGCGTCAGCCAGGGCGCGGCGGATTTCACCGGCGATCGAGCCGGTGTTGGCCGGGTCGTCCAGCCGCACATACCGGACCTTAACGCCCCGCGCTTCCAGGCCGGCGGCGAACTGGCGCATGGCCGACCAGACTAGGATCAGCTTCTGTTTGTGATGTTTCCAAGCGGTCGCCTCGGCCACGGACTCCGCCATCAGCACGACGTCGTGGGCGGGATCCAGATCGGCCAAGGCCGACAGGCTGTCGCTGAGCTGGTCGCCCAGCACCAACCGCAGCGCGCCTTGCGGTTTGCTCATCGTCTAACCCTGGCCTTCAGGAAAACTGGGCTTGCGTCTGGTCGCCCGCACACGATCTACCATGCACTTCGTTTTCGTAGCACTCGCCAAGCCCATCATGACCATTACCGCCAACGTCCTGGACGCCATCGGCAATACGCCGTTGATCCGCCTCAACCGTGTCAGCGACGCCACGGGCTGTGAGATTCTCGGCAAGGCCGAGTTCATGAACCCCGGCCAGTCGGTCAAGGACCGCGCGGCCCTGGGCATCATCCGCGACGCCGAGGCCAAAGGCCTGCTCAAGCCCGGCGGCCGGATCGTCGAGGGCACGGCCGGCAATACCGGCATCGGCCTGGCCATGGTCGCCTCGGCCTTGGGCTACAAGACGACCATCGTCATCCCGCGCACCCAGAGCCAGGAGAAGAAGGACGCCATTCGCCTGCTCGGCGCCGAGCTGGTCGAGGTGGACGCCGTCCCCTACTCCAACCCCGACAACTATGTGCGCTATTCGGGTCGCCTGGCCGAGGAACTGGCCAAGACCGATCCGAACGGCGCGATCTGGGCCAACCAGTTCGACAACGTCGCCAACCGCCAAGCTCACTTCGAGACCACCGGTCCGGAAATCTTCGAGCAGACCGACGGCAAGGTCGACGGCTTCATCTGCGCCATCGGCTCGGGCGGCACCCTGGCGGGCGTCGCCGCCGCCCTGCGGGCCCGCAAGCCCTCGGTGAAGATCGGCCTGGCCGATCCGCACGGCGCCTCGCTGTACAGCTGGTACGCCGACGGCGAGTTGAAGGCCGAGGGCAATTCGATCAGCGAGGGCATCGGCCAGGGCCGGATCACCGCCAACCTCGAAGGCCTGGACGTCGACTATCCGTTCCGAGTCAGCGACGAGGAGATGATCGAGCAGGTCTTCGACCTGGTGCAGCATGAGGGCCTGTGCCTGGGCGGCTCGACCGGTATCAACGTGGCCGGCGCGGTGCGCATGGCCAAGGCCATGGGTCCGGGCCACACCATCGTGACCATCCTGTGCGACCACGGCTCGCGCTACCAGAGCAAGCTGTTCAATCCCCAGTTCCTGGCCGAGAAGGGCCTGCCCACGCCGCCCTGGATGTAGGCCCTCTACAGCAAAGCTCGCCATGCGGGTGCCTGGCTGATACCCACCAATAGGTTGCAGAATTCAACCACCCGGTGCAGGATCGCCCGACGTCGCACCGGGAGGGCCTGATGGCTTGGAAGGGTATTGTCGGCAAGAGCTTCACGCCGGATTCGTTCGAGACCTATTGTGAAGCCCTGACCTGGTCGGCATGGCGACCGAAGTTCATCGCGCTTCACAATACCGGCGTGCCGAACCTGGCCCAGCGACCGCAGGGCTTCACCCAGACCCACATCGCCAATCTCGAAGGCTATTACCGCGATAACCAGAAATGGAGCGCGGGGCCGCACCTGTTCATCGACGACAAGCAGATCTGGGTCTTCACGCCCCTGACCGTGGCGGGCGTTCACTCGCCCAGCTGGAACAGCATCGCGCTCGGCGTGGAGATGCTGGGCGACTACGAAAAGGACGCCTTCGACAGCGGTCGCGGGGCGCTGGTGCGCGACAACGCCGTGGCGGCCATGGCCACCCTGTCGGCCGTGCTGGGCCTCGACCCGACCACCATGCGCCTGCATCGCGAAGATCCGGCCACCACCCACGCCTGCCCGGGCAAGAACGTCAAGAAACTCGACGTCATCCAGCGCGTGCAGGAAAAGATCGTCCACGAAGCCGCCGAGCACTCACCGGCCGAGGCGCATCCCTAGCGCGCACTTGCCCCCTCATGCTTGCTCTGGGCCGCCGATCGCGTGATCTTGCCCGCCTCTCAAAGGGGCGAGTCAGGCCCCGAAAGGCTTGTTCATGACCCACACCGATCCGCTCGTCTCGACCGCCTGGCTGGCCGAGCATCTCGACGCGCCGGACGTGCGGATCGTCGATGGATCCTGGCACATGCCCGCCGCCAAGCGCGATCCCAAGGCCGAGTACGACCTGGCCCACATTCCCGGCGCGGTGTTCTTCGACATCGACGAGATCTCGGACGACACTTCCGACCTGCCGCACATGCTGCCCTCGCCGATCAAGTTCGCCTCGCGCGTCAAGAAGCTGGGCCTGGGCGACGGCTCGCGCATCGTCGTCTACGACACCAGCGGCATCCTGCCCGCCGCCCGCGTCTGGTGGGAATTCCGCGCCATGGGTCATGAGGACGTGGTGGTGCTGGACGGCGGCCTGCCCAAGTGGATCGCCGAGGGCCGCCCGGTGGACGACCTGCCCGCCGCCCCGCAGGAGCGCCACTTCACCCCGCGCTTCCAGGCCGACATCGTCCGCTCGATCGATCAGATGAAGCGCAACCTGGAGACAGGCCGCGAGCAGGTGATCGACGCCCGCGCCGCCGGCCGCTTCGAGGGCCGCGATCCCGAGCCCCGCGCCGGTCTGCGGGGCGGACACATCCCCGGCTCGCGCAACGTGCCGCTGTCGGCGCTCCTGGCGCCCGACGGGACCATGTTGCCGGCCGACAAGCTGGCCGCCGTGTTCGAGGCCGCCGGGATCGACATCACCAAGCCGATCGCCACCACCTGCGGCTCAGGCATCACCGCCGCCGCCGTCTCCCTGGCCCTGGCCCGCCTCGGCAAGCCCCGGGCGGCGGTCTATGACGGCTCCTGGACCGAATGGGGCGGCCGCGACGACGTGCCGGTGGCGACGGGCGAGGCGGCGAAGGTTTAGGGCGCGACCGACTCCCACATCCGAAGTTCCCGCCCCGCCAGCCCTTCGGCCACCACCGGCAGTTCCCGCAGCCAATCGGCCTGGGCGAAGGCGCCGTTGCTGGTCGAGACCGAGGCGACCACGATCCGCCGCTCGCGCGCCTCCTGCTCCAGTCTGGCCAGTACGGGCGGCAGCAGGCCGGGGAGCACGGCGTTCATCATGCAATAGACGTCGGCGGGCGGCCACGCGGCCTCCAACAGGTCGCCAGCCTCGAAGGTCAGATCGGTTAGGCCGAGCGCCTGGGCGGCCCGCGCCGCCTCTTGCGCCCGTTCCACTACCAACTCCAATCCGTGCACGGACAGGCCGTGACGCAAGGCGCCGTAGAAGCCGAACCGGCCATAGCCGCTGCCCAGGTCCAGCACTCGCAACCCGGGCCGCCGCGCGATCTCCGGGCTGAGCGCGCGATAGAAGGCCCGCACGATGTCGTAGGGCACGTCGCCCTGGTCAAAGCGCTGGACGCCATGGCGGTCCAGCAGACGCAGGGTGTCCAGCCGGCCCTCGACGGCCGCGATCCGCAGGCCCAGGGCCGCGTCCAGGACCTGGTCGTCGAGCGGCCCGTCGCCGACCTCGCCTTCGACGATCAGGCGCAACGCTGCGGCCGGATCAATGACCTCCAACCCGGTGATGGACCTGACGGCGGAGGCGTCGCTCAGGCGCATGGGCGGCTCGTTGCGAGGGTGAACGGAACAATCGTTATGATATCATAAAATCACAACACACCTATGAGTTGACAATCGGAGATCTTTCCCCGAACGTCCGGTCCAGGGGAAGGATCGCGATCTTCCTCCACCGCGGGGGCGTGATCGGCCGTCGCGCGATTTCGTCACGGCTCGCCTAGCTCACCACTCAGTAGCGTCGAACACGGTTCAGATGGATTGGGGTCACGACGCCTGCGCGTCGGCGGACGACAGCGCTCGCCCATGCCTCCGGCCCTTCCGGTCGCGCTCGCCGCCGCACGCCTGCCCGCTTCCCAAGACGCCGCGCCTCCGAGGCAAGGCCGTCCTCATCAACCGGATCCTCACAAGACCCTGGAGACCCACCATGTCGACACCCAGACCCCTCTATGCCGCCGCCATCACCGACGGCATCGCGCAAGGCGACCTGGACCAACTGCAAAAGCTGAAGAGCCTCGCCGAGCAGCACCTCACCGAATACGGCGACATCAGCACGCTGCTGACCCAGCTGAAGGTCGAGATCGCCAAGATTCAGAGCCGCAAGGCCTGACGCCGCCCCTCGAAATTCCGAATTCAAGCAGAGCGGGCGGCCGCGCAACGGCGCCCCTGGAGGAAACACCATGAGCATCAAACCCTATGGCGTCGCCGTGACCGACGCGATCGCTTCCGGCGAACTGGCCCGCCTGAAGGAAGCCGAAGCCGCCGCCGAGGCCCACCTGGCCGAGTATGGCGACATCCCCACCCTGCTCGCCCTGTTGAAGGTCGAGATCGCCAAGCTCCAAAGCCGCAAGGCCTGACGCCCTCATCAACCCACCAGACGGAGGCCATCCCATGGCCAGCGGCATCGCCCTCTACGGAGGAGCCATCACCGACGCCATCGCCGGCGGCGACCTCGCCAAGCTTCAAGGCCTGCAGGCCCAGGCCGAGGACCATCTCAAGCAGTACGGCGACATCCCCACCTTGCTCGCCCTGCTGAAGGTCGAGATCGCCAAGCTCGAAGGCCGCGGCAAGTACTGAGCGCGCCGGACGCGTCGTCGCCCCCACGCCGGCGCGTCCTCACGCCCTGTACCGCCCGTATCCCGCAGGATCGCCCAAAGGACCGGAAGTCATGACAGACGCCATTTCGCTGGCTCCCGGCGACCTTGCCCCTATCGCCATTCCGGATGGCAAGCCGGTCCGCTATCGGCTGGAGCGGGACTATACCGAGCTGGTGCCCGTGCACGTGGTCTGGGAAGTCACCCTGGCCTGCAATCTCAAATGCCAGCACTGCGGCTCGAGGGCCGGACGGCCCCGTTCGGACGAGCTGAACACCGCCGAGGCGCTTGAGCTGATCGACCACCTGGCCGAGCTGGGCACGCGGGAGCTGACCCTGATCGGCGGCGAGGCCTATCTGCGCCGCGACTGGATCGAGCTGATCCGCCGCAGCCGCGACCACGGCATCCGCACCGGCATCCAGACCGGCGCCCGCAACCTGACCGACAAGCGCCTGGACGAGGCCGCCGAGGCGGGTCTCCAGGGCGTGGGCGTGTCGATCGACGGTCTGCCCGAGCTGCACGATCGGGTGCGCGGGGTGCCCGGCTCCTACGCCCAGGCCATCGACGCGCTCAAGCGGGTCAAGGCCCGGGGGATGGCTGTATCGGTCAACACCCAGATCGGCGCCGAGACCGCCGAACACCTGCCCGAGCTGATGGACCGCATCATCGAGGCCGGCGCCACCCACTGGCAGATCCAGCTGACGGTCGCCATGGGCAACGCCGTCGACAATCCCGAACTGCTGCTCCAGCCCTACAAACTGTTGGAGGTCATGCCCCTGCTGGCGCGGCTTTATCGTGAGGGCGAGGCCCGGGGCCTGCTGATGGTGGTGGGCAACAACATCGGCTATTTCGGCCCCTACGAGCACATCTGGCGCGGGTTCGGCGACGACACCGACCACTGGAACGGCTGCTCGGCCGGCCAGACCGGCATCGGCATCGAGGCCGACGGCACGATCAAGGGCTGCCCGTCCCTGGCCACCTCGCTCTACACGGCCGGCAATGTCCGCGACATGAGCGTGGGCGACATCTGGCGCCACAGCGAGAAGATGAGTTTCGGCCGTCTGCGCGACGTAGAGGAGCTGTGGGGCTATTGCCGCACTTGCTACTACGCCGACGTCTGCCGGGCCGGCTGCACCTGGACCTCGGAGTCGTTGCTGGGCAAGCGCGGCAACAACCCCTACTGCCATTACCGCGTCCTGGACCTGGCTAAGCACGGCCTGCGCGAGCGGGTGGTCAAGATCAAGGAGGCCCCGGCCGAGAGCTTCGCGGTCGGCGAGTTCGCCCTGATCACCGAAGTCATCCCGGGCGCCGAGGTCACCCCGATGCCGGTGCGCGATCCGAAGGCCGTGCATGTCGCGCCGCGCGAGCGCTCGGCGGCCGGCGGCGCCCTGCCGCCCAGCCTTACGCCCTGCCGCTCCTGCGCAGGCTATATCTGGCCGCATGAGATCACCTGCCCCCACTGCGAGGCCGACGTGGCGCAGGCGCAAGAAACCTACGATGTCGACAGCCAACGCCGCCGCGCCCTGATCGCCGAGGCCACCCGCGTCTTCGCCAAGCTCGGGATCACGGCCAACGCCGGGGCTGGGGTTTAGTCCGCGCTATCGCTTTCAACTACAAAGTTGTCATCCCGGACGAGCGCGCAGCGCGAAGATCCGGGACCAACGCGTGAACTCAGAGCTTCCGGCGGTCCCGGATCTGCACTTCGCTTGTCCGGGATGACAGGCTTTTCTATTGCGAGGCACATTCACCCCACCGTCAGCACCGGAACGGCACAGCCCGTGGGGTGAGTGCGTCTCCCCATCTTCAGCCCCCCTCCCGCCAGTTCCTCTCCTCCCCCGCACGGATTTCCTGCCTTGAACCGGCTCGCCCGCGCGCCGTACACCACCGGGTGTCGCAGTCGCCTAGAGTCCGCCATGCCCCTGGATGAAGAAACCCGCCTGGTCCGCAAGGGCGCCCCGCCCAAGGGCGGCACGGTGCTGGCCCGCACGGTCAATCCGCCGATCCAGCGCGGCTCGACGGTGCTGATGCCCAACGCCGCCTCGCTGTATGACGACAACCAGCTGACCTACGGCATCACCGGCCTGTCCTCGCCCGCCAACCTGCAGTTGGCCCTGGCCGAGCTGGAGGGCTCGCCGGACGTCACCCTTTACCCCTCGGGCCTGGCCGCAATCACTGGCGTGATGCTGGCCCTGCTGAAAGCCGGCGACGAGATCCTGGTGGTCGACAGCGCCTACAAGCCCACCCGCCGCTTCTGCGACCGGGTGCTGACCCGCTTCGGCGTCAAGACCACCTACTATGACCCGGCCCTGTCGCCCGAGGCGCTCATGGCCCTGTGCACCCCGGCCACCCGGATGATCCTGCTGGAAGCCCCCGGCTCGCTGACCTTCGAGATGCAGGACATCCCGGCCATCGCCGCCGCCGCCAATGCGCGCGGCGTGCTGACCCTGATCGACAACACCTGGGCCGCTGGCTTCTACTTCAAGCCCCTGGCCCACGGGGTGACCATCAGCGTCCAGGCCCTTACCAAGTATGTGGGCGGCCACTCGGACGTCTTCATGGGCAGCGCCGCCACCGCCGACAACGTGATCGGCAACCAGCTGGGCGACGCGATGTGGGACATCGGCTGGTCGGTCTCGCCCGACGACGCCTACACCGTGCTGCGCGGCCTGCGAACCCTGGCCACCCGCCTGCCCGCCCACCAGGCCGCCGGCCTGGAGATCGCTCGCTGGCTGCAAGACCGCCCCGAGGTGGCCCGCGTGCTGCATCCGGCCCTAGAGAGCGATCCCGGCCACGCCCTGTGGAAGCGCGACTTCACCGGCGCCTGCGGCCTGTTCGGCGTGGTGCTGAAGCCCGCCTCGCAGAAGGCCGTCCACGCCTTCCTCGACTCCCTGGACCTGTTCGGCCTGGGCTTCTCGTGGGGCGGCTACGAGAGCCTGGCCATCCACTGCGATCCGCAATTGAAGAACCGCTCGGTCCCCGTGAACCTGGAAGGTCCGCTGCTGCGCCTGCATGTCGGGTTGGAGAGCGTGTCCGACCTGAAAGCCGACCTGGAACGCGGCTTCGCGGCGTTGAAGGGGTGATCTCAAGGTTCGTTCGCCGGCCATGAGCCTATGGCGAGTTTCGAACTTCGCCGGACATCCAGAAACGTGTTTAGATCCGTCATGGCCTTCAGATGGATCAGCCTAGTCGCTCTCGGCCTGCTGCTTTCGTCATGCTCGGACGGAGGCTTCAACGGCCATCCCAGCGGTTTTCCGGCGTCTGGCTCTACGAGTTCGAAGGATCGACCTTTATCGAATGCGCAACCCAGACACCGAAGAAGCGCCCTGCCTCCAAAGAAACAGACTGGCTGGAGTGGGGCGATCAACCACGTCTCGAAAAGCTTATGGAGAAGAGTCCGGGAAATGGGGAATGCCATCCGGTGCAGCCGATGCGGGTCGCTTTTGTCGGTCACAGGACGCACCATCCCTTTGGCGGCGCGGGCCACCTAGGGCTGTGGCGTTCAACGGTGACCGTGCACAGAACGATCTCGGCCGAGCGGCTCGGCCCATCGTTCTGCTATGCCCGCTAAGCCCCCTTCTCTGACCTCGCGATGTCCGCTTGCGAATAGAGCGCGACGTCCGGTCTCAGGAGACGGCCTAACTTCGGTTCCCGCCCCGTTGCTGACGTTCGACTTCTTCCACGCTGAAGTTCGTTGCAGCCCTCGGGTTAGGGAGTCACCCGTTTGCTGCCGCTCCGCCAAACTCGTCCGAAAGCCAAGCCAGCTATGAAAGTGCAGAAGGCCAACAGACAGGTCACTAAGAGCGGTCCTCGGTTTTGCGGCGGGTCCTTCATCGCCAAATCGGTCACTTCGAACGGGGTCAACTGGTTGATTGTCCGCGCTCTCAAGGCATCATCCCGAATGTCATTAGGGCGAAGCATGTCGCGAACACTCAACGTGCCATTCTCGCGATTAGCGTAGAATAGGCCGACCGTTCGAAACTCCGGAAACGCCGCGCGACCACAATTCATCTCTCGGCCGTGACGTGCGCCAAGATCGTAGGTGACGACAACAGCTCCGGCGTTGCCCTTGAACGAAACTCTCGGCAAGACACTCACCTTGATGTCTCGCGCGCCCTGGTGGAGCCCCACGACTTCGCCGACAAACACCGTATCGGCCTTAACCCAATAGCGATCCTGGTTGGCCTGCCGAAGGCGTTCGTATGCGTGCGCCTCGGTTTCTCCGGGATTTCGGGGAACCGGGTAACTGCACGCTTCTGCTGAGCTGGCTACGAGCCAGCAAAAGGTCAGAAATCCGAAGAGCGAAACAGCGCGAAGCATTTGCTTATCTTCGACAGACACGATGCCGGGGTCAATGTCCGCCCACCACCCATTGTGGACCGATGCCCAAAGGGCCAAGCTTGGCCTATGAGTGACGCATTGGAAGACGATTTAACCGCCCTTATTCCAGAAATGGTCGACTGAAATTTTCCTGAAGGGTTTGGCGCCAGGGAGTGGATTGGGGGGGCGGGACGCTATGAGCTCGCCATTGGCTATAGCCTGCTCTTCTGGCCGCGATTCATCGTGATAGACGGATATGTCTTGAGGGATGGCTGTACGGCGGATGATGTGCGTGCTTGGGAGAAAGCGACGCCTGGAAATCGCATCGCGATCGAAGCGGTGCTCAATCACGTCCACATGGCCGATATCCACGATGGCGATCCCACTGAGGCGCAACTGCGCTATTTGGGCCGCCTTCTGCGTGACATTCACAAGACGAAACTGAAAGCCGATTTTCCTGACAGGAAGTTCGTTGTCTCATTTCCTGACGAGCCGGGTCTCGACCTCATCGACTACGAACTGTCGTTCTGGCAATTGGAGTAATAGTCTAACCACTGTCACCCCGAATGTCCGACAACCACCCCCAGCGGACAATCGATAGGTCCACTTTCGGCGCGGGCGACAGGCCTTGCGCTGCGCCTGCCATGACAGAGCAAAACAGCGGTCGGACCGAGCGTGCGGAGCACTGGCCTCAAATCCCCCGCGACGTCGGGGCGTTGAGGGTCTAGACAACCGCCTCGTTCGAAAGGCCCGCTCCATGACCGTCCACATCGCCCTGCTGCGCGGCGTCAACGCCGCCGGCGGCCGTCTGATCACCGCCGACGAACTGACCGGCCTGCTGACGGACCTGGGTCATACCGAGGTGCGCATGGGTCCCAAGGTCGGCGACCTGGTGTTCGAAAGCGGCGAGCGCACGGGCGCGGAACTGCAGACCCAGATCGAGACCGAGCTGATGACGCGCCTGGGCTTGCGCACCGACGTCTATGTCCGCACCGCCGAGGCCTGGCGCGCCCTGGTCGCGGCCAATCCGTTCCCGGATTTCGCCACCGCCGATCCTGGCTGGCTGATGACCCTGTTCTGCAAGGACACCCCCGACAAGAAGGCCATGGGCGCCCTGCGCGCGGCGATCCGCGGGACCGAGCAGGCACGGGCCGAGAGCCGCCAGATCTACGCCATCTATCCCGACGGGATCGGCGGCTCGAAACTGACCAACAGCCTGGTCGAGAAGACCCTGGGCACGCGGATCACCGGCCGGACCTGGACGGCGGTGCTGGCGCTGGAGGCGATGCTCGACCCGGCCGAAGACGCCTAGACCTCGACCAGCGGGCGCTGCTTGGCCAGCACGGTAGAGAGGTCTTCGCCCGCCGGCACCGTCCGGAACCAGGGCGCGGCGCCGAAGCTCCATCCTTCATTGATGTCGAACGTGACCTGCGCGCCCGCCGCGCTCACCTTGTAGAGCAGGCTCTGCGTCATCGATTGGGTCAGCGCCCCGCCAGGCCGCGCGCCCGCGGTCGAGAAGGTCAGCAACAACGTATCGAGCGGCACGATGATGTCTTCGCCCAGACCGTCGAGCGGCACGGCCGCCACGGTCACGGGCGCTTCACCCCCGACCGCCAGACCCGCCACCTGAGGTTCCTTGGTGGCGTTTCGGAAGGTCACGCCGTGAGGATTTCCGCCTGTGCTGGTCGCAAGATCGTCGTCCTCGCCCAGGATGACGATATCGCCAGGCTTCACGTCGGCGACCGACATCCCGATGTAGGCTTTGGTGGGCGGCATGAAGCCAACCGTTATGAGGTCATGCGGATCCTTCACCTCTAGCCAGACGAAGGCTTGGCCTTGCGCCCTCGTCGTCTCGAACCCCTGCAAGACATACAGGACATAGCCCTCCGCCTTGAGCGCCGCGCTTGTGGCGCTGTCGAGATTGATGCTGATTCCGAGCGTCATCGCGCGGTCCCTTCCCAAGGGCGGACCGGCTGTCGGGCGCCACGTTGGAAAAGCCTAAGGCGCCGTCAGGGCAATCAAAAGGAGAATTTTTCGAGATACACCTAATGAGGGATCACTCCCACGACGATTTCTCCGCGCGCCTCCATTACATATCGTTTACAAACATAATCGCTGATTGACGCCATCGTTTACGTTGGTAATCGTTGCGAGGAACAGGAGACGTTCCCATGCGGATCAGCACCGCCGAAAGCGAGATCATGAAGGCGTTGTGGGCGAAAAGCCCCATGACCGCCGAAGAGCTCACCGCCGCTCTGGCCGATGACCACAACTGGGCCGAGGGCACGGTCAAGGCGCTGCTGAACCGCCTGCTGAAGAAGGCGGCCATCGCCGCCGACAAAGATGGCCGCCGCTTCCTCTACCGCCCGCTGGTGGCCCAGGGCGACTATGTCCATGCCGAGAGCCAGGGCCTGCTGGACCGCCTGTTCGACGGCCGCCTGGCGCCGCTGGTCAGCCACTTCTCGCAGCGCGAACGGTTGAGCGACGAGGACGTGGCCGAGTTGCGCCGCATCCTGGAGGCGCACGATGATGGCCGCTGACCTGCTGTCCCTGCTG
>Ga0247731_1000218_pt1 | contig 16288 bp, 17 predicted proteins | sample UWRJL088202R2_FD_180938 | JGI IMG/M metagenome (GOLD analysis project Ga0247731, IMG submission 180938) | Plant litter microbial communities from Arlington Agricultural Research Station in Wisconsin, United States - UWRJ-L088-202R-2 | ecosystem: Environmental > Terrestrial > Plant litter >...
GTGCTGCAAGAGCACCGCGCTCAGATCGCGGTGCTGCAAAACCAGATCACCAAAGCCACGACCGATGCTTTCAACGCCAAGCAAAAGACCCGCCGCATCTGCACCGCCGGTCAGAAGGGTGACGGCCAATGATCGCCACCATCGCCCTATGGATCACGGCCGGGATCACCGCCCTACTGCTGGTCAACGTCGCCCGTTCCGACCGTCGCATCGACCGTCTTGAACACCGCGTCGCCGTCCTGTCGTCGGCCTTCGTTATCACCACCAACAAATACGGCACCGAGGTGATTACCGCCCTGAAGGTTCCGGCCATCACCAGCGGAGAAAACACGGCGTTCGACGGGCACCGCCCCTATGTTGTCGCGCCTGCGCACTTGTCATCCCAAGCCGTCGTCAGCGCCGCGAACGCTGTGGTGTACGTTTCGTCCGCCCATTTGAACGCCGCCACGGCCAACGCCGCAATCGTGGGTCGGGTCTCCTCACTCCTCGCAACCCTCAACACGGCCAACTCCACGTCTGGTGTCATCCAGACTTCGCTTGGTGACGGCCAATGATCACCGTCAAAGAGCTTCAGAACGCGCTTGCCGCCGCCACTGTCGGTTCACAGATCCGCCCGCACAACGGCTACAACCCCGGCGGCGGGTGGATTGACCTCAACCTTGTGCTCGAAATTCTCGGCGCCCTCTACAACCAGCCCTTCGACTCAATCGAGCCCGTCTATTTTCGCGCCGAGAACGTCTGGTTCACTGGCGACACCGCACCCTTTCTCGTCCGCTTGACCAACGCCAAGGCCGCGACTGCTGAAGACTATCTGTCGGCGATCATCGCTCGAAAGGGGGATGACGAATGACCGCCCGCGTCCGCAACTTCACCCGGAAGCTGAACCGGGTGACCGTCGCTTTGAAGATCGTGCGCGCCGCTGCGTTGACCGTGGCGACCGACCCCGCCGAACAGGCCAACATCAAGGCCTGCGATGCCTTCGTGCAGAATGGTGACGGGGATTTCGTGCTCGGCAATCGGGCCACGCAATGGACCTTCGTCGTCCCCGCCGCCCGCGTTCATGCGGAGGTGATGCGATGAGCCTGTTCGAACCTATCGTCCATTCCTACGACATCCTCATGGACAAGGAGGTATTCGACCACGACGAAATTCGGGAACTTGAGAAGCACTATTGGACGGACCTGCTAGGTATCGGCCCTCATTTCCGAGTTTATTTCGAGCGAGATCGGGACGCGACGAGCTTCAGTTTCGGTGACCGCCCCGTTCGGGTCGTGGGAAAGTTCGTTGTTGATCTGACTTTCGACAGCAAGCACGAAGCATACGCTTTCCGGTACAAGACGCTGCACAGCTACCGTTTTCGCGGACGGCTGAACTACATGGTCAACCCACGGGTCAAGAAGGACGAATGCCCACTTCCCGACGTGATTGTCCACGCGGTAGTCACCGCCAACCCCGATCTCGCCAGCCAGCTTGGCGAGACTCCCTACGTCCAGCGGATTGACGACAAGCGCGGCTACCTTCTCTTCAACGACATGACCGGTTTCTCCCTGTTCTGGGGGGATGACGACCGACCGTCCGAAAGGCCGGATGCGTCGTAGCGAAACCCTACGCGCCGCCCTCGCCCGTCAGCACGCCCTTGAATCCGAGTCCGTAGAACTCGGCGCCGACCGCTACCAACGCGCCCGCCCCATGCCTTGGCAGACCTCCGTCCCGGCGGCTGGCGAAGAGGCGCGCATGGCGCCGGGCAAGGCGCTGATCGCCAAGGTGGTCGCCCCGCTGTCCGCCGCCATCAAAGAGTTCACCGACCGCATCGCCAACGGTCGCGCCGGTCATCGGCCTGCCGCCGCCAAACTACTGAGCATGGTCGATCCCGAGGCCGCTGCGTGGCTGTCGCTGCGCATCGCCACCAACGCCTTGCTCACCGGCTCCACCGTCCAAGCCATGGCCAGCCAGATCGGCACGGCCTTGGTCGATCACGTGGAGATGACGCAGTTCACGGCCGAACAGCCGGAGAGCGCCAAAGGCCTCGACCGCCTGACCAAGACGGCCCCGACCATCCTCGCGATCCGTCGCTACTTCCTCATGCAGATAGTCCATCGGGAAACCCGGCTGGACCTCTCGGACCAAGATCGCAAACACGCCGGGCTCAAGATGCTCGATCTGGTCTGCCAGACCACGGGCTGGTTCGATCTGGTCAGCCGTCCGCGCTGCATCGAATTGGTCGCCAAGCCCGCCCTCCGGGAATGGCTGAAGAACCAGCACGACCGCCGGTCCCTGCTGTCGCCGCTCGATCTGCCGATGCTGGTCCCGCCCAAGCCGTGGCGTTCGTCCACCAACGGCGGCTATCGCGTCCGTCAAACCGATCTGGTCAAGACCCGCGAGCGTCGCCCGGCCCGGCTGACCCCGGCCGATTGCCCGACCGTGTTCGACGCGATCAACAGCGTCCAGTCCACGCCGTGGCGGATCAACCAATCCCTGCTGTCGGTGTTCGAGGATGTCTGGACCAACGGCGGCACGCTCGGCGGCCTTCCCGAGACCGACAACCGGACGGTCCCGGACTATCCCGACGCGGCCAAGCACGACCCCGCCATCGACCGCAAATGGCGTGACCAAGCCGTCGTCATCCACCGCCACAACCTTCGCCAAATCCCCGCCAAGCTCCGGGTCCACCAGCTTCTATGGCTGACCAAGAAGTTCGGCCGCGAAGACGCGATCTGGTTTCCCCATGCCCTCGACTGGCGTGGCCGGGCTTACCCGATTGCGTCCACCGCCGGTCCCCACCCGCAAGGTCCCGATCTGAACCGGGCCTTGCTGGAGTTCGCCGAAGGCAAACCCCTTGGCCACGACGGCGCCGACTGGTTGGCCATCCACGTCGCCGGTGTCTTCGGTCATGACAAGGCCTCGCTCGACGAACGGCTGGCGTGGACCAAGGCCAACAGCACCGACATCGCGGCGTGCGCGGCCGATCCCTTCGACCATCGTTGGTGGACCACCACGGCCAAGCCGTGGACGACCCTTGCCGCCTGTATGGCGTGGGCTGGCTACCTCGCCAACGGCCCGGCTTACGTCTGCCATCTGCCGATCCCAAACGACGCGACCAGTTCGGGGCTTCAGCACTTCAGCGCCCTGTTGCGTGACGAGGTTGGTGGCGCCGCCGTCAACCTGATCCCTGCCGATGAACCGCAGGATGTCTATGCCCGCGTCGCCGCCCTCGCCGCGACCAAGACCACGGACCCGCGCCTGTTCGGCAAGATCACCCGGCCGCTGACCAAACAGCCGACCATGACGTTCGTCTACGCCGCGACCCGTCACGGTGCGCTCTGCCAAATCCGTTCGACCATCCAAGAAATCGAGACCACCAATCCCGAAGCTGGTCCTTACGTCGAAGGCCTGACCCCGCACCAAGCGGCCATGGTGATGACCCCGCTCATCTGGGATGCCATCGGCGAAACCGTTATCGCCGCCCGCACCGGCATGGACTGGCTGAAGGCGGTGTCACGCCTGTTCGACGGCCCGATCCGCTGGACCACCCCGGCCGGGTTCCCGGTCCTGCACCGCTATGACAAGGCCGACAGCTACCTGCTGAAAGTCTACGTCGGACCCCAGCGCCGGACGGTTCAGATCAGGTTCGCAACGGATGCACCGGTCCCGGTCCACGACCGCGCCGCCACGGCCAAGGCCATCGCCGCCAACCTGATCCATAGCCTCGACGCGAGCCACATGATGCTCACCGCGTCGGCCTGCCGCCGGGCGGGCCTCGCGCTGTCTGTGGTTCACGACAGCTTCGCCACCCACGCGGCCGACCTGACCAGCCTTCGCGACATCCTGCGTCGGACCTTCGTCGAACAGTACACGCCCGACGTGCTGGCCAATCTGCGTGACCAATTCATCGCCCAACTCCCCGCCACCAAGCATGGAGAAATGCCCGCTCTGCCGGGATACGGAACCCTCGAAATAAATACGGTTCTGAGCAGCCAATATCTTTTCAACTGACCAAGGAACGAATGTTTTCAGAACTCAACGGAATTGCCGACCGCATTAGGACGACATCTAAAGCTGCATCTTTGAGAGGGCCTATCACGGCTCTCATCTCAGCCAATCAACACAACAACCCCTCGGAACAGGTCCAAGCGGCCTTGATGCTGGCGTTGCTCTACGCCGAGGAACTGAAGCTCGATCTCTCGCACGAGCTTCCCAAGATGGCGCGGGCTCTGGACGACAGCGAGCCGGGTTACGCCCACGAAATCCAAGCGATGCGCGACTACATCCGCCGCCACCTCGCGGGCCGCGCCCATGTCTGAGTTCTTCGTTCCGATTGAGCCGATGCCCGCGCCGCGTCCGCGCTTCAGCCGCAACGGCCACGCCTACACCGAACCCAAGTATGCCGCCTTCAAGGAAGGCATGGCCGAATGGATCACGTCGAACGTCAGCCGGATCGACTACACCACGGCGCCGGTCAGCGTGACCCTTGAGTTCGTCCGGACCCGGCCGCGCACCAGCAAGCTGGCCTACCCCGCCGGTGATCTGGACAACTACGCCAAGGGATGTCTCGACGCGGCGACGCAGAGCCAAGTCGTCTGGCTGGACGACAAGCAAGTCATCGCCCTTACCCTCTCCAAGAAATGGGGAACTCCCGCCGGAGTGAGGTTCGACATCCGGGCATTGGACTAAATAAAGTCAATGCGAAATCTAAATGAACCCAAGAAAGTTGAAGAGCCTCGCTTCCCGACTTCCGTGAATGAACTCATGGATATGCTGACGAAGCTCTACCCCGAACCGCACATCACCCCGACCATGACGACTGAACTGATCATGTTCGCGCACGGTCAGCGGTCAGTGGTCCGCCAACTTCAGGCCCTTCAAGATCGCCAGAAGTAAAGGACCAGTCATGTGCGGATCACCTAAAATCAATCTCGACGATACCCCGAAGATCGTCCCCCTCCTGATGAACAGCAAGCTCGATAACTGGGGCGCGAACCGCGCCGCAGCCAAGGGTTATCAAAGCCTGTTCATCGCTAAGCCTGTCACGGCAACCCCCAACACCAGCGGAGTATCAAAGCAGAGCAATCTGACTATCGGTTAATGAAGCAAAGCGCCGCATCTCTCTACGCAACACTCTCAGCTAAACGTAACGACGCACTCGTCAAAGCCCGCGAATGCTCCCGCCTGACCATCACCGGCCTGATCCCGGCGGATGGCGCCAGCGAACACTCCATCGTTCAGCAGCCCTATTCCAGCGTCGGCGCCCAACGGGTTTCCAACCTGTCGTCCCGCCTGCTGATGTCCCTGTTCCCGGTCAGCATCCCGTTCTTCCAGTACCGACTGAGCCCGGAATCCATGCGCCTGTTGGCGCCGGACGAAATCCCTGAAGCCAGCCAGCGCATGGCTGAACTCGGCTACGCCATCTACGACCTCATGGACTCGGCGGTCATCCGCCAGACCCTTACCGAGGCGATCAAGCATCTCGTCGTCGGCGGTAACGTCCTCATCTACATCGCCCCGGATCGACAGGCCCGCCTCTACCGGCTGGACCAGTACGTCGTCCGCCGTGACACCTTCGGCCATCCCCTTAATATCATAGTCAGAGAGTGTGTTTATCCGTCTGAACTGTCGGAAGAAATCCGCCTCGCGTGCAAGATCAAAGACCCGACCTCGGTCGGCGAACAGCGCGTCGATGTCTACACGGTCGTTGAGCGTGTCGGCGACAAGGCCGTCCAATATCAAGAGATCAATGGCATTGAAGTCCCGGACTCGCGCGGCGAAGTGGCCGACTTGGACAAGGGCTGGCTTGCCCTGCGCTGGCGAGCCATCGCCGGTTGCGACTACGGAGAAGGCCACGCCGGTGACTACCTCGGCGACCTCATCACCCTCGACGACCTGACCGGATCGCTCGCCGGGTCCACGGCCATCGCCGCGCGCACCCTGTTCATGGTCGCGCCGAACTCGAACCTGTCGGTCAACGAGATCGCCGAAGCTCGCAACGGTGACATCCTCTACGGCGAAGCCTCGTCGGTCTCGACCGTCCAGAGCGGCAAGTACAACGACCTGTCCGTCTGCCGTCAGGCCATTCAGGACATCGAACGCCGTCTGGCCGATGCCTTTTTGCAAACCTCGAACGCGATCCGCGATGCCGAGCGCGTCACGGCCGAAGAGATCAGGAAGGTGACGGAGGAATTGGAGACCACGCTTGGCGGCGTGCTCACCACCCTGTCGGCGGAACTCCAACTCCCGCTGGTCCGCCGGTTCCAATACCTTGGCGCGAAGGCGGGCGTGATCCCGGCGCTGAGCAAAGAGATCAAGCCACAGATCAGCACCGGCCTGAGCGCTCTTGGTAAGGCCGCGTCCGCCAACACCCTACGCTCTTTCATCTCCGACCTTCAGGCCGCCCTTGGCCCGCAAGCCGCCGCCGCGATCCTGAAGTCGGATGTCATCGCCCGTGAACTCGGACGCGCCGCCGGTGTCGAGAACCTTGAAGCTCTGCTCAAGACTTCAGACGAGCAAGCAGCCGATCAGCAAAACGCAATGGTTGGCCAGATGGCCTCCAGCAGCGCCCCCGAAATTCTGCGCCAAGTTGGCGCCGCTACCCAAGCCCACAACTAAATAAGGACACATGAGCACAGAAACAACGACCACGCCGACGCTTGACGCTTCCGCTCTTCCGCCCGGCCAAACCTACGAAAGCTACATGGCTTCACTGACGGCAGGTAACAAGACTGCCGAAACGTCGGTTGAGACCAAGACCGAAGCCACGACCGAAGCACCGGCCAAGCCCACGCGCCCCGACTATATCCCTGAGAAGTTCTGGGATGCCGAGAAGGGCGAGACCCGTCTTGATGCTCTCGCCAAGGCTCATGCCGAACTCGAAAAGAAGTTCAGCCAAGGCGAGCACAAGAAGCAAGGTCTTCAGATCACCGACCAGAATGTCGAGAAGTCCGACGCGACCACGGAAACTCCGGGCGAACAGGTCGATTTCTCCAAGGCCTATGACGAATTCCAGACGGCGCTGACCACCAAGGAAGCTCTTGAAGACGGTGACTATGCCGCCCTCGAAAAGTTCATCCCGCGCACGGTCATCGACCAGCAAATCGAGATGCAGCGCGAACTGGCCACGGCCCGTGCCGAGCTAAACCAAATCAAGATCGGCAACTATGAAGCCGAGATTTTCGCGTCCGCAGGCGACGCGGATAAATACAAATCGATGGTCCTTTGGGCTCAGAACAACTTCGCACCTGACGAGATAAAGCAATACGACACGCTCATTGCTGATCCTGCCACTGGTAAGTTCGCGTTCGAAAGCCTGAAGGCCCGATACCAAGCCGCTAATCCCTCCGAAGGTAACCGTGTTCAAGCACAACCTTCGACGATCACCGGCGACGTATTCAACGATCAGTCGGAAGTCACCGCCGCAGTCCGCTCGAAAGAGTACGAACGCAGCGAAGCCTACCGAAAGCAAGTCGGTGAAAAGATTGAACGGTCGATGAAGGCTGGAACTCTCAAGTCGAGAGTGAACGCCACGACCGTCTACTAAGTCACTGACAATCCGACCAATGCACGCCGGTTACACGGCGATTTGGTCAACGGCTGGCGGGACCGTCTTTCCGCCGACGCGCCCATTCTATCAACGACGAACACTCTTTCGGCTATTCAGGACAGTCAACCGACTACACTCCTACCAATACCGAAGACTCCGAATTGAACGAAGGCACCCCAAACCCTCATTCAACAAGGATTTTTCAATATGAACTCCAACCCTTCATTTCTTGGTCTAGTCCAAGGTTCGGGCGACAACCGCTCGATGTTCCTGCAACTGTTCTCGCAAGAGATCATCGCTGCTGCTCAGTCCGTCCTGCAATTCAAGGACAAGACTCTGTGGAAGACCCTGAGCGGCGGTAAGTCGTATCAGTTCCCGTTTCTCGGCGGCGCGACCGTGGCCTACCACGTTCCGGGCACCGAGATCACCGGCACCCTGATCGACAAGAAATCCGTCACGGTTGACCCGGATGACGCACTGATTGCTTCGGTCTTCCTTGACCGTCTGGACGAAGCCCTGTCGCACTACGACGGCCGCAGCCAGCACGCCAAAGACCTCGGCTACGCCATCGCCGAACTGGTGGACCGCAACATCGTTCGCACCATCATCCAAGCTGCTCGCTCCGGCGCTGTCATCCCCGGCGCCGCTGGCGGTACGGTGAAGACCAGCGCCAACGCTGGTGTCAACGGTTCGACCCTGTTCGCAACCCTGCTGGACGCTCAGGTTTCCCTGAAGACCAACAAGACTCTGCGTGCTGGTGATGAGCACTACGGCGCTCTGGCTCCGGTGCAGTACTCGCTGCTGACCCGCGCGCCGGAAATGGCGAACACACAATACCGCCCCAACGCTGACTCCGAGAACATGGCGGTCACCCGCATCAACAACATGACTGTCGTGGAATCGACGAACACCCCGTTCGGCGAAACCTACGTCGCCAACTCGACCATCGTGAAGCCTGCCTACAACGGCAACTTCTCGACCACGGTCGGCGCTGTCTGGACGAAGTACGCTTCGTGCTCGGTCGAAGTTGAAGACCTGAACACCGACATCATCGACCAGCCGCACAAGCGCGGCACGCTGATCTTGGCTCAACAGACTGTTGGTTCGCGTGCTCTGAACCCGGCCTGCGCTGTCGAAATCAAGACCGCGTAAGACTTTCGCTTCGGCGAATAAATAGGAGGGACGATCCGAAAGGGTCGTCCCTTTTTCTTGTGCCAACAGCCACGGAGCCAGATGAACGCCCTCACTAAACTTGCCGCCGTAAACCTACTGCTTCAGTCCATCGGCGAGGCTCCGACCAATAGCCTTCTGACCAACTCCGGCTCGATCACCGCAGAGGTTTCGCAGGCCAGCACCGAACTCGACACCGCCGCCCGATCCCTCCAGTTGTCCCGGAACTGGCCGTGGAATTACGACACCAAGGTCACGCTGAACCCGGACGTGGATGGCGTGATCACCATCCCGGCCAACGCCGCCAAGATCGATGGCCATGAACCCTGCACCGATGTCGTGATCCGCGCCCGGCCGAACGGTCAGATGGCCCTGTGGAACCGCACCGACCGGTCATGGACGTTCACCGCCCCGGTCGTCGTGGACGTGACCTACACCTACGACTTCGACCAGCTTCCCGAGATCGCGAAGGAATACGTCGTCCGCGCCGCCTCGCGCCGCTTCCAAGCCAAGGAACTTGGCGACCAAGCCGACGACCAGTTCAACGACCTTGAAGAGAAACGCGCGTGGTTCGCCCTGCTGAAGGATGAGGCCGCGTCCTCCGATGCCAACCTCTTCCGTAATCCCTACGTCAGCCGCATGGCTTGGCACCGCAGATGAGCCGCGTTTCCCAAGGCGCGGCCCGCCTGATCGACGGCATCTCGCAACAGACCCCGCTCGCCCGCACGCCCACCCAGCTTCAAGACGCGAACAACGTCTGGGCCACCCTCAAGGACGGTGCAGGCAAGCGCCCGCCGACTGAGTTCGTGGCCCGCCCGCTGAACGCCGCGCCGACCAATTTCAGCATCCACATCGACAACCGCGACAGCGACGAACAGTACATCGTGCTGGCCAGCGCCAATGCCACGACCTCCACCCTCCGGGTGTTCGACGCGAAAACTGGCGCCGAGTACGGCTGCTATGCGCCGACCGGCTGGAGCTACCTGAACGGCATCACGGACTTCGGCTCGCAACTGTCGATGACCTCATGCGGCGACTACACCTTCGTCACGAACAAGACCGTGACGGTGGCGATGCAGCCGCCCGGTGACGACGAGCAGACCGACCCGACGACGTACATCTGGCTCAACCAGAATTTCGGGGTCTACGCCCCCGGCTCGACCAACCAGTACAACCCGAACTTCGTCGGCAACACCTATCGCGGTGAGGTCGCCCGCCTCGACTATCTGACCGACAGCAAGAAGGGTTACTTCACCGATCCAATCGGCTCCGTCTACAAAATCACGGGCGATCCCAACGTCGGTTTCATCAGCCATTACGTCCGCAAGAACGGCGGCGACGGCGTGTTCGACGAGGAAGGTGCGCTCTATCCGGGGCTCAAGAACAGCATCGAGGCGACCACCATGCCTCATGCTCTGGTCCGCCGCTGGACCGACGAAGGCACGCCGTTCTTCGAGTTCTCCCCGTTCAGTTGGGCGCCGCGCACCATGGGCGACGAGAAGATCAATCCGACACCGTTTTTCGTCGGCCGCACCATCAACAAGGCGTGGTTCTACCAGAACCGCCTTTGCTTCCTGACCGACCAATACGTCGTCATGTCCGCCGCCGGGGAGCTTGGGAATTTCTGGCGCTCGACCCAACTCGACGCGCTGGCCAGCGACCCGATCACCACCAGCCCGTCGTCCACCAGCTTCGCCAAGCTGACCGACGTGGCCGGGTTCGATGACGGGATGATCCTGACCAGCGATCAGAACCAGTTTGCCCTGAGCAACGCCGAGTCCGGCTTGTCGGCCGACAGCATCGCTATCCGCCCGACCACCAGCTACCGCGTCTCGCCCAAGGCCGGGATGACCACGGCGGGCGCGTCGGTGTTTTGGGTCACCGAGGCCAACGGCTTCGCCAAGGTCTACGAATACCAGCGCCTCGGTAGCCAAGATGCCTTGGAAGCCACCGAGGTCACCGCCCACGTCCCGGCCCTGATCCCGGCGGGTGTCTCGCGTCTGGTCACCGCGCCCGACCTCAATGCCCTTTGGGTCCTAACCGATGGCGATAAGCGCACGGTCTACCTCTACCAATGGCTCTGGAACGGACAGGCCAAAGAGATCAGCGCGTGGTCCTACTGGACCTTCAGCGGCGACGTGCTGTCGTTCGCGTACCTCAACGGTGTGATCTATGCCGTGATCAAGCGTGCCGATGGCGTGTTCATCGAAAAGGCCAATCTCCAGTTCGGCGCCCACCCGGCCGCGACCGCGCGCCAAGTCCATCTTGATCGCCGCGTCGAAATCACCGGCACGTACATCGCCGCCGGTGACCGCACCGAGTTCGGCCTTCCGTACATTCCCGATCAGGCCAAGACGAAGCTGATCCTCGGTTCAGCGTTCGGCGACAAGGCTGAAACCTTGCTCGACCCGTCCACCTACGTTTGGGCTGGCGCCAACGTCGTGCGCGTCCCCGGCAACAGAACGGCAGGCACGGTTGTCATCGGCGAGAGCTACGATTTCGAGATCGAATTGAGCCCGTTCTACCTGCGTGACAACGACGGCAACCCCGACACCATCCACACCCTGAAGATCGGCAACATCACGCTGAACTATCAGGATGCCGCCTACTTCAAGACCGCTGTCAGCAACTTCGGATACGACTGGGCTGAGCAAGATTACGTCCCGGCGCTGGCCTCGGAGTTCTCCGGCCGGACGGTCGGCGAAGCCAGCCTGAAGACCAACACCCCGATCTATGCGTCCGGCTCCTACCGCTTCGCGGCTCAGGGCGACAACACGCGGGTCAAGGTCAAGATCACCAACGACAGCCATTGCCCGGCCAATTTCCTGTCCTTCGCATGGCAGGGAAAGGCCTTCCGCAAATAAATACCTCGACGATGGAGTATCACGACAAGGACAGCACAACCCCGGATCAAGCCCTTGGCTGGTTGCTCGAAATCTCGAACAACCTTCGAATTGCCGATCAACGAGAACTGACCGCGACCATCGCGCTCGATCATTTCTCAGTGCTGACCTACGGCTGGCGATCCTCCGAACTCTGCTGGATCGGTGTTCAGGACGACAAGCCGGTCATCGTCTTCGGCCTCGATGGTGATGGCTGCTGGATGGTCGGAACCCCGGACATCGACCGCCCGCCCCTCTCCCGACAGGTCGCCCGCGACACCCGCAAGTTCATGGACCTCATGAACAGCGTGAGCCCGACGATCTGGAATTGGATCGACATGCGGAACCACAAGACTTTGCGCTGGCTGCTTTGGTCAGGCTTCGAAGTCACAGACATCAATATCGAACACGGTCTTGAGCGCCGCCCGTTCGCGAAACTCAGTAGGACTCAACGATAATGTGTGGACCCCTTGCCCTAGCCGCCCTGACCTTTGCTTCAACCGCCGCCTCGGTTGCTACTCAAATCTCTTCGGCCAATCACCAGATCAGCGCCATCAAGTCGATGTATGGCGAACAGCAAAAACAGATCGGTTTGCAGGAAGGCGCCGAGATCAGCGACAGCCTGCGTCAGGCCCGCCGCGATCAGAGCAAGATTGCCGTGGCCTCCAGCCAAGCCGGGCTGAACCTATCGGGCAGCGTGGACACCCTGCTTCAAGACGCTGGAATGCAGGCCGCGCTTCGCAATGAGCGCACGGACCTGAACGCAGACATCAGCCGCCAGCAGGCCAGAGACAGCGCGCTCAACAACCTGAGCCGGGTCAACAAGCCCACGGCATTGAGCGCCGGGCTTCAGATCGCCAGCGCCACGGCCAACACCTACTTCGGCGCCAAGGGTAAATAAGAGGACATGGCTGACCTCTCCAAGACCACGGTACGCGGCACGACCGCAGGCCGGATTACCGACAACCGCGACCGTCTGGTTCAGACCGCACGCACCGAGCTAGAGAACGTTCGCCCGCAGGCTGACCAGCGTGACGCGGCGGTCGGTGACGCTCGCGCCGATGACATCCGCCGCTCGCTCGGCATGTTGAACCAAGCTGGCCAGACGGTCGGCGGGTACTTCATGGACAAGTCCAACAAGGCCGACGCGGCATCCGGTTCGGCGGACGGCCTGACCGGCGCCATGAACCCGGAGTTGGCCAAGCACAAGGCCTATGCCGATGCCTACCATGGCGCCAACGCCGTGGCCTCGTCGATCCGTTGGCAGGCCGAAACCGGCGAAGCTCTCCAGCAGTTGGCCGACGATCCGACCAAGAGCCCGGCCGACATTGAAGCCGAGTTTCAGACGCGCACCGCCGCCTATGTGCAGGACTTCAAAGAACGCTACTCGAACAGCCCGGAGGCTCAGGCCACGGCGGCGAAGTCGCTGGTCCAATGGACCGCTGAGTTTCAGCCCAAGCTCCACAAGATCGTCAAGGATCGCACCGACGAACAGATGCTCACCGACACGACCACGGTCGTCGCGGCCGACATCCATGCCGGACGTGCGGTCGATTACACCGGGATCGAAACCCGGCTCGCGGCCACCGGCGTGGACCGCACCAAAATCCGCGACCACCTGTTTCAGACGGCCATGATCGCGGCGACCGATCCGGCATCACCGTCGCCGGAGGTTGCGGCTGAAGCGTCCAAGGCCATGCGCCCGGCGGCTGACGGCCACCCGGCTCAACCGTTCTTCTCGCCGGAGCAGATCAGTCAGCTTCGCAACGCTCAAATCCAAGCCGATGCTCTCCACGACAAGAAGGAGAAGGACGACCAGAAACTGGCGATCACCACGTTCGAAGCGGACGTGATCAAGTCCGGCGACCGCAACTTCCTTCCGAACCTGATCAAGCTGCGTGACGGCGGCAAGATCACCGTCGAACAGTTCAACGAGACGGCCGGGACGCTGAACCGTGCCTTCAACACGGTCGAAGACGGCTATGTCGATGAGAAGGCGCTTCTCGACCTGAAGCGCATGATGATCGTGCCGAACCCGAACTGGTCGGCGGTGCAGACCGCAGCCCGGAAGGCCAACCTCGGCACGGGCACGGCGGCGGAAAGCGCTCGCCTGTCGGTCTTGCTCGATGCGGCTCAGGGCATCCGTTCGGATCAGGCCCGCGCTGAAGCCCGCGCCAACGCCCGCGCTGGCCAGCCCAAGATGAGCTTCACGGACGCGAACAACTATCAGTCCGGGTCCGCGATCTTCGCGTCGGCGGCGCCGGACAAGACCGCCAGCGTCGGCGAGATCACCGCCTACTACCAAGCCTTCGCCAACTTCCGGAACAAGGCCGAAGCCAACCCGTCAGCCAACCACGTGAAGGACGCGACCGAAGCCCTCGCTGAGTTCGACAAGACCCGCAAGGTTCTGTCTTCGACCTCCCGCTACCAGCAGGGCTTGAACGGCACGGTGACCCCGGCCGGAAAGACTCAAGCCGTCACGCCCGGCGACATGCGGTCGTTCCTCGCACCCTCCACCACCAGCACAAAGCCCCCGGCGACGGCCATGGTCTACGACCGGAACGGCAATAGGATTCAATGAGCATCACAGTCTACGGCGAGGACAACACGCCCTTCCAATTCCCTGACGGGACCGATCAGGAAGTCATCAGCCGCACGATCCGCAACCACTACCGGTCGGCCGACAACATCACGACCACGACGCAGATGCAGAACGCGGCGTGGAAATCGGCTGGCGTTCCCGAGGTCCACAAGCGTAGCGCCTTCGAACGCTTCAGCGACGACCTCATGGACAGCGCGTCGCGCACTACCTTGATCGCCGATTGGCGTTCCAAGTTCATCCGGCCCGAACTGGCCTTGCGCAACCTCATCCCGCTCGGCGTTCGTCCGATGGTGGAGGATGCTCCGAAGCAACTCAAATCCCTGAACGATTGGGGCGGCCTTCTCTCGGCTGGTATCTCCACGTCCATCGACCGCAGCCCGGTCGGCGCGTTCGTCGGCACCATGGGCGCTTTGACCGGCCTAGCCGCTGACAAGGTGGTCCCCGACGCTCGGACCAAGGTCAAGGATTGGGAACGCAACCGCCGCACCGTCTTCGCCAAGGCCTCGGCTGAAGACCCTTGGTATAATGTCGATGGCCCCATGAAGGCCGTCCATGGTCTCGCCGCACTGACCGGCACGCTCGGTGGCGCCGCCGCCGATCCGGTCTCGTATGTCAGTGGTGGTTCGAGCGTCGCGGCACGCATGGCGGTTCAGGCCGCTGCGTCCGGCGCTGGCGACATCGCCACCCAAGGCTTCGACATGCAGGCGGGTATTCAGGACGAATACGACGCTGGCCAGACCGTGGCCGCCGTCGCAACCGGTGCGGCCTTTCAAGGCGTGGTCGAAGGTGGCGGCAAGCTGCTGAAGGCTGGTCTGGAAAAGATCAAAGCCCCGAAGCTCGACGCTCCGGCGGTTGATACCGTCACGCCCGTGGCGCCGGTTGAGGCCCATTTCAAGGACGCGCTCGACGGTTCGGACAAGATCAACAGCAAGCCGCTGTCGTTTACCGAACAGGCTGAAGCTCAGCCGATCAGCGATGTCTACCAATGGCATGATCCCTACGACATCAAGAAGGTTGACCCGTCCGTCGCCACCCCGGCGGCGAAGATCGATCCCCTCGAACTCATGGGGAACCTGCCGCCAAAGCTGCTGACCCGCATCAAGAAGAACATGGCCGATCTGGCGGACGTGATCCCGCACGAAAAGGCTCAGGAGTTCTCCGATTGGATGCGCGAAGGCGGCACGCCCACCGCAAAGTGGATCGACTTCGACAAGCTGATCGAACAGCCGGAGAAGATCGAAGTCCTTCAGGACATGCTGCGTGAGATGTTCGACGACGCATATGCGCCGGGCAAAAAGCGCGTCCATTTCGACGACGTGGTTGAGCGCACCAAGAAGCTCGGCATCAGCGCGGCCGACGCGATCACGGCCCATGCGTCGATCACCGGCGAGCGCGGTCTGTCCACCAGCGTTCAGACGCTTCAGGTCGTCAGCGACGCTCACTTCGCCAAGATGAGCGACGTGCTGGATAAGGCCGCCGCGATCTTGGAAGACCCGACCGCCACCGAGGGCGCCAAGAACGATGCCTTCACCGACGTGACCAAGTACACCCAGCTTGCGACCTACTTCGATGCTCAGTTGACCGGCACGAAATCCGAAGTCGCACGCGCTCTGTCGTTCATGAAACAGCAGAAGGACCGCAGCCGCACGCTCCGGGAACTGGACGCATACACCAAGGAAATCTTCGGCAACGACCTGACCCTTGAGGAGAAGGTCAAGGCCGTGAAGACCATGAAGAGCGCCTATCGCGAGAAGGGCAGCGATGGCCTTCGCGATGTCGTGCGCGGGATCAAGACGCGCGGGATCATGGACACCATCGATTTCTGGACGCGGGCTTCCATGCTCGCCACGCCCGATGTCGTCACCAACAACATCGTCTCCACCGCCCTCAACATCGAATGGGATTTGTGGATGGAGAGCAATGTCCGCGCGGCAATGGGTCAGGTCTATCGCCTGTTCAATCCCGACGCGGTGAACTCCTACAGCTTCCGCCAATCGCTGGTGAAGAACCGCGAATACCGCATCGCGCTCGCCCGCAATTTCACGGCCGGGCTCGCCAAGCTCGGCGATCTGCCGGAGGTCTGGAAGGACATCGGCCGCATGG
>Ga0247731_1000224_pt1 | contig 16132 bp, 18 predicted proteins | sample UWRJL088202R2_FD_180938 | JGI IMG/M metagenome (GOLD analysis project Ga0247731, IMG submission 180938) | Plant litter microbial communities from Arlington Agricultural Research Station in Wisconsin, United States - UWRJ-L088-202R-2 | ecosystem: Environmental > Terrestrial > Plant litter >...
TGGAAACGTGTGAAATCAACAACAGCACTCACCACCATGGACGCCCGCCAACCAGATGAGTATCATGGCGCCCGCATTGCACCAGTAGCTCAGCTGGATAGAGTACTGCCCTCCGAAGGCAGGGGTCGTGGGTTCGAATCCCGCCTGGTGCACCACCTACCTGTTTTGAGCTGTCTCAGACTGTCTCGAAACACCCCAAGAAGCCCGCCCTGTGCGGGCTTTCTTGTCTCTGGCTGTCTTGTCTTGTTTCGCTTTATCTTTCGGCTCCGTGTATCCCACTGTGTATCCTCGCCCTGAACTAGAACCGGGGGATACAGGCTACATGCGTAGAACGGAGATCAAGCGCCGCCCGCTGAGTGATACAGCGCTGGCAGCACTGGAAGCAGAAGCCAAGGAATACAGAGAGCTGGACGGCAATGGCCTGTATTTTCGGGTGAAGCCAAACGGGCAAAAGTCCTGGCAGCTCCGATACAAAAACGCCGAAGGCAAATGGAGCTGGCTGGGTCTAGGCCCATATCCCGACGTAACCGCAGCAGAGGCCCGCAAAAAAGCGACGACACTTCGCACCCAAGCTAGCTCCGAACTGACGCCTATCCTCACCAGACGCGCTCGCAAAGCCGCCGAGGACGCAATAACCCAAAGCACGTTCGAAGCGCTGGCAAGGGAATGGTTTGAGGTACGCCGCCCTAGCTGGGAAGCAGGAACAGCAAAGCGAAACATCGGCGCTATTGAGCTACACGTATTTCCAGTATTTGGCTCCCGCCCGTTCGCAGACATTCTGCCCAACGAATGGATGGCGCTCTTTCGCACCATGGAACGCAAAGGCATCCTCGAACAGCTCAAGCGGGTTCGCCGCTCGTGCACGGAAATTTATGATTTAGCCAGGGTAACGGGCAGGGCAGTCCACAACCCGCTGGAGGGCGTCAGCCGCTTCCTCCAGACGAGAACTGCTGAAAGCTACGCCCATGTCTCGTTGACCGAGTTACCCGCCCTCCTGCGCGCCATTCGCGGATATCAGCACGCTACTGACGTTCGCCTGGGCTTACGTTTGCTGGCAATCACTGGCGTAAGGCCAACGGAATTGCGAGAAGCGCCTTGGACGGAATTCGATTTTGAGAAAGCCTTGTGGACCATTCCGGCTTCCAGGATGAAAAAGCGCCGGGAACACCTCGTACCACTCTCACGCCAGGCAATCGACCTCCTGACAGAATTGCGAATGTTAACCGGCAGCTACCCCCTACTCTTCCCCGGCCGACAAGACCGCAAGAAGCCACGCAGCAATATGGTATTCAACATGGCGTTACGCAGGCTGGGATACGACGGCAAGCAGACCGGCCACGGCTTCCGCCACATCGCCAGCACCATCCTCAATGAAAACGGGTTCGACGAAAACCACATCGAGGCGCAGCTATCCCACGTCAAAGATGGCGTCGCGGGCGTCTACAACAAGGCCGTGTACCTGGAGCCACGCCGCAAAATGATGCAATGGTATGCCGACTATTTGGACAAACTCGAAAAAGGTAACGTCTTGGATTTTGGAGCCGCTAGACGGAACTAGATTATGGGCGCACACCACTTCAACGAATGGCTGACAGTCGAGGAAACCGCCGACTTGCTGTCCGAGCTGGCAGATAGGAACTACAGCAGTGAGGACATCATGCGAGCCATCGAAAATGACTACTTATTGGCCCACCTTTACCCGGCAGATGACGGATATATGGGGATCTTCAACGTGGAGGCTGGCGAAGACGACCGGACGTTTTCGCCTGAATGCAAATCAGCCTTCAACGTTCAAGGCGCAAAGCTCGTCAGCCCCTTTTACGGCCCCTTCCCTGTCTGCTTCTATCCAGCCTACAGCATGGGCCTTACATCCAAAGTTGACGGGATACTGGGGCTAACCGCGCTTACCCGCACAGGAACCCCGGCTCACTGTTACTTGCTTGGGGATGATGATCGCCCGGTATCTCTGGCCGATAAACCGCCCGTGATTCTGATCCACGAACAATCGATCAAAGCGTTTTACGCCCAACTGCCTTTTCCTCCAAAGAAGGAGACGCCCTACATCGAAATTTGTAGGGTTAATGTCACGCCCTTTGGGGGAAAACAAACCGTCGCTAACTCGGCAATAGTGGGTCCCGGCGTGATGGACCACGGCTGGCAGCTTTCAGACCGCCGACCCAAACAGGAGCGCAGCGATAGCCCATCGCAAAGCAGGTTCATTGCGATTGCAGCTCACCTCATTAGTGAGCAGGGCGATGAGCTGGACAGGCTGCGAGCTTTCCCAGGCAAAGCGCTAAAGCTCAGCCTGAAGGGCAGACCCAATAAACTCGCTATCGCCAAGGCTATGGAAAGGACGGCTCAACGCCTCAATCATGAGGGCTGGGGTTCGGGCCACCGAGGGTTTGAAGAAGTGCTGACCAAGGCGCTCAAGCAGCACGGATAATCCCAAACAGAAATCCCATTTCCCACTTTCAACGGTTTACCCCACCACCCAAGGCAATCTTCTCCGTGTTGATGTTCAACGCACCACGGAGAAGGACATGCACTTACCGCAATCAACAGCGCACAGCGCTGATCTATGGACCCCGGAGCAAACCTCGCAAGAACTTAGCGTTTCGCTGCGCACGCTTGCGGCTTGGCGCAGCACCGGTCGCCATAACCTCCCCTTTGTGAAAGTTGGTCGCCTCGTTCGCTATCGTCAGCCTGACGTCTCGGATTGGCTTCAGAGTCGCCTGCATACCTCCAGCGCAGAGCAGAGGGCCTCGTGATGTCGGCTTATTCCATCCGCACCGCTGTAAACGATGCACCTACAAGTTCGCCGCATTGGAGTCTTGAGCAGGCCGAGGAATGCTGTCGCCATCCAATGACACAGGCGATTGTAAATATGGAAACACCACCCGGACCGCCCAAGCCACTAGCCAAACGCCGCTGCCCTGACTGTGGTGAGCATCTGGTCAAGCGAACGTCGGTAAGCCTGCATCTGCTGATGTCGGAAACGTTTTTGATCTGCAGAAACATATTTTGCGGGGCGACCTTCCGAGGCGTTGACGAAATAACCCACAGGATCAGCCCGCCAAGCGTTCCAAACCCCACAGTTAATTTGCCCTACACACCCACCAGCTTGCGCAAAGCCAAGTTGAAGCAAACCAGTCCTCTCAACACGGAAGTTAGCCCATGAGCGCTGCACGGCATTTCAATGGAAGCGAGTTCGACTCAAGCGCGCGGATCGTTCGTATGTCAGAACTGCTGAGCCTGACCGGGCTTGGCAGGGCCACGGTTTACCAACGCCTGAAATCAGACCCCACTTTTCCAAAGCCTGTGAAGCTGAGCGACAGCGACGCACGAGGCCCACCGGTCGGATTCGTCCTGGGTGAAGTTCAAGGCTGGATCAAGGGACGCATGGCAGCACGGCAGGACGATCAGTCATGAACGACGAGACGCCCACCGGACGGCTGCAACTGGGCAACAGGCTGTTGCGCCGCAAGGAAGTTGAGCTGAAGACCGGCAAGAGCAGAGCCAGCATCTACGCAGACATTCGGACCGGGGTTTTCCCAGCCCCCGTATCTATTGGAATCAGCAGTGTGGCTTGGCTGGAAGCTGAGGTTGATCAATGGATCGTCGAGCGGCTGGCTGAACGCAGCAAATCAAAGGAACCGCGCCAAGAGCGCGCATCGTGATACCAGGAGAGTTACACATGAACACTTTCACTCTGACGATCGGCAAGCAGTCGATCAGCTTCTCTGTCGATGAACTCGCCTCTATGCAGGCAGTACTTTTTGATGCGGCGCGCAAGCCCGGACAGGAAGCGTTTCGGGCCATAGGCGCCCAGCGCATTACAGCCACCCTGAGCGATGAGACGCTTCCCGGGAACCGGCAAAACCACAGCGGCAACCATCGTTACAACGAGCAAACAGACGATGGTCCCATCCTGACTCAGTTCTAAATTTCTTACCCTCATTGCCTGCTCTGCCTGATCTTGAATCAGGCGGAAAGGAGTTTTGCATGCCTCAGAAAAGACACAGCACCGCCAAGCACGCCGAGGCTTGCGGGGTTATATGGCAAATCAGTTACCGGATTGAGCCTGGCACATTGGGTATTCGTCCTACTCACATTGAAGAATTCGCCTGCTTGCCTCATCAGGCCGACTGGGAATATAGTTTGCGGGTCGTTGCGAACTCAGCGACCGGGCTTGGCCGCTCGAACCAATACTCTAGGCGCATAAGCGCCCACCATCCGAAAGCAGGCGCTTTTTTTGTGCCCGCAACTTCGTGTTATGGCAGCTGTGCGCGGGACACCTTCGGGTGTGCCGGGTGCCTAGAGTCCCGGTCGGCCAACCTGCGTACAGTTGCCACCCTCATTTGCTTGGCCGCAAACGGTGGCAGCTCCCCAACTCTTGGAGCTCCATATGATTTACTCGCACGCCCTCAATCCGTCCCCCCGTTGCACCCGCGCAGCAGCACACAAGGCCATGGCCATCGCTGCACTCCGCGCAAATTCCAGCCTCGCTACACGTCTGTCCCGTTACAACCATCACATGCAATGCGCTCGCCTCGTCGTCACCTCCACTCGCGTCATGCAGGAGGCGAACTGATGAGCACGTTCATTCCTCTCACAAACACCCCTTCCGAAACCGCCGTTCTGCTGATCGATTCAGCGGCGTCCTACCTGGATCTCGAAGCCTGTGCGGATCAACGCCTGAGCGCTGCGAAAGGCTTGCTGTACAGCCTCGCGCACATGAGCTTCACCGACGTAGAGCCCAAGGACCTGCATAACCTGGCTGACGCCGCCTATCTGTTGCTTGAAGATGCCAGCGAGCTTTTTCAGGCAGCACGTAAAGCAGCCACCCAAAACGGGGCTGCCCATGAATAAAGCCGCCCTACGCAAAACATCAGCAATCGAGAAAATCCAGCTGGCCGCGATCAACGCTCTTTATGCCGCCCCTGCGTTGCTGAAAGAGTGGTTACCCGAAGGCCGAATTAACGGCAGTGAGTGGGTGGCCCGCAATCTTGCTCGCGGCGACCGTCAGCCGGGGTCATTCGGGGTCTCCCTGACCTCTGGCCAATGGAATGACTTCGCCGATGATCAGGCCCACGGCAGCGATTTGGTATCGCTGCTGGCCTACCTGCGAAGCTTTCGGCAAATCGATGCCGCCATGGAGATTGATCAACGCCTTAATTTGGGGTTGTTCAACAGCCCTGGCTCAACCGAAACGCGCGTAAGGCGTCAGCTGCGAATGGATGCTGCACATAAAGCAGCAGCGGAGCATCGAAGGCGAAGTGAAGAGCGCCTGAAACAGGAACGACTAGCCGCCGTAAGACAAGCCAATCACCTATGGAAAATGGCAAAACGTGCGGACCGGCTTCATCCATACCTGATCGATAAACAGATCAGCCCGCTCAAGCTTCGCCAGTTGAGCCGCGGTCGGTTGCTCGTGCCGCTGTGTGCCGAAGGCAGATTGATCAACCTGCAGATCATCGATTGCCAAGGCAAGAAACGCTTCCTGAAAAGTGGTCAGGTAACCGGGTGCTACTCGCCTATCGGGACAATCCGTGAAGGCAGTTGCTTGTACGTATGTGAAGGTTGGGCCACTGGCGCAACCCTTCACATGCACACCGGCAACCCGGTCGTGTGCGCACTGAATGCGGGCAACCTGAAAGCAGTGGCCACCGCCATGCGTGCCCGTTACGGCAGTTCACTTGAACTAGTGATAGCAGGCGACGATGACCGCCAGACCAAAAACAATCCCGGCCGCTGTGCAGCTAATCGCGCAGCCATCGCGACAAACGCCTTAGTCGTCTTCCCTGAGTGGCCGGCCAACGCTCCAGAATCCCTCTCGGACTTCAACGATCTGCACCTATGGCGCAGCCTGAGCGGGAGCGTTCGCCGTGAACGCGGTTGAAGACGAGGGTATTCACCTGGAGCTGGTCGGCAAGCCGATAACGCCTGAATCAGACGACCTGAAACGCCCTTGTTTCGCGGTCTACGAACAAGACGTGATGGGCAATGACAGGCACTACCAGGCGGGCACCTGGTACCACGGCATAAAGCGCACCGGGCCCGATGAAACAGAAATCCACGTGGATTGCTGGATCTGCTCGCCTCTGAATGTCGAAGCCGAAACCGTGAATTCAGAAGATGGCAGCATCGGGCGACTGTTGAGCTTTCGCTATCGTGGTCGGCGCGTTGAGTGGGTCATGCCTATGGAAGCGCTGGCCGGTAAAGGTGAAGACGTCATGAAAGCGCTCATGCGCCAAGGCCTGACGATTGAGTATCACCAGCGGCGACATATCGCGCCGTATCTGGCGAGCCACCATTTCCCGGCGCGGGTCATTGCGACAACGACCAAACCGGGCTGGCATGAGTCAGGCGCATTTGTGCTGCCGTCACGGGTGATTGGAGGCGACAACGTGCGCTTTCAGGACTCGGGACGCTCAATCAGCATCTTTGCTTGCAAGGGAACGTCTACCGCTTGGCAAGCAGACGTAGCAAGCCGGTGCATCGGTAACCCGGTCTTGATCCTGTCGGTGTGTTGCGCACTGGCAGGGCCATTGCTCGCCAAAGTGGGAGTGAATGGCGGCGGCATTCATCTGGTTGGCGACTCATCGAGCGGCAAGTCACTGGCGCAGTTGTTAGCCGCGTCTGTATGGGGGAATCCCGGCACTTTCGCCGCGTCCTGGGACGTCTCGAAAGGCGGGATCGAAATCGAAGCGGCGTCACGTAATGACACCGTTTTGATCTTGGACGAAATCAAACGGGCCGACCCTAAGCGAGTCCAGGAAATGGCCTATGCCATCGCCAACGGCATGGGCAAAAGCACCATGACTCGCGAACGGGAAGGACGCGCCAAGCTGACATGGCGTGTTCTGGCGTTATCCAGTGGTGAGCGCTCGCTATCAGAACACGCCGCCATAGCAGGCAACGGCGCGCATGCCGGTGCTGAGTTGCGCATGGTGGACGTGAACGCCGGGACACGAACGCATCGGGCTTTCGATGATGTCCAGGGCATGACCGGGCAGGAATTCCACCGCGTGCTAACTGATGCAGTCTCACGTCATTACGGCCACCTTGGCCCGGAGTTCGTGGAGCGCCTGATTAGCCAGCCTGAAGTGGGTTCGCTACACGCCACCTTTGGGCGGCTGCGCGAAACCTTCAGTACCCAAAGCTCACAGGCGAGCCGCGTAGCTGACCGATTCGCCGTGATGGCCACGGCTGGAGAACTGGCGATTGAGTACAAACTGATCAACTGGCCGGAAGGTACAGCCGCCAGCGCGTGCAGGCTGCTCTTTACCGAATGGCTGGCCAGGATGGGCGATGGCAACGCCGAGGACCGGCAAATATTGCGCAGCGTTGCCGACTTCATCGCACTGCACGGCGACAGCCGCTTTTCCGACATCAAGGCCCAGTACCCCAACCAGACCGTCAGGGACCGTGCCGGTTTTTATGAGTTGGAATTTGACCGGCGCTTGTACCTGTTCAACACCCCGGCTCTTGTAGAAGCGGCGTCCGGCTACGGCAAGGAACGGATCATCCGCGCCTTGGTAACAGCGGGGGCGCTCGCCAAAGCAGACGAAGAAACCAAAGGCACCCGACGCACCAAAAAATACCGCACACCAGGAGGCGGCAGCACGCGCTTCTACGTGATCGATCCTGAGCGGTTGGAAAGTGAGGGAGCCGCCAATGCGCAAGCCTGAGACAGCTCTCTCTGTTTACACCGGGAACGCGGGAACAAGGGAACAAGGGAACAGGCCAAGCAGTACGTGGCTTTCAGGCGTTCCCTTATTAACCAGAGGATTGGGAACAAGGGAACACAACTCTCTTTCATTAAGGGTCGTGCGCCCTGCCCCGTTCCCACAAAAAAAGACACGGGAACAGAAGCCACCTCTGGAAGCCCCGATTCCAAAGGGGTTCCCGCGTACCCGGCGTTCCCACGTCGATGCAAACAGACGTGCGTGAACACCTAAAGCGTGTATCGGGCTCATCCACAAAAGGTCCCGATCCCTACGCAAACCACCTGCACGATTCGTCGCTCATCCTGAGCAATGTCGTGTGCAGGTCTCCGAAGCAATCCCGAACCTTAACCTTGGCCAGCAGAAACCGGCCGACTCCCCGGAGAGATGAAATGACAGAACAAACCAACACATTGCCGAAGCATGTCCAGGAAGCCATTCAGCTCCACGACGAACGCAAAGCGAAATACATGGAAATGCGCAGCCGCTTGGCAAGCCTCTACCAGCGCTTGGACAAACACCGCAAGACGGCAGTGGCGGCACACCACGAAGCACAGACCGCGCGCGACGCCTGGAGAGCGAAATTCCACGAGACAGATGGCGAGCTCACGAAAGAGATTCGCGAACTCAGGCGTAAAGAGGCTGATGCCCAGGAGCTGGGGAAGGAATACACGCTTCTGGCTGATGATCTGGCCCCTCAGGCTGGGCTGCTCCAAATCGAGGTGTATGACGCCCAGGAGCAATATTCCCGTAGCAGGGATGACGCCCACGACCTGTACGCTGAATACAGCCTCAAAAATGCTGCACAGACGCTCTTCGCTTTACCGGAAGCTGTGCCTGTCTTCATGGCAATGCGGCAAAGCCGAAAGGTCATCGAAAGGGCAGTGGATCAAGACCCCGCGTTCGACTCTGGTCACACCGAACACGGCCAGCGCCTTGCCCGTGTTGAGCACGAGCGTCGCTTTTACAAACTGGTGAGAGAAATGCTGGATGCAGCCTCTGCGGATCATATCCAGAGAGGCGCTGAACCTAATTCTGTATGGCAGACGCTCCTCCCATTAGCCCGACTAGATGAGGAGGCACCACAGGGGGCATTCGCTGGCGTGGTATCTCGCATGAAACGACAGACAGAACTGAATGAAATGCTTGCGGAGGTTAGGCAGGCCAAGAGCGCTTGAAGCTGCTTTGAGCGCTGCGCTTGCTTGCTTGCTTGCTTGCTTGCTTGCTGGGCATGATTGAGCCGCCCCTTGGGCGGCTTTTTCAATCAAGAAGACGTGCCCAGGTCTGACTGGTTCCCAGTGCACGCCCACCAAGCCCTTCATCCACGGCGCGCCGTTGTCCCCCCTCCACGCCTGCGGGCTAAATGGGTCGGAAATTCTGCAGCGTCGCTTGAGCGAAAACCTACCTAACGCAACTGCTCGCTCTAGCGGAGAAATCCAAAAAAAATCTGCAGAACCCTGCACCTAAACCGAAAATTCCTGTAAACCAGTAGCGCTGGCATTAAGCCGTCACGCTATGCATCGAAGAAAATGCACTGAAGTGGCAGCTAATGCTATCTAGAGACCAGCAGTCCACAAGGAGTAGCGGATGCCTGACTTATCTCCATCTACCATCGATGAAGTAACTATCCTTCTTAAGAGATTCCTAACGGACAGGGGGGATTATGGAACTCCTGAGTTCCTTAGTGCAGGGGGATCAGCAGCAGTATTTAAAGTAATTGGGCCGAACGGCCCTAGGGCATTTAAGGTGTTTGATCCAAGTTTAATATCAGACGATGCAAACTCCGCAGACCGAAGGCGCTTAGCTCTTCAAAATAGCTTAAATGGTCACGAATGCCCTTATTTAGTTCAAACCTATATGGTAGAAATGAGTTTAGGCACAGCCTTCATCGAAATGGAATACGTGCCATGGCCACAATTAAAATCCCTACTATCCGAAATTCCAGATGAAGCTGTCACACCATTAATTACACAACTTGTAGATGCGATCCGCTTTTTGGAAGATCGGGGAATAGTGCATCGAGATATAAAACCTGAAAATATCCACATATCAGAAGACTTTGAAAACCTAAAACTGCTGGACCTTGGTGTGGCGAGAGAATTTGAAAATCTTAATGACGCGGACGGTACCGATCAAGATAAGCGTAAACCTTTTCTAGCCACTGCACAATATAGCCCCCCTGAGTACCTATTCCGGCTCGACCCTCCATCCCCCAAGCTATGGAAAGGATTAAATTTTTATCAGGTAGGAGCGGTGCTTCACGACTTAGTAATGAAGAAAGCTATATTTCAAGACGAAATGGATTTTGATAATAGGTGGCTTTTAGCAAGAGCAGTTTTAACAAAAACCCCTTCATTCGATGATACTCATACGGGTAGGCTAGCACAGCAAAAAGCGGTGGCCGCCAGGTGTTTATCAAAAGATCTTGATGTTCGATTACAAACTGTCACATGGGATGACTTTCTTTTTGACAACACCAGTAACCCTTTAAAAAAACTTCGAAGCCTAATTCTTAAGTCAACACACGCACATAAAGATCACGATGATGGGTCTGCCCGAACTCTTCTAGAGTACGATAGAGCAATTTTCTGGGAGGAGGTTGCAGGGGGAGTGCGGAACGAATTGATTGAAGCATGCGGCCCCGAGTTACCGCTAAAAAGCAAAATCCCAAACTCCAACTCTACCGCGCCCGCAGAATTTTCTCTTACTACCGAAAAAAACATTATTATAGAATGCCTGCTATCAATAGACTGGAGCGACCAAATCTATGAAAGATACGCAGTCATAAGCTTACAATCTAGACTACTGAAGGCATCACCTCCTTCATTGAAGGCTAGAGGAGCGAAGAGAAAAATCTGTGAATGCACTATAAATGTTAACACTAAAGAACTCGTCGCAAGCATTTCAAACCAGCTAGCTATAGCTATCTCCCTAGGCATCGATATTATTTCCACAGCTGATAATCCGTCAACTTTAGACGGCCATGAGTTGCAACAAGGGACTGAATCATGAATACAAGTTGGTGGAGAACACTCACTCAGCTGAGCCCTGTACAACGGGAGTTCATAGCGCTGCCAGTTCAAGGACGTCATTTACTCGACGGACCTCCTGGATCAGGAAAAACGAATCTTTTACTATTACGCGCCGAATATATGGCGGGAAGTGCAGGATTTCGGAACTCACTGATACTTACCTATACCAAATCACTATCCCAGTTCATAAAAAGCGGAATAGTGGGCAAAGATTTTATTTCACCTTCACAAGTAAAAACATATCACTCTTGGGCATTTGATCACATTTATCAGTATCTAAATATGAGACCCGAATTCCCCGACCTCAATTTCAATGACGCTTCAAGGTCTGAACTCTTACAGCTGGTATTAGCAGCAAATAAAAAACTTCCATCACCTATTCTCTTTGATGCCATCTTTGTTGATGAAGCGCAAGATTTGACCTTTGAAGAGCTAGAAAGCTTACTTTGTCTTAGTAAAAATGTTTGCATCTGCGGAGACATACGGCAAGGCATTTATAATCAAGACGGGTTAGAGCGTGCAGATGATCTTGAGCTTCAAAGGCACACATTAACCGAGCACTTCAGAATTGGCCATAAAATCGCAAGAATTGCAGACCGTCTTCTCCCTCCAGTTGACGGAACTGAAACTCTGGAAAGCACATCAAATTACAGTATAAACCTCCAAGGCGAATCAAGTGCCAATCTCCATTCGCTCGACAACCGCGACCTACAGTTTGAAGCGATGCTTGAAAAAATAAGAGTAGAGATAATCGCATTTAAAAACGATTCTATTGGAGTTTTTTGCGCGACAAGGGACACTCGTACCGAACTGCAAGACAGATTCAAAAGCACGGACCTGCATGAGTTAGTTTGTACGCACGGTGTAGGCGACCCCATTGATTTTGCAGCTTTCCCTATCCATATCATGACAATTCATAGCTCCAAAGGAACAGAGTTTAGAGGGGTACACATTTTCGGGGCAGAAGAACTTAAAACGGGCGCAATGAAAAGAACAAAACTGAGCTATACTGCCGTCACGAGAGCTAAGACCGCATTGAATGTATATAAAAGCGGTGAAACTACAAAAGCATTGGAAAGTGCATTCGCAACTCCTGTTCCTTTCAACCTTAATGATCTATTCAAGGAGAGCAAATGAACAGTAAAATATCATGGCACTCTATAGAACGGGAACACCTACCGCACTCGCTGTTAAATCATAAAGGTGCACAAGCCTATTTATTGGATTGCTTACAGGAAAACATCCACAAGAACAAAATCTCACTAGCATATAACACTGAAGAAAAATCATTTGCACAACCCCCTTCAATTGTAGTTCTGGCGGGAGAATCAGCCCCGGATGTATTTTCCTGGTTAAAGGTATATACGCCTGAAATTTTTCCACTTAGCCAAATTACTAGGATAATCAGCCTAAGTGATTGGCATCTTATTCAAGTTCAAGATCAACTTAATTTATCATACTATAAAGCAACAAATGATCAGTGGGCTTGCTTGACCTTAGGTGAGATGCTGGCTCAAGGCGATAGCGAAACAGAGATTTTCTCGATTCCTCTTTCAAGGGCGAATGCTTGTTTCACAAGTACAATTGCAAAAACTGCTGTTATTTATCAAAATCCCGAGCTATTGAAAGCTTGTACTGAGAGACTAATAAAGTTAGAACAGGAAACACGCTTTGTAAACCGATTAGTGACAGTCGAGACCCTCATACCTATTTGGGATCAACTTGAATTATCGTGTGCCGGCACGGACAGCATCACGGATATTCTAAGCCACTTACATACTAATTACAGCACTAAAACCGGGTCAATACGCAAATACTTATTACCCAAGCTGGATAGTTACCAAAGACTATACAGCGACTCTATTGAAGAACGGGTAATTACGTTCAATGAAATCATAAAAATAATCGGCAAGCCGTCATCAATAACAGCACTCAATATTTATACAAGTGCATTTTTAGCGGCCGCAGCTTTTCTGGTGGGTAGAGGCACTACGCATTTATTCTTACTGAGAAAGCTCAGCAAAGAATATCCCTCGGTGTTCGTTTGGTTTGGCTTATTTGCGGCAAATGCAGGTCCGGACTATTGGGATCCTGATTGGATACGCGCAACCAAAAGTATCAGTCGATCACTTCGCCAAAAGCTTGACTGGTCAAATCCTATACAGGTTGATCTTTGTTGGGCTGAGTTTTCGTGGATATCCTCTAATATCGAGCGAGATAGTATTTTCTCCGACATTCCAAAACAATATCCCAAGGTCTTATCGATTGAAATTTTCCCAGGAGCCTCTTGCCAACTGAGACTGGCAAATACTGCGCAGCCAGCCAATGAAAAGAGGTTTGTAGAGCAGCCAACTATCAATCCACTGAGTCATGAACTTCAAAAAACATTGGCAGATCTCGCGAGATTAGCCATTAAAGCAAATGTTATTTTTGAAAACGACCTAAGCACACAGGGAACAACTTTCAAATTGGACGGAAATCCGCCTAAGAATAATGATTCCTATAGCAAAGGGACACGCTTACAAAAAAAACTGGAGGATAACGACAAGAGCTAGGTGGTTATCCTAACATAATACTAGGCGATTAACACTCACCATCATCGCCTAGTATAATTAATGCCCTTCGAATAAAAACAATGATTGATATACACCAGCGTGTATTAACACTCTGTTTAATTATTTCTGCGAGGGAAGGAAGCAAAAACACTTTGAGTCTTTAAAGATCCACGCCAGGAAGAGTGTCAAGTATTAATTTTATTGATTCGTACTGGAGTTAAAGTAACATGGGCATCGTCAATAGCGATGAGATATCAGCCAAACGACTGCGGGGCGCATGGTACAGACTCTCCAACGCCCCCAGAAATTTTGCTGACCCATGTACTGCTTGCGACTTTCATAATATGCGAAAGCACTGCGCACCCGAATTCGAGCTGGTGATGAATTTACAGGCGAAAACGTCAGTAGCTTGTATCCCGGCGTGTATCCCAAACGCAAAAAAATGCAGAAGGCCCAAGAAAGCACTGACCGCTACGTAGCAGTTCGAATCCCGTCTGGGCACCACCTACCTGTTTTGAGCTGTCTCAGACTGTCTCGAAACACCCCAAGAAGCCCGCCCTGTGCGGGCTTTCTTGTTTCTGGGTGTTTGCCTTGCCCTCTGACTTCGCTTCTGAACAACGCCCGAGCTGTAGGAGCCATCGGAGGTTACGACGGTCGCGATGGCAGTATGTCAGGCAAATGGGTATCCGCTCCGTCGTAACTCCCGACAGGACCGAGGTGTGCCCAGGCTTTTCACCCAGCGCCAGCCGAGCTATACCGTTGCATAGGTTTTTCTCAATTGCGATATCGATAGGGATTTAAACGCGCCTGAAACTTCCCGTTACCGCCGTCAGATTGACCGTCTGAATACTTGATCTGCAAGCTCGCGCCCTCGACTTACGAGTACAGGGAGTTTCATGAGCTGGTTCGACAAAAAGGACGAAAAGAAGGATCCGTTCAGCGATCCATTTTTTGATTCAATACGCTCCAAGCTGCCTAACGGCGGGGCATCTTGGGCGGGTTTCGCGAAGCCGAAGGAGCGCCCGCTGTTTTACGTACCTCCCGAAAAGGAGGAGTGGCCAGCACCCAAGCAACGCACAGATAGGGTCTTTGCCAAATCCTGCGTGCCCAACCAATGGGGCCAGACGTGCGTCGGCACCCACACCGAGCCTGCATCCAACTTCGGCAAAATAATGATCGCGGGCGCGATGCTCATGCCGTCGGCCAGCACGGCGGTTGCAGCAGCGATTGGTGCTGACCTTGGCTTAGGCTATGTCGCGGGCAGCGGCATCATGCAAAACCGGCTGAACTGGGCAATACGCGGAGCCGGTGGGCCAGCGAGCGTTTTCATATTAGGCATGCTGCCTACGAAAATGGCCGACGGCACGCTTTACACCGACGACGAATTGCGTGGCATGACACGTGCGCCATCACGGGTGCGCTTCCAGTTCCGTCAGGATGCCGAAGGCGTAATGCAGGTCTACGGCATCCACTCCAAAGAAACTGGCGATGAGTCAGTCCGCATCGTCCATGCCACCTGGAACGCCGACGGAACCGTACTGGAAGCCAAGCTCAATGGCATCACCATTCTCTGGACACCCCGCAGCGGGCCACTGGGTGAAATGCCACCGCTGACCTACCCCGACGACACGGGCAAGCAACTGGGCAACATCCTCGTCCACCCCATCCCGGAAAACACCGACAGCGAAATCGAAGGCTTCCCCGGCGAAGACATCACCCTTGATGACTTCATCCTGGTGTTTCCGTCGAATACGCTGCTGAAGTCGATGTACGTGGTGTTTGCGAAGCCGTTTAATCCGGATCATCGTTACCATCCAGCGCCAAAATTGCTGGAGGCTTTTCCTGAGGCCGTGAGTGTCCGCCGAAAAGGAAACCGAGATCGCTGGGAAAGCAAAAATCGAATTTTTGAATGGGATTACCAGCATGGCGCAGTGGAAATGTACGACAAGAGAGGCAATCACTTAGGTGAGTTCGACGCCAAGACGGGCGAAAAAACCGGCGAGGCCAAACCTGAACGGCGGATAACACTGTAACGACGAATGAGGATTTTGTATGACATTCATCATAGTTAGAGGTTTTTACCCAGAGCCCAACCCTGACAATTCATTGCACTACGAAAAAGACGTACCAAATGAATTGGAAATCGAGGTGCTCACCGTAATGGGTTGGCGGTCTCAGAATGATATTCCCCCAGGGGTGACCGACCTGACTGGTGAACAAGCAGTAGCTGTAATGGCGATACTCGGAGATCCGATAAAACCGGAGCTGATGTATTGCGTTGGGCTTTACAGATAAAGCTTTCGCGCCCTTGACTTGGGTTGCATTCGCTACAAGTGCGAACGCCCGAATGGAAGCTACCGACAGCTCCGCAAGTACTTACTGGATCCAGACGTCATCCACTAGACGCCGACAACCAGAGCCCCTTGAACTGCAGAAAACAGCAAGCTGAGCACTGTGCGTCAGCTTGCTGTTTGATCAACCGCTAGACCTTACGGCTTCGCAATATCCGTTCGAGACAACGCCGGGGACTCTTTGGGCAGCGTATCCCTTAGTTGCTTGACCTGGGCTGCGTTGACCGCTGGTGCCTGGTTACCCCAGCTGTTGCGGATAAAGGTCAGTAGCTGGGCGACTTCTTCATCCGACATGCGCCATGCGAAACCGGGCATTCCTAGCTCTGACGGCGCAGTTGCAGTGGCTGGTAATTTGCTGCCTGCCAACACCAGACGGATCATCGACACCGGGTCTGCGGAGAGCACCGAAGAGTTTCCGGCAATTTTGGGGAATACCCGTTCATAGCCCTCGCCGTTGGTGCGGTGGC
>Ga0247731_1000229_pt1 | contig 15880 bp, 12 predicted proteins | sample UWRJL088202R2_FD_180938 | JGI IMG/M metagenome (GOLD analysis project Ga0247731, IMG submission 180938) | Plant litter microbial communities from Arlington Agricultural Research Station in Wisconsin, United States - UWRJ-L088-202R-2 | ecosystem: Environmental > Terrestrial > Plant litter >...
GACAATCTGGTCTCGGATGTCATGTTCGGCGGGACCGCGGCTGCTGCCTGAGGAAACGGATAATGGATTCATGCGAGCAGCTTACCCACCCAATGGACCGTTGACAACTTATGACCACTTCTTGATTCGGTCACTAATTGATTGTTTCCAAAGTGTCAAATGCATCCTTTTCCTGTTGCCATTTTGCTAAGTGTCGGGATAGTCCCAGACTCCTCGGTGGGGCCTGAGTATTCCGAGTTCAAGGTCGAACTGCCTGAGCATTTTTCTGGGCCGAGCGCGGCTTATGCAGCGCTAATACCGTCGGCTACAGCCAGAGGGGGCGACAGCCTTGGCCGAGCTGAAAAGCAACTTCTTAATAGCAGACCGGCATCAATGCGAAGATCGATACCGGTCCGCCATTCGCTTTAAATCAACGCTCGGCAATCAAGAACGCAGGATCTCGTCGATCGCACTCTTTTTCGGGCGCATGGCGCTGTAGACCTGCCAGATAATGAAGGCCAGCGCGAGCCCCAGGAACGAGGCGGCGATGGGGTTGGCAAGGAACGCCAGGAAGTTACCGTCCGACAGCATCAAGCCTCGACGCAAGTTGGTTTCGGCCATAGGTCCGAGAATGAAGCCGATGATAAACGGTGCAGCGGGCATCCCCGCTTTCACGAAGCCGTAGCCAAGTACCCCAAAGAGCAGGATCGACCACACATCGAACAGACGGCTGGACAAGCCGAAAGCCCCCACGACACAGAGCACCAGAATAATCGGCAGCAGGATATGTTTTGGCACGTCCAGCAGTTTGATGAACAGGCGCAGGCCGTAGAACTCCATGAACAACATCATGAAGGTCGCGACGATCAGTGCAGCGAAGATGGTATACACCAACGGACCTTGACTGATGAACAACAACGGACCTGGCTGGATGCCATGGATCAGAAAGCCACCCAGCATGATTGCAGTCACGGTATCGCCGGGGATGCCCAGGGTCATCAAAGGCATCATGGCTCCACCGATTCCGGCGTTGTTCGCCGTTTCGCTGGCAACTACGCCACCGATGTTGCCTTTACCGTAAGACTCCGGATCCTTGGCGCGTTTCTTGGCGATGATGTAAGCCACCAGGTTCGAGGTGCCGGCACCGATGCCCGGCAGAATGCCAATGCCTAAGCCGATTAAGCCCGAGCGAAAGGCGTTGGGAATCTGCTCGCGAAACTCCTTCATCGAAAAGCCGAAGCCTTTGATATTTTTCATGCTCACGGAACGCGCCTTGCCCTGCTTGGCGTGACGACCGTTTTCGGCAAGCTTGATGATTTCGGCGACTGCGAACATGCCGATCATCACTGTAAGCATAGAAAAGCCACCATTCAGCTCCGGAAAGCCGAAAGTGAAGCGCCGGATAGCTTCAACCGGAGCAATACCTACCGTAGATACGGCAAAACCCAGCGCTCCGGCGAAGAGCCCCTTGGCCATGGAGCCCGCAGACAGCGTAGCAATCAGGGTCAAGGAAAATACGGCAATGGCAAAATACTCATGCGGCCCGAAGCGCAGTGCCACCTTGGCCAATTGCGGGGCGATGGACATCAAGGCCGCGATACTGAACAAGGTCCCAAGAAAGGAAAACACTATGCCGATGCCGAGAGCCTTGACGCCATGGCCCTGCTCCATCAGTGGCCCGCCGTCGAATACGGTGGCAATCGATGAGGGTGTACCAGGTATCTTCAGCAGAATCGCTGAAATCAGGCCTCCAGAGGTCGCGCCGATAAAGAGTGAGACCAGCAACGAAAGACCCGCCTGAGGCCCCATGGTAAAGGTCAGTGGCAAACACAGCGCTACTGCCATCGTGGCCGACAGTCCAGGCACTGCACCAAATACGATGCCGACGGCCACGCCGATGGCCATCAGCAACATGATATTGATCGAAAAGACGGCACCGAAGCCTTGCTGCAACAAGTCGAGCATGCTCGAGACTCCTAGAAGTTGGTCAGGCCGGCGGGCAGCATCAAATCGAACGCCTCGCGGAACAACAGATAAATGACAGCAGAGGTACCGACAGCAACCAGTGCGTAGGTGATGTGCCGTACTTTTTGATCAACCGGGGTGAGGACGATGAACTGCAAATACAGATAGACCACAGTCATGATCGGAAACCCGATCGGCTTCATCAGGGCGATGTAACCCACGATCAATGCCAGCGTCTTGACCACTGTCTTCACATCTATCGCGCCGCCCGCTTCCTCAGTGTCGATATGTGGGACGTCATCAGCAGGCGCTTGCGGGGTGGCGAAAGCACTGAATAGCTGTATGACGGCAAGCAGACAGAGCATCGCCGCCAACAGGGTGGGAACGAATGCCGCATCAATGCCGGAATGGCCCGGGAGTTTGAAGCTCATCGCCAGATAACCGAGTGCGGTGGCAAGCATGACGCCGCCGATTATCAGCTCTTTTTTCTTACAGGTAGCCATCGGAAAACCTCGGGATTTTGGCCAGGTAAAGCTGGCTGGCAACCGGGCCAGCCAGCTTCAGGTCTTACTTCGTGCGCAAAGCGTCCTTGAATTGCATGAAGTCATCGCGGGTCTTGGCGAGGATTTTCCTGGACTCTTCGGTACCGTAGTAAGCCACTGGCTGCTTGAATTTCTTCAGCTCTTCGGCGTACTCGGGCATTTCAGTGATCTGCTTCATGATGTCAGCCATTTTGCCAACGATCGCGGTATCGGTGCCTTTAGGGAAGGCCACGACGTAGGGCTTGTCGATGGTGAAATCGACGCCTTGTTCCTTAAAGGTGGGGATATCACCGAGCATGGCGTTACGTTCATCATTGGGCTGACCCAAGGCGACCATCTGGCCACCGTTGACGTAGTCCTGCACTGAGCCGTAGCTGATTGCGCCCAGGTCGATACGTGCACCAAGCAGCGCAACAACCTTCTCCGACACGGTGCCAGCATCAACCATCTTCAGCTTCACACCCGTGATTTTTTCGAACATCAAACCCTGAATGTGGGAGAAATTACCCATCTCGGTTCCGTAGGTGATGCTTTCCGGTTTGGCCTTGGCCTTGGCAACCAGATCCTTGACGCTGGTCACCCCAGACTGAGTGGAAGCTACGAAAACCGCGCCCTTGTCCACGCCGGCAATGCAAGAAACGTCAAACGCTTCGAAGCTGTCATCGGACAGGCCAGCGACTTCGTTGACGATAAGCTGACCTGGGTGTGTGAAGAGGATGGTGTTGCCGTCGGCTGCTGCACTTTTCACCTGCTCGGCCGCGAGGGTGCCACCGCCTCCGGCGACGTTGGTTACCACCATGTTCTTGCCAGTGATCTTGTTGAAGTACTTGGCCATCATGCGGGCGTTGAAGTCCGTGTCACCACCAGGGTTGGCGATTACAACGACTTGCACTGGACGGGTCGGCCATTTGACGTCAGCAGCGGACGCCACATTGTGTGATGTGATCGCACCCATACCAACGAGGGCGGAGAGAAGGGAGACGCGAAGTGTTTTTATCATTGGAATGCTCCGGTTTTGAAATACTGACCGAACTAATGGGCTCGGCCGAAGTTGTAACGCTTTATGTCAATATGCCGCGCTATTAACAAATAGTCGGTTGTAAGTCGGGCAGCGCAAAAGGCAAAACAGACGTTTTGGGTGCGACATACGCTGCGGGCTAACACCAGCAACAATGAGTCGAGATCCGTGAAGTGATCGAACGGCCGTTTTCAAACCGCTTGGGTGCGGGATCTTTTGATGGGGATAGCTAAGTGCTGAGCGCCGTGCCCAGCCTTGCTTTGTGAGCTCTGATGACTTGATTGAGCCACGGGCTGAACAGGCGTCTTGAGGTGAGCGCCCGCATTTTTGGGAGTGGTGCTTGGTAGGTTCAATGTGCGCAACGAGGGTCGTTAGCATGATCTGAGCCTTAGTTATTATTATTTTTTGTCATACGTTGTCGTATGACTTCAGTTTTTTACCAACTGGAAGAACTGCTGTCAATGTGCAATCGAGAGGTGATGACTCGCCCATAACCCTAAGCAAACTCTTAGCTATTAAGGCCTGCTGGTTCCAGTCCATCGCCCGGTGGATATTACGGCGCGTGTCGCTGCAGATAAGTTTTAATGATGTATTTTTCTCAGTCGTACGATAACTTAGCTGATCTCATGCTGCCCGGCGAGTGACAGCTCGGCCAGGCATCCAGGCGTCCTCCAGTGGGATGCGGTGCCCAAAAACAACAATAACAACAGGACAATGTCATGCACGCAGATCTCCCGTCGTTGGAGGTATTGGCAAGCTCCACGCCCCGACCCTTCTGGCACGTGGGCGGTCAGGCTGAGCCAGGCTTGTTCGATCAATGGAAGATCAAGCCATATGTCTGCGACTAAACCCGGCCGGGTACGTTACTCGATTCTGCTGATGCTGTTTTTTGTCACTTCAGTGACCTTCGCTGACCGCTCCAGCCTGTCCATTGCCGGCGCCGCCTTGCAGACGGACCTGGGGATTGATGCATTGACCCTTGGCTACATTTTCTCGGCGTTCGGCTGGGCCTACGTGATCGGCCAGATCCCTGGAGGCTGGCTGTGCGATCGCTTTGGCGCACGGCGGATCTACGGCATCGCGCTATTTGGTTGGTCGCTGTTTACCCTGTTGCAGGGTTTGGTCGGCGTGTTGCCTTTGACCTGGACGATTGTCAGCCTGTTTCTCTTGAGGATGGCGGTAGGCTTTGCCGGGGCGCCCTGCTTCCCGGGTAACGCGCGTATCATCGCCGCATGGTTTCCAAGTGCAGAGCGCGCCACGGCTACGGCCATATCCAGTTCAGCACAATATTCCGCGACTGCTATCTTTGCGCCCTTGATGGGCTGGGTCGTCCAGGCCATGGGTTGGCAGTATGTATTCATCGTGCTGGGTGGATTTGGCCTGCTATTCAGCATCCTGTGGTTCAGGGTCATCCATGGTCCACGTGAGCATCCGGCACTCACTCAGGCCGAATTTACTCACATCGAATCCGGCGGCGGATTGATGGACCTGGAGCCCCGGGTTGGCGATTCAAACGAATCGCAGTGGCGTTACCTCAAGTTGCTTCTGAGCCACCGCACGCTGATAGGCCTGTATTTGGGCCAGTACTGCAACAATGCGATTACCTATTTCTTCCTGACGTGGTTCCCCGTCTACCTGGTGCAGGCGCGGGGCATGACTATCTTGTCCGCCGGTCTGTTCACGGCGTTGCCAGCGATCAGCGGCTTCGTAGGTGGCGTGCTGGGTGGTTTGATATCGGATGGTCTGCTGCGTCGTGGCTTTTCCCTGACCCTGGCACGCAAGCTGCCAATCGTCTGCGGTCTGCTACTGTCGAGCAGCATGGTGCTGTGCATCTATGTACAGAGTGACGCCGCCGTGATTGGGCTCATGGCTCTGGCCTTCTTCGGCAAAGGGTTCGGTTCGCATGGCTGGACGCTGGTCGCCGATACATCCCCGCGCCAGATCATTGGCCTCTCGGGCGGTCTGTTCAACACCTTTGGCAATCTGGCGGCGATCACCACGCCCATCGTGGTTGGCTATCTGGTCAGCCGCACCGGCTCGTTCGATTCGGCGCTGGTTTACGTCGCGGCCAATGCCCTGCTCGCGGTGTTTTTCTATCTGGTTGTCGTGGGTCGTATCCACCGGATCGAATTGGATACCGGGTCGAGCCGTGTCACCGCTACAGGTTGATGCCATCAGTTTTCATTTTGGGCTGACAATAAAAAGGAGCGTGTCATGAGTCATTTGAGCGAAGCACTGGTGCAGGCACTTGAGCAGGTAGTCGGTCAGGCTGGCCTGATTCAGGATGCCGAGCGCATGCAGAGCTATCTGTGTGACTGGCGCAATGCCTATCGCGGCAACGCCGCGCTGGTGGTGCGTCCAGCCTCCACTGCCGAGGTCGCTGAAGTCGTGCGTTTGTGTCGAGAGGCCGGCGTATCTCTGGTACCACAGGGCGGCAATACCGGCCTGTGCGGCGGCTCGATCCCGGACGCCTCAGGCACTCAGGTCGTACTGTCGCTGACCCGAATGTCCGCTATCCGCGCAATCGACCCGGCCAACGAAACCATCACGGTAGAGGCTGGGGTGATCCTTCAGCGTTTGCAGGAAGCCGCCGCTGAAGTGGGCCGTCTGTTCCCCTTGTCCCTGGGTGCCGAAGGCAGCTGCACTGTCGGCGGTAATCTGGCGACCAATGCTGGCGGCACTGCCGTATTACGCTACGGCAACATGCGCGACCTCACCCTGGGACTGGAAGTGGTACTGGCCGATGGGCGCATATGGGAGGGTCTGCGTGGCCTGCGTAAAGACAATACCGGTTATGACCTCAAGCACCTGTTCATCGGCTCGGAGGGTACGCTGGGGATCATCACTGCCGCAGTGCTGAAAATGTTCCCCGCGGTACGCAGCCTGACGACAGCCTGGGTCGCATTGGCAAGCCCGCAGGCGGCGGTGGATCTGATCGGCCGCATGCGCACTCTGTGTGGCGATCGCCTGACCGGATTCGAACTGATGTCGCGACAAAGCGTGGAGTTCGTTTTGCGGCACGTGTCCGGCAGCAACGACCCGTTCAGCGACGTTCATCCCTGGTACGTGTTGATCGAACTCAGCGATACTCTGGTTGACGCGCCGCTGGCTCAGATGCTGGAAAGCGGCCTGGGCGAGGCCTTGGAGCAAGGCGACGCGCTCGACGCAGTAGTCGCCAGTAACGAGACCCAGGTTGCCGCCCTGTGGGCGTTACGCGAAGGGATATCTGAAGCTCAGAACCATGAAGGTCCGAGCCTTAAACACGATATCAGCGTGCCCGTCAGCAGTATTCCAGCGTTCATTGAGGCGACTGACCGCAAGCTGCTGGAACATTTCCCCGGTGTGCGCATCGTCGCTTACGGGCACGTCGGCGATGGCAACCTGCACTACAACATCAGTAAACCCGTGGGCGCCGAAGACGCACCTTTCAAAGCCCAAGCCGAAGCGATCATGCACGTTATTTACGACGCGACGGTAGCGTTTGCAGGCAGCATCAGCGCCGAGCACGGCCTAGGCCAGGCGAAACGGGATGCTGCGCAGCGCTACAAGTCCCCTTTAGAACTGGAACTAATGCGAACCCTGAAACAGGCCCTGGACCCGGCTGGGTTGATGAACCCCGGCAAACTGTTGTAACCGCCGGGGTTTAAACCATTGATCTGGGGATACGGTGACGTTTCACACACGTTTTTGAAACGTTATTTTCCCCCAGATCAGGCCGATTACCGCTGCAACAGATGACGCTGCCAGCACGCTGAGTTTGGCCGAGGACAATAACGCAGCATCGGAAAACGCCAGCGATGCAATGAAGATGGACATGGTGAAGCCGATCCCGGCCAATAATCCAACCAGCCCTACCCCACGCCATGTCACACCCTCGGGCAAGGTGCAGATGTTCAGTTTGACCAGGGTCACGCTGGCGAGAATAACTCCCAGCGGCTTGCCAAGCACCAACGCCAGTATTACTCCCACAAACACCTGCTGTGAAAGTGCCTCGTCAAGGTTGGCGCCAGCGAGGCTCACCCCGGCGTTAGCCAGTGCGAACAGTGGCATGACGCCAAATGCGACCCATGGATGCAACCCGACCTGGATTCGCTGTACCGGTGGCAGCACTTCACGCTGGGCGTGACGCAATTGTTTGAGTGGTTCTGCGACCGCCTGCGGATTATCTTTCGCCTGAGAAAAGCGATCCATCAGCTCATGAAAGGTCCGCCCGATTGTGTCCAGTGGACGCTCCGTTGCAGGCTTGGAATTCACCGGCGTCATCAGGCCAAGCACCACCCCCGCAAGCGTTGGATGGACACCTGTTTTCAGCAGGCCGAACCAGACGATGGCGCCTGGCACAACATACGCGTACGCCTTGCCTATACCCATTCGCTGTAAAAGCAGGACCAGCGCCAGACCGCCTACCGCCACGACCAACCCCAGGTAGTCCAGGCTGGCGGTGTAGAAAATCGCGATGATCAAGATGGCGACGATGTCATCGATAATTGCCAATGCCAACAGCAGAATGCGCACACCACTTGGGATCGATTTCCCCAACAGCGCGAGTACTCCGACGGCAAACGCAATGTCGGTCGCGGTAGGTACGGCCCAGCCAGCGCTCGCCTCGCTCCCATGGTTGAGCAGCGTATAGATGATTGCCGGCATCATGACACCACCCAGCGCCGCACCTAAAGGCAGGGTCGCCAGTTTCATGTTTGCCAGGGCACCATCCTTGATCTCTTGGCGTATTTCAGCGCCAACCACCAGAAAGAAAATCGTCATCAAGCCATCGTTGACGAGGAAATGCAGAGAGCGAGAGACACTGAAATCCCCCACTCCCAAGGTCACTTGAGTGTTCCAGAAATGCTCGTAGGAATCGCCGACCGAGCTATTGGCCCAGATCAGCGCTACCAGGGCGGCGAGCAGAAGGACGATACCGCTGACCGCTTCAATGTGTGAAAACCGCTCAAGTGCTGAAAACGCACGTTCTGTTAAAACCTGAGGGCGAGGGATGGTGGGCGAGGCGGATTTTTCTTCAGACACGAATACACTCCGATGGCGGCCCGACCAGCGTTGGAATTTAACCTGCGCAGTGCCCTATGCAACAACGCACCCAGCGCGATGATAAGAAGCTGGCCGTTGTGATGCAAATTGCCATCGCCCCCGGTGATATGAAACTTCTGCCTTGGGCGACACTCAATCAGGCCGTAGCCGGTTGGTGCATGTCACTGAGTCGAGTTGATTTGACGTGACCCACCGCGGCCCAATTATTGAAGGTAGGACCATGATCGCTCGCTGGCGCTGGCTGTTGAATCAACTGACCAAACGGCTCTGGTTCAGAGCCAGTTTGTTTTCCCTGCTGGGCGTGGCCACTGCATTGCTTGCCGTGGTTTTCAAAGACTTCATTCCGGAGTCGCTACCGACCCGGATCGGTGCTGACGCGGTTGACAAGATTCTGGGCATCATCGCCTCCAGCATGCTGGCGGTCACCACTTTCTCCTTAAGCACCATGGTGACGGCTTATGGCGCTGCCAGTAGTAGCGTGACACCACGAGCAACCACCCTGGTGATGGAAGACACCACGACACAAAATGCTCTCGCAACTTTCATCGGCTCGTTCCTGTTCAGTCTGGTGGGCATCATCGCGCTAAGCACAGGTGCATACGGCAGGCAGGGTCGCGTGCTGCTGTTTGCCGTCACCATCATGGTGGTAATTCTGATCGTCTACACCCTTCTGCGCTGGATCGATCATTTATCCAAGCTCGGACGCGTCGGGGAAACCATCGACCGTGTAGAAAATGCGGTAATCGACGCACTCGACAATAGGGTCCAATGGCCTTACCTGGGCGGTGCGGCTTATCCCCATGACCGTCTGCTCGCCACTTGCGCACAAGCGGTGAAAAGTCGTGACACCGGATACGTGCAGCACATTGATGTGCATGCTTTGGGCCTTATCGCCAAAGCGCGCCGTGTGCAAATCTATCTGGATATTCTTCCGGGAAGCTTTGTGCATCTGGGCAGGCCACTTGCTCACACCGTGGCGTTGAGCAACGACGTGGTCAACGATCAGTATCCTTTGGCTGAAAAAATCCTTGAGGCTTTGACGCTAGGGGCTCGTCGAACCTTCGAGCACGACCCGCGCTTCGGGCTTTCCGTGCTTTCTGAAATTGCCTCTCGCGCCCTCTCACCGGCAGTCAATGACCCGGGGACGGCAATTGACGTGATTGGCCGGGGAGTCAGAACGCTCACCTGCTGGGGAAACCCACATCTACCGGTTGCGCAGATAGACTCAGACTGCGAGCAGGTTTACCTGCGTGGCCTGACCGTAGACGACCTGTTCGATGACTTCTTCGGACCTATCGCCAGGGATGGTGCGGCTTTAGTCGAAGTCGATGTACGGTTGATGAAAGCCCTAGTGAGCCTTTCGCAGATCAATCCGGATGTGTTCCACACACCCTGTGCCAGACATGCCGACCTTCTGCTAAAACGCGCCAACCTCGCACTGGCCCTGCAAGAAGATAAGGACCGGATCAGCTTCTTGGCCCAACAGCTGGGAGTGCAGGTTTGATACATGGCACGGCCAGACGGGCAACCTCACTACCAAAGCGGCCAACATGCTGGCGGCCGCGCCAAGTGTGATGCGAGTGGGCCGTAACGGGCTGTGCAGCCCAGCTCTCAACACATCGACCAGGCCTGTATCTGACAAAGCTTATGCTAAGCCTGGCGGGTCGCAGTCGACCACGGCTTCATTGTATACTTCGACTCCGCATACCCCTGAGCACAGGAACATCAGCATGACTGTACTCCAAACGATCCACTGGCAGCCTACGCCGCCTTAGCGCTACGCCCCCCTCGCAATACTTGCTTCCGCTAGCCTCGCTCGCGGGCGCGCACTGCTGTACGCCTGGTTTTACACCTGAGCACACAGCCAAAAATCCTCAAAATTTGAGTTTGTATCGATTTGCTCGCCATTCCCTTGGCGTGCGCGATGCTTTGCCTTGGATATTTTCTATGCTGCAAAAACTTAGACAAACCTGGTTTTCCAACGTCCGTGGAGATGTGCTCGCAGGAATCGTAGTCGCACTTGCGCTGATTCCTGAAGCCATCGCCTTTTCCATCATTGCCGGGGTTGACCCAAAGGTCGGTCTCTACGCCTCCTTCTGTATCTGCGCCGTCATCGCCTTCGTTGGTGGGCGGCCTGGAATGGTCTCAGCGGCTACCGGTGCGATGGCACTGTTGATGGTAAGCCTTGTTAAAGATCACGGACTTCAGTATCTGCTGGCCGCTACCTTGCTATGTGGGGTTCTCCAGATCCTCGCCGGTTACCTGAATCTTGGCTCCCTGATGCGCTTTGTGTCGCGTTCAGTGGTCACTGGTTTTGTGAATGCTTTGGCAATCCTGATTTTCATGGCGCAGCTACCTGAGCTAACCAATGTCACCTGGCATGTCTACGCCATGACGGCAGCGGGCCTTGGAATCATCTATGTATTTCCGTATGTACCGAAGATTGGCAAGCTGATCCCTTCGCCGCTTGTGTGCATCCTGACCCTGACTGCTATCGCGATTTACCTGGGGCTGGATATCCGCACGGTAGGTGATATGGGCCAACTGCCGGACACGCTACCGATTTTCCTCTGGCCTGAAGTACCACTGAACTTTGAAACCCTGCGCATCATCTTTCCTTACTCCGCAGCGCTGGCAGTTGTAGGCCTGCTGGAGTCGATGATGACCGCGACCATCGTCGACGACCTCACGGATACTACCAGCAACAAAAACCGCGAGTGCAAAGGCCAGGGTGTGGCGAACATCGCCGCAGGCATGCTCGGCGGGATGGCGGGTTGCGCGATGATCGGCCAGTCGATCATCAACGTGAAGTCTGGTGGCCGCACCCGTCTCTCGACATTGTGTGCCGGAGTTTTCCTGCTGCTGATGGTGGTATTTCTTGGCGAATGGCTCTCCAGAATCCCTATGGCGGCACTCGTCGCAGTCATGATCATGGTGTCCATCGGCACTTTCAACTGGGATTCCTTGCGCAATCTGAAAGAGCATCCGCTATCGACCAACCTCGTTATGGTGGCGACCGTCGTGGTCGTCGTGGCCACTCACAACCTGGCATACGGCGTATTGGCAGGGGTGCTGTTGGCCGCCCTGTTCTTCGCAAACAAGGTCGGGCACTACCTGGATATCAAGAGCACTCTGAAAGAGACGGAATCGCATCGGACTTACCACGTTGTGGGCCAGGTGTTCTTCAGTTCTGCGGACAAGTTCACTGAGGTTTTTGATTTCAAGGAAGCGCTCCACAAGGTCACCATCGATCTCACACAGGCGCACTTCTGGGATATCACCGCCGTCGCAGCGCTAGATAAGGTCGTGATCAAGTTACGCCGTGAAGGCGCTAAGGTCGAAGTGCTCGGCCTCAATGAAGCCAGCGCAACAATCGTTGACCGCTTCGGCGTGCACGACAAACCCGCTGCCATCGACAAGCTAATGAGCCACTAAGGGAACGACAATGACCCGCGTAATGGCATGGCTCGCGCAAACTGGGGCGGCAGCGGTGCTCGTTGTGGACTTATGACATGCTCGGCCGGTTCGACCGGCCGATGGGCTGCCTTTATCTGCGCTTCGATAGTTGCGATCTCGGTATGGAGTAGATCGCCGAGCAGACTGCCTTGGTAGGGCAAGTGTCTGCTCCCACCCTCCCCACCTTTCAGTCCTAAAGACACATTTGTGCACAGATTGGCCAGCAACTCGCCACCTTTTCCCCTTGCATCAACTACAGTGCAATGACTCTGCATAAAGCCATAACAAGACGGAGCATTCCCAATGCGAGTAGCACACCGCTTAACCCTTCTGGCCGCAGCGGCCACTCTGGCAGTCACCACCTCTGCTCAGGCAGCGCCGGTGTTTATCAACATTCTCACCGGGGGCACCAGCGGGGTTTACTACCCGATCGGCGTTGCCTTGTCGCAAATTTACGGTGAGGCAATCCCCGGGGTGAAGACCTCGGTTCAGGCGACCAAGGCTTCCGTGGAGAATCTGAACCTCCTGCAGTCCGGGCGCGGCGAGTTGGCCTTTGCCTTGGGTGATTCAGTAGCAGATGCCAAAAACGGAGTGGAGGACGCAGGCTTCAAAGCGCCGCTAACCAAGTTGCGCGCCATTGCCGGGGCTTACCCGAATTACATTCAAATCGTCGCCAGCAAGGAGTCAGGCATCAAGACCCTGGCGGACCTTAAAGGTAAAACAGTATCGGTCGGGGCCCCGAAGTCAGGCACGGAACTCAATGCGCGGGCGATTTTCAAGGCCGCCGGGTTGAGCTATGAGGATATGGGCAAAGTGCAATACCTGCCCTTTGCCGAATCAGTTGAATTGATCAAAAACCGCCAACTGGACGCCACGCTGCAATCTTCCGGGCTGGGCATGGCGGCCATTCGCGACCTTTCCTCAGTCATGCCATTGAACTACGTCTCCATCCCTAAAGACGTGGTGGCAAAAATTGGCAACGCGGCCTATCAAAGCGCAATGATTCCAGCCAATACCTATGATGGACAACCGGAGGCCGTACCGACGGTTGCGATTACCAACATCCTCGTTACCCGTGACGATGTATCGGATGAAGTCGCGTATCAGATGACCAAATTGATATTCGACAACCTCACGCGTCTGGGTAACTCCCACTCAGCGGCCAAAGACATCAAGCTGGACAACGCTGCCAAAAACCTGCCCATCCCACTGCATCCCGGTGCAGAACGTTATTACAAAGAAAAAGGCGTGCTTTAACCAGGCAAGCTGTAGCGGCCAGTGTGCCGCTACAGCCACATACCGCACGATTCAATGTAGTCATGAGGCAGGCAGCACATGAGCGAAGATTCCCACGGTATTCCCGCGAACCCGCGGGACTGGCCTAAATCGTTGTTTTACGTGGCGTTGGCGTTTTCGATCTTTCAGATTGTCACCGCAGCGTTCGCACCTATTTCCAGCCAGGTATTACGGGCCGTCCATGTTGGCTTTCTGCTGTGGGTCGTATTTCTAAGCTACCCGGCTTATGGCAGATCGCGCCCTTGGCAGCCACTAGCCTGGATACTCAGCATCGCCGGTATTGGCACGGCGCTGTATCAGTGGATATTCGAAGCAGATCTGATTCAGCGCTCCGGTGACCTGACCACCAGCGACATGGTGATCGGGCTCGTCCTGATCGCGCTGGTATTTGAAGCCGCCCGGCGGGTCATGGGCATTGCACTGCCGATCATCTGCGGTCTGTTCCTTGCCTACGGGTTATTGGGTGAATACCTGCCCGGCGATCTGGCCCACCGAGGCTATGGCTTCGACCAGATCGTCAATCAATTGTCTTTTGGCACTGAAGGGTTATACGGCACTCCCACCTATGTGTCCGCCACCTATATTTTTCTGTTCATCCTGTTTGGCGCGTTTCTTGAACAGGCTGGCATGATCAAACTGTTTACCGATTTCGCCATGGGGCTGTTTGGTCACAAGCTGGGTGGTCCAGCCAAGGTCGCTGTCGCCTCGTCAGCGTTGATGGGCACCATTACCGGATCGGGTATTGCCAACGTGGTCACCACCGGGCAATTCACCATTCCATTGATGAAGCGGTTTGGCTACCGGGCCGCATTCGCTGGCGGCGTAGAAGCAACCTCAAGCATGGGCAGTCAGCTGATGCCACCGGTGATGGGCGCAGTGGCGTTCATCATGGCCGAGACCATCAACGTGCCTTTCGTGGAGATTGCCAAGGCGGCATTGATCCCCGCCATTCTCTACTTTGGCTCGGTGTTCTGGATGGTTCATCTGGAAGCCAAGCGTTCCAATCTCCAAGGGCTGCCCAAAGACCAATGCCCCAGTGCACTAGGTGCGGTGAAAGAAAGCTGGTACCTGCTGATTCCGCTATTGGTGCTGGTCTATCTACTGTTTTCCGGGCGCACCCCGCTGTTCTCGGGCATGGTCGGACTGGCCTTGACCGCCATCGTGATTCTCGGCTCGGCGATCATTCTCAGAGTGTCCAGTTTCGCCTTGCGCTGTGCCTTCTGGATTGCGTTGGGCGTGCTGTGCGTCGGTTTTTTCCAGCTAGGAATCGCTGTGATCTTTGCGGTTGTAGCGGTGTTGATGGTGGTCTGTTGGTTTATCAAGGGGGGCCGCGCCACCTTGACCATTTGCCTGCACGCGCTGGTCGATGGCGCACGCCACGCAGTGCCGGTGGGAATAGCCTGCGCGTTAGTCGGCATCATCATCGGTGTGGTGTCACTCACCGGCGTTGCCTCCACCTTTGCCGGTTATATCCTGGCAATTGGCCGAGACAATCTGCTGCTGTCGCTGATCCTCACCATGATTACCTGCCTGGTTCTGGGCATGGGCATCCCGACCATCCCCAACTACATCATCACCAGTTCAATCGCTGCGCCCGCCCTGCTAGAGCTGGGTGTTCCGCTGATTGTGTCGCATATGTTCGTGTTTTATTTCGGCATCCTCGCGGACCTCACGCCTCCGGTGGCGCTGGCCTGCTTCGCCGCCGCGCCGATTGCCAAGGAGACGGGCTTCAAGATCAGTCTATGGGCGGTCCGCATCGCGCTGGCCGGGTTTGTCATCCCATTCATGGCGGTCTACAACCCTGCGCTTATGTTGCAAGGTGACAGTCTGTGGATGACTGCCTACATGCTGATCAAGACAATTCTGGCGGTGGGCCTGTGGGGTATGGCCTCTACCGGCTATCTGCAACAGAGAATGCCGCTCTGGGAACGCTCCCTGAGCTTCATTGCCGGGGCTCTACTGGTAGTGGCTTTACCGCTGACCGATGAGATCGGCTTTGCGCTGGGGTTATTGGTCATAGCCCAACACTACTGGCGCGCTCATCAGGCCGGCCTCGCAAAAGCATGATCGGCTTGTGCCTGGGCCTGGCCGGCGTGGTCTTGGCCCAGCTTCCCGTGTCTCAGTTCACGCTCGCCTGGAACCACACCATCGAGAAAATCCGCTGGGAGGAAGACTATCGCGTCACTCCTCAGGGCCTGCTGCTGGGGGAGGCCCGGGTTCGCGGAACGGGCGCGGGGATGGAGATACCCCAAGGCGCTTCGCTGCAAGAAGGCAGTTGGCATTACCGGCGCGTACTGCCGCCCTTGCAACCGCTGAACCTTGGGCGAACGCCGGAGGCTGGCGACTTCGAGCTGTGCTTCGATGGCAGCTGCCGCTTGATGAGCGAATGGGTCGGAGCCCCCAACGCCGAGGATGCGGCGATAGAGCTATGGACCTGCACCACCGATTGACGCTGTAAGCGCTGACGCGGCTAGTGCATCGGCTTCAAACCGCTTTTAGTAATGGCTTCGCGGCCCTTGTCCGAGCCCATATAGTCCAGTAAAGCCTTGGCTTCGGCTGGATGAGGGCTGTTTTTCAA
>Ga0247731_1000232_pt1 | contig 15794 bp, 14 predicted proteins | sample UWRJL088202R2_FD_180938 | JGI IMG/M metagenome (GOLD analysis project Ga0247731, IMG submission 180938) | Plant litter microbial communities from Arlington Agricultural Research Station in Wisconsin, United States - UWRJ-L088-202R-2 | ecosystem: Environmental > Terrestrial > Plant litter >...
AAGCGATAACGTAACACGCCAAAAAGTAACTTTCAAAAACCGCTACGGCATTACATTAAGTGGCGATTTGTACCTTCCTAAAAATGCGGGAAATGAAAAATTACAAGCCTTGGCTATCAGCGGGCCATTCGGAGCGGTAAAAGAGCAGTCTTCTGGACTCTATGCCAACCAAATGGCAGAAAGAGGTTTTGCCGTGGTCGCTTTTGATCCGTCTTATACAGGAGAAAGCGGTGGCGAACCTAGAAATCTTGCTTCTCCCGAAATCAATACCGAAGATTTCAGCGCCGCAGTTGACTTTTTAGGATTGCAGCAAAACGTGGACAGAACAAAAATCGGAATCATTGGCATTTGCGGTTTCGGAGGTTTTGCCTTGAACGCCACTGCCGTTGACAAGAGAGTGAAAGCCGTTGCCACGACAAGCTTGTATGATATGACCCGAGTAATGTCAAAAGGCTACAATGATGCCGTAACGCTGGAGCAAAGAACCAAAACATTGGAAGATCTGGGCCAGCAACGCTGGAAAGATGCCGAAGCCGGAAGACCAGAAGCCGGACCGAGAAATTTACCTGAAAAACTAAAAGGCGACGAGCCACAATTCGTAAAAGAATATTTTGACTATTACAGAACGCCGCGCGGTTTCCATGCCAATTCACTCAATTCAAACGGAGCGTGGCTGATTACAAATCCATTGTCTTTTATGAACATGCCGATTTTAAGCTATGTCAAAGAAATCTCGCCAAGACCAATGCTTTTGATTGCCGGAGAAAACGCCCATTCAAGATATTTCAGTGAAGACATTTACAAAATGGCATCTGAACCTAAAGAATTACTGATTATTCCGAATGCTGTTCATGTGGATCTGTATGACAAAGTGGATTTGATTCCGTTTGATAAACTGGAGGCTTTCTTCAATACCAATTTGAAATAAGGTATGCATGAATTTTAAAGCTAAATTTGTTGCAATGCTAATTTGTGGAGCAACAATCAGTCTGCTATTGGCTTGCAACTCTAAAAACCAAGAAATAATGACAACAGAAAACAACACAGCACTATATCCGAAAGGAAACAAATTGCCAAGCGACTGGTTTACTGGCAATGCCTTTTTGCATCCGTTAGTTGCCAAAGACAGCAACAATAATTTTTCAGCGGGAAGCGTCACCTTTGAACCTGGAGCCAGAACGAACTGGCACACGCATCCAAAAGGCCAAGTGCTTTTGGTGATTGATGGCGAAGGCTTTTACCAAGAAAAAGGAAAAACCGCACAGCCGATTAAAAAAGGCGAGGTGGTGAATATTCCTGAAAATGTGGAGCATTGGCACGGCGCTTCGGCAAAGAGCCCGATGACGCACATTGCCATCACGAATTATGAGGAAGATGAACAGGTGGTCTGGCTACAGCCTGTTTCTGAAGAGGAGTATAAAAACGTTGTGAAATAACAAGTATTTTATTAGATTGAAAAGCGCCTGCGTCAAAATTACGCAGGCGCTTTTTTTGAAAATATTCGTGCTTATTTTGTATTTTACATAATTGTTTTCCTGCTTTCTGCATGCACTATCCGTGCCTTATCTATTCTTGAAAGGGCAAGCTGATTCGTCCAATCATAATTTTTCGGTTTTAGTCTCTTTTTTATCAGACATTGTCGAGATTCGGCGGCATCAGCTTGTACATTACCGGCGTCACGATTCTCGAAAGAATGGTAGAGCTTACGAGTCCTCCGATCAGTACGATTGCCAACGGAGATATCTGGGGATTAGAGTTCAATGCCAGCGGAATCAAGCCACAGATTGCCGTAATGGATGTCAGCACTACCGGAAGAAAACGGGTTTCTCCTGCAATGGCAATCGCTTCGTCAATGGACTTTCCTTCCTGTCTTAATTGGTTGGTAAAATCAACCAGAAGGAGAGAGTTCTTGACCTGGATTCCTGACAATCCGATGAAACCGATAATAGAAACCAGCGACATTGGGTTTCCTGTAGCTATTAAAAACAATACCCCTCCTAAAATGCCCAAAGGAATGATTGACATGACGATAATGATTCCTTTGAATGTCTTGAATTGAAGCAATAAAACAGCGATGAATAAAAACGTACTCAATATAATTACGGAAAGAAAATTGCCTCCCAACGCATCACCTTCCGATTCTTTTTCTCCTGATAATTTGTAATAATAGCCTTTTGGCATCTCTAATTTATCTAATTTCGGAATAATATCCACCAGCAGGTCATTCGCATAATACCCTTCTTTTGACATTGCACTCACTTTTGAAAAGCGTGATTTATTGAAATGATTGATTGCTGTGGGGGCCGTTTCAAAAGATACTGACGCCATCTGATTTAATGCAATCGGCGTTCCCTGAACATTGTTTACGTACAAATTTTTCAAGGCATCGAGTTTAGAAAACTTGTCTCTTGGAATCGTAATCGTAACGTTTCTGGCATCGCCACGGTCATCAATATAATCTCCAACTGTCAAACCGGCAACAGCGAGACGAATTACCTTGTCAATTTCGCTAGTCATCACACCCAGTGTTCTTGCTTTTTCCTTATTAATTTTTACCTTGACATCCGTCTTATAGGTGTTTAATTCGTTGTTGATGTAAACCGTTCCTTCCTGATTTCGTAAAATAGACTCTACTTGAGCCGACAGCTTTCTTAAAACTTCCTGGTCTTCACCAAATAACCGCACCACGATATTGGCTTCCAATGGGGTTCCCTGTTCAAAATCTTTTACTTCCACTTTGGCATAAGGCATTGTTTTGAATTTTTCACGCAATTTTTCAATCAAAATGGTTTTGTCTTTAGGTTTTGCCTCCTCTTCCAGCTGCACGAAAATTTGGGCAAAATCAGATTTTCTGTCCTGCGGATGCACATTGTAATAAATCTGCGGATTTCCATGTCCTACATTTGAAGTGAAATACACAATTTCTTTATGATTTTTCAACTCGGCTTCCACCATTTTTGTGACCCTGTCGCTTTCTGAAATATTAGCCTGAAGCGGCATTTTTATATTGATTAAAAACATTGGCTTTTCCGAAGTCGGGAATAGCTTGAATCCGGCTACGGAAAACAGTCCGAAGGCGATAACGCTTAAAAATAAGGAAATGGCAATCGTAGTCTTTGGAAATGCCAGTGCCTTGGGCATGATATTTTTGTACGATCTCGTAAGGAATTTTTGCAGGTATTGAAGAAAAACATTTCCACCTTCGTGATCATGTTTTTTTAAGAATCGAACTCCCAAAAACGGAACCAGTGTCAAAGCCACCAGCATGGAAGCCAATACGCTCGTGATGACTGCCATTGGCAAACTTCTGATGAATTCGCCTGCCATGTCAGGAAGAAAAACCAGCGGTATAAAGGCAATCACCAATGTTGCCGTACAGCCCACAACAGCGATTCCTATTTGTTTTGTACCTTTTAAAACGGCCTCCATCTTAGTATGGCCTTCGCGAAGCCAGCGCTCTATGTTTTCGACAACCACAATACTGTCATCGACCAGCAATCCCAAGGCGACCACCAATCCCACAATACTTAACTGGTTTAAAGAAAAACCTAAAGCATTCAGCGCAATCAATCCCAACGCCAATGACAATGGAATGGAAATCATAACAATTATAGATGCTCTGGAACCCAAGGGCAATAAGGTAACGATAACTAAAATAATGGCCAGTCCAAAATCAAAACCCAAATGCCCCAATCGTTTGGAAACCATATCGGCCTGGTCAAAGTTTTTAACCAGCTTGATGTTTGAAGGCAATTCTTTTGAAAATTCGGCTATCAATGGCAAATATTCCTTCTGCACATCGCTGATGTTTACATTGTCTTTCATTCCGGCAGATATCAAAACGCATCGATGTCCGTTGATTCTGGTAATATGGTGCACTACTTCCGATTTGTAACTTACCTCGGCTATGTCTTTCATGTAGATGATTTTTCCGTTGGCATTGTAAACGACCGTGTTGGCAACATCATCGGCATTTTTGAATTTACCGCTCGTTTTTACATTGAAAACCTTGGTATCAAGGTCGATGCTTCCTCCAGGAATATCGGCAGCTTCACTCTGCAGGCTTCCCATCACGACGTTCAATGGGATTTTTAACTGTGCCAATTTTTCCAGATTCAGATCCACCCTGATTTCCTGTTCCGGAATTCCAGCGTATTCTACATCCTTGAGATTGGTTATTTTTTCAATCTTTGTCTTTAATTTGTCTGCTTCATCCCGCAATTTTTTGTCTGAGGCATTTTCAGAAACCAAGGCTATCTGAAGAATATTTACATCTGAAGAGGCTATTTTTTCTGTCTTGATCTGATAAATATCTTTTGGAAGTACGCTGCTTTTAAGCGCATTCATTTCGGTGGAAATCTCCTGATATTTGTTATCCACGTCAACTCCATATTTGAATTTTACCTGAAAGGCGGCAACGCCATCTTCAACTGTTGTCAGTATTTTTTCGATGTTCTCCAGTCCGTAAATTTTATTTTCAATAGGCTTTACAACCTGTTCTTCCATGTCTTTCGGACTTGTTCCCGGATAAATAACCGTGATCAGATACTGCGGTGGCTGCGTGGCAGGATCTTCGGCCCTTGGCATCGTAAACAAGGTAAGAAAGCCAACAACTGCAATAAGGAGAAAGATAATCAGCGTGAACTGGTAGTTCTTAACGGCAAAGTTTGTGATCTTCATGATGTTATTGTTTAATGATCTTTATTGCTGCCTGTTCGTTCAGATAGGCGCTGTTAGAAATTACTATCTGGTCTGTTTTTTTAAGGCCGTCTTTTACGAACACCTTGTCATTATCGAACCTGCTGATCGTGATAGGCTGGCGTTTCACCTTGTTATTTTCCACTATAAACACAAAGGCCTTGCTGCCGTCAGCCTCAATAAGCGAATTGTATGGAATGACTATTGATTCTTCGGCTTTATCGGTCTGTATTTCCGCTTTCCCAAACATCCCCACGGCAGGTTTCTGGTTTTTCATATCCAGCTTCAGCTCTACTTGAAAAGACCCAAGAGCGGCATCCGAGGCCTGCGATTTTCTAAACACGACGGCTTCCAATTTTTCATCAGGAAATCCGTCAAGGGTGGCAATGGCTTTCTGGCCAATTTTTACTGTAGCCCATTCCTTATCGGTCAAGCCCACCTTCAAGAGATAATTGCTGTTTTTTGATGTTTCGTTTATGGCCAGGACAGGAGATCCAGGACCAACGATTTCGCCTTCGTTAGCTATTTTATGGGCTACAAAACCATCGGCAACAGCATATATCTTAGCGTAACGGGAGTTAAAGGCAACCGCGTCTTTCTGCCTTTTTGCAATGTCCAAGCCGGTTTTTGTGTTTTGAAGCTGTTCCAAAGTATAGACGCTGTCTTTGTATAGATTATTTGCACGCTGGTAATCCCTTTCGAATTTTTTCAAATTCAAATCCGCTTGATTCAAACCAGCATCGATTTCGGTCTGATCCAATGTGGCCAAAAGCTGTCCCTTTTTGAAAAACTGTCCTTCTTCTAGATAAATGCGACTCACGACCCCGCCGATTTTGAAACCATAATTGGCTTGGTTTTCTGTGGTTACCAAACCCGATGCGCTTATATTGCCTGCAAGTGACAAAGATTCAACTGATGCTGTTTTTATTGAAATAACATCGGAAGTTTCAAATGGATTTTCTTTTTTTTCTTCTTTACAGGAGAAAAAGAGTGGTAAAGTTAAAAGGGAAATTATTACAGATGTTGTTATTTTCATGATCGTATGTTTTTTAATTTATTTAAAAGTAAAAGTTGCGTTGGCCCTTTCCATTTCAGAAAATGCCATCCAAGAATTGTATAGGGAGATATTTGCGTTAAGCTGGGCATTTATCCATTGGTTCTGGGCATCCAGAAGCTCGATATAGATGGCCTGTCCTTCCTTGTAAAGTTTGGTGATATCGTCATTGTATTTTTTGGCGGCCACTTTTTGGTTTCTGTCTGCGTAGAACTGTTCCAATGCAGACTTCAGGTTGTTTTGGGAAACCTGGAACTGAAGCAGCAACTGCTGTCTTACATTGTCGGTCTGCGAACTGATTTTTTTTGCATCCTGTTCTATCTGCTTGAGCTTGTATTTGTTTTTGTTCCCTGAAAAAAGGTTCCATTCCAGACCTAAACCAGCGAAATAGTAACGCGAATCCTTATCCACTTCAAAATCAAAATCCTGAAATCCAAAATCGGCAAAACCGCTTAGCGTCGGAAACCAGTGTGACTTTGCGAGCCTGCTGAGGTTGCCGTTTATTTCGCTTGCCTGATCGAGTTTTTTTAATTCCTCCCTGTTCTGGGTATTCTCTTCCACCAATGCATCAGGCACGTTTTCCTTGTTTTCATCAGCCACAATCTGGGTATCGAGTTTTCTATTGAGCAGGAAATTAAAATAAGCCCTGGCATTATTGCCCGCCTGCCTTGCCGTTTCCAGATTGGCAGCAATACGGATTACTTCATTATCACTTCTCAAGACCGCCGTACGGTTTATTTTTTCATTCTTAAATAAGGAATGGTTGACCCTCTGGTTTTCCTTAACCAGCATCAAAGCATCTTCGTAAATCTTAATTCCCTCGAGTGACTGCAAGTATTTGTAATAGGCAATTTTCACCTCCTTGACCAATTCCCGCTGGTAGATTTCCAATTCTATTTTTTGCAAAGCCGTCTGCTGTGCCTTGATTCTTTTGTTATAGATGATTTCAAAATTCAGCAACGGCATTGTGGTGTGAATTTTTGCATCATAGAAATTATCCGGATTGATCAGCACTGACTGATTTTCTAAAGTTGGAAAAGCATTGGAATTGGTAATCTGATTCAAGGTATTATATACCGGATTCAGCATATCCCCTATAGGGATGTCGATGGTCCTTCCGCCTTCTGCCCTGGTATAGCTTCCATTCAGGGTAACGGTAGGGTAGAACAGGGAACGTGCTTCTTTCAGTGCCCACATGCTTTTGCTTATGTCAAAGCCATGCTGCCTTATCACCTCGTTATTTTCTAGTGCGGCTTCTATATAGCCGTCAAGCTTATCCTGAGAATATCCTAGATATCCAAGTAGCGCCAAGACCAGAGTTAGTGTCTTTTTTATCATTTTATACATTGTTTATTAATTGAACGTAGTTCATTTTTTAGGCCAAAAAAATATTACAATTTTTCTATTATTTTTAAATATTCGTTGTACCCGTCAAACAGGATAGTCTCCGGATTTGTGAATTTTACCCCTGTGATTCTCTGGCGAATCTGGAGGCAGCACATGCCGTGGACTAAACTCCATACCATAAAGGAAAGGGGCTCGACATTGTGTCCCACAAAGTGCCCTCTGTCTATACATTCCCCAATTGTCTTCTTGACATGGCCAAACGTCGCAGCTCCTTCATCCCAATCTTCATTATTGGAGTTTTCTAAAAATTCCATAGGCGCCTTGAGGTTAAACATCAGATCATACATTTCCTGATTTTCCAGGGCGAATTTTATATACATGAATCCCATTTTTCGCAGCCGTTCCATCGGGTCTTTCACACTAGACAATTCTTGAAAGTAGCCGCCCAATTCTTGAAATCCTATAGAATGCAGATCGTGCAAGATCGCATTCTTGTCTTTGAAATAGACATACACTGTTCCCACGCTGTAATCTATTTCATCAGCAATGTTCCTGATCGTGGTCTGCTCAATACCTTTTTCCAGAAAAAGCTTTTTGGCTCCCTTCAGAATAAGCATCTTTAATGCCTCCTTTTCTCTTGCTTTTCTATCTGCTACACTCATAACTGGTAAATTCTAATGCAAATGTAAATATATTTTTTGAACAACGTTCATTTTTATTGAATTTTATCTATGGACATAGGTTATGAAAATAATTTGTAATAGCAACTCTGAATACTCAGATTAATTAATTACAAGTGGTTCTGGCAGATTTGCATTGAAAAAGATTGCGTCACGGATTGCAAATCCGAGCTATGTTTTTACCAAGAAAAAGGAAAAACCACACAGCCCATCAAAAATGGCGAGATGGTGAATATTCCCGAAAATGTGGAGCATTGGCACGGCGCTTCGGCAAAGAGCGCGATGACGCACATTGCCATCACGAATTATGAGGAAGAAGAACAGGTGGTTTGGCTACAGTCTGTTTCCGAAGAAGAATACATTATAGTTACGAAATAAGAAACACTTTTTGTCAGATTGAAAAGCGTCTGTGTCGAAATGATGCAGGCGTTTTTTTTTGGAAGCAATTTTCCTGCGCAAAATAGTTGCGCAGTGGCAAAATAACCTTTGCTTGAAGAGTAAGGTTCGCAGTGTTTTTTAATGCCATTTTGAGGCTTGCAGTCCTTCTTTTTAATTAGGCCATTTAGCCTTCTTTAGAGTTTGTTCGAGGTTTGTTCGAGCGAAGGTCAATTTTGAAAAAGTCGAGACGAACAAACCTCGAACAAACTTCGAACAAAGTGCGGTAAAAACAGTACCATCATGTCAGTAAACGTCATTACCTGTCATAGGTATCTTTAGTTGCCATAACCGGTCATAACCAGTCATTACTTTTAAAGTTGAAAATGAAAAATCAGCTATTTTAATTTTTGTTTTTTGTGATACTTTTTTTGTTAAATTTGATATAATTATGAAAGAAAAAATTCTTGATAAATTAAAAGAAATAGAAGCGCAAAAGGGCGTGGAAATTTTATTTGCCTGCGAATCAGGAAGCCGGGCGTGGGGATTTGCTTCTCCGGACAGTGATTATGACATTCGGTTTATTTATAAGCACGATCTGGACTATTACCTTTCGCTTTGGGAAAAAACCGACGTAATTGAGTTTATGACTGAAGATGATTTGGACGGATCGGGTTGGGATTTGCGGAAAACCGTAAAGTTATTGGCAAAATCAAACGCACCTTTGCTGGAATGGCTGTATTCTCCGATGGTTTATCTTCAAGATGAAGCTTTTTTAAAACAGATGCAGTCGTTGGCGACCGAATGTTTTTCGCCCATCGCCAGCCTGTACCATTATCTGGGCACGACCAAGAATTTTATGGACGCCTGCCAAGCGGAAGAGGTAAAGCTGAAGAATTATTTCTATGCGTTGCGCACCGCATTAGCCGGAAAATGGATTATTGAAAAGAACAGCATACCGCCTGTGGCTTTTTTAGAATTGTTGCCGATTGCGCCTTTGAATGTGCAAGAAAAGGTTTTGGAGATGATAGAAATTAAAGCGGTTCAGGATGAGAAATACTTGCATCCGAAAGAGGTTATGATTACGGAGTTCTTGATGGAGACGGTTAAGTTTAATGAGGAGAATGCTGGTTTTTTGGAAGGTGGGAAGAAAATGGGGGAGGAATTGGATGGGGTTTTTATTAATTGGGTAAAATAATTTAAGCGTATGTATTTATCAGAATTAAAACTTTGGAATTTTAGAAAATATGGATCAAATAATTCTTTTGATCTAAGCAAACCCGATTTAACTGTACCATTTACTAAAGGTTTAAATGTACTAATAGGTGAAAACGATTCTGGTAAAAGTGCTATTCTAGATGCTATTAAGTTAGTTCTCAAAACCCACGCTTATGAATGGATAAAGGTTGAAAAAGAAGATTTTAACAATGAAACTGACAAATTAAGAATAGAATTAGAATTTTCTGGTATATCTAATGACGAAGCCAAACATTTTATTGAATGGTTGGGTTGGGAGGATGAAGAAATTCAAAAAGGAAAATTTGAGAAACGTCCTAAACTTATTTTGATTTATCAAGCAGAATATAGAAATAACAAAGTCATTCCATCAGATGTAAAAGCAGGAATGGATGGAACAGGTCACTTATTAAATGCTGATGCAAGAGAATATTTAAAATGCACCTATCTTAAAGCTTTGAGAGATGCTGATAGTGAACTAACCGCAAAGAAAAATTCTAGACTTTCTCAAATTTTACAAGAACATTATCTTTTTAAAAAGATTGGTGGTATTAAACATGACTTTGTAAATCAATTCAAATTAATAAACGATGAAATCACAAATGATTTTAAAGTAGATGAAAAAAACAAAGGGTATAAAGCAAAAATAAAAGATGTCATTGATGATTTTATTGAAGGATTTATTGATGACAAACACAAAGGAGAATTTTCATTTGGGAATACTGATATAAAAAACATCTTAGAAAAATTATCTTTAGGAATTGAAGAACAAAATGGTTTAGGTCTCGGCACTATGAATCGTTTGTATATGGCGACCGAATTATTACATTTAAGAAAAGAAAATTGGGATGGTTTAAAACTTTGTATGATTGAAGAACTTGAGGCTCATTTACATCCACAAGCACAAATGAAAATCATAGACAAATTAAGCAAAGAAAAAGACATTCAATTTATCTTAACAACTCACAGTCCAAATATTGCATCAAAAATTGATTTAAAATCTTTAATAATCTGCAAAAATAAAGATGCTTTCCCTATGGGACAAGGAAACACAAAACTAGAAAGTAAAGATTATGTTTATCTAAAACGCTTTTTGGATGTTACAAAATCTAATTTATTTTTCGCAAAAGGGATAATTATAGTTGAAGGATGGTCTGAAGAAATTTTAATTCCTGAAATAGCAAAAAATCTAGGTATTGATTTAACTAAAGAAGAAGTTTCAATAGTTAATGTGGCATCAGTTGCATATCTCCATTTTGCAAAAATATTTTTACGAAATGAGGACACTAAAGACATGAAAGTTCCAGTTGCAATTGTCACCGATTTAGACAATAGACCTGATGAAAAAGGAGAATTTAAAGAAGATGATGAAAAAACCAAAACAAAAAGAGCAAATTTAGATTCACTTAAACTAGAACTAAAAAACACAAACGTAACTCTAGGACTTGCTAAACAATGGACACTCGAATGGTGCCTCCATAAATCTACAAGTCTATCGAAACTATTTCAAGAATCTGTTACCGAAGTTCATCCGCAAATATTTAAAGTTGACAAAGTGAATTTTGAGAGTGAATTAATTATAAGATTAAAGAATAAAGGAATTGACAAAGTTAGAATTGCTTCAACATTAGCAGAAAAAATAGAGAGCTCAAAAGATTTAATAATTGATGAAAATGACGAATATATAGATTATTTAGTCAAAGCAATAAAACATGCTTGCAATGAAAATTGAGATAGATGATAAACACTTAAAAGAAGCTGAAAGCATTTTTATTGGAGGAAAACCTTTCGATAAAGAACGTATTAATTTTATAAAAAAACTTGATACTTGTGATTTACTTGCAGTTCCTGGAAGTGGAAAAACAACTGCTTTGATAGCAAAGCTATATTGTTTATCTCAAAAATTGCCTTGTACTGATGGAGCGGGTGTTTTAGTTTTAGCACATACAAATCATGCAGTTGATGAAATAGAAAAAAAACTAAAAAAACATTGTCCTCATCTTTTTGAATATCCAAACTTTGTTGGTACGATTCAAAGTTTTATTAATCGTTTTTTGGCAATACCATTATACAACCAAAAAAACAATAATAAATTTAAGATAATTGAATATGAAGACTATATAAAAGAGTTTGATTACCATTTAGCTCACAAAAAAGAAGCAATTGCTTATTTTAAAAATAACAATCCTTCAATTTATTATTTTGCAAATCTTAATATTAATCTTGATGGAGCTATTTATGTATGCACTGAAAATAAAGATGAAGAAATTAATTTAAAATGTCCTCAAAAATGGATTAATGAAAAAACCTCGGAAGTAAAAATCGAAGAGGTAAAAAAATTCATTAAAGAAACTAAAATTAAAATATTTCAAAAAGGTTATTTAAACTATAGTGATTGTTACTTTTATGCAAAAAAGAATATTTTTGAAAACGCTATTTTAAAAGAGATACTACAAAAGCGTTTCAATTATGTTTTTATAGATGAAATGCAAGATTTGGAAGGGTTTCAAATTAAAATCATTGATGATATTTTCTTTAGTGAAAGTTCTAAAACTGTAATTCAAAGAATTGGAGACATAAATCAATCTATCTATAGTTCTGGCAAAAAAATAAAAGTAGAATGTGATTGGAAGCCTAGAAAGATAGAGTATTTAAAAAGCTCATACCGTTTAACTGAAGAAATTGCAAATTTAGTAAATGGCTTTACATTAGATCCTCAAAAAGATGAAAATCAAAATCCACGTTTTGTTGTAAAAGGATTGAATAAACTTGAAAAAAACATAAAACCACATCTAATTTTATTTAATAAAGAGACTACAGGAGAGCAATTACAGCAAAAATTTGAAGATTTAATAAAGGTAAATAATTTGCATGAGAGTGACGAAAATATTAAAAATGGTTTTAAAATAATTGGATGGAGTACAGTTTGGGATAAAGATGAACAAAAGCAAGGTAAAATTCGTCTAAAAGATTTGTTTACAAAATATTCCAAAGAGAGTAAAGTAAAAAAAGAAGATTTTGATTGTATAAAAAAACATTTGCAATTATTTGACAAAGAAAAACAAACTTTAGAAGCAGTTAGAAAGTCTATTTTAAATTCTTTCATCAGAATTTTAAGGTTTGAAGATATTTATTTTGATTTAGAAACAAAAAAGCACTTTAGAAAAAGCACTTTAATTTTATTCATAAAAAATCAAGGAGAGGAAGTTTATAATAATTTTAAAGCAAATCTCTTTGATTGGTGCTTTTGCCTAGTAACAAATAATGATTATGAAAATATTTACAAAAAGGTAAAAGAATACATTTCAAATATATTTATTAAATGGAATTGGTATAATGAAGAAAATTATATTCCGAAAATCATAAACAAATCAACTGACTTTATTAATAGTGTGAATTATCAATTTATCGAAATTAATAAAAATGAAACAATTGAAAAAAAAGAAGTGAAGAACAAAATTAATATTGAAGTAAGTTCTGTGCATTCTGTAAAAGGTCAAACTCATTGTGCAACAATGTATATCGAATCAGCTTATAAATCTCCCGTTTACGAAACTAATAAATTAAGCAATCAAACTAAAAAAAATCCTCTTTTCTTTCAAAATCACGATTGCAAAAAACCAACTGGTAAAGAAGCAATTAAAATGATGTATGTTGGTTTTTCTCGTCCAACACATTTGTTATGTTTTGCAGTTTTAGAGGAAAATATTAATAATGATTTAGAAAAATTGGAAAATTCAGGATGGATAATCGATAATAAATTAGTAAAAAAGAAATGATTATGATTACAAGAGAACAAATAGAAGAGCTAGGATTTGTATATAAACAAAAGCTAATTACAGGTAACATTGATTTTATAAATAGTGATATTAAAACTTTGGCAACTTTATCACTAAATGGTACAGTTGATATTACTTGCGAAAATTATAAAAAAAGTTTTAACAATATTAAATCAGTTGATAAATTGAGAAAAATTATTGAAGATATTAATAAATGAATATCTCATTAAAGCTTTGCTAAAGTATGACCATCCAAAACCTAAAATCCCAAAACCTCCTCCTTTTCGAAGTCATCTCCGGAAGCAAATCCTTTGGCTTAAACACGCCCACGTCTGACACTGACATCAAGGGCGTGTATTACCTGCCTAAAGAAAAGTTTTTCGGGTTGGATTATACCCCGCAGATCGCCAATGAAACCAATGATGCCGTCTATTATGAAATTGGGCGTTTTGTGGAACTGCTCTTGAAAAACAATCCCAACATATTAGAGCTATTAGCCACGCCAGAAGACTGCATTTTATACAAGCATCCGCTGTTTGAAAAACTCAAGATTGAAGATTTTCTGTCCAAGCTTTGCAAAGATACCTTTGCGGGCTATGCCGTGACGCAGCTCAAAAAGGCGAGAGGATTGAACAAAAAAATCGTCAACCCGATGGCAAAGGAAAAGAAAAGCCTGCTGGATTTCTGCTATGTCTTGCAAGGCTACGACACCATTACCTTGCCTATTTTTTTATCAGAAAAAGGCTGGGTGCAAGAACAATGCGGTCTTGTCAATATGCCAAATTCAAAAGGGATGTATGCGCTGTTTTATGATGCGGAAAATAGCTTGGGCTACAAAGGAATCATCCAGAAAGAAATAGCTAATGAAGTTTCGTTTTCGTCGGTCGTAAAAGGCGAAGAACCTGTGGCGCATTTGGTCTGCAACCAAGACGGCTACTCCAAATACTGCAAAGAATATACTGAATATTGGGACTGGATGGAGAAGCGAAACGACGAACGCTATAGCACCAACCAGCAACACGGCAAGAATTATGACAGCAAGAACATGATGCATACGATTCGGCTGTTGCAAACCGCTGAACAGATTCTTTCCACCGGAAAGCTAAACATAAGAGTTTCGAATAGAGAAGAACTGCTGGCCATTAAAGCAGGCGAAATGGAATATGACGAATTATTAAATAAGGCTGATGAATTGATTGTTTCCATTGAAAAGCATTATGAAACTTCTGATTTGCCAGAACGTCCGGATGAGGTTAAAGCGATTGCAACTTTGGTTGAAATTCGGGAGGTCTTGTATCGATAAGCAGTATTTTAAACTATCTCAACTTAAAAAGATACACAATGAAAAGCAGCAACCTTTTGACTTACGTTTTTGCCTTGATGTTATTATTTTCGACGGTAATTATAAGCTGTGGCTCAAAAGAAATGGAGTTCAATAAAGCAAAATGGGACAGGCAAATTGACGGTATTTATGAGTATCGTGAAATGATGACGACCGACTTGATTGCGAATCATTTGCATAAAGGAATGCACCATGACAAAATTGTAAAGATGCTGGGGGCAGCCAGAAAATTATTCTGATTTGGAAGCAAATACAATTGCCTATGAGGTGATGGTAGATTATGGTTGGGATATTGATCCTGTAGAAACAAAAACGTTGATAGTAAGATTTAGTAGCGATTCCCTATATACTGGTAGTGAAATCAAACATTGGAAAAACTAATAATGATTGTTGAAAGTTGAGACAATTTTGATAGCTTAAATTACTAAAAAAACAAAGAAAGTATGAAAAATTTAGAGTTCAATTTCACTGTTGACAAAGAAACGAAAACAGTGGCAGTACATAAAGAATTTGACGCCTCGCTTTCTCAAGTTTGGGATGCTTTTACCAAACAAGAAATTCTGGATCAATGGTGGGCACCAAAACCGTGGGCATCAAAAACAAAATACAAGAATTTTGAGGTTGGCGGACAGCGGCTCTATGCGATGGTCAGCCCAGAAGGACAAGAGCATTGGTCTGTTCAGAAATATACTTCCATCAGCCCGACAGCCAATTTTAAGATGATGAGTGCTTTTTCTGATAAGGATGAAAACGCAGATTTGCCAGGTTCAGAATGGGACTTAAATTTCAGCACTCAAAACGGAACGACAAAAGTCACTATTACGATTACAAATGATTCGCGTGAACGTTTTGAGAAAATGCTTGAAATGGGTTTTAAAGAGGGATTTACAATGACGCTGCATAATTTAGAAAATGTACTGGAAAATATAAAGTAAGAACGTTTTTAAGAAAATATATGATTCAAAATAGTTCCTGCGAATGCCAAAACCCAAAGGCAAATTATCTGATATTTGATTCCAAAGAAATCGGCATTGACCACAAAAACGGCCGATATGGCGAAGTCTCAATAAAAACATGTAAAAAATGCGGTTCGAAATGGCTGCATTATTTTGCAGAATATGAATCTTTCTCTAGGTCTGGAAGATGGTTCCGATGCGCTATTGAAGAAAAGACTGTTGTAAAAATCGAAGTTGCAAATGCAGAAAATTATTTTAAAAATGCAGATCTGTGTTTCGCAGGAGGAAGTTATTTTGAGTCCAACGGTTCAAAAACACGGCGGAAAT